>Ga0160433_100514_pt1 | contig 18010 bp, 21 predicted proteins | sample HID1972K_E0MG_FD_108235 | JGI IMG/M metagenome (GOLD analysis project Ga0160433, IMG submission 108235) | Enriched pill bug-associated microbial communities from UW Madison campus, WI, USA - HID1972K_E0 MG | ecosystem: Host-associated > Arthropoda: Insects > Digestive system > Unclassified ... | reverse complement strand
GAAGATCCCTGATGCGTCGAGGCGGGTGCTCAATATCCAGTTGAAAGAGCTCGAACAACATGAGCTGGTCAGCAGGAAGATTTACCCGGTGATGCCTCCAAAAGTTGAGTATGAGCTTACTGATTTTGGTATGTCCCTGATACCCGTGATCAGCGCAATAGGCTTGTGGGGCGATGAGCACCAGGAGCGTTTAAAAAACCTGATATTGAAGCGGATGGAATACACCCTGGGTTGATATACACCAAAATTTAAACCCTTCTTAACATCGCTGATGTAAAATGTACGATGGCTGAAATCCGGGTGCAGCGTAAAAAAGAACCGGTTCACACAATTAGGCGGCTTTTCTCATTCTTGAAGCCGCTTCACAACCATCAAGGCCGCATTGTGTTAACAAATCTGTCATAATAGAAAAATATCCTTAAATTAAAGTTTATAATATACAATATTCTTTATATCCGAGTAAAATTATAGTATAATGGAAAATAGTCGCATGCATTTGCAAGAAATACTTTTTGGAACCGCTAATAAGCAGGAGTGCTTTCAAAAAAGTTTTAAAGCCTTTTGAGCGAAAGGACCGGGTTGACTATATCCGCAGTGAGCATGGATATAGCCTCGCAAGAGCTTGTAAAATAATCAACCTTTCCAGATCTGTGTATTATATGTTTCGATAAAAGACGATACAGAAGTAATTGAGAAACTACGGGAGCTTTCAGAAAAAAAGCCGAAAGAAGGCCAGGATAAGTTCTATGGTCGCATCTTTTGTGCTAGCATGACCAGCAGCGTCACTACAAATAAAGTCCCGATATTAAAAGGATATTTTCTTGCATCTCTGATCAAAATTTAAACGCTAAAAGCGAACTGATAAAAAAACCATCTTTGTGCTGCGGTATCACATCATTGATAAAATCTCCGGTTTTGAAATACTGCACACCGGTATTGTAGCTCATAAACCTGCTGATCTGCCAGGATGCCGTGGTAATGTAAGCTAGCATAGGCGACCTTGGCTCCGTCAAAGTAAAGGCGAAGGCTAGGCCCCTCGCGGACATCAAGCAGCCGGCCGCTGCCGTACTGCAATTCCTGGCGTCCCAACCGTAAGGTCATCTGATCATCCGATCCTTAAATGCAGATCCGCATGCAGTTGGTACCGCTGTAGCAAAAAAATGTTTGTACCGACATTCCTTGCGCCCCAGCCTTCGTGATGTGCCCGGTCCAGTTCAGCCCGTAGCTCCCCGCCGAAGGACAGATAGGTTCTACCGCTCTCAGACAGCGGCAGGTATTTCAGCCTGTTGTTAAAAGTCCGGGCACTATCCTTCAAAGCTGTATGATCTTCGTCAAAACGCAACAGCTTAACCTTTTGGGCATTGGAAAATTTTGCCAGCATCAGAAGACATACAAGTATTATGGCTTTTATTTTAATCAAGCGTTCGTTTTCATTCATTGAAGTTATGATCGGTTTTTGTTGGCTTTATTTCCATGTCGGTCATCACCGATCCGGCCGTCCCGAATTCCGAGGTGATCTTGATACTTCCTTTCAGGATCTTGGATACCGGGCAGTTCTCCGCTACGCGGATCAACCGCTGCTAGACATTCGGAAGTGTCCGTACGCAAACGGCCGAGTGGATGCATAGCTTTGGTTTCCAGAGGAGGGTTACTTCCCCGTTCGCATATTCATGTGTTTCCATAATGTTAAGATTGTTTGCACGCTTTTAGATCAGATTACAATGGGGGTATGAATCCCGCATATGCCATCTCGGTCGTTTACGATCTGCAACACAAATCTCAGCAAAGGAAGGTTTAGGGAAGATGATGTTTGTAGGAAAAGAGCGTAGACAAATGTCTACCGATTTAACTCGTTGCTGCTACCTGATGAAGCTTAACGTTGTTATAGATGCATGTTTTAGGCAATTATAAATAATAACAAGGTGCTATTTTATATTGTGCCGGCGTTTGACACGACTTAGCGTATCCTTATTGATACCGAGATAAGAAGCAATGACATGCTGGGGAAACCTATTAGCAAGCTTGGGATAGCATTCAACAAATTCGATATAACGCTTTTCCGCAGTGGAACTGATAGCTGATGTAAGGCGCCGGTGGTTTGCCATTTGGTTACGTTCATCAAGCTTACTCATCATTTGGCAAAAAGCGGGAACCGTTTCTGCAACTCTTTGGCACTGTCTAAAGTAATATATAGCAGGTCGCAATGCTCTAAAGCATCGATATGGTATCGGCTTGGGGTAAGATTTACAAAACTCTCACGGTCGCCCATCCACCAGTCCTCAATTCCAAGCCTAACAATATGTTCAGCACCCTTATCATCTACGGAGTACATTCGCATCGAACCTTTTACGATAAATGCAAATTTCTTACAAATATCTCCGGCCTGTAACGCGTATTGCCTTTTCCTTAATCTGAATGGGGTCAAGTTTTGCCTTATTAAGGCCTTTTCGTCGTCAGTAAGTGGTTCAGGGCCAAATTTTCTCAGATAGCTAAAATAAGCGTCATACATAATAAGCCTTGCGTAATTTTCTAAGTATTAATATAATGTTGATGTCGGACTAATATATGATATATTAAAATTTATTGCTAAATAGCTGCCAGAAACCTTATTCAATTAATTGGATTCCTGATTGTTACAGTATGAGTTTTAAATGCATAATTTTCTCCTTACTGATATTTCGTAGACAAATGTCGACGTAATTTTGCTACAAACATCTTCTTTACAATTTAGCAGGTTCGTGACATTTGCTTTATCTACATCAAGCAAATTAATATGAACAATAAGGCAAGGTATGATTGCACGAAATACCCCAAACATCAGGCAACTTCTTCTATACATCATTCGGGATATGCCGCGACCGATCTGTCGATGGTCGGGCTTTTAAAGGACAGCAAGCGATCTCGTTACTTCTGCAAACAATTCCTCAATAATTTAATATAAAACATTTAAATCATGTCAAACATTCAAAAAAAGGGCCTTGAGGCCCTATTGCGTCCCGAAGACAGTATTGTTGTGCTGATCGATCACCAGCCATTCCAGTTCACCAACCTGAACAGCCACGACCCTACTATGATCATTAACAATGTTGCAGGCCTTTCTAAAGCCGCAAAGATCTTTAATGTGCCAACCATCCTTACTACAGTTCTGGAGGAACGCGGCGGTTTGATCATCAAGCAGATACAGGATGTATTCCCGGAGCAAAAACCTATCAACCGTACCTGGATCAATACCTGGGAGGATCCTGCTGTTACCGATGTCGTGGCAAAAAGCGGCCGCAAGCAATTGATCATTGCCGGTTTATGGACTGAGATATGCGTCGCTATGCCTGCCATCCAGGCAGCAGCTGAAGGCTATGATGTATTTGTAGTAACTGATGCCTGCGGGTCTTCTTCGCTGGAAGGGCACGATATGGCTGTACGCCGTATGGTACAGCATGGTATTACACCAATTAACTGGTTCGCGGTCCTATCTGAATGGCAGCGCGATTGGGCGCGTCTTGATACAGCTGCCCAATTAGCTGGTTTGATGATCGAGCACTGCGGAGCAACTGGCGTAGCCTATGCATGGGAGCAGCAATTATTAAATACACCTATCCCGGAACAATAATAATAATTACCGACAAGGCGACGTCCCGTGTATCTCAGGATGTCGCCTTTACCATCCTAACGGTGCCGCGACATCATTCAATGTTTATACATAACGACATCATTTATAAGTATACAAATTAAATTATGCTGGATATCGTCATATCATCACGTCAGGCAGAGATCATTCCTGGATTCCTTGTGAAGCGTCTTTTACCCTACCAGCTCCGGCGCATGGTCGGGCCTTTTATTTTTATGGACCATGGGGGTCCAGTGAGTATACCGACCGCTATACATAGTAATCTGGATGTGTTACCACATCCCCACATCGGTTTATCTACTGTCAGTTATCTGTTCAGCGGGGAGATCATGCACAGAGATTCTCTTGGTGTTGAGCAGGCCATCAAACCAGGAGAAGTGAACTGGATGACCGCCGGTAAGGGAATTGCGCACAGCGAACGTTTTGAAGATCCGGCCATCAGGGCGGGCGGGAACCTGGAAATGATACAGACCTGGGTGGATACCTTGTCCTGATAGTGGTTTACTACCCGGATACTGACAACATTAATACAGACTAAACAGAAGAACAATATGGAAATAGGCATAGATAGTTTCGCATCGGCGATGTATGGAAGTAATGAACTGAATAGCGTTGATGCGATGGAACAACTGCTGGACAGGATCGTGGCGGCGGACGAGGCCGGTCTCGATGTTTTCGGAATCGGAGAACACCATAAAAAAGAATTTCTTGATTCAGTTCCTGCGGTAATACTGGCGGCTGCTGCTGCCCGTACCAAAAGGATCAGACTGATGAGCGCGGTGACCGTGCTGAGCACTTCAGATCCTGTGCGGGTGTTTCAGCAATTTGCCACATTGGATATTATTTCTAAGGGGCGTGCGGAAATTATTGCGGGCCGAGGTTCAGCAACTGAGGCATTCCCTTTGTTCGGATTCAACCTGAATGATTATGATGCCCTTTTTAAAGAGAAATTAAAGCTGTTGATACAGATCAGGGACGAGGAATTCGTTACATGGTCGGGTAAGTTCAGGCCCGCTTTACATAACCAGCCAGTCTATCCCCGTCCTGTACAGAAGAAATTACCCATTTGGGTGGGCGTAGGCGGTACGGCGCAATCATTTGTGCGTGCCGGTATGCTGGGGCTTCCGCTGATGGTGGCGGTCATTGGCGGCGAGACGGAGAGTTTCAGACCATTGGTTGATCTTTACAGAAAGTCTGGTAAAGAGGCTGGTTTCAAGCCGGACGAGCTAAAGGTGGGGCTACATTCTCCGGGCTATGTCGGCGATACAGACGAGTCGGCGATCGCGGATTATTATCCCGGGTACATAGAATCGTGGTCCAAAATAGGCAGGGAACGCGGTTGGCCGCCGGTTACCAAAGCTCAATTCGATGCAGGTGTTTCGCAAAAAGGTGTCCTGGTGGTCGGTGGACCGGAGACGGTGGCCGAAAAGCTGAAAAGGCATAGCGAAGCACTCGGCGGTGTCGACCTGTTCACATTCCAAATGGACATTGCTGGCCTGACGCACGAGCAGTTGATGCGGTCTATCGAACTGATCGGCAGCAAAGTCATCCCGCTGGTCAATCAGAACCTCGGGCGCCAGTCTCCACCGAAATGTTTACCCAAACTTTAACCGCCCACGATCAATATCATTATGAAAAAGAAAAGCAGTTTTTCTACCCAAGGACAAAGGGCTGATATCGGCGAGCTGGAAATATATCGCATGCTGCCAAACAGGTATGCTGACGCAGTAGGTCCATTTGTATTTCTTGACCATATTGTTCCAGGCATGCAGACCGAGATCAGTAAGGAAGGCACCGGTGCACATCCACACAGGGGTATCGCCACTTTAACCTATATCCTCAACGGTGAGGACGAACACTTTGACAGTGCAGGGAACTATGCCCTGGTACATTCCGGCGGTTTGCAATGGATGAATGCAGGCAACGGAATCATCCATGACGAGACGCTAAATTACGACTCACAAACGGATTCCAAACTAGTCCATGCATTACAATTCTGGATCAATCTCCCGTCCGAAATCAAAGCCGGTAAACCGGGATACCTAGCAGTTGAAGGTAGCAAAGTGCCGTACAAAGACTTGCCGCATGGAAAAGGATGGATCAAAGTGGTCGCCGGTTCATTCGAGGATCTGAATTCTGTGATCCCCGCTTTTTCTGAACAGTTCCTGTACCACATCCATCTGGAGCCCGGTGCCTATTTTGAGATCGACTTTGCAGATAAACTTGAGGTTGCCGCCTACCTGCCCGAACTGCCGGGAACTATCAATGATGAAACCTTCAATGCCGGCGATTTTGTAGAGTTTGACAGGGAAGAAGGCAGTATTGAGCTGAAGAATAAGAACATGGAAGCATGTGATTTTCTATTGTTCGGTGGCGCATCTTATCAGGAGTCGATCTTTGCAGAGGGACCTTTCGTCATGAATTCCAAGCTGGATATAGCTCATGCCTACCGGGACTATTTCAATGGCGATTACGGCAAGATCGATTATGAAAAACAGAGGGCAAAAACACAGCAAGGATCGGTTTGAAATGATGGTATCACCATCTGAAACGTTTCGATATATCTTTCTGGTTGATCACATTATTGTCTAGATGCATCATCACGTCAGGTCTGAGATTTTTTTCAAAAGCCTTGCTTCAGAGTTAGGGGTGAGTCAGCAAACCGTATCGGCTATGGAGAACAAGGAAACGATTGAGAAGGACCTATTAGGTCAGGTGGCTAAGATCTTGGGCGTTACGCCGGAAGCGATTGAAAACTTCAGTGAAGAAGCTGTTCTTAATGTTATCGGTAATACATATCACGTCGACAATTCCTCGGCTGTCAATTATGGATGCACCTTTAATCCTTTAGATAAGCTCATAGAGAGTTACGAAGAAAACAAACGCTTATACGAACGCCTTCTCCAAGCGGAAAAAGAAAAGATCGCTTATCTCGAAAAGCTGATAAAGTAAGTCGATCTGCCCGCAAATAGAAGCTCTATTATCAGCTGACACAATAAAAGCTTATAATTTGTCAAGATTATCCGTGATCAAGTTAACCTGTCTTCCAATCTTTTTCTGAATAACTTGAAAATGCTGTAATCTATAAGAATTTAGATCGTCCTCTTATAAACCGTTAATACAACGTAGTCCGATATTAATAACCGAATATATATAATTAAACTAAGGTTGTCGTTTCGCCATCGCTCAAGATACTTCGGACGGTGTTAGTCCGAATTCGGCTTTGAATGAACGTGAGAAATGCGAAAAGTTTACAAAACCGACTTCAAAATAAACGTCAACAGGTTTTTGATTCTTTTTTGAAATCAGATAATGTGCCAATTCCAATCTCTTTTTAATGAGCCATCTGTTTGGTGTTTCATTGAAGATCAATTGAAAATCCCTTTTGAACGACGATATACTTCGTCCTGTCAAAGTCGCAAATTGCTCCAAAGGAATGTTGTGCATATAGTTTCGGTTCATATACGCTTCCAAATCAATCTTGAAATTGTCTTCGAAATTGAAAAGGATATTTTGCAGTGAGGTCTGTTTGAGCAATAGCTCAATTACTTCAGCAGTCTTTATAGTGGCCAACCGATTCGTTAATGCGGCAGGGTTTTCAAAATAAGGTATCAGCGAACTGAAATAACCTTTTAAAATAGGGTCGGGGGGAAGCAGAAAGTTAGATTTTCCTGTATAATTGCCCTCGCTTAAGATGTTATTTTGTTTTGAAAAGTTAAACAAGGTTTCTCTTGGCAACATTATGCCTATGCCCATAAACGGCTTATTGTCCTTAGGTATTTTTTGCCCTTTGACAAGTTGGTTCTTTGAAATAAATGCAATTTCTCCTGCATTAAATTCTGTTGTCTCACTGCCATCACTAATGATCATTTTACCGCTTAAAACAAAAGATATAACGTGGTCTGCCACAAACGGCTCGTGATCCTTTTTTTCCTCTCCTGTGCAGGAAAATAATATATTACTTTGTGTTCTATCTTTTAACATAGTTGCGATCATAAAGTGTTTGATTGCAAGTCCAAAAAGCCCTTAGTTACTGCTGATTACCTTTCCGGCACTAACCGCAAAAGATTTATCTCATTTTGTGTCCCTAATCTCATTCGACTCACAAAGGTACCTGCACCCTGTGAAACGAAAATCGTAGTGTTGCCGGATTTATGTAAGCCCTTATTAAAGTCATATATTAACCTGGCGAGATAAGTAAACGGGAATACCTGTCCCGCGTGAGTATGTCCCGCCACCACTAGATCAACTCCTGCATCTTTCGCATATTTTATGCCTACGGGGCTGTGTTGCATTAATATAATAGGTTTGTGTTTTTCCCAGTTCATTTGGCTTAATACTTCCTTAATGGTCTGTTTGTTATCCGAGGGGTGTAAATCAAAAGTGTTCTCGTCTGGGTTCATATAATCAAGCCCGACGAGTTGAATACCCAATGTGTCCGCAACCTTATTGTTTAATATCCTCACCCCATTTTCAGCGATCAGCTTTATGGCTTTCTGTTCGTCAATCGCCTTTTCGTGATTGCCGCTAACGTAGTAGGCAGGCGCTTTGAAATCCAAAAGCGGACGGAGGATTTCGGAAAAAAGAGCAACTTCGGCATCCATTAAATCGCCCGCCAAAAGTATAATATCCGGATTTCTCTTATTCGCTTCTCCAACAATCTTCTCAAGGTAATCTTTGCCCCGGTGATGTCCCAAATGTACGTCCGAAATGACCATTACGTCGAGCTTGTTTTGCAGTTTTGGCATCCGTAGGGTGAGCTCCCTTACTTCAAAATATGACGCCTGTACAGCACCGATAATCGTGGGTGTAAAGGCTAAACCTACTGCAATCCAGCCGCTCGTCAGTATGGGCAGTTTGACGATTGACTGTAACAGTTGAGTAAGTAAAAGGAAGACCAATAAGTAGAAGCTGAAAACGAGGATATAGCCACCTGCAACACTAAGTGCGCCGATGAAATTACTTGTGCTTTTTACCGCCCAAAAAATGGAAACCACAGCAGCTGCCAATATCGTCGCTACGCTAATAGTTACTATCGATTTTGAAGGTAAATTGAAATGAATGCGTAAACGGGTACTGATATAGAATATCATTAAGGCAAATAATCCGAGAACTATCAGTGGAATTATTTTAGCTAATATATTATTCATTTTATATGATAAATTTAAGGTTATAAACGGCATTGAACGTCCGTCGCCGGAAATTTTCCGATGATTGTGGAAGCAGATCCACCTCCGTCCGATTTCTTTGTTCATTTCTTTAAATTTTAATTACCGTACAAAAGTAGATAGTATGGAAAAAGATTATTGTTCCTTAGAGTCCAAGCTGTTGTTCTGTGTGGTTCAAGTGTTATAGAGTATGAGAAAAGTATCATTTGGGTTACCTCAGTACAGCAATATCATCAAGCTTGTCCCCATTAAAGTCAGCCTGTAAAATTTCATTTTTCAAGAAAGGAGTAATTGAAAACTTTCTATCGAGTTGCTGCGCTTTAAACGATTGATGAAACCAAGTTGGAAAAGCCGTTTGTGCCGAACAAGAAATCTTAAATGTCAGAAGAAGGGAAGTTAATAGCCGTGTTCTCATTAAATCTATGCTAAATAGGTATAATCGGTTCAAAGGCTATCTGGCCAAGCTTTGTACGGATATCTGTATCGGTCGTGAAAAAGATAATCTTTCCAAAGCCAGAACTTTAACGGGTTGATTGCAAAATTACGGTAGATATTGGTATCCACGGGTTGCTGTTCCAGCCTGTAATGCGCCCAATGGCGTTCCATTAGATCTAGATCTCGCCCTTTCGCAGGGAACTCTCCAAAGGTAAAATGACCATCTGCGGAGCTATAATAGTACCACTTCCAGCTTCTGAAAGGTGAGTAATTGCTAACAAACAAGATGACGAGCATCGAAATAATCAATTTTCTTTTTTGCTTCTTGTTCATAGTTCAATATGTGGAAGTTCATAGATCACTAATCAGACTGCAGTCAGTTTATTAGTCTCCGTTGAAACCATGGATCTATTCGAGTATCATGAGCCGTTAGTTGTAGACAGTTGTCGAGTAACTTTGCTTCGCCAAGCTCAAATAGGCCGCCTGCCTGTCTAGTGCATCCTTCTTTATCATAAAACAATACTCATTGGAGATATCCAAAAACGCGTTACACGCCTGTATGAGGATATTAAGTTGATCCTCAAGGTATGTTTCTCCGTTAAAGTAGACATGATTATTATCAAGGAACACCGCGATAACTTCAGCATTATCCTTGAATACATTCATCTTCCGAACGCTATCATCATCCACGAACTCCTGTAACCGCCTCCTAACTCCCTTCTCTTTCTGAATGATCGTTGATACAAGAAGCTCGATATGATCAAATGGAAGACGGCTGTAAGCCTTCGAAACCTCTTGCATGAGATCGTTGTATCTCTCGAGGTCTTCTGCAGTGAGCGCTGCCTGTTTGAACATGCCCATGAAAGCATCTTCCAGTTCTTTCTCTCGTCCTATATGGAGCGCGTTTGTTCTGGCAGCAGTATAAATCCGTTGATCGTGCTCAGCCAAAGCAGTCCTGCTCTGTTCAAGTTCGGCATTAATCTGTCTCTTGACTTCATCTGCCGCTTTTATGTCGTGCCTTATGCCATCGAAATCGAAGCTTCGATATCCCGACCCTTTCACTGCGATGGACTCCAGCATGAATATATCTGCTTCAAGAGAGGCAGTAACTTTCGGAAGACGTAAATATCTGTCATCAAATAGATCAAGGAGAAGAGATTCCGGAGCACCGGAAAGGAGTAGATCGAATGGTGCTACGTACCGATTATCATAATATCCTTTATACTCAGGATTAAAAGTTCTAATGGTCAGAAACTGCGTATACCTGACTGCAAATTCTTCCACATCCAACAAGCGTGGCTCTTCCGAAAATACTATCTCATTATAAATCTTCCGGGTCTGCTCGGTCTGAAGGCTGATTGCGTCTGAAAATAGATGCCACGCAGATTCCTGACTTACATCCGCGTTAATATTTAACTTTCTCAACGCATGCTCCCTGTCCTCGATTGAAGGGTGGGAAGCCCACTGGTCTTTAACAACGATCCGGCTTCCGCCAAGCTGGTTGTTCTGCTCCGCGCCAATTATCGGGAATCCATTTTCAAACGCCACATTCTGACGTTCTGCAAGCAATTGTATCAACTTGAAATGATGAGAGTAGAGGTTGTCAGCTTTCAGGTTCTCCTTCACCTGCTCATTATAATATCCAAGCAGCATGTCATAACTAGTCATCGCCAGGTCTAAGCGATATAGGCCGGAGATGAGAGGAGCAGGTCCGGCAACGGTAGCAGCGATCGCATCAGCATGAAACTCCATTTGTCGGGACAAACCCATGTATCCCTTGTTTAGCAACTTATAAAAATTGCCCATGATCTCCTGGACGCCTTGAATAAGGTAAATGTTGATACGAGCGAAAAAAGCAAAATAGGTGCTGTAGTTTGCCCATCTCTCTACGCTTTCGTTGTATGAAGGATTATCTTCCACAATTCTGAAAATGATCTGGTTGAAATGATGAACATAGCTCCCGAAACGCATACTGCCCTGAGAAAAATGTCCGAACTCATGTGCGATCACGGCCTTAAACTCGCTAATAGTAGTGGAATTAACTAAGCCCAGGCCGATGTACAGGTTTTTTCGGACAGGGAAGAATAAGCTCAAAAAGGTAGAGTCGTAACTGACAAAGGCATTCACATCATTGGTCAGAAAGATCTTATTCGGAGAAGGAGCCTTTGCCTCTTTACATACCTGTAGAATGAACTCATAGAGTTGAGGTTCCGAAGATCTGGTAACCTCGCCGATTGTGGCAATTGGATCTGCCTTTTTAACCGCCAACGATTTTAGCATGAAGACAATAAGCATTACCCCCATGCCAATAGCTCCGATAGTAACCATTATTATAACCAAGCCTTTAACTTCAGCGGCTAGCCAGATTCCTAATCCGGAAACCGCAATCGCGATAGATAACACGCCGACAAAGAGTAAGATATAAAGCAAAACGAATGCTATACAAAGGAAAAGTACCTTTACAACTTCCCGGGTGAAATCTGCATTAAAATTAGTAATCCCATGGGTGAGACCCGAAGGTCTCAGCGGATATAAGTTCATAATACTGTGATAAGGTTGAGTCCTCTAATATAATAAATGCATGATAATCCCGACTATTCATTATACTGGAAAATCCGAGATTATTTAACATCTTTAGCTACGCAATTTATTGCACATTAAATGAAACTGGACCGATCTTTCCTTATCTAAACCAATTGTGTACTCCTGTACTGCATTCTTATAGTCGCCTGCCAAAAAGATAATGATCCTATTCCCGAAGATCCCGTAGAGATCGTTCCTGACCTTGAGTTGGAGCAGGCACTGACTTCAAACGACAATGGTCTAACCTTGAAACTGAAGGTGAACAGGGTGCCCGATTCGTTGATTGAACACGGTTCCTTATCGGCAGGGACAGCACTTTTAGAACACAGGCGGCCCTGACCAAGTTCGTTAGGCAGGGTAGTACGCTGTCAGTGGGCGAATTGACAGTGAATGTGGGTCATGGCTAGTGAGAGATACGCTATATTATGTAAGGCCCTATGTGCTCAAGCGCAACTATATTCAGGAGACCTATAATGTAAAATCCTTTGTATGGCAAGGCGACCGACCTATACAGATCGATTCCCTTTATCCGCTCAGGGCGATCATGGGCGATACGTTGAGATGAATAGGAAAGCAGTTTGCCGAAAGGTCTTTAAGGCTAAAGTTTGGCGACCGAGATGCGGGAGTGGTTACCAGAAGCGATTCGGTAATGACGGTAGTTGTGCCGCCAGACCTAAAGGAAATAATAGTTTCTATAAATACAGTACCAGTAGTGATACCTGGATTAAAGAAACGGACTATCCGACAGATTTTACCGACGATGAAAGGGTTGGCCCATCCTCGCTTGTGATCGGGGAGAAGGTATATATCGCATGTGGGGCCACCAATACAGGAATGAAACAGTTCCATAGCTATCATCCGGCAAGTCGCAGCTGGGGCAAGCTGGCGGATTTTCCACAAGCCAGGCACGGGACGACGGTTTTTGGCTATGGCGGGTTTGGCTTTGTGGCCACGGGAATTGCCATTGGTTCAGGCGGCGAGCACGACTGTTTTCCGTATGATGTGGCGGCAGATCGCTGGGAAAGCCTACCTGACCGCATCGGGCCGCAGCCCGTGGGTGCGCCTACAGTAATTGAGAGTGGGTACTCCTTTGTGGTAAACGGTAAAGCATTTGTGGGAGGAGGAGACAGTTTGAATGGAATTAACAAGCTGTTCATGATCGACTTGCCAGTACTCTTAGGCTCGGGCGATTAGGGAGCTTTATTGCATAAGAAGTAAATGTCGTGAATCGACTGACTGCCGGAGTTCTATATTTCCATGTTTATGGCTATAACTAGCCAATCAGAAAGATTGCCAGGCGGTCTTTACGGTTGACCATGAAAAGGTACCTTATGTTGTGAGCTCACCAATGGAGGGATACCTATAGATGAAGAATCAGACTCGCCACGTTAAGCATGATAGTCTCGTATTGACCACATATAGGTCCAAACAATGAAGAGGATCTGCAGTGGTACCCTAAACCACAAATAGTTCAACCCGGGACCGTCAAAACTTCCCTTCTGATAGTTAACATTGGTCACTGCAGCATAAATATTTGCAGGAAGTATGAGTATGAAAAACGCGATAAGCAGCCAGGCTGTTAGTATACGTAAATTCGGTACGAAAAGTCCAATAGCAGCAATAACTTCAATAAAACCCGTCAGATAAATCATTGTGGTTTTATAAGGAATAAATTGCGGTAACATCATAGTCATGCCTTTTGAAAATGCAAAATGCCCTATTGCTGTAAAGACGAGCATTGCAGACATAGCTATTCTGCCCGACAAAGCAAATTCATAATGGCCACGAAATATTCTGGTCAATAATAAAGTAATTACAAATACACTAAATAAGATTACCAAGGGTTTCATCTGCTTTTTCAGCAAAGGTCTTCATATTTATAAACAGGCACAATGAACCTAAGTTAAGAAATGCGTCTCCGTATCCTGCTCAGTGCTTGTGGGGTAATACCGATGTACGACGCAATATACTTCAGGGGAATTAGTTTTATTAGTCTCGGTTGTTCCCTGAACAAGCTCAGGTAGCGTTGTTCTGCTGTTTCATTCAAAAGTGAAAGTTCCCTTTTGGATTTCTTGAGAAACAGATCTTCACTCGCTTGTCTTCCTATAGTGTTTCCAATTGCCGTATTAGCATAAATGCTTTGCAGGTCGTCATATGTCAGGCGCCAAAGTGTTGTTTTCGTTAGAGCTTCTATATTGTAAGTTGACGATTGTTGAGTTAAAAACGAATCATAACCACTAACGAAGCTATTGTCAAACGCAAAAGAGAATGTCAAGTCGCTGGCGTCTTTTGGAATGTAGAAACGTACCATACCTGACTCGATGAATGAAAGATAGCCTTCCGTCTGCCCTTCTTTTAAGAGAAGGTAATTCCTAGGAAACTCTTGCCTTATGAGCTTTGAAGAAAAATATCGCCAATCTTCGTCGGACAGCGTTACAGTATTTACAAAATATTGCCTGATTTGCTCCATTATCATTCGTGTAGGTTGCCCGTATTGATGAGCACCTGCAAAATTCGCAAAAAACTCCATCACTTTCAGCGAAGAAACTTATCCTCTAAACTCATACAATAGCCTTAATCACTATCTCGCCGGTATAATGTGATTTGAGTATGATCATTTGGAAATGTGACTCGTTAAAAAACCGAACTAGCCTGCATTCATCAACTGTAGACATTAAGTAATCAAGCTTTGTGCCGGTAGTAAAAATCCTATAGTTAATATATTTACTTATCTTAGTATGCGCTTTAGGGGTATTCTGTAAAGAATTGAGATAGTCCCTTGGAACCTGATACGGCTAACACCGACGTAGGAAAAAGCATAAAAGGCATCACCTTGTGATGTACTCTCTTTTGTTTTCCGAATTATTCCTGAAGCCATCTTAATTAAATCAATGACGATGGAAAGAAATCTTTGGAAACATATCCAATCCGTAAAGCTACATGCTCCACTTGTACACAACATCACTAACTATGTAGTGATGAACAATACGGCCAATGCTCTTTTAGCTGTAGGCGCCTCTCCGGTTATGGCACACGCAAAGGCTGAGGTTCGTGATATGGTAGCAATCGCCCATTCAGTGGTTATTAATATCGGAACGCTAGACGAATATTGGTCTGAAGCCATGCTGATGGCAGCTGAAACTGCGCATTCATTGGATAAGCCATGGGTATTAGACCCCGTTGGTGCCGGAGCTACTCCGTTCAGGGACGATGTACTGCATAAGTTGTTGCAGTTTAAGCCAACAGTTATAAGGGGCAATGCTTCCGAAATTATTGCCTTGGCCGATGCCAACAGGACGGCAACCAAAGGGGTGGACAGCACAGCCGAAAGCAACGAGGCTGTAGCAGCCGCAAATAGCATATCGGTGCAATACGATACGTTAGTCTGCATATCAGGCGCAACGGATATTATCACAGACGGAAGTCAAATGATTTTCGTAAGGAATGGCCATCCTCTGATGACCAAAGTGACCGGTTTGGGCTGTTCCGCTTCTGCTTTGATCGGTGCTTTCATCGGTGTTGTAGAAAACAGAACAGAGGCTACAGCAGCAGCAATGGCTTTGATGGGAATAGCCGGCGAATTGGCCGAACAGCAATCCGATGGTCCCGGAAGTCTACAGCTAAAACTCCTTGATAAGCTCTATAACCTATCCGAAGAGGAGTTTCTTCACCATATCAGGATATCAAAACCATGAGGGAGCAAGTTCAATTTCCTTACCGGTTGTATCTAGTCATCTCAGCGGAAGCCTGTAAAGGGAGAGCCATGCTGGAGGTTGCGGAACAGGCTATTCTGGGCGGAGTAGACATCATCCAGTTGAGAGAAAAAAGCTCCCCTGAAAATGTTTTTCTCGAAAGGGCACAACGGCTAAAGGAAATAACAGAAAAATACGGTATCCCGCTAATTATCAACGACAATGCAGCCGTAGCCTTTCGGGTAGATGCCGCCGGTGTCCACGTAGGGAATACTGATATCCAACCGGCCGTTTTGCGACAGCAAGATTATTTTCGGGATAAGATAATTGGCTATTCCATAGAGTATCTCACACAACTTGAAAATGAGCAAACCGCCTTGTCAGACTATCTCGGCATCAGTCCGGTATTCAGGACTGATACGAAAACAGATACCATAACAGAGTGGGGATTAGACGGGCTTACAAAAATAAGGCAGTTAACACAAAAGCCACTGATTGCCATTGGAAATATCCATGTAAATAATGCCAAAGCCGTAGTCGATGCAGGGGCTGATTGTATAGCTGTCGTATCGGCCATATGCAGTGCGAACAATCCTCAAAAAGCAGCATATGAATTGAAAAGCGAAATTACAAAATGAAGAAATATACATATCCATCGGTATTGACCATTGCAGGTTTTGACGGAAGCGGGGGAGCCGGGATCCAGGCAGACATTAAAACGATTTCAGCTTTAGGCTGCTACGCCACATCCGTATTGACGGCTTTGCCCGTACAGAATACCAGGGGGGTACGTAAGATCTATCCCATTCCCGTGGAAGCGGTTGCAGACCAAATCGAAGCCATATTAGATGATATCCTGCCCGAAGCCATCAAGATAGGAATGGTGCATACCCCGGAACTGGTCGAAACCATTGTGCAGACTCTGGGCAAGTATAGCAAGATACCGATTGTATTTGACCCTGTAATGGTGGCAACCAGCGGACATCGCCTTATCGAAGAAAAGACGATCGAGACGATGGTGGAAAAATTGTTTCCAATCGCAACCCTTATCACGCCCAATATGGATGAAGCGGCTCTATTAGCTAAAATGGAAGTGAAGTCTTTAAACGACATGCGAATTGCAGGAGAACGTATAAATGAATTAGGCTGCAATAATATCCTTCTGAAAGGCGGCCATCAGCAGACAGCAACAATCACTTCTTTGTTTTTGGATCAGACAAATCGCTACCATGCCTTTGAAGTGACAAAATATGAAACAAATAATACACATGGTTCGGGCTGTACCCTGTCATCGGCAATAGCTTCCTATATCGCACAGGGCAAAATCTTGTATGATGCTGTTGATCTTGGCCAGCAATATGTGCATAACGCAATCTATAACGGTAAAAATGTACAGATCGGCAAAGGGAATGGCCCTTTAAATCACTTTTTTAACCCTCAAAAATTAATCAAAAATGACATGGACTGAGCAGGCATGGGAAAAAATAGAAGAAAAATACAGTGCTATTTTACAGATGCCCTTTATACAAGAGCTGGCAAGCGGAAGACTTGCCAGGGATAAGTTTCAATTTTATATGGCTCAGGATTCGCTCTATCTGGAGCATTTTGGAAGAGCGCTTGCACTTATAGGCTCAAGAGCTTATGATATTCAGGATGCGCTTGCCTACATCCGCTTTGCCGAAGGAGCCATTGTGGTGGAAAATGCTTTACACGAATCCTATTTTGAGGATTTTGGTGTAACGGAAAAGCCGATTTTACAGCCTGCCTGTCATCATTACGTCCATTTTTTAAGAAGCACGGCCGCTTTGGAAGCCGTAGAAATATCGATGGCGGCAACCTTACCCTGTTTCTGGATCTATAAAAAGGTTGGTGACCATATTCTCGGTAATCAACTGGCTGGAGATAATCCTTATCAACGATGGATAGATACCTACGGTGGTGATGAATTTGCAACTGGTGTTCAGCGTGCAATCGATATCTGCAATAAAGCGGCAGAAAACACCACCTCCGTTATCAGGGATAGAATGACAGAAGCCTTTATCACGGCAACCCGAATGGAGTACGATTTCTGGGAAGCGGCTTATGAACTTAAAATATGGAAGTAATGCAATAGAATATCCATCCTCTTCCGACTATAATGTTTTCTCTTCAAACTCCAGCAACCTTTCATAACCCTGCTGTTCATTATTTGCCTGTTAGATAGGTCTCATATCCTTCCCAACCTCCCGTTTTCGTGGATTAGCACTATCTATGTAACAAAAACCACATCTAAACATGCTTATCTGGAGCCCCAGGCCAGTCAAGGTGTCAATTATGTATTCTCAGACGTTGACCTGGTAGGCGAAGCATTGCCGAATCTAAACTGCGGTCTCGACCTTGTTGGGGAGGTACTTTATGGCAAATGGAAGATCCGTTTACTGTGGTTCATCAACGAGGGGCATAAGCGGCCCAGCGAATTACAGCGGAAGATCCCTGATGCGTCGAGGCGGGTGCTCAATATCCAGTTG
>Ga0160433_100513_pt1 | contig 18059 bp, 16 predicted proteins | sample HID1972K_E0MG_FD_108235 | JGI IMG/M metagenome (GOLD analysis project Ga0160433, IMG submission 108235) | Enriched pill bug-associated microbial communities from UW Madison campus, WI, USA - HID1972K_E0 MG | ecosystem: Host-associated > Arthropoda: Insects > Digestive system > Unclassified ... | reverse complement strand
GCAGGCTACGGATGATATCGTTACTGATCATAGCGTCTTAAACTTGTATTTGGACAAAGGCGAAGTGTACCAGTTTTACAGCCCTAACGCCTCTTTCAGACTCTTAAGATAGCGACGGCTCACCGGCACGGTTTGTCCGGCACGCAGCAATAACTCCGCCTGACCGTTCTCTTCCAGGCGAATCTCTTTCAGGTGCGACATATTCACCAGATGCTGACGATGACAGCGTAACAGCGGCGTGCGGCTTTCCAGGGTGCGCAGTGTCAGCTCGGTGTAACCTTCTTTACCCGCACCGTCGGTGACATACACGCCGCTCATACGACTGCTGACAAACGCCACATCTTCCATCTGCAGCAGCCAAATCCGGCTATGCCCAGTGCAGGGAATGAATTTCAGCGCCTGCTGGCTTTCGCCGAACACCGAGATATCCTGCTGGCAGCGCTCCTGGCGCAGACGCCCGAGGGTTTTATCCAGCCGCTTCTCTTCGATAGGCTTGAGCAGATAATCAAAAGCGTGTTCTTCAAACGCCTTCACCGCGTATTCGTCAAAGGCGGTGAGAAACACCACCCACGGACGATGCTCCGGGTCGAGCATGCCGATCATTTCCAGCCCGCTAATACGCGGCATCTGAATATCGAGAAACACCACGTCGGGCCGCAAATGATGCACCGCACCAATGCCTTCTACCGCGTTGTCGCATTCGCCCACGATTTCAATATCGGCCTGCTTCTCCAGCAAAATGCGCAGATTTTCCCGCGCCAGCGGCTCATCATCGACAATTAATACCTTCAGCATGCATTTTCCTCCACAGGCAGTCGCAGGGTAATACGGGTAAAAATATCCGGCTCGCAAGTGACGGTTATCCCGCATTCGTCGCCGAAGCGTGCGCGCAGCCGTTTATCCACCAGCGTCATGCCCAGGCCGCTCGCCTGAGCGTCAGGTTGATACAGCCCGGCGTTATCTTCAATATCCAGCTGCAGCCAGCGCTGATGCAGGCTCGCCTGCACCGTGATTTCGCCGATCCCCAGATGCTGCGAGGTGCCGTGTTTAATCGCATTTTCCACTATCGGTTGCAGGGTAAAGGCCGGTAGCTGGTGATGCGCCAGCGCGGGCGGCACGTTGAGATGCACCTGCAACCGCGCCTGGAAGCGCGCTTTCTCAATTTGCAGATACGCATTCACGTGCTCAATTTCATCGGCGAGGGTGACGATTTCCGACGGGCGTTTGAGATTTTTGCGAAAGAAGGTCGACAGATATTGCACCAGCTGCCCGGCCTGTTCGCTGTCGCGGCGGATCACCGCTTTCAGGGTATTCAGGGCGTTAAACAGGAAATGTGGATTGACCTGGGCATGCAGCAGCTTAATTTCTGACTGGGTCAGCAGCGCCTTTTGCCGCTCGTACTGCCCGGCAAGAATCTGTGCCGACAACAACTGGGCGATGCCCTCTCCCAGCGTGCGGTTGATGGAACTGAACAGACGGTTTTTGGCTTCATACAGTTTAATGGTGCCAATCACCCGCTGATTTTCGCCACGCAATGGGATAACCAGCGTCGAGCCGAGTTTGCAGTTGGGGTGAATCGAACAGCGGTACGGCACTTCATTGCCGTCGGCGTACACCACTTCCCCACTGTCGATGGCTTTCTGGGTATAGCGCGAGGAAATCGGTTTGCCAGGCAGGTGGTGATCGTCGCCGATCCCGGTAAATGCCAGCAGCTTTTCACGATCCGTTATCGCCACCGCGCCGATATCCAGCTCCTGAATCAGCACCTGCGCCACCCGCATGCTGTTTTCTTCGTTAAAGCCCTGACGCAAGATCCCTTCAGTCGAGGCCGCCACTTTTAACGCGGTGGTGGAAAACGCCGAGGTGTATTTCTCAAACATCGCCCGTTTGTCGAGCAGGATGCGCATGAACAGCGCGGCGCCAACGGTATTGGTGACCATCATCGGCGCGGCAATGCTTTGCACCAGATGCAGCGCGTCGCTGAACGGACGGGCAATCAGCAGGATAATCAGCATCTGCACCATTTCGGCGACGAAGGTGACTACGCCCGCGGTCAACGGATTAAAGACCTTATCGCTGCGTCCACGCCGTACCAGCACGCTGTGCACCAGCCCGCCCAGCAGGCCTTCCACAATGGTCGACACCATACAACTCAGCGCGGTCATTCCACCCATCGAATAACGGTGTAGCCCGCCGGTCAATCCGACCAGGCCGCCTACCACTGGGCCGCCGAGCAGGCCGCCCATCACCGCGCCGATGGCACGGGTGTTGGCTATCGAATCTTCGATGTGCAGACCGAAATAGGTCCCAAGAATGCAAAAAATGGAGAACGTGACGTAGCACAGCAGCTTGTGAGGCAGACGGACGGTGACCTGCATTAACGGAATGAACAGGCGCGTTTTGCTCATCAGCCAGGCGATAACCAGAAACACGCACATCTGCTGAAGCAGCAGCAACACCAGATTAAATTCGTACATACCTGCAAACCACATAAGCTTTGAAAGCGCGTAACATACACGTTGTAACCCGCTGTTTCCTTGACCGCCCGGGCAAAACGCGAAATTCCTGCTGTCGATCACACTTTTTACTGACCTTGCGCGGCTTTTTTGAACAAAAAACGATCAGATTTTCCTGGTTCGACGAACACCGTCTACAGTTATGATGGGGATGCGCGAGCTGAGGTGAGAGATGGCGCTTTACACGATAGGTGAAGTGGCTCTGCTTTGTGATATTAATCCGGTGACGCTGCGTGCCTGGCAGCGGCGTTACGGACTGTTAAAGCCCCAGCGAACGGATGGTGGGCATCGGCTGTTCAACGACAGTGATATCGACAGGATTCGTGAAATCAAACGCTGGATAGAAAACGGCGTGCAGGTCAGTAAAGTCAAAACGCTGCTTATTGAAGCCACCGCCGAGCAGCAAAGCGGCTGGCGAGATCATCAGGAAACCCTGCTGCGCTTTTTGCAGAGCGGCAATCTCAACCGGCTGCGGCTGTGGATCAAAGAACGCGGACGCGATTACCCCGCCCAGACGCTGGTTTCCCATCTGTTCATTCCGCTCAGGCTACGCCTGCAAAGCTCCCAGCCCACGCTACAAACCCTGTTAAGCGTGCTGGATGGGGTGCTGATCAACTACATTTCGGTCTGTATGGCCTCGGCGCGAAAACGCCAGGGACGCGATGCGTTGGTGGTCGGCTGGAACATTACCGACACCACCCGCCTGTGGCTCGAAGGCTGGGTCGCCTGCGAACAAGGCTGGCGCGTGGACGTGCTGGCGCACTCACTACACCAGCTGCGCCCGGAACTGTTTGACGGCCAGACCCTGCTGGTGTGGTGCGGTGATAGCTCCACCGTTGGGCAACAGACACAGTTGCAACAGTGGCACGATCAGGGGCTAAACGTGGTGCGACTGGGAAATTAAGGGTTCATTAACAAGCGTGCTTCATCATATAATCGGCGGGTTAACATAAGGAGCACATGATGAAACCTGCCAAACTGGCTATGATCACCCTCTTCGTTCTAATGGCCGTGGGCGGCGTTGGCGGCGTAATGCTTGCGGGCTACTCCTTTATCGTCCGCGGTGGTGTCGGCTGAGTAACGTCGCCAGACGCTCAAACGCCCGGTCAGCCAGGATTGCCGCCAGCGCGACCAGCACCGCTCCCTGAATCACATACGCCGTATTAAACCCGCTTAGGCCGATAATAATCGGCGTCCCGAGCGTATTCGCCCCCACCGTTGACGCAATGGTCGCGGTGCCGATATTCACAATGACCGAAATGCGGATCCCGGCGATCATCACCGGTGCGGCCAGCGGCAGTTCCACTTTCAGCAGTCGCTGCCAGCCATTCATTCCCATGCCCTGCGCCACGCTCAATACGCTCGAGGGCACCGACGCCAGCCCTGCCAGTGTGCCCTGTAAAACAGGCAAGATACCGTACAGGATCAGCGCAATAATCGCCGGTTCACGGCCAAACCCCATCACCGGCACAGCAATCGCCAGTACCGCCACCGGTGGAAACGTCTGTCCCATCGCGGCAATGGTTTCCACCAGCGAGCGAAATTCACGGCCCGCCGGGCGCGTCACCGCAATCCCGGCCCCCACGCCAACCACCGTTGCCACCAGACTCGACACGCCCACCAGCGAGAAATGCGCCAGCGTCAGCGACCAGAAACTTTGCTGCTGATAGACCGGCCGCGGCAGTTCAGGGAACATCGCGCTGAACAGCGGCCCGCTGTAAGGCATCAGCGCCAGAAGCGCGATAAACAGCAGCAACAGCCAGACAAGCGGATCACGCACGACCTTCACGGGAGTCCTCCCCACGCAACAGATCGGCAAAATGCAGCGATCCGCACGGCGTACCGTCATCGTTTACCACCGGCAGCACTTCGCTGCGGCGCGCCACAAACAATGACAACGCCTCACGCAGCGACATTGACGCCCGCAGCGGTTCACCTGAAAGGTGCTCTTCGTGGCGGACATAGTCCCCGACGCCGCGCAGCGACAACAGCCGCACGCCCAGTTCGCTACGGCCAAAAAACTCACGGACAAAATCATTTTCCGGCGCGGTCAGCATCGACAGCGGCGTGCCCTGCTGAACCACTTCGCCGTTATCCATTAACACCAGATGATCGGCCAGACGCAGCGCTTCATCGATATCGTGCGTTACCAGCACAATGGTGCGGCCGAGCAGCTGATGAATGCGGCGCATCTCTTGCTGTAACGCCCCTCGCGTCACCGGGTCGAGTGCGCCGAAGGGTTCATCCATCAGCAACACTTCAGGATTGGCCGCCAGCGCGCGGGCCACGCCGACGCGCTGCTGCTGACCGCCGGAAAGCTGATGCGGCAGGCGATCGCGCAAAGACGCATCCAGCCCCAGCAGCGCCATCAGTTCATCAACGCGCTCATTGATGCGCGCCCGGGTCCATTTCTGCAGCTGCGGCACGGTGGCAATGTTTTGCGCCACCGTCCAGTGAGGAAACAGGCCAATCGACTGGATGGCGTAGCCCATCCTGCGGCGCAGGGCCAGCACCGGCTGCTGGCGAATATCTTCCCCGGCGAAGCGAATGGTGCCGCTGTCATGCTCCTCCAGGCGATTAATCATCTTCAACGTGGTGGATTTTCCAGAACCTGAGGTTCCGATAAGCACCGAAAAAGCGCCCTCTTTCAGATTTAAATCGAGGTTTTTTACCGCCGCTTTGCCGTCAAAGATTTTGCTTACCTGCTGAAATTCAATCATGGGCTTCTCCTCCCAGTAAGGCTATCCACAGGCTGAACAGCGCATCCACCACCACCGCCATCGCAATCACCGGGATCACGCCAAGCAACACCAGGTCCAGCGCACTGCTCAACAAGCCCTGAAATACTAATGCACCAAAGCCACCCGCGCCGATCAGCGCCGCCACCACCGCCATACCAACCGTTTGTACGGTGACCACCCGCAGGCTACGCAACAGCACCGGCAGCGCCAGCGGCAGCTGGACTTTCCAGAAGCGCTGGGCCTGGCTCAGGCCCATTGCCGCCGCGCTTTCGAGCACGTCTGCTGCAACCTGCTGCATACCGGCAACCACGCCTCGCACCAGCGGCAGCAGTGCGTACAGCACCAGGGCAATCAGCGCAGGCGTCAGACCAGTACCGCCAATGCCCCACGACGACAGCCATGGGAAATGTTTCACCAGCCCGGCGAGCGGCGCAATCAGAAGGCCGAACAGGGCCACGGAGGGGATCGTTTGAATAATATTGAGGACGGTGAAAACGCGGGTTTGCCGCCCCTGATGACGCCAACACCACAGTCCGAGAGGCACGCCAATCAGCAGGCCCGGCAGCAGCGTGCCGAACAGCAAAATCAGATGCTGCTGCAATGCACTGTCGAATACGTCCTGACGGTTGAAATACTCTTTCATCAGCGACAGTGAATCGAGTTCACCGTACCACAGCAGCGCCACCGGGATAATCCAGATTTGCGCATTCAGCAGCCAGCGCCACAGCGATTTCTGGGTGAGCCGCCGAATCGCATCGCTGCAAATCAACAGCGCCACCGCCAGCCACAGCCACAGGCCACTGCCGGGCGAGGTGCGCGCCAGTGGGCTGCCGCTTTGTGCCAGCGTCGTCGCCGCTTTACCGCTACTCCATAGCAGAAGAATAAACAGGAGCTGCGCCAAAACCAGCGTCAACGCCAATGCCCCCCGACCTTGTAGCAGGCTCAAGCCCACGAAAGCCATCGGCACGATAAGCAACAGCGCAGGTGGGAAAGCCCAGATTTGCCACAGCTGGCGGCTTTCGCCCGAGACCAGCCGGTTAGCGGCATAATTCACGAAGGGTAACGCCGCGGCTGCCAGTGCAATGAGCACCAGCAGCAGCAGAACCCGGTTATGACAGGATATTCGCACGTACTTACTTCACCAGTCCTTGTTGTTTCAGCCAGTCAGCGGCCACTTTCTTCGCATCCAGCCCTTCCACCGCGATGCTGGCATTCAGTTTTTGCAGCGTTTTCGCATCCAGTTTTTCAAACACCGGTTTCAGCCATTCCGGGATCTGCGGATAAGCTTTCAGCACCGCCTCGCGAATTACCGGGGTCGGGGCATAAATGGGCTGAACACCTTTCGGGTCAGTCAGCGTTTGCAGACCCAGCGCCGCCACCGGGCCATCGGTGCCGTAGGCCATCGCCGCGTTCACGCCGGAAGTTTGCTGCGCCGCCGCTTTGATGGTCACCGCCGTGTCGCCACCCGCCAGCGACAACAGCTGACCCTGGTCGAGTTTGAAATCATAGGCTTTTTCGAAAGCGGGCAGCGCGTCCGGACGCTCAATAAATTCTGCCGACGCCGCCAGTTTAAAGGTGCCCCCCTTTTTCAGGTAGGCGCTCAAATCCGCCAACGAAGTGAGTTTGTTCTTTTCTGCCATATCCTGGCGCACCGCGATGGTCCAGGTATTGTTCGCCGGGGACGGCGTCAGCCAGATAAGTTTGTTCTGCTCGGCATCGAGTTTCTTCACTTTCTCGTAGCCCTGTTGCGCATTCTTCCACGCCGGGTCGTTATCATCCTTAAAGAAGAATGCCCCGTTACCGGTGTATTCCGGATAGATATCCAGCTCACCCGAGGTAATCGCGCCGCGCACCACTGGCGTGGTACCCAGTTGAACTTTGTTTACAGTTTTCACGCCGTGGTTATCCAGCACCTGCAAAATGATGTTGCCGAGCAGCGCCCCTTCGGTATCAATCTTAGAGCCTACCTTTACCGGTTCAGCCGCATGCAGCGGCAAGCTCAGCGCAGCCAACAGCGAAACGCCCGTCATCCACTTCGTTTTATTGTGCATTCTCGTTTCCTCATAAGCCTGCGTTTACAGGAGGTTAGAGAAAGCGTAGACCTGAATCAACGATTTATCATGAAAATAAGTCATTTCCTGAAACGATGCTAAGCCATCTCAGATAACGCATAACGTGCCTATTTTTTTTGCAATTTATTAATTGTTTTCTTTTCATTCATAGAAAAACATTAAGTATTCGAATGGTTACGTAAAATAATCTACAAACAGATTAATAAATGATATAAAACGCTAACTTCCAATCCTCTTGCAAATTAAGATGTTAAGAATCATCCTAAGTGATTAAAATTATCATTACATCTTCTTAAAGTTGATTCTAACCAGAAAGGAGTAATACGCACATCCGGGAATCATTTTCCCAGGCTTGCATATTGCATTCACCAGATGGACCCGTGAGATGAAATTCCTTTTTAATAAACACGTTATATTCGATTCTGATACCGGATCGCTGGCTGTTCATGATGAACAGGACGATCCGGTTCAAATCTCAAACCCCACCAAACGTTTATTACTGCTGCTCCTGAACCATCAGGGCGAGGTCGTCAATCGTGAGGTTATATTTAAAAAAGTCTGGGATGACTTTGGGATGGTATCCAGCAATAACAATCTCAATCATTGCATTAGTAAATTACGACGAATACTCCGTATTTTAGGCCTGGAAGATGAGGTCATCACCACCGTCCCGAAAATCGGCTTTATGTTTCAGGAAGAAATACAAATAGAAGCGTTACCCGAGCCGCCTGATGTTATGCAGGATGAGCCGAGAATAAGAGATACTTCCGCGCCTGAATCCCCCGCTTCGCTGAAAACGGAGCAGCCAGCGACGCCATCATTGCGCCCGGCGAATGTGATGAACTGGCTGTCGATGGTGATCGCCATGACCACGCTCATTGCCTCTGCCTGGTTCTGGTACAACAACCGACCGCTGGACAGAAAAGAAGTGTTTATGGGCAAAGCCGGAACCTGCAGCGTGATGGTGTCAGAACAATTGCTGCATAACGGAGACGCCGTCAACTTTAAAAGTGGACTGATGCGATATGCCCAGGACCTGAACCCGCAGTGCAACAGCGATCAGTATCTGCTGGTGATCAAAAGTCGATCGTATAAAACCTGGAGCCAGGAACTGTCCCGCCTCTACTTTATGCGCTGCGCCAACCTACGGGAAAGCAAAGCGGAAGTTTGCTGGAGCCTGACCGAACCGCCTCACTCCGGCACCTGAGGATTCTGATAATGCCCCACAGCCCGATGCCTGCATCGGGCTTTTTTTACGTCTGAACCCCTTCGTTATTGCGATACATCAATTTTGGCCGTGCCGCCAAGACAGCGCACATTGATCTCCTCTGACAATCCCTTCTCCATACCCATTCAAAATATAAGGATTAAGCTTTCCATTGCTACATTTCGTTTACATCTCCGAACGAAACAACGGAATTATCATCGTTAAATCACAGGAATATCCGTCTTTACTGGAATTAAAAACTTAATAACGAGCCGTTAATAGTTAATGATTACTCCCCGAGATAAATAACTTAGGATTTTTCTTACATGATACCGAACGGCTTTTCGAGCGGAAAACCGCGTCAGGGCCGGGCAAGGTAGCCATGAGTCATCAATTCATTGTCTCAATGGGACATACAGGAAAACGCATCATGTTGAAAAAAAGTTATCTCACCATTCTGACTGGCGCCCTGCTGGTTTCCGCCAACGCCATGGCCGTTTCTGATAACACCATCAGCTTCCAGGGCGAAGTGACCGACGAAACCTGCTCCGTTGCCATCAACGGCAATCAGACCACGCCAGTGGTTCTGCTGCCAACCGTCAGCAGCACCGATCTGGCCGCCAGCGGCGACACCGCCGGTCCTGTCACGTTCGATATCGGCCTGACCGGCTGCACCGGCGACGCGGCGAACGAAACCAAAATCTCCACCGTGTTCGTTGGCAACCAGGTCACCACCAACGGCAACCTCGGCAACACCGGCACCGCTGGCAACGTAGAAGTTCAGCTCCTCGACACCACCGGCGTCGAAATCAACCTGACAGACGGCTTCACTGGCGACGGCGACCTGAAACTGGCCGCGGGCGCAAGCGAAGCCAGCGCCTCTTACACCGCGCAGTATTACGCCTCCGGTAAAGCCACCGCCGGTACCGTGGAAGCCACCCTGCAATACGCCGTTTCCTACCAGTAAGTTTGCTTTTGTCTCCGGGGGCGGCACAGCGTCCGGAGACTCTTTTCCTCACGGAGTTGTTGAGATGATGAAGGAACCTCTTCGCCACGGAATGGTGGTCCTGCTGGGTGCGGTACTGTTCTGCGCCACCGCAGCGGTCAGTCACGCCAGCGTGACCATTATGGGCAGCCGCATTATCTACGGCTCTGCGGCCTCGTCGGTGGACGTTCAGCTTAAAAACAGCGACAGCTTCCCGTACGTCGTTCAAACCTGGTTCGATGACGGGGATGTCAACGCCAGCCCGCAGGACAGCAGCGCCGTGCCGTTTATCGCTACCCCGCCGATTTTCCGCATTCAGCCGAAAGCGGGCCAGATAGTGCGCATTGTATACAGCAAAGCCAAATCACTGCCGCAGGACCGGGAATCGGTGTACTGGTTTAACGCCTTGCAGCTCCCGCCCGCGAACGTCGGCGGGGAACAAAAGCAAAACAAGATGCTGGTGGTGATGCGCACGCGCATCAAGCTGTTTTACCGTCCGGCGTCCCTGGGCCAGCCCGGCGAACTGGTCAAAAAACTCCAGCTGACCGCAGTGTCTGATGCGAAAAAAGGCGCGGGTGTGGAAATTACCAACCCCAATCCGTGGTTTGCGTCCGTCAGCAACCTGAGCGCCCGCGTAAACGGCACCCACTACGCAATGACCGCCGATATGGTGGCCCCCTTCGCCAGTCGCACCTTCTGGTTATCCGGCAAAGCCAACGCGCCCCAAGGAAAAGGCCGCGTTAACGTCACTCTGGTCAACGATCAGGGCGCAAGGATGAGTGAACATTATGACGTTACCTGGCGCTAATTTTCCGCTCAAGAGCCTGACGGTGCTGATCGGCCTGATCACGGCGCACGCCGCGTGGGGAGATGAATATTACTTCGACCCGGCGTTGTTTCAGGGTTCCGCCTACGGGCAGAACATCGGCCAGTTCAACCAGCAGCACACCGCCGCAGGCAGCTATCTGGTGGACGTTTGGGTCAATGGCACCCAGGTGAAAACCGGGGTAAAAGTCACCTTCCGCCCACCGGCCAACGGCGGCGAGCCCGAGCCGTGCCTGACGCCGTCGGTGATGAAAGCCGTACAGTTGAAAGCGGTTAATGCCGGGCAAAACGACGACCAGTGCCGCTCGCTGGCGGCCTGGGCGCCCGGCTCGAGTTGGGAGTTCGAATCTTCAACACTGCGCTTGCAGCTGGCGATTCCGATGGATGCGCTGGCACGCACGCCGCGCGGGTATATTCCTGCTTCCGAATGGGACAGCGGCGCGCTGGCGCTGTTTATCCGCCATAACACCAGCTACACGGTGACCGAAAACAGTGACAGTCACTTTCGCTATCAGTATCTCTGGAGTGGCATCAACGCCGGCACCAACCTCGGGTTGTGGCAGCTGCGCCATCAGGGCAATCTGCGCTACGTCGACAGCAGCCAGAACGGCAGCGCCTACCGCTATAAAAGCGTCCGCACCTGGGTTCAGCGCCCTATAGAATCGCTCAATAGCGTGATGACCCTCGGCGACAGCTACACCGATTCCAGCCTGTTCGGCAGCCTGTCGTTTAACGGTGTAAAACTGACCACCGACGAACGCATGTGGCCGCAGGGCAAACGCGGCTACGCCCCCGAAGTGCGCGGCGTGGCGGCAAGCAGCGCTCATGTGATTATCCGCCAACTCGGCAAAGTCATTTATGAAACCCATGTCCCGCCGGGCCCGTTCGTCATTGACGACCTCTACAACACCCGCAATCAGGGCGATCTGACCGTCGACGTGGTCGAAGCCAGTGGCAAAATGTCCACCTTTAGGGTGCCCTACTCCGCCGTGCCAGATTCCGTGCGCCCAGGTAACTGGCATTACTCGCTGGCACTCGGTCGCGTGCGTCAGTATTACAGCGTGAATAACGATTTCTTCGAAGGCACGTTGCAGCGCGGGGTGAACAACGACATCACGCTCAACCTGGGCTCGCGGATCGCGGAAGATTATCAGGCGTGGCTGGCGGGCGGCGTGTGGGCCACCGGCTTTGGCGCCTTTGGCATGAACGCCACCTGGTCCAACGCCCGGGTGCAGAACGATGAACGTCAGCAGGGCTGGCGCGCGGAGCTGAGCTACAGCAAAACCTTTACCTCTGGCACCAACCTGGTGCTGGCGGCGTACCGCTATTCCACCAGCGGCTTTCGCGAGTTACAGGACGTGCTCGGCGTGCGGCGTGAGCAGACCACCGGCACCGATTACTATTCCGATACCTTGCAGCAGCGAAACCGCCTGTCGGCCACCGTCAGCCAGCCGCTGGCGAGTTTCGGCACGCTAAACCTGAGCGCCAGCAGCGCAGACTATTACGGCAACCAGTCGCGGATAACCCAGCTGCAAATGGGCTACAGCAACCAGTGGAACAGCATTAGCTATGGGGTAAACGTGGCCCGTCAGCGCACCAGCTGGGACAACAATCGCTTTTACAGCAGCGTGGACGACCCGCAGGACAGCAGCAGCCACCAAAAATACACCGAGACGACGTTCTCCTTTAACGTTTCGGTCCCGTTCGACTGGGGCAACAGCCGTTCGTCAATTGCGATGAACTACAACCAGTCGAGCGAAAGCCGGTCATCAACGCTGTCGATGAGCGGCTCTGCCGGAGAACACAACGATTTCTCGTGGTCTATGTACGGCGGCTATGAACGCGACCGCAACGGCGCCAACGGCAGCGCCAGCACCTTCGGCGGCAGCATGCAAGAAAACACCCGCATGGGCGCGGTACGCGCCAGCTATGACCAGGGCGAAAACTACCGTCAGAGCGCGCTTGGCGCATCTGGCACCCTTGTGCTGCACCCCGGCGGCCTGACAGTCGGGCCTTACACCAGCGAAACCTTTGCGCTGATCCATGCCGAGGGGGCGCAGGGTGCGGTGGTGCAGAACGGACAAGGCGCGGTGGTCGACAGCTTTGGCTACGCCATCATGCCGTCGCTCTCCCCGTATCGCAGCAACAACGTCAGCCTCGACAGCCGGACCATGACCCACGATGCAGAACTGACCGGCGGCAGCCAGCGCGTGGTGCCATACGCCGGGGCCATTGCCCGCGTTAACTTCACCACCCTGAAAGGCAAAGCGGTGCTGATCAACCTCAAATCCGCCGACGGTCGCGTGCCGCCGATGGGAGCCGATGTGCTCGACGGCGATGGCACGGTTATCGGGATGGTTGGCCAGGGTGGGCAAATTTATGCCCGTATCGCCAGCGCCTCCGGTTCACTGCTGGTGCGTTGGGGAACGGCAGCCAGTCAGACATGTCGCGTGCGTTATCAGCTCAACCTGGAAAGTCAGGATGAGATAATCCATTTGAAAAAAATCTGTGAGAAGGAGTAGCGGCATGCGCGTTCACGCCCCATCGCTTCTGTTTGTTGCGAGCCTGCTTTTCAGCACCTCGCTGCTGGCCAACTGCATTAAGGTCACCAGCACCTCGTCACTGTCGGCAGCCGCGATTGCCGCGGGCTACACCGCCGCCAGCTGGACCGGGGCGTGTGATACTTGTTCCGGTAACATCGGCCTGCCCGCCACCATCAGCATTAACAGCGGCAGCAACTTCCAGCCTTCCGGCACGCTGCTGGCCAGTTCGGTGGGGAGCTTCCTCACCAGCGCGAGCAATAAAGCCTACTCCAGCAATCAAATTCTCTATCGCTGCCAACTGGCGGACGCCGGTAGTTTGTTTGAGATGTACGCTACCAACGGCGACAACGCCTATACCGGGATGTACACCACCTCAGAAGTCGACGGCGCGTACTATGACGTCGCCAAAAACGTGGCGGTGCGCATCACCAATCTCAGCAGCGGCGAATATTACAGCCGCTACTGGAAGCAGCGCCAGCTCACCGCCGACAGCTGGTTTGAAGATGGAACCTACATCTACATTCCCGCCAGCGCGTTCAGCAACGTGCTGTACGAGATGTATAAAATCAACTCCACCAGCTATTACGTCAGCGCCGCAAACATGTACAAAGACGCCTATACCCAGCCGCGCGGCTACATCGCCTTTAAAGGGCCGGGGCTGGACACCAACTACTTGAAAGATGGGATGGACAGCCTCTCCTACTACTACGGTTTCTATGGCAACTGGCCTGCCGCGTGGAGTACCTGGGGCAATGTCACCTACGTGCGCGGCGCCCTATGCCAGGTGAAAGATTATCCGGCGGTGGTGCTACTGCCGACCGTCAGCAGCGCGGTGTTGCAGTCCGGCGGAAGCAGTCAGGCACCGTTCAGCGTCAGCCTGCAGTGTGAGGCAGGTGCGAAATCAAGCACCAGCGCGTCAACGTCCAGCGCCGCCAACGTCTCGATGGGCTTCTTAGTCAATCAGCCGACCGCGGTGTCTGCCGCAAAAACGCTGGGGCTGACCACCTCCGGCGGTGGATTAACCTGGCTGCTGGACAACCGATATGGCGCCAGCGGCGTGGCCTCCGGCGTCGGCATTCGTATTTACAACCGCACGGGCGCGGCGTTGAATCTGCTGCCGGACCGCGCCAGTACCGGCACTGGCAACGCGCGCGGCTGGTACGCTTATCAGGATCTGACCTCGCTGGTCTCCTCCGATACGGTGAATACCTACAGCGGCGATTTTACCGCCTCGCTTGAGGCTCTTAGTGGACAAACAATCACAGCAGGGACCGTGAATGCGCAGTTGCAAGTGGTGGTCAGTTTCCAGTAGCACCTTCGCCGCCCTGCTGCTGTGGGCCAGTACCACCAGCGCAGCGGTAAATATCGACCGGACGCGGCTTATCTTTGCGGCGTCCGATAAGGTTCAGTCGCTGAATCTGTCGAACGACGGCGATACGCCGATGCTTATCCAGGCATGGACCGATAACGGCGACGTGGATTCGTCGCCGGATACCAGCCAAACGCCGATTGTGGTAGTGCCGCCGGTATTGCGCATGCTGCCGGGCGAGCTGCGCGCTTTACGCCTGATGCTGAGCACCCGTAGCCAGCTTGCGACGGACCGCGAAAGCCAGGTCTGGCTCAATGTGTATCAAATTCCGCCGAATACCCAGGCGACGCAAAACGGGGCGCGCAAGGTGATTTTGCCGTTACGACTGCGCCTGAAAGTTTTTATCCGTCCGGACGGGCTGGCCTCGCCTACAGAAAACGATGAACAACAGCTGCGTTTTACCGCAGAGGGCCAAACGTTGCGGATAGAAAACCCGACGCCGTGGTTTATGAGCCTGACCGTTCATCCCGGCAAGCAGAAAGAGCTCGGTGGCCTGATGGTTGCGCCAAAAGCGTGGCTGGCGGTGCCGCTGAGCGCCCCGCTGGCTGCGGGTGAAATGATGCGTTACGACGTGATTACGGACTCGGGCAATACGCGCAGCCACAGCCTAATCTACGGTCATGAAAAAGAACGCTAATGTTAAAATCGGGGTGATTCATTCAAAAGAAAATAGCGTGTAAATAGTTACATTGGTTATTTATAGGAATGAATGAAAACCATCCCCCTGTTTTTAATGAAAAAACGCTTTATTTTTAACTTTATTACAAACTGACATTAAGAATTATCTTGCACCTGTCATAAGATGCGTCGGCGCGATTTATTAAGGCACTATTTTTCTCTTATCAAGAAGGAAAAGGCATGAATACAACCCTGTTAAAGGATACGACACAATTCAAATTATGGGCTGAAAAGATATTATCTCCTCAGGATCTCCTGACGAAAGAGGAAATAGATACATTCTTAACGGAGAATGCCCCAGAAGAATACCCCTGCCTGGCCTGGATAAAATATACTGATGATATTTTTAGACATGGCGAAGCTGAATTTATCTATAAGTCACACATTGATTGTTGGGCTGAAAGACTGGGTTAAGGATCAACGGATTATCCTGTCTCTGTACATCAGTTCTGTTTACACCGAATACCCTACCTTCAAGCCAGACGCGACTGCAGGAAGCGATTGTAGCGCTGGCAATTCCCCTGATAACGCCGACGTTACGCCCACTCTTTTTAAAAGCTTTAATAAAACCCCTATTACACATACACATGAATAATACATCACCATAATTCATATGAATTATCGATATTAATTTATCTTTCTTTCCGTCGATAACGCGCAAGCCAGGTTGGGGGGTTAATGCTCGCCTGCTTAAGGGTATGCAGAAGTTGGCCCCTTCCCGACCCGCGCGGAAAGGGGCTTTTTTATTATTGCAGTTCGAACTCGCCCTGCTTCACGCGGGCAGAATCGACGCCAATAAAGACGTTGAATTTACCTGGCTCTGCGGCGTATTTCATTTGCTGGTTCCAGAACTTCAGCGCGTTGACGTCAATCGGGAAGCTGACGGTCTGGGTTTCACCCGGCTTCAGCGTCACCTTTTCAAAGCCGCGCAGCTGTTTCACCGGACGGCTCATCGACGCGGTCACATCCTGCACGTACATCTGAATAACCGTCGCGCCTTCACGTTTGCCAGTGTTGGTCACCTCAACGCTGGGGGTTACGCTACCGTCGGCTTTCATGGTCGCGTCAGACATTTTCACGTCAGATACCGTGAAGGTGGTGTAGCTCAGACCATAACCGAATGGATACAACGGGCCGTTGGCTTGATCGAAGTAACGGGAGGTGTATTTGTTCGGCTTGTCGGCGTTGTACGGGCGACCGGTGTTCAGGTGGCTGTAGTAGGTCGGGATCTGGCCTACCGAGCGCGGGAAAGACATCGGCAGTTTGCCCGACGGATTGTAGTCGCCAAACAGCACGTCGGCGATGGCGTTACCGCCTTCGGTACCGGCGAACCAGGTTTCCAGCATCGCGTCAGCCTGTTGATCTTCTTGCACCAGCGTTAACGGACGACCGTTCATCAGCACCAGCACCAACGGCTTACCGGTGGCTTTCAGCGCGGCAATCAAATCTTTCTGACTCTGCGGAATACTGATGTCGGTGCGGCTGGACGCTTCGTGGGCCATGCCCTGCGCTTCACCCACGACCGCAACCACCACGTCAGACTGTTTGGCGGCGGCAACCGCTTCGTCAATCATCGCCTTCGGTGAACGGGTATCCACTTTCACCGCTTCTTCGTACAGATTAAGGAAGTTGACGATATCTTTGTCGTTGGTGATGTTCGCGCCTTTGGCGTAAATCACTTTGGCGTTATCGCCGACGGCGGTTTTGATCCCATCGAGAACCGGCACAGACTGATCGGCAACGCCCGCAGCGGACCAGCTGCCCATCACGTCACGCTTGCTGTCGGCCAGCGGACCGACCACAGCAATGGTGCCGGATTTTTTCAGCGGCAGTGTGTTCAGTCGGTTTTTCAGTAGCACCAGGCTTTCACGCGCCACTTCACGCGCATCGCTGCGGTGCAGACGGCTTTCGGCATTGGTGTCCTGCGGGTCAGAATCTTTCGGCCCCAGGTGGCTGTACGGATCGTTAAACAGGCCCATGTCATATTTGACGTTCAGCACGTGGCGGGTGGCGTCGTCCACTTCTGCCATCGACACTTTGCCGTTCTTGATAAGCTCCGGCAGATATTTGCTGTAGTACTCATCGCTCATGCTCATGTCGATCCCGGCTTTCAGCGCCACGCGGACCGCATCTGATGGATCTGATGCCACGCCGTGCTTGATAAGCTCTTTAATCGCACCGTGATCGGAAATGGTGATGCCTTTGAAGCCCCACTCTTTACGCAGAACGTCTTTCAGCAGCCAGGCATCGGAGGTCGCCGGGGTGCCGTTCAAGGAGTTCAGCGCCACCATCACGCCGCCGCTGCCCGCATCCAGCCCGGCTTTGTACGGTGGCATGTAATCGTTGAACAGACGCTGCGGACTCATGTCCACGGTGTTGTACTCTTTCCCGCCTTCCACTGCACCGTACGCCGCGTAGTGTTTGACGCTGGTCATCACCGAGTAACGCTCCGCCGGACTTTTGCCCTGCATCGCTTCGACCATGGTTTTACCCATCATCGAGGTTAAATAGGTGTCTTCGCCAAAACCTTCAGAGCCGCGGCCCCAGCGCGGATCGCGTGAAACGTCGACCATTGGCGCCCAGGTCATGTTCAGGCCATCGTCGGCGGCTTCGTAGGCGGAAATGCGGCCCACGGTACGCACCGCATCGAGATTAAAGGAAGAGGCAAGGCCGAGGCTAATCGGGAAGACGGTACGCTGACCGTGAACCACGTCGTAGGCGAAGAAGAGAGGAATTTTCAGGCGGCTGAGCTGCATCACCTGATCCTGCATGGCGCGAATATCTTTGCGCGTCACGGTGTTAAAAATCGCGCCCACCTGGCCGTCTTTGATCATCTCGCGGATGGCTTCTTTCGGGTTGTCCGGGCCGACGCTTATCAGACGCAGCTGGCCGATTTTTTCATCGACGGTCATTTTCTTGAGCAGAGCGGTGACAAACGCATCGCGCGCCTCTGGCGTCAGCGGGTGGTTGCCAAACATTTCGTCGGCCATCGCGGGTTGTAGCGCAAGGCTAACGGCAACGCCAACAGAACAAAGCCATTTCATCTTATATTCTCTCTCTTCAGACCGGGTATCACGGCAAAAGCCTGCCAAAAAACAGCAGTTTGCCATAAGCCTGATAAGG
>Ga0160433_100511_pt1 | contig 18071 bp, 13 predicted proteins | sample HID1972K_E0MG_FD_108235 | JGI IMG/M metagenome (GOLD analysis project Ga0160433, IMG submission 108235) | Enriched pill bug-associated microbial communities from UW Madison campus, WI, USA - HID1972K_E0 MG | ecosystem: Host-associated > Arthropoda: Insects > Digestive system > Unclassified ... | reverse complement strand
ACTTCCACTTCAATTGAAGTGACCTATACAAAACTGGCACATTGGTACAACGATGTGGAGAAAACTGGATTTAAGACATTCAATACGATCGTGAATACAATAACGATTACCGATCAATCCTTAATTATTTTATTAACAGAAGTACAAATGCCTCCACGGAATCCTTTAATGCAAAAATAAAAGCTTTTAGAGCTCAGTTCAGAGGTGTAAAAAACGTGGAATTTTTCCTCTATCGATTAACGACAAGAGTTGCATAAACACAACGTTTGGTCTTGATCCATTTAAGGGGCGTGCACGATGTGAAGTATTTTCTATTCAGACTAACCAATATCTATGCATAATTTTTCTTCTGCTCCACAACTTTTTGCACTGGTCCGTAACAATCTGGGTCACAGGACTTTATTGGCATAAAAAAAGGAGACAACTCTTATCAAGTGTCTCCTTAAGTCGGGGTGGCAGGACGCAACCCTTATACTCTAAATATCTTATTTTCAATAATTTATAAAAACTATTCAACCTTGTTCACCCCTTTGTTCGCGGGAACTGTTGAACTGTAAAGATAGATAATACTAAGTTAAATTCCAGCGACTTAGAATACAATATCATCTTCGTACAAAAATTTCAATTGCTTGTTTTAAATACATGTTTCAGAAAAATATTACTATTTCCCAATGTCAATCACATTGGTATCTCCAAACCATTCCTCAGCTTTTGCGATAACTTGTGCATCTGGATTATGAAAGAAAACTGCTAAGTTCTCTTTTGCCCTTGTACAACAAACGTAAAATATTTTTTGAGTTCTATCCAATACACTTGCAGAACCTGTACCTAAGAATAGATTTCCAAAGTTATAATTGTTCCAACCACCATTATCAAGTATAACCAAAACGTTATCAAATTCTGTTCCTTTGGTTTTGTGCTGTGTTGAAAATGGGGTTTGTCCTTCAAGGTATTCGTATAGTTTTTGAAATTCACTAAACTTAACATCCTTCACTCGATTATACAAATACTCTTTGTTCTCTTTAAAGGCAATTAGCTTATCATCAATCAAACAAATTCTCTTTTCGTTAGCATCATTAATGACTTGTTCAATTGTATTATCTCCAACATTGACAAGACTTTCAATACTTTCTTTTAAGGCTTTTTTGCTTGCGATACTTGTTATTTTAAAATGATAATCTGTGGCTCTTAAAAACTCATTGTACTTTTTATTTTGATACAGAGAAATATTATTCTGAATTTTAAATAAGTGTTTCACAAGATTATCTCTTTTTGAACCTTTCTTGTTTTCATCATCTTCATCTTGCTTTTTATCATCAAGTAATTGGTCTTTGTCAACATACATTTTGGAAAATTCAGAATATTTTAATGATTTCGCATAATTATACAATTCCGCATTACCATCAATAAAAACCTGCATTGTGTTTGTAGGACGAACTGCGTTTAACTCTCTACCACTTTTTCCTTGCTGTAATGCTTCAATTACTTCTCCAAATGTATTTTCTGAAAAGTCAGTAGCAACATTGTTATCTTTAATATACTTCTTAATTCTATCCCTAAAACTTAATATGTGGTCTTTATCATAAATATCCATCAAATTTCTAAAACCCGCTTTACCTGCTATTAAATTGTGAGTAAGATTAAGTTCTTTAGTTTCCTTTGAATTATTAAAATCCCAAGCGTAATTAGCTTCTAAAAATGCTTCAACCTTATTGATGTCTCCATCAGTGGAATGTAGAAACAAAACAGTACCTTGTTTTATTACACCACCAACCATATTAGGAGCTTTCGCGTCGGCAGATGGTTCTTGAATTATGCCATCAGTACGAAGTTTGTTCGCCAAGTCAATTACAAGTTGTGGATTTCTTCTATTTTGTTTCTTTGGAATTTCGTTTACTTTTTCTGCATCATCTCCTTTATAATCGTCTAAGTTGCCAATGCCATCTTCATAAATTGATTGCATAACATCTCCAAAAAAGCCTATGATATTCGTTCTTTCACTTTTCTTAAAATGTGTAAGAAATGTTTCTACAACAGCTTTACTTGTATCCTGGTATTCATCAATGAATATGAATTTATATTTATCTTTTACGATGCTGCTAAGCTTGGGATATTTTTCAAAAAGATAGTTGGCTACTATGAGTAATTCATCGTGAGATATAATTCCTTCACGTATTCTAACAAACTCTTTGTACTGTACACCATCAGGTAAAACAGCATAATAATTTTCCGGTACAGGATTGACTTCTTCAATGGAAATTCTGGTTGCCTCCTCATTGTTTGCTAAGGCAATAAGTGCTTCTTTAAGCTCTTTTTGAAAATGTTTAATACTATCCCATAAGAAATCGTGTATCGTAGATACATTAAGATTGTTATGGTTTACCCTTTCTTCAATTTCTTTTACTGCTGCATTAGTATAAGTCATACAAGCAACCTTAGCCGTTGGATTTTCAGCTATTGCCTGCCTAATTACGTTTACCAAGGAATAAGTCTTTCCACTGCCTGCACCCCCGCTTAATAAAAAGTTTCTGCCATTATCAATAGATTGAAAAATTTCCCGGACTTCTGGCTCTAAATTTAATCTTCCTTCAACCATAACAAACCATTTTTAATGTAAGCCGGAATATTCCAATTACTAAATTTTTCATCACTGTGGTATAAGATATCCAAGGCAAAATGTGTTTTCTTCTTAACACATTTTGCTGCTAAAACATAAGGGCTTTTCGCATCATCATCAAAATCAGTAGCATTTTTTATCCCTTGGAAAGTATCTTTATTTCCTTTTACGAATGCTCTATTTAGGTGTATAAAGGCATCTTCAAAACTTCTTGCGTGATAGGTGCTTCCTTCCTGTTGGTAACATATACAAACTGTGGAACTCCCGACAATAATTGTTCTATTAGCAAGAGTTAAGGATTTTAAATCGTCCCAAGTTACAGCATTCAAGAAATGATTAATTGCTGAGTTACTTGTTTTAGTGCCTTCATTTACAGGACACGCTCCCCATTCGTCTTGCCCTTTTGCATTTTGACCTGTTACCTTTATAGCATCTATATCTGTTAATATCACTGATTTAATACCCAAGAAGTCAATAAACTTCTCAAAGATTTGAGAATATGCCCCAACTTCGATAATTGATATATTTTGTGATAGAAGCGGTAAGAAGGTATCTTCGTTTCCTTCAGCTTCTAAACGTGAAGCTTCTTCCAAATCAACTTTTCGCATAAAAGTTGGTATCAAAATTCTTTCTGTATCTCCTTCAATAAGAACAGCTTTATCAGCAAAAAAGATTTCAGCTCTGCTAATCGTTAGATATTGTTTTAAGAATTGATACTGTTTTGGGTCAGCATCATATTGACTTCTTAAATCTTTCAGATTTTTCGCAGTTACGTTATTCTTTGTTATTGCTTTCAAATATTTAATATCATCGAAATCGCTATCTGCGACAATGTGTGATGAATGCGTTGTGATTATGTACTGTAATGGTCTGTTTATACCATCATCTCTTTTGATGCCTTCTCCAAGCAGCTTTTTTATATTTTTTATAAAGACATACTGCATTTGGGGATGGGTATGAGCTTCCGGTTCTTCTATAATAAGCAAATTAATATCTGCTGGCTTTTTATCTTTATCTTTTTTGAAATCCTGTACCAAAATTTCAATTTCAAAAATCATACTTATTAGGTTCATATAACCCAAACCGTAATAATGCTCTGGTAACTTGTGGTCATCGTGAGAGTACACCACTGTAGTATTCCCTTCAAGCAATTCTCGGTGTTGCAGTGTCGAAATAATTGCTATATCAGTGTCATTCAACTTAACGCCACCAAAATCCTGTACTTTTTTTATTACATCTTTAAATAAGTCTTTATAGATGTCGCTTAATGTACTGTCGGTTTCTGAAAGTTGGTCTTTAAAATCTTCTGTAGCTTGGGTCTTATCGCTACTATCTTCTTTCTTTTTATAAAGGCTTGAAGTTTGTTTTGAGAGCGTATTTTCCTTTTCCTTATTTGTCACATCCCTTCTTGCACTTATGTACTTGAAGCTGATGATGTCTTTTAAATTAATTTTTTCACTAATAAGGTCAATTGGTTTAGTTTTCGTAATCTCGTTTATGACTGTATCATATTCAAAAGAAAATTTATGGATTTTAAAATAAGCTTCTAAATTCTGCTTTAAAAAATCTTTTAGTTCCTTTGGTTTATATTCGTCCTTCTTAACATTCTTTGCATTTTCACTGGTTGCGAAGCCTGCATAATCAACTCTTATTCTTAAAAAGTCATCATAACTTACAGTGTATTCAAAACCTAAAACAATATTGTTATTCTCAGGGTCTAAGTCCATCAATACTCTGCTGACATTAGATAAATCATCAGTATCGTAATATTCAATATAGATTTTCAGCTTAAGACCTTTGTGTAGGAATTCATCTGGAACATCGGTCGACCTGATTAAACCTTCTAATTCGTTTTTGAAATCGATATTAAAATCGTCATAAGAAAATTTACTTTTCTCATTTATAAATTTATCTAGCACTGAAAGGATGGATGTCTTACCAGTATTGTTCTTCCCAATTACCAAAGAAAGTTCGTCTTCAAGATCCATCGAGAATTTTTTCAGCAACCGGAAGTTTTCTACTTCGATTTTACATACTTTCATGACATCCTTCTTTTAAAGTTCATTTTCTGATATATTGAGTTTATACTTCTCAATTAAAAACCGATTCCTTTCTTCTAAGGAGTGCGTTGACAATAAATAATTTTTCTCAATTTCAGTTAAATCACAAATTCCAAAATCCTTAACGTAATTTTTCGCTAAGGCAAAGAAATTACCTGAATAAGGCTTGCTAGTCTTTTTAATATAGTACCAAAAAACTTTAGATTCTAATATCCGTTTCAGTATCTTTAACTCTCTTTCAGAGTCGTAGTAAACAGCATACCCTGCATAAAACAACAAGTCTTCTTGATCTGAATAAACGAAATAAGGCTGACCAGCCATATAAGGAAACAGTAACTTTTTACCCAAGTCATTTAATGCTTGTGTTCTCCCAAATTCAAACCATTTGTAATTTTTATTTTTACCTTTATCTCTATTTAAGAGTTGGGTTTTGTTTCCTTCTAAATATGAGTATGCTTTAGGAAAATTTGTTTTGAAGTAATCTTCATCAAATACAATTTTCTTATTTGATTTCAAAATCTGAGTATCGGAGCTTGATTTTTCTTCATGATAAGGGAAAATAATCTGCTCTTTTAACTCTGAAATTTCAAATTCATACTTCAGCTTGTTGGGTTTAATGACATCCCGACAAATACTTTTTTCGATTTTATGTAATTTACCATTCTGATGATAGTAATATTTTTCATCTTCACTTATAGGCTTAAATATGAAGATATCATTACTCAATGTAGCTAAGCCATTCCTTATGGGGAATTTATCTCCTAAAGAAATTCCTGCAGTTTCAATCTTTTTTATATTTTCTAAAACATCAAGTTTGTTTAAAATCCAGCCACTCTTCGTATTTAATAGATTGTAATTAATATGAGTGAACTCTTTTATTCTTTCATTAAGAAAATCCTTCGCAGTTATCTTTTGATATTTTATCTCTTTGGATCGATTATTCTCAATTAAAACGATACAGGTGTATGTCGATCTATTTGCAAAAATCTGCGAATTTCCGAAATCTAGTATCTTTATATTAAATAGGTTTTCCTTGAAATACTCTCTGAGATTTCTTGCATTAACACTCCTTTTAAATGTGTTGACAGTTATATAACCAAGAATTCCGTTAGGCTTTAAATATTTAAGACCAATTTCAAAAAAAGGAATATATAGGTCTGGATTCCCAGTTCTTGTAACTTCCCAATTTGGTAAAAGCAATTTAGTTTCGTCACTTAAATTTCTAGCCCTTACATAGGGAGGATTTCCTAAAATAATGTCAAATCCATTGAAGTTCTCAATCTTGTCAAACCAATTGAACTCGAGAGCATTTCCGATCATCAAATTAAAATCAAATTCTCTCTTGTCTTCTCCATTTGAAATAGCTAATAGAGACAATAGAATCTTTGCTCGATTGATTGTGTAGTCAGATATGTCGAGACCGTAAATGTTTTGTCTGAAAATATCGAAATAGCTCTTTTTAGTTTTTTCCTTTATTTTCTGTGCAACGGTATACAGAAACGCTCCAGTTCCACATGAAATATCTGCGATCCTTGAATTGTACAATTCAACATCGTCTAATTTAGAGAGTGTTTCCTTTACTATGTAATTTTTTATATAACTGGGGGTATAAACAGCTCCATTAACCGAAATATCTTTTGACGGGATGCTCGTTTCAAACAAATGAATTACATCCTCAAAATCGAATTTTCCATTGCTTAATCTGATGAGATCAATAAATCTTTTAATTGTGTCTTTATCATTGCCTTGAATACAAGAAAGAATCAACTTGTTATTCTTTATCTTAATTTTATTAAACTCAATATAAGCTCCAACAATAAGCTTATTGACAATTGGCAAATTATCAGAAATCTCATTTAGAAATTTAGAAATATCTTTATTTATCATATTCTATCAAGTATATCCAATCGGTTTACGTTTCTTCCTTTGTCATTAAAAAACGAGATTTGTTCATCGGTTAGGTCATATAAGTGGTAAACTTTTTCATCTAGTTTAGTCCAATATGTGTTTAGGATAGTTTTGAAAGCATTTTTCTGACGCGGGGAAGAGCTACGGTATTTTTCCTGAGCGTCCTTAATATCAATTGCCAAGGAAGCAATTTCATTAATAAGTTCGCTGTTTGCATTAAAATTGTTTTTAGGGAAAGGAATGGGCTCAATAAACTGTTTGTTAAATTTAAAATATCCATTTTGTTGACTAAGCGCAATGGACCTTGCTAATACCGAAAAAAGAGTTGAATTTATAATGCTGGCAACAGCATATAAAGAATTCTCACTTTTATCAGGAACATCAATGAAAAACATATTAGCATTGTCACAGTAGTTTAATGAATTTTGGGTAATCGTGGCAAAAGTATCATCAGCAGTCATTGGTAATAAAATTTTTGGATCAACTCTTTGATGATTATTTGCTCGGGTGAATAAATGCCAGTTTTCACCATCAAAGGTTTCGACATTACTGCATATTGTATCTCTATGCTTTTCTAAATATTCTCCCGCTAATGGATACATACTTTTAAATATATTGAATGGAATAGATTCACTCTGTCCGCTGTCAACGTTATATGGAAAGATAACATAGGTGTTCGTTTCATCACTACAAAAAGGATAGAATTTTTCGTTCACCATTAGCGGCCGGCAAGCGTCTATTTCTAAAATAATATCATCTTCAAGATGAGTGCTTCCTGTAAGCGTCCCGTTGGCATTTATTGAAGTTATTTTAATGTGGTAGGCTCTATCCCAGAGTACTTGAATACCAACTCTCACCTTAGCAAAATCTCCAAATTTGCCATGATTCAAAAGAAGTCCAGATTTGATTGCGAGTAAATCAGCATCTTCGAAGTTCCAAGGATTTTGGTTCAATCCACTAGAAGGCATTATTGAAAAGTTAGTCTTATCATTTTCAACTGGTTTTATACTTCTAAGTGTATGGGGGATTTCTTCTATTTCAGAGTTAACCTTTAAAAATGAAATATTAGCAGGTTTTGATTTGTCTAAAATTAATGTAGCAATATACGTAACTCTATTTGGGAAAATCTTAGAGCTCTCAAACTCTATCACTTGAGAAAGTAAATTTGTAGAACTAATATATTCTCTAATTTTTTTTCCATAGTCAGTTTTGAAAAAGCGTCTTTGTACAATTAATCCGAGTTTCCCAGAATCATTTAAAATTGAAATGGCTCGCTCTATAAAAGCGACTGCCAGGTCTATTTTTCCATTTTTTGTTGTTATATATTCATCTTTTATATATTGATGCATTACAGGATATTCTGCATTGTAGTTTTTAACTTCTACATAAGGGGGATTACCAACGATATAATCAAAACCTCCTTTAGCATTAAATATTTTAGAAAACCCATCTGGACTATTGTAGTCAAAGGCATTTGTTCTAAATAGCTGCTCTTGATCTGAAACAATATGCGGATATTTTGAAGTGATATCGGTTGAAACAAGTGTGTTTCCGCATTTGATATTATTTCCTATATTATTTAGAATCTGATTGCCAAAAATTCCAATTTCTTGGTAATTCTCATACAACTCTGAACTATCTACAACCTTCAGTGACAGTTACATTCTTGCAACCTCAACGGCTTCAGGATCAATATCTACCCCAAAAATACAGTTTGAAATAAGATGCTTTTTACCTGCAATATTTAATGTGATCAGATCTGCGTTTTGATAAAAGAAATGACTGTATTCTGGAGAGGGATCTTCAATGTAATGTTCCAGGAATATGTCTTGTAAATAATCGAATGTTTCGATGAGAAAAATCCCGCTGCCGCATGCGTAGTCCAATATTTTAGTTTCGCAAATACTCTTAAGGCCTCCCGTAGTTAAATCTTCTTTAAGGATGGTTCTCTTAAGTAAGTCTTGAACTAAATACTGAGGCGTGCTTATAGCTCCGTTTGTTTTTATATACTCTAGCTTGAGTTTTTCGAAAACTAAACCATTATCGATAACAAGTTTTTTAGACAGAAAAATTTCATAGATATCACTTAGTAATTTGGTTGGAATAACCTCAAATCTATAGGGGGATGGATAATAAAGAAGATCGATCAATTGCTTTATAATTCCATTATCTATTTCTAATTCATGTATGCTGCTGATTCTTTCGAAAAGAGGACCATCGTAATGTTCAAAAAAGTCATTGTATGATGATTTCTTGAATTCAGTCCAGAATCCGTTTTCTTGAAAAGTCAATAATAAACCTTCCGTTTCAATTCTTCGTGCCTCACAGATCCGAATAAAAATTATCCGGTTAATAATTACTTGCGTTAAATAAGCGACTAATTCCGTATTATTATTTATTAGGTCGCTATTTTTTTCTACTATGTTTTTAGCTAGTGATAATCTGAAAGCTGATAACTGTTCCGCAAAAGCTAAGTCAGGAGATAGTTTTTGAACACTACCTACATTTTTAAGGGTATTCGAATATAACTTATCGAGCGTACCATTTAAAATATTGGATTTGAGAAGATGTGCTTCTAACACCTCAAAATTTTCGACATATTCTTCGAGTCTGAAATAGGTTCTACCTAAGTTAGCTTTCTGGCTTTGATGGGGGATATATGTGCAATCATAAATTGCAAATTCCTCGAAATTTGTTAAAAAAGTGCAAGGAGCTAAAATTGACCACCCATAGGATTTTATTTGGAATGCAGAAGAAGTACTTGTCTCAATATTAACTGAAGCTGCTTTAGCATCAAGAAAAGTAAGCTTTTGGTTTCCTATTTTAAAAGTATAATCGGGTCGAGTTGACGTCGACTCAATTTTTTTTAGCTTTGCTTTTTCCTGTTTAGATAGAACTTTTTCTTGTAGTATTTGAGAAGTATCCATCACATCCCATCCAAAGATTGAAAGTAGGTTATTTATCCAAGTTCGTATGGTTTCCTCTGAGCTTAGATCTAAACGTCCATCATGTTTGAAGGATTGGTATCTTTGCACCAATTCTGCCAATTGTTCTTTCCTTTCAGACATTTATTATTTGTGTTTTCCCTGTTTAAGATTTAGTTCTCTAACATATTTCACTCTTTTTTCCGCTACTTTCAATGCTTTTTCTCCTAAATCTTCATTCTGTATCTCGTACAGAATTTTATCCGTTAAGTAAGAGATTAAAAGGTCTTCCTGACTATAATTGTATGTATCTGCAAGCTTAAGAACCACTTCTTTAGAAAGTTTACGTTCGCCTCTTTCCATTTTACTTAGAACAGCAACATCAATATCTATTATTGCTGCTACTTTCCTCAAAGGGAGGCCATTCTCCTCTCGAAGATGCCTCAGCTTTTCACCAATTGTTTCTGTTGACATAGTACTTGTTGACAGTTTGTGTCAAAACTAACGATAATTAATCTACAACCAAAAACAAACGGAGTCTTTATTATCGGGAAAATGATGTAACTAACCACTCTCATGGCTTGATAGGCACATCTCAACAAAAATTATTGGCTATACCCATGGTCACTAATTGGTGACGAATGCTGATTAAAAAACTGCAGATCGTTGCCATGTTAACTTTGGTTTGATAGTTTAAAAAGGGGTTTCCCCCTTAAATCATTCCTTCGTCTGTAAATGAATAATAACTTTCCGAAGTTACAATGACATGATCAAGAACTCTAATATCTAAAAGCTTTCCGGCGTCAACCAGCTTTTTTGTTAAATTCAGGTCTTCCCGACTTGGTTCTAGGTTTCCTGAAGGATGATTATGACTTAAAATTATTGCACTTGCACAAGCCTTCAAGGCGGTAGAGAAAACCAGTTTACAATCAACCACAGTTCCAGCAACGCCGCCGGAGGAAACTTGGAATATTCCAATTACTTTGTTTGCTCTGTTCAGTAGCAGGATTTTAAACTGTTCGAGCAATTCGATTTTCTCGAGTTCCCAATTGTTGTACAAAATATCATAGGCATCTCTCGACGATGATATTCTCGGTCTTTCAGATGCTTTACATTTTGGTGTGTAGGATAGGTTGATTTCTGATACCTTGTACAATGAAATCTGATTTTGTTGCTTTGCCATAATCTTTAAGTTTTAATAGTTAAAAAATTAATTATGGCGCTCTAACAGCCTCTATGATGCACTAAGGGCAAGGTGGAGATTTCAAAAATGTGGAGGGCTCCCTATTTCAGGGATACCCATTTTTAAATACAACCTTGGCGAAAGCGAACCCGTGTGAGGAATAGGGGGCTAAATTTGTGTTATAATTGATGTGTTAATTTTCTATTTAGTGATGCTGTCACAGAACACTTAGAATAGTGTACTTTTGTCGTAGATAATAATATTATATCAGCTCTAATGGATGGAAAGCTTAACCTGTAAATATTGGTCACTTAAGCTGAGTCTCATGTTATAGCCTAAAAGGAAATAACTATCCTTATATAAAACCGATCAGTTAAGATTGGATTGATGCTGTCGAGATTACCAATCTTATCTGAAAGAAAGCGGCGGGTATTGCTACAGTGCTCACACATAATTAGAAAAAAAGTAAAGCTTTAAGATCGATGATGTATAAAACAGCATTTAAATAGCTTAAAACAAAAAAAAGCCGTGAATTTTCGTACTCCAAATCTAGACAGCGACTTTTTTAAGCGTGGAACTAATCTTGCCGAAGTCTATCTCCTCAAAATCACGTGCGGCTTTGCTCTGCACATCAACATCCTTCGTATTCAACAGATGGGACATATATTTCAACCTACGTTTGACGTTCTCCAGAAGATCAGACCATTTAATTACCCAAATTTCTATATTACCACGATCATTCCGGAAATAATGATACGGATTTGTCGAAATACCCTTTTGCCTACCGGATATATCGAATAGTGCTCTCTTGCTTATCTCGGAACTGATTAATAGAATTTTATAGTTCAACCGATCTGGAAAAACAGCGGTTTCTTCAATTTCTTGCGCATACTTCATGACTTGATCAAGTTCTTTCGGGCTTATTTTTACTTTTGGAGCCTTTAATTCTATAACTAACACTTCTTTTCTGTCTGCATCAAGAATTTTTTCACTGTACAGAAATAAGTCAGTTATAGACTTTACACTTCGTTCTTTTACTTCTGAAATATTATCGTCGCTTTTAGATGGTTTATAGAATAGAGTTTTCTTGCTAAGTTCCTCCAAATTCTTTGCTAATCCTTTGTCTGACAATAGCCGGATTGAATCGTTGTATTCCTCACCGAACACCCATAGCATTTTTTCTAAAATTTTATGCAGTTGTTTCCTTTCCTTGACATTTTTCGCAATGTCAGAATAAACTAACTTTTCAAGAAAATCAACATCTTCCAACTTAGCAGCGACCTTATCGGAAAATTCGATGATATCCTCCATGTCTGTTTTTTCCAAAAGATTAGAGAACTTAGAGATCATTTTGGTATTCAGTTTGAGAATACTCTTTAAAATATGGTCCAGCTCACCATTTGACAGAGTTCTGTCAATTAATGGATATACGATTTCTCGTAGCTTGTTTTGCTCATTCAAAATATGATATTTGTCTTCGACCAAGTAAGCGAGTTTGTCAAACAGAACAATTTTCGATTTGGAGCTAGACTTATCTTTGTAAGGATAGTATTCGTCTTTTTTAAGTTTATCGGAAAAATTGTCGTATACTTTATTGCGTTCTTTGAAGAAATCATTTAGCTCTTCCTTTACAAAGTCTTTGTAGTTTTTAATCGAGTCATCGAGGCCGTCCAAATCGATGTTTCTATACATATCCGCATGTAAGGCTCCTGAATCGATATATATAAACCAGCCACCAACCTTCGGACTTAACCAAGTTGCATCAAACTCGAAGCCACTAGCAATGGTTTGGATGCCAGCGTTTTTGGTCGTCAAGAAAACTTTGATTCTATCAATATTTTTGACCTCAAAGTAATCGAACAAAATTTTGTGGGTCTTGCCTTTCTTGTCTGTATAAGTCTTGCTCTTCTTGATTGGATTTCCAACTACAAATTTCTCGGGAGTTATCTTTTCTTTATTGATATAAAATGTAACTTCTCTATTGAAAATCTTGAGTGGATACCGTTCGAATATGGCATCCTGAATTCTTTCTTTCAAAAATTTTTCGATGATCTTTTTCTTCGGTTCGTGATCAGTTATAGTAGTATCATAAAGATCTGATATTTTAACGCAATAACCGGTATTGTTGTTGCCTTTCAGTAGTTCTTCTTGAACCTCAAGGTCAATTTCAGAGACGTTTACGTTATTCCCAAACATATCAAAAGATAACGGAATGAATACTTTCGAATACGTATGATCCTTTTTAGAATAGCCAATCGTTTCAATTTCAATTTTCCTTCCTATTTGAAATGCCGCAAAACGCCCAATACCTTTTCCTCCATCTTTGTTTGTTGTTCCGATATCTAAAAGCTTTCTTTTCAGATCCTGGACGTGAACACCATTTCCATCGTCCTGTATTGTTATTCCTTTGATAAGCAGAGGGTGCAAATCATTAACGGCAGTATAGTCAATTTCGATCTTGATATTCTTCGCATTGGCTTGCAACGAATTATTTATAAGCTCACAAAATGCTGAAAAGGTACTGATGTAATTAGCAAACAACTCATTTACTAACCGTGAATTCGTGGTAAATTTTCTTTTCATAATTGCATTTTTTAAGTGAATTGTATGTAAAGATAATACGTTTAGTCATTATTTAACTTTAACCGTGAATGGAAACAAGAAGAAATTAGTGCCGTGTCAATCCTTACGAAAGAGTGGTCTATTTTAATACCTTTCTATTCCTCAAAAATACTGTTGTGTCTAATAGTCATTCGGTTCGTCATATAGATGAAGGATTTCCATGTAAATGCTAGTTATTGAAGCAGAGATACCGCCAGGTCATATGCTTCCCGGTATCGTTCCGGCGAATTTTCTTTTAGGGCTTGGTTATTCGACACCTGGAACTCTTCACTCAATGTATATTCCAATATTCCAAAATTGTTAAGGATATTACTCAAAGGTTGCTTGCCGAAGGCATCTTCAACCTCGCCGTCTGGATGCAGGTTGACACTATGGCAGAATCCTGTTTTAGTCAGACTATTTGTTTTTGAGTATTTTGTTGCCATTATCGCCACGGCGGGTAACCCTTGTATCTCCCTTTTCACTTCCGCAAATACGGAGCACCAGCCAAACATATATTGTGCAGCAATATGTGCCGGAATCTGATTCAGTCTGGGCGGTATTTTAGTTAGAAATGATGAGTTTTTCAAAATTGCTTCATGAGCCCTGTTGATCTCGAAGTCGTTCGCTTTTACTCTCAGTGGTAGCTTCAGTAAATCAGATTCGCTATAAAATCGAGTTAAGACTATACCTCGTTTTTCTTTAGCACGTTTTTCCGCTAGTGGGGTCGTGACATACTTTGCGTATGCGGCAAGACGCTTCTTTCCGATAAAATCAAATATATCGTTCCCGTCCGTCCCAACGTATACCCTTAGCGGAACCATGTTTTCTATAGACTCTTTTTCATGTGCAGTCCACCAATCGACATGCAGTAACCAGCCTGTCATTCGTGAGAGAGCAATCGCAAAGTTCACACCATCTGTCTTCTCCCAATTTCTAATTAAATCCTCCGCGAATTTATTACCTGCCTTTTTCTTTTTAGTCGCCATAGTTAAAAATGTTTATTTCAATTGATTGCAACACGTAACCATTAGGCAGTTACCATTATTCCTTTCCAATTTTCGGGGAACTTCTTTTCCTTCCAAACAGCATTAAATCTGGATATAGACCAAATTCCACTTTTTACATAAAACACCGCGTAAAATAATTTGTAAATATTATTGCTTTTATAGCCTTCTACGTCTATCAATATTTCGTCTATTGTTCGTATAAGCGTTTGCTCATTGATAGCATATTTATATTCCACTGCACAATTTAATGAGGGAATCAAAATATCAGGTTTGTAACACTTCGCTATTTTTTGAAAGGATTCAGAAGTATAGTTTGAATCTGAAAACGTGGAAGATGTGACGATTTTTACTGCATTATAAACCTGAGCTTCACTTTTAGGATTTATATTTAACGCCCGGATGATCACTGCAGTGTTGTTTAAGATATTTTCTAAATATTGTAGGCCGTATTGTTTGAACATCTCGTCTGTATTTTCGCCATTAAATTCCTGAAAAGGAGTAAGTAACATCCAGCATTTCTCGACGAATTTACTGTAGAGATCACCTGTTGGAGCATGATAGCCAGATTCCAAAAGCGAGTTATCGTCTTTTAGAAAAGGTTCTAACTCTGATTTACATTTTTGGTGATGCTCAGGTAGCCCTGCAGATTCAACATAAGCTAAAATACTAAAGTATAGCTTGCTAGCGAGGTGTTTATATTGTTCTTTCAGGTCATCTGTAATTTCATCTTGACAGATTTGGTCATTTACATCCATAACAAGATGGTTCATCTGCTCATATAATTCCTCGTGTTCCAGCTGGCTGAATAAACTATTAACTTCGTATAACCATTCTTTTATTTTTGCCGTATCAATATTCATCGCCATTCATTTGGTGTAAATATAGTTGATACATCTGAGACTATTTCCATAACATTCGTGGACGAATAGGGAACATCAGACCAATAATTAGTTATTGAGATGAGCCATTTTCCAACCTCCACGCATCATCATAAAGCTCAAAATCAACCCTGCGAACGTTCTCTTCCTCCAGATTTAATTTTGATAATTCAGCAAACGGAGTAATATTCGCAAAGCTCGTTTTGAATTCAACCACAGCTCGTTTTTCACCATTCTCCATTTGAATTCCTATCACCTCCTCAATCACTTCATCTGCAACTTTAACCTGTTGTATCTTCATGTCATCAACAGGTAACAAATACTCCTCAGCTTTCTCTGTAAAGGATATCAAGGGTTCACCAACGTCGTTTAGCGACTGTGTTCGTTGAACGGTAATGAGACCCTCATCTTCAAGTCCAGCATCAAGTAATCTTTTAGCATCAGCTGGATCGGCGATATAAATATCTTCAGTAAGTGGTTTTGGGTAAGTGTTTTCTTCCTTAAGAATGGCGAGCGCTGTTTCCCGGTCAAGTTTTTCTTTGGAGTCACAGGAGCTAAGCAAAATTGCGGCGATGCAGAGGGTTAAAATACTTTTCATAACGAGCGGTTGATGAGACGATTAGAAACTATTATATAAAATTAACGAATCATTTTTGAATGTGTTGTATTATTCGGAAAAAACAAATGAGCCCTACTGGGCTCATTCATTGATCAAACACTTAGCTTCTTTTTTCTTGATTGCTTCTGCTTGGGAGTGCCGTCCTCAGCGTCCGGCTTTTGTTCTTTCTTCGCATCAGTTTTTTGGGATACTGCTTGTCTGCCGACGGAATTCTCTGTTTGAACGCTCTGCCTTTTAACTACATTCATTTTCTGATCGTACAGGTTGATGTTTTTATACTGAGGTACGGCCTCAATGAAGTATTTGGAATGCGTTCCATTGTTTTCCATGGTAACCTGTTGGGCATTTCCTTTCTTTAGGGAGTTCAACAAAACCGTTTTTTGTTCTTCGCTTCTTAGTTCCTTGATTGGAAAATTGGAAAGCGATTTCTCTAGATCATAGCCGTATTGCTCGCTAAACTGTTTCATCTTGAAACCTCCCTTGTCGTCCTTATTTTCAAAGTCGATCTTTAACCAGGCACTGTATGGTTTTCCTTCCTTATTGATCAGGTTCTTATGAACGGAACGCCCTTCAAGCAGGTTGTAGGCCTCCTTGGCGGTGACTCCGTTTCCTTTGTTAATGTAGAACGATTGATTTTTGTTATGCTCCGGATTTCCATTTTGAAGGGTAGCATCATAGCGATTAAAGAAATACATATCAGTGGAATCAGATTTCTTAAAATGGAGGGTGTAATCCATTTTGTTGTTGAAATGTGGAATTTCCAATTTGAGCTGAAATTCTTTTTGCTGCTCGCTAATGCTCTTTTCCAAAGCTTCGTTTAACTTGTCGCCGAATCCAAAATACTTTAAATTGGATTGCAGGAATTCTAGATTTTGTGTATTCATAAACTTTATAATTATTAGTTTCTCATAGATTAGTTTAAGCGCTTTCTTATAGTGGTTGCCATCCGCTGTACTGTTCTCGAAGGGACGAGGCTTCAGCTGGCTTGGTGTCTTAAAGCAGTCCAATGCGGAGCTTATTTCCAAGACTGATCTGCTTTCAAGTCTGACCCAATCCCTGTTAAGCTCTATTTCATTTTTCAGAAAGCCCAAGATTTCAGTCCGATCTTCTTCAGACATCACAATGAATTTGTTATTCGATAGCACTCGCATTTTCAATATCGGATTGCTTTGCTTTCAAATAAAGGTGCCTTCCTCCATTTTTTTCATAGATTTCCATGATAAGAGCTTTATCCTTTGTGATGGGGAACTTATCCAAAGCAAAGACGTATTGCTCTGAATGTTGGCCTTCGACAGTGTTGTTGCCTGTGCCATAGGAATGAACTGTCTCCAATTCCCTTTCCTGGGTAACTGTACGTTTCGCTGTTTCTAAATCTCGCACACAGAAGCGAATAAAATCGATGTCATAATTAATGTTCGACCGGTTTTCAATCTTCACTTTGTAATAGAGTGTGTTGTCTCTTATATGGAAGCCGCTCAATCGTGCGGAGACCTTTCCGCTTTTATCCCGATCAACCTTATTGAAGCTTCTTTGCCCATATACTCTCTTGCAAATATTTTCCATCGAGTAGATGCTTTCGTATGAAACATCCTCAACTTGATTGCTGAACGACTGATTCGCATCGGCAATCGATATTTCGCTATCCTGAGCGTATACTATCGGCTGAATGATCCAAAGCAGCAACAGCATGAATAATTTTAATGCTTTCATAACTTTCCTAGTTGTGTTTGATATTCTTATCTCTTAGTAATAGCTGATATCCAGCTTTAACTTTAACCCGTACCTGCTTCACTTTTTTCCGAAAGAGACCTTTCGCCGCATCAACACCAGCACCTGCTACTTGGGCAGAAAGTGAGGGATCCAATGACATTACTTGCAAGCTTTGTATGGCATCATTTACTCCATCCTTTGAAGCGTCGCGAGTGATTGCCCCGGGAATATATAATCCTTCCAGGCCATCTAAATCATAGGCAGATAAAGCAATCGGTAGAATTGAGTTCTGATAACGAAGGGATGCGATATTGATTTTTAACCGTTCATCGTCTATCGTTGCTACTCCATAAACGAATCGGTTCCGTGGGATTAAGACTCCATTGACCTGAATGCTGTCTAATAGGCGGAGTTTGATAACAGATCCCGAAACGATATCCTGATCTTCATGAATTGTCGCCTGTATGGTATTGCCTTTTGGAATTGATTCATCGTGAAGATTTTTGGGATCATCGCTACTGGCGTCAAGAGCATAAACGCTATTCTGCATGTCGTCGGATT
>Ga0160433_100509_pt1 | contig 18221 bp, 19 predicted proteins | sample HID1972K_E0MG_FD_108235 | JGI IMG/M metagenome (GOLD analysis project Ga0160433, IMG submission 108235) | Enriched pill bug-associated microbial communities from UW Madison campus, WI, USA - HID1972K_E0 MG | ecosystem: Host-associated > Arthropoda: Insects > Digestive system > Unclassified ... | reverse complement strand
GCCTGCGGAGCGCACGACGATGAAGGTCTTGCCGTCGAGCTGGTCGGCGACCTTCTGGGCCTCCGACTTGCGCTCAAGGTTGCGTGCCTCGAGCTGGACGCGCTGGCCTTCATACTTCTTCTTGTTGGCTTCGTTGGCGCGCAGCGCCTTGCCCTGCGGCAGCAGGAAGTTGCGCGCAAAGCCGTCCTTGACCCTGACAGTGTCGCCCATCTGGCCGAGGCGGGAAATGCGTTCGAGAAGAATGACTTCCATCTTATTGTCCTTTCAGAACCGCAAGCGGTTGGTTCTCTTTCTCGGCATGGCCCGGTGTGGAAGTCAGCGACTTTCCCACGGAGCATGCAGAATCTGACAGGCAGGAAGCTGGCGGCATTGCGCCGGTGTCGCTGTCCTGCCCGTGGCAGTTAGGGCGCGCCGCAGCGCGTCCAACTCGGGTTTTTACCGCTCCCGAAGCGGACGAAGGGACCGGGCGCGGCCGATGACCGCGCCCGGTCCGGCGATCACTTCACGATGTAGGGCAGCAGGCCCAGATGGCGGGCGCGCTTGATTGCCTGGGAAAGCTCGCGCTGCTTCTTCGCCGAGACGGCGGTGATGCGCGAGGGAACGATCTTGCCGCGTTCGGAAACGAAGCCCTGCAGCAGACGCACATCCTTATAATCGATGCGCGGTGCTTCCTTCGCGGAGAAGGGGCAAGTCTTGCGACGGCGGAAAAATGGGCGTGCCATAAATCAGGTCTCCTTATTCGCCGTCCGAGGAGGCGTCACGCTCACGGCGGCCGCCGCGATCACCACCACGGTCGCCACGGTCACCGCGGTCCCCACGATCACCACGACGCTCGCGGTCACGCTCGTTCTTGCGCATCATCACGGATGGGCCAGTTTCGAGCGTGTCGACACGCACGGTCATGAAGCGGATCACGTCCTCGTTGATCGAGGTCTGGCGCTCAAGCTCGGCGACGACGCCGGCAGGCGCCTCGATGTTGAGCATCACGTAGTGAGCCTTGCGGTTCTTGGCGATCTTGTAAGCGAGGTTACGAAGACCCCAGCTTTCAACCTTCGTCACCTTGCCCTCCTGGGCTTCGATGATCTTGGCTGCGTTCTCCGCCAGCGCATCGACCTGGGCTTGAGCCAGGTCCTGACGCGCAAGGAAGACATGCTCATAAGAGGGCATGGTTGCGTCCTGTCTGTTGGCCGATTGCTGATGCACGCCCCGTGCGCGCACCCCTCCGGCTGTCGTCTATTCGTCGATTCTTCGCGTCTCGGCTCATGCCTGCACGCGAAGGCGCAGCCTATGGCGGAAAATGCCCTGAAAGGCAAGCGCGGTATGGACGGCGATCGCGATGTCCATACCGTATAGCCAGCCCCGACGTTTTGCCAAAAGTCCTTTGCGCAAAAGGCAGCCCCGGTTGCGTTGACTTTCCCGGGGCCGGGTTCAGTCTCACACTGCTCCGAGAATAAGAGCCGGGGCGGGAGAGGGGCCATGACGACAGCGTTTTCCAGATGGATGAAGCGTGCGCTACTGCTTGGCGCAGTGATGATCGCCAGCGGGTGCTCGACGGACGAGCGCACAGGCGACGAGCGTACAGACAAGGCGGCTTGCGACCGAGCTTGCCTCACGAACCATGCGGAGGCCTATCTGGCGGCGCTGGTGAAGCAGGATCCTTCCGTACTGCCGTTCGCGCCGGAAGTGCGCTTCACGGAAAATGCGATCGCGCTCAATCCCGGCGAGGCGGCGTGGGGGACGATCACGCGCGTAGGCACGTACCGGCTATGGGCAATCGATCCCGAGAGCGGGCAGATCGGCGGCTATGTGACGGTGGACGAACATGATCGCCCGCATATCATGATGCTCCGGCTCAAGGTGGCGAATGGGCAGATCAGGGAAGTCGAGACGCTCATCAACCGCACGGAGGCGGGAGACGGAACGGCTGCGCGCGCGCTCGATGAGCAGGGCACCGACCTTGCGTGGCTCGAACCGCTCGCGCCGGATGACCGGCCGACAGCCAAGCAGTTGCTGGACAATGTGAATCTCTATTTCGAGGGCATCATGCAGAGTTCTGGCGACGTTGTGCCCTTTGCCGACGATTGCGACCGCCGGCTCGACGGCAAGCGCGACACCAACAATGCGCGGCGAGATCCCTCCGAGGATGCTTCAGCGGATGCCGATGCCACCGGCTTCCGCTCCACCGCCGATTTTCAGCCTGGCTCCATGGGGTGCAGGGCAAACATGAACACGCGCATGTTCGCTTATATCACATCGATACAGCCGCGCGGCTTCCGCATCGTCGATCGGGAAATGGGGATCGTGCTGGGGGTGTTCATGTTCAACCACGCAGGCTGGATGACGCATGTCGACGTGCCGGAAGTCGGCAGGGTGGAAGTGCCGCTCAAATACCAATTCCCGGACTCAACGCATGTCGCGGAGATGTTCAAGCTCAGGAATGGCGAAATTTTGCGTGTCGAGGGTATTCGCAATGCTGCGCCTTATGGCGCGAGCACCGGATGGGAAGAGCCGCTGACGCCGCCAGCCGGCTTGCCGGGCGCGGTGTGGACGAAGGAGGGCGGGCACATCAAGCGTCAGTGATCGTCAGGCAGGCGCGTCTTACAGGGTCGCTTCGATTTCCCGAGCGGCCATGTCGGGCTCGCTAGCCTGCGTGATCGGACGGCCGACGACGAGGATGGAGGCGCCTGCGTCCAATGCCTCGCGGGGTGTGACGGCGCGCTTCTGATCGCCCTTCGCCGCGCCGCTGGGGCGCACGCCGGGAACGACAAAGAAACCGCCCGGCCATAGCTTGCGGGCCTGAGCGACCTCATTGCCGGAGCAGACGATGCCGTCGAGGCCGGCATCCCTGGTCAGCAGGGTCAGCCGCTCGACCTGTTCACGGGGGTCACCCTGCACGCCGGTTTCGGTAAGGTCGGTCTGGTCGAGGCTGGTGAGCATCGTCACCGCGATAACCTTGGTATGGATGCCCGCGGCCGCCTTGGCATTCTCCAGCATGGCCCGGCCACCGGCAGCGTGGACGGTTATGATCGCAGGCTCCAGGGAGTGCAGCGCCTGTACCGCCTTGGCGACGGTATTGGGAATGTCGTGCAGCTTGAGGTCGAGGAAGATCGGCAGGCCGAACTTGCGCATCTCATGCACGCCATGATGCCCGTTGGCGCAGAAGAATTCGAGGCCGAGCTTGATGCCGCCGACATGGTTGCGCACTTGCCGGGCCATGTCCTGCGCTTGCGGGAGGGAAGGCGTGTCTATGGCAACATAGATGATGCTCGTCATGGAGTGTCCGGTCTGCCTTCCGGTTTGATGTCGATGCGGCCAACAGGTGGAGCGGGCTCGATCTCTGTGGGCGTGATGGGGGCAGGCGCCGCAGGCGTTGCCGTGCCATGCCCGTAAGCGACCGGTGTGGTCGCGGCAAGGGCGCGCTCGGCATTATCCAGCCGGCGCCGCATCCGCCACTTCGTCGTCTTGTGAAGCGCCCAGAACGGCAGCGAGCCGGCGAGGAACGCAACGATCACCAGCACCGGGAGCTTGGTTTCGAGTTGGAGACCGCCCCAGAGATTGATGGTGACGGGCGTCCAGTTTGTGAAGCTGAAGACCATGATAATGATCGCCAGCACGACCCAGAAGGCGGTCCGGAGGAACTGCATGGCTTTCTTCCCCTGCGTTGTCCTTGAGATTGGACCATAAGCGCGCCGGAGCGGCTTGCCTAGAGCGTTTTCAAATCAAAGGAGCTGCTCGGAAAAGACGCTTAAACAGCTCCTTAGAGCGCCGCCTTCCAAGTCGCTCAAGCTGCATGAGAGCTTGGTCGTTCCGTCTTGCGCATCGCCAGGCCATTATCCTGCCCGATCATGTCGGCCGCCTTCTCGCCGATCATGATGCTGGCGGCATTGGTATTGCCGCCCACGATGCGGGGCATGATTGCGGCATCGGCCACCCGGAGCCCGGCAAGACCATGCACGCGCAGACGGGCATCGACCACGGCCATATCGCCCTGGCCCATGGCGCAGGTGCCGACGGGATGCAGGGCGGTATTGATGGCCGTGCGGACCCACGCGTCGATCTCTTCGGGCGTGCGGACATCCGGCCCCGGCATGACTTCGCCCCGCAAGACTTCATTGAGGGGGCCGGTGGCGAAGATCTCACGCAATTGCGGAACGAGCCGGCGGAAGAAGGCGCGGTCATTCTCGGTAGAGAGTACATTGGAGAGGATGCGTGGCTTGTCGCTCGGGTCGGCCGAACGCAGCTTGACCCAGCCTCGGCCTTCCGGCCGCAGCAGGACGCAGGCCATTGCGACCACATCTGCTTTCGGCTTGCGCCAGAGCGGCGCCCAGAGTTGCGCGCCGATCATCGTCGGCTGGAACAGGCACTGCGCGTCCGGGCGCTCCAGTTCGGGCCGGGTCTTGATGAAGCCGTTGGCGGTCACGGGCATATCAGCAATCATGCCGCCGCGCGTGAGCAGCCATTGCAGCCCGGCGAGCCCCGCCCGATCGAGGCGCAGGCTGTTGGTCAGCGTAACGTTGCGGGCCGCGGCGCTCACCATGGCGACGGAGGGATGGTCCTGCAGGTTCATGCCCACGCCGGGCAGATGATGGACCATGTCGATGCCATGTCCGGCGAGTTCGTCCGCCGGGCCGATGCCGGAGAGCAGGAGCAGTTGCGGCGAATTATAGGCGCCGCCCGAGAAAATGATTTCCTGATTGGCGCGTACCTTCTGGTCGCGGCCTTCCCGGTCCCGATAATGCACCGCGACGGCGCGGTCATTCTCGACCTCGATGCGCGTGACGAGGGCGCCGGTCTCGACAGTGAGATTGGGCCGGTTCATCGCGGGGATGAGGAAACGGGCGGCCGTGCTGGCCCGCGTGCCATCATGGATATTCAGCGGAGGGGGACCCCATCCTTCCTGCTTCTCGCGATGGAAGCTGTCGCGCTCTTCATAGCCGAGCGACTTCACTGTCTCGATGAAACGGCGATAGAGGTCGTTGTCCTTGGGCTGCTGCTTCACGCTGAGCGGCCCGCCCTTGCCGTGCCAATGATCGGCCGGACCCCAATGGTTCTCGGACTTCTTGAAATAGGGGAGCACGTCCTCGTAGCTCCAGCCTTCATTGCCGAGCTGACGCCACTCGTCATAATCGCGGGCATGGCCGCGCGCGTAGAGCATGCCGTTGATCATGGATGAGCCGCCCAGCGCCTTGCCGCGCGGCTGGCGGATCTGCCGGTCGTTCGCGAAGGGCTCCGGCTCGCCCATATAGCTCCAGTTGAAGCGCGGATCGGCCATCACGAACGGGAACAGGACTGGCATGGCCAGCCGCATCGAGCGCTCGCGCCGACCGGCTTCCAGCACCAGCACCTTCGCGTTCGGATCTTCCGAAAGGCGCGCAGCGATGACCGCACCGGCCGAACCCGAGCCGATGACGATGAAATCGGGAGTGCGATCAGTAGCCAAGACTTAGAGTTCCTTGAAACGGGCCGACTTGATGTGCGTGAATTTGCCGCCTGCGATCTTGTAGAGAATGATGCTCTCGATTTCGCGGACATCGCCCTTCTTGGTGGGCCACATATCGAAATCTGGCCAGTCCTCGATCGTCTCGAAGCGGGTGTGGACGCGGAGACATGCGCCGTCTTCGCCCAGAACGAGGTCGAGGATGGTCAGCTTCTCCTCGAAATGCGCCTTGATGCCGCGATAGAAGTCCGCGACCGCCTGCCGCCCGACGATATGCTTGCGGTCGCCGAGCTGAAAGTCGACGTCATCGGCGTAGAAGCTGCTGAAACCCTCGAAATCATTGGCATTGAAGGCAGAGATGTAGCGCTCGAAATCTTCGCGGATCATGCGGCGTGCTCCTTGCGTTGAGGCAGGTCGTCGGCGGGCAGCACGCGACCCCTGATGATATCGGCGGCGCGCTCGGCGATCATGATGGTGGGGGCATTGATGTTGCCGCCGGTCTCGTCCGGCATCACCGATGCGTCGATGACCCGCAGGCCCTCCATGCCGATCACGCGCAAGTGCGGGTCGACCACGGCCATCGGGCCGGAGCCCATGCGGCAGGTGCCGAGCGGATGCTGCGTCGTCCCCGCCGTCGCGCGGACATGCTCGTCCAGCGCCTCGTCGCTCTGGAATTGCGCGCCGGGCGAGATTTCCTTGCCGGTGATCTCGGCCTGCGGCGAGGTCGCGTAGATCTTGCGCGCGATGCGGATGCCCGCGCGCGCGGTGGCGAAATCGGCCGGGGTGCTGAACAGGTTCAGGAAGATGCCGACATGATCCTCGGCGCGCGGCGATTTCAGGAACACGCGGCCCCGGCTTTCTGGATGCAGCAGGATCACGTCCGCCGTCAGCTTGTGCGGCGGCTGCTTCTTGATGCCGGGGAACCAGAGATGCGCGTCCAGCGTCACAGGGTTGCACCAGAGCTGGATGTCCGGCTGGGCAAGCCGCGGATCGGTGCGCAGCACGGGATTTGCGCTGTTCACCTGCCGCGCGAAGGGCCCGGTGCCGAGGAAATACCAGCGCAGCACGGACATCGTCGCCTTGTCGAAGCGCAGTTCGTTTACGAACGTGACCGGCGCGGCCTCGAACAGCACGGGCACGCGCGGATGCTCGGAGAGATTCTCGCCCACGCCCGGCAGATCGTGCACCACCGGCACGCCCATGTCCTGCAAATGCTGCGCCGGCCCGATGCCGGAGAGCATGAGAAGCTGCGGCGAATTATAGCTGCCGCCCGAGAGAATCACCTCCCGGCGGACGAGGGCAGTCTTGAGCTGCCCGTCATGGCGATATTCCACTCCAGTCGCGCGCTTTCCCTCGGTGAGGACGCGCTGCGTCATGGCGTGGGTGAGCACGGTCAGGTTCGGGCGGTTCATGGCCGGCTTGAGATAGGCCGCATAAGTGGACGAGCGCCGGCCCTTGCGATCAATGGTCAGCTCCACCTTGCCCACGCCTTCCTCGTCGCCGGCATGGATGTCGTCGGTGAGGGGATGACCGGCCGCCTTGGCCGCGGCCATCAGTTCATCGTGCAGCAGCCATTTGGTGGCGTTGGGCATGACGCTGAGCGGCCCATCACCGCCATGCAGGTCGGACGCCCCGCGCCAACTTGTCTCCATCTTGCGGAAATAGGGCAGCACGTCCGCATAGCTCCAGCCGGAGCAGCCCATCTGCGCCCAACGGTCGAAATCGGCGCTATGGCCCCGCATGAAGACCATGCCGTTGATCGAGCTGGAGCCGCCCAGCAGCCGACCGCGCGGCAGAATGAGCCGGCGGTTGTTCATGTGCGGCTCGGGCTCGGTCCAGTAGGGCCAGGTATATCTGGGCTGGAACAGAGCCTTGAGGAAACCGAGCGGCATGCGGATCAGCCAGCCGTCGCCCCCGCCGCCGGCTTCCAGCAGCAGCACGCGCACATCGGGATCTTCCGTAAGGCGGGCAGCCAGCACCGCGCCGGCCGAGCCTGCACCCACGATTACATAGTCGAACGTTTCGCCGGACAGGGTCTCTCTCCCGTGGACTCGCGCGCCCACTTGGCGCGGACACAATCCTGCTGTTATTGAGGAGTTAGTGATGATTCAACAACTCTTGGCTCTACCGTCGTTGCGGGGCCACAGGAAAGGATGCCGAAATCCATGAACGCCCCCTATAACCACGGGCTGCTTGAGCAATTGCGCGGTCGCTACAGCCAAGGACCGGTGAAGATGCTGATCGGCGGCGGCTGGTCCGAGGCGGCATCGGGCGAGACGTTCGAGACGCTCGATCCTTCCACCGGCAAGGTGATCGCGCATGTGGCGAGCGCAGGGGAGGCGGATGTGGATCGCGCCGTGGCGGCCGCGCGTGCGGCGTTCGAGGGTGCCTGGTCCAAGGTCAAGCCGACCGAGCGCACCAATCTGCTGCTCCGGCTCGCCGACCTCGTGGAAGCCAATGCCGAGGAACTGGCGTTGCTGGAAACGCTCGATGTCGGCCGCCCCATCCAGTTCTCGCGCATGATCGATGTGGCCGGCGCGGTGGGCCAGTTGCGCTACAATGCCGGCTGGGCGACGAAGATTTACGGTGAGACCGCTGAGATCAGCGCGCCCGGCGAATGGCTCTCTTATGTGCTGCGTGAGCCGGGGGGTGTCTGCGCCCAGATCGTGCCGTGGAATTTCCCGCTGGTGATGGCGATGGGCAAGCTGGCTCCGGCGATCGCGGCGGGCTGCACGGTCGTGCTCAAGCCAGCCGAGCAGACCCCGCTCAGCACGCTGCGTCTGGGCGAACTGGCGCTGGAAGCCGGCTTTCCCGAAGGCGTCATCAACATCGTCTCCGGCTATGGGCGCACGGCGGGCGCGGCGCTCGCGGCCCATCGCGATGTGGACAAGGTGTCCTTCACCGGCTCGACCATGACCGGCCGGTCGATCATCGATGCCTCCAAGAGCAACTTCAAGCGTGTGCAACTGGAGCTGGGCGGCAAGTCCCCCACCTATATCTTCGCCGATGCGGACCTTTCCAAGGCCATCCCGGCGGCTGCCATGGGCATCTTCTTCAACGCCGGGCAGGTCTGCGCGGCCGGTTCGCGCCTGTTCGTGCATGAGAAAGTGGCCGATGCCGTGCTGGAAGGCGTGGTCAACATGGCCAAGGGCATGAAGGTCGGCCAGACGCTCGCGGGGGATACCATGATCGGCCCGCTGGTGAGCGCGGGGCAACTCGAGCGCGTGACCGGCTATATCGCCTCTGGCCGCGAGGAAGGCGCGAGCGTCCTCACCGGCGGCGAGCAGATCGGCGGCGAAGGCTATGATGGCGGCTATTTCGTTCAGCCGACCGTGCTGCTCGATACCAAGCCCGAGATGCGCGTTCGCAAGGAAGAGATTTTCGGCCCGGTGCTGTGCGCCATGCGCTTTTCGGACGATGACGATCTGGAAGGTCTCGCCGGCCGCGGCAACGAGACCGAGTTCGGTCTGTCCGCTTCCATCTACACGCAGAACATCAGCACCGCGCACAAGCTCGCACGGCGCCTGAAGGCCGGCACGATCCGCATCAACGGCTCGGGCGGCGTCGATCCGACCCTGCCTCTTGGCGGCTTCAAGGCTTCGGGCTGGGGGCGTGAGAATGGCAAGGCGGGGATCGAGGCCTATACCGAACTCAAGGCCGTAAGCGTTGCGCTCTGACGAGGCGGTAAACGGAACGGCGGGGACTGACGCCGAGGAGGTTGGTCCCCTGGAGGAGGCGTGGCGCGTCTTCGATTCGCGCCATCTGCCCTATCGGCTCCTGATGCTCGGCAAGCTGCTGGACCGGCTTTCTGTCCAGCATATCCGCGAGCGCGCCGACCTGTCCCTCGCGGAATGGCGGGTGCTCGTGCATCTGGCGGTGATGGGCACGAAAAGCGCGAGCGAGGTTTCGACGGCGGCGCTGGTCGATCGGGCGGAAGTGAGCCGGGCCGTTCGGGCGCTGGAAGCGGGCGGTTTTATCCGCAAGGTTGAAAACCCCCGCAATCGTAAGAGCAGCCTGCTGGTGCTCACGGAGAAGGGGCAAGATGTCTATGACCGCCTCCATAAGGAGCGCAGAGCCTTTTTCAGCGTGCTGACGGCTGACTTCGATCAGGAAAGTCTCGCCCATCTCGATGGCCTGCTGCTGCGCGTGGCGCGCCGGGCGGATCAGATGGCGCGCGAGGGCACAGGAGCGAGTAGGAGCAGAGTATGAACTACGATGACTACGTGGCCGCCTTCAACGAGGGCGACGATCAGCGGCTGGTCGAGACATGGTTCGCGCCCGATTGCGTGATGTACAGCAGCAGCCGCGTCAGCCGGGGAAGGGAGGAACTTCTCGCTTTTCTGGACTGGGCGCATGAGGGCGTTCGGGAAGTCGTCCGCCCCCGCCTCGTCATGCACGAGGGGGATCATCTCTTCGTCGATGTCGACATGGATTTCATCTGTCATGCCGCGCGGCCGGATTTTCCCTTCGCTTCGCTGCAGCCCGGCGACATTCTCACCGTCCGCTTCTTCGTGACCTACAAGCTCAATCAGGATGGGTTGATCCAGGAACTCTGTTCCATGACCTGGCCCGCCGAACAGGGCGTCATCAAGGCGCCGATGCTCTCGGGGCACGCCGGCGGTCGCGCCGCCTATCATGCCTATGCGGCGGCATTCAGCGGCGGGGACATGGAACGCGCCGGCCGCTACTATACCGAGGATTGCGCGCTGCGCCTGCCATCGGTGCCGCCCATCGCCGGGCGACAGGGCATTTGCGACTTTTACGGCATGATGTTCCGTTCCGTGCGGGAACACCTGACCATTCACGGCCTTGTGATGGATGACAATGGCATTGCCGTCGATTGCACCAGCACATTCACCGCTCAGGAGGATGCGCCCGAATTCGTTGTCGCTCCCCTGAAAATGGGAGAGTCGGTGTCTGTGCGGGTGTTCGTGGTTTATGGATTGCGCAATGGCCAGATTGCCACCATCGATGTTGCGCGGGCGGGCGAGCCCGCCTAGGCCCATCATTCCCGCGAACGCGGGAAGCCAGTGGACGTGGCGGTCGCAAAACCTGGTGGGTCAATGCCATACCGCTATATGGGCCAGGCCGCCGTGCGGGACGGGCGATGGAGGCAGGCGGAATGTCTGCCATCCATCCAAATCCTTCAATGAGGGTTCAGGCCCGCTTCAACTGATGGAGGGCGAGAAAGACGGCGGATCGCTGGCGGGGAAGGATTCGTCCGAGGCCTGATCGATCTCGTCCCACTTCCGCACAGGCTTATCCTTCATAGCTTCAGGCCCTGCGTCCCTGACTTCCGGGCAGGCCGGTTTATCGGTCTTGCCTTGTTCCGGCTCGTTGTTGTTCGATTTGTTGTGATCCGACATCAAAATCCTCTCTGTTCTATGTCGCGTATCCTGTCCAACGCTCGCTCGTTGAACGGGTTGCATTCCGGTCAATGGAAGCCGAACCGGCTTTGCCGCGTTGGAAGCTGTCATGAGACCGGCATTTCCTTTCCGTCTGATGCGCTTCCTCCTGTGGCTGATGCTTCTGGCAGGCGCGGCGCTGATCACCTTTGCGCTATTGCGCCCGGAATCCGAGGATTTGCCCTGGACGCCGCTGGAGCTTGATCGGCCGATCGGCCTCTTCACGGGTCGGAAACTGGCCGGCCTTGCCGACGATCCGGCACGCTGTCAGGCCCTGCTGGCAAAGACCGGGCTGCAATTCACGGCCGTGCCCGCCTTCGGCGAGGGACAATGCCGCGTGACCGACGCCACACGGGTCTCGACAGGCCAGGAGATGCTTGCGCTTGCTCCGGCGAATGTGTCTGCCGCTTGTCCGGTGGTGGCGGCCCTGGCGGTCTGGACCTGGCAAGTCGTGCAGCCCACCGCGCAGCAATTGCTCGGAGCTTCGGTGGCGCGCCTGGAGCATATGGGGAGCTATAGCTGCCGTCGTCTCTATGGCCGGTCCGAGGGTGGATGGAGCGAGCATGCCACGGCCAACGCCATCGATATCGGCGCTTTCGTTCTTACCGATGGGCGGCGTATTTCGGTGGCCGGGGATTGGGCGAGCGGTGGCGATGAGGCCGCTTTCCTGCGGACAGTCCGCGACAGCGCCTGCGACGTGTTCGCCACTGTCCTGTCGCCCGACTATAACAGGCAGCATCAGGATCACTTCCATCTGGATCAGGCGCGCCGTGGCGAAATGGGTTGGCGGGCGTGCCGTTGAGATCAGGCGCCTTGCGCTTCCTGTTCTTCCAGCCAGGCGATCAGGCCGCGCTCGTGGCGACTGAGCCAGCGGGTCTTTCGCGGCAGGCGCAGGTCTTTCCGAAAGTCGGTTGCGCCATTGCGCGCGAGATCGATCAGTGCGGGATGGATGTAGGATTTGCGGGCAATCGCCGGCGTATTGCCCAGATGCCCGGCGACATGAGCGAGCAAGGCGCTCAGCGGCGAGCCTTTGTCCTGGCTCAACCACTCGAAAGCGAGCACGCTGGCCCGCCAGGTGCGGAAGTGCTTGGCCGTGAAATCCCCGCCCATGGTTTCGCGCAGATAAGCGTTCACGTCAGAGGAGGTCACGGGGCTGGGGGCGCCGTCCTCACGCAGATACTGGAAGAGATGCTGGCCCGGCAGATCCTGCATTTGCCGGACGAAGCGGATGAGCCGCCGGTCCGTCATGCCGATCTCGCACAGCTTGCCGGACTTCGCCTTGAAGCGCAGCATCAGCCGGCCGCCGGTGAGCTTGGCGTGGCGCCGCCGCAAGGTGGTTGCGCCGAAGCTGCGGTTGGTCTTGGCATAGGCTTCGTTCCCCACCCGGATACGTCCGCTGTCGAGCAATTGCACGACCGAGGCGATGGCGCGTTCCGGCGACAGGGCACGGCCGGTCAGGTCGTCCTCGATGCGTCGGCGCAGCAGGGGAAGCAGGGCTCCGAAGACGGCGCAACTCTCGAACTTGTGGGCGTCGCGCTGTGCAGTGAAGTCGGGATTGTAGCGATATTGCTTGCGCCCGCGCGCGTCGATGCCGGTGGCGAGGATGTGCGCGTTGGCGTTCGGCGCGAACCATGCGTCGATATAAGCGGGCGGCAGGCCGATCCGGTTCAGCCGGTCGATTTCCGCGCGATCGGTGATGCGGGTGCCCTGTGCGTCGAAATAGGCCCAGCCTCGCGTCCCGCTGCGTCGTCGGCTCAAGCCCGGCAAGCTGTCGTCGACGAAGATGAGGGACTGTGGCATCCTGCCCACAACGCGCAAGCGGCCTGTTGGAGCCGAGGGCCGGTCCATGGAGACGATGATGAGCGAGACGCGCACGGAAAGCGACAGCCTGGGCCCGATCGAGGTGCCCGCCATCGCCTATTGGGGCGCGCAGACCCAGCGCAGCATCGAGAACTTTCCCTTCGGCCCGGCCGAGCGCATGCCGATCGGCATCATCCACGCGCTCGCCATCGTCAAGCGGGCCGCCGCCATGGTGAATCGCGCACATGGGCTGGAGGCGGACATCGCCGACGCCATCGAGACCGCGGCGGCCGAGATCGTGGCGGGCAAGCTCGACGACCAGTTCCCGCTCGTCATCTGGCAGACCGGCAGCGGCACCCAGTCCAACATGAATGTGAACGAGGTGATCGCCGGCCGGGCCAACGAACTGCTGACCGGCAAGCGCGGCGGCAAGAGCCCCGTTCACCCCAACGACCATGTGAACAAGGCGCAGTCCTCCAACGACAGCTTCCCCACCGCTCTTCATATTGCCGTGGCGCGTGCGGCGACCGACACGCTGTTGCCGACGCTCGACGATCTGGCTGGCCTGCTCGACTCTCTGTCGGCTGCATGGGACAAGATCGTAAAGATCGGCCGCACCCATCTACAAGACGCCACACCTCTCACGTTGGGCCAGGAATTTTCCGGCTATGCCCAGCAACTCATCAATTGCCGCGAGCGCATATCCCACGCCGTTACGCATGACATCATGGCTCTGGCGCAGGGTGGAACGGCCGTGGGCACGGGCCTCAATGCGCCGCAAGAATTCGGCCACGCCATAGCACGGGAAATCTCGTCGCTGACCGATCTGCCGTTTCACAGTGCACCCAACAAGTTCGAGGCATTGGCTTCCAACGATCCGCTCGTGCATGTTTCCGCGGCACTTTCCACGCTGGCCGTGGCGCTGACGAAGATCGCCAACGACATCAGGCTGCTCGGTTCAGGCCCGCGTTCCGGCCTTGGTGAACTGGATCTTCCGGCGAACGAGCCCGGCAGTTCCATCATGCCCGGCAAGGTCAATCCGACCCAGTGTGAGATGCTGACCATGGTTGCCGCACAGGTGATCGGCAATCATCAGGCCGTCACCGTCGGTGGATTGCAGGGTCATCTCGAACTCAATGTGTTCAAGCCGATGATCGGCGCGGCCGTGCTGCGATCCATCGATCTCCTGAGCGTGGGGATGGACAGTTTCGCTCGCCGTTGCGTGGAAGGCATCGTCCCCAATGAACCGCGCATTGCGGAGCTGGTCGAGCGCTCCCTGATGCTGGTGACGGCACTGGCACCCGAAGTCGGCTACGACAATGCCGCTAAGATCGCGAAACATGCTCATGAGCAAGGTCTGACCTTGCGGGAGGCCGGTTTAGCGCTGGGCCTGGTAGACGATGCCACATTCGACCGGCTCGTCCGCCCCGAAACCATGGTCTGACATCGCTGGCTCCGCGTCTGTGCGGTAATCCGATGCGCGTCAGAGGCTGGCAATCTGCGTGTTGAGGCACGGCGTTACTCCGCCACGACAAGTCTTTCCACCTGCGTGGAACCCCGCCGCTCTGTGGCCGTTCGGAAGATAGAAGGCGGCGCCTTTCGGCGCTGCCGGCAACGTCCAGGGGCGAGGCGAGAGTCCGTCCGTGGCGCCCCGGTCCCGGCAGGTCAGGCAAACCCCGGCCGAGACCGGGGAAGCCTATCACTCGGAAACAGGAGCAGCTTCCATGGCCAACGAAATCGCAATTGATGAAACCCAACGACTGATCGCCTCCGATAAGGTCGAGGGCACTTCTGTTTATGACCGTGCCGGCGAGAAGCTCGGATCGGTGAGGAACTTCATGGTCGAGAAGCGGAGCGGCAAGGCTGAATATGCCGTGCTTGAGTTCGGCGGTCTCTTCGGCATCGGCAGCGACTATTACCCGATCCCCTGGGACATGCTGGACTATGACACCAATCGGGGCGGCTATGTCGTGGACATCGACAAGGCCCGTCTCGAAGGCGCTCCCCATTACGCTCAGGAAGATCAGGTGTATGACCATGGCTACGGCCGGGAAGTCTACGGATATTGGGGCGTGCCCTATCCATTCGTTTAACGTCTGAACACGGCCGGCCGGTATCATCCGGCCGGCCGTCATTTGGAGACAAGACGATGCCGGCCAAGTCGAAAGCCCAGCAAAAGGCCGCAGGCGCGGCTCTTTCCGCAAAGAGAGGCGACGCCAAAAAATCCGATCTCAAAGGCGCTTCCCGGGGCATGTATGATTCCATGAAGGAGAGCCAACTGGAGGATCTAGCGTCGGGAAAGCGCAAGGGAAAACCGGAACATGCCGGCTAGTAAAGCCCAGCAGGAGCATATGCGATGACCGACACGGTGGGCATGATCCACGAAGACAATCTTCCCGGCGAGGAGCACAAGCTCAATCCGAGTCCAGACTGGGCTCCGCGCTATCCGGGTTCTGGGCGGTTGGCCGGTAAAGTGGCCATTGTCACCGGCGGAGACAGCGGGATCGGCCGGGCTGTGGCGGTTCTATTCGCGCGGGAAGGCGCGGACGTGGCAATCGCTTATCTATGCGAGCATGAGGATGCGGAGCGGACGCAGAGGCTCGTGGAAGAGGAGGGCGCCCGTTCACTGCTCTTCGCGGGAGATCTCGGTGACAAGGATGTATGCGACGATCTGGTCCGGCGCACTATCGCTGCGTTCGGCCGCCTCGACATCCTCGTTAACAATGCCGGCGAGCAGCATCCCGATGCGGAAATTGAGGATATCACCGAAGAGCAGCTCAAGCGCACGTTCCAAACAAACATCTTCTCGATGTTCTTCCTTGTGCAGGCCGCAACACCGCATTTGCGAGAGGGTGCTTCCATCATCAACTGCACGTCGGTGACGATGTACAAGGGCTCCAAGGAACTGCTGGATTACTCAAGCACCAAGGGCGCCATCACCGCCTTCACCCGGTCTCTGAGTGAAAATCTGGTGGAGAAGGGCGTTCGCGTAAACGCGGTGGCGCCCGGACCGATATGGACGCCGCTGAATCCCTTCGGCGGTGCGTCCAAGGAGAAGCTGGAACATTTCGGCGAAAGTACGCCCATGGGCCGGCCCGGACAGCCGAATGAGGTGGCTCCGAGCTTCCTTTTCCTGGCCTGCGAGGATTCCAGCTACATGAGCGGGCAAGTGCTGCATCCCAATGGGGGGATCGTCGTGGGGAGTTAGGCGTTTGACCGGATATCCGGGCGGATGGCCGACAGGAAAGTTTGATCCATGGCGTCCATTCGCCCGGCGGCATCGGCTTCCAGTGCAGCAGCGATCTGGTCGGATGCCATCGGTTCCGCTTCGAGAAGAGCCCCCACGCGAACAGGGAGACGTCGCACGTCGATCCCCGCATGCCAGCACGTGAGCGCGAGGCTGGTATGACCTTGGAGATTTGGATCGCAGGAATAAAGCTCAGCCTGTGCCAGCCGGGGCGTGAGGTTCAGCGTGTCAGCGTAAACTGCCATCACCTGCCGCGACGCCAAAGCAACCTGATCGCCGATCATAATTCGCCCGAACTGATGGCCCATGGCAGAGTCGGCGAGGAGCGTGGCGCTGGAGCGGCAGGCACTTAGCGCGTCCGACCAGGCGAAAGCCATGGCACCCAGTTCCTTGTCCGGACGGATGCGCAGAACAAGATCGACGTCATCGTCAAGACGGTCCAGCAAGCCGTTGCCTGCCGCAATCTTGTAATGCATCTTGCGGCTGTTCGACCATCCTTCGAACTTCGGCGCGCCGTCATCTTCCAGCACGACATGCTCGGTGCCGTAGAAGTCGCACAGATCCTCGGCTCTGACTTCGCCGCCCTCCCGAAGTGCAGCGAAGAGATGGGGATAACGTTCCAGCATCGTGGCCATTCCGGCCCGACGGGCGTGGACGCGCCAGGCATCGCAGAAGCTCTTGCCAGCGAAAGGCAGATAGGCCCGGTAAGGTTCCGCGCCAGAGCGGCCGACCTTCTCCCAGCTATGGACGACGAACTGGCAATCGGCATTGCGCAACAGTCCGGCCTGCCAGGTGGGAAGCGCCCTGCGATAACCTCTCAGTTGCCCGGAGATGCAGACAGCAATGCGTGGACGGCGACGTCCCAGCTTGAGGAAAGGGGCGCGGTGGACGACTTGTCCTGCCAAGAAGTGCGCCGCCTGCCGTGGCCGCGAGGTGAGGCGGGCCTTCGCTTTCCGGGCGTCCGCCGTGCGGCCATCAGAAGAATGCAACGCCGCCCAAGGACCCGCCAGCGCGGCCAACTCTTCGCCCATAGCATCAGTCAACGCGGCACGCCCGGCCGGACCGTGACCTAAGCTGGCCCAGCGCAGCGCAAGAGAATGAATCGCGGCGCGATCGTCCGGAGCGGATGGGCCTTCGGGGTGCGCGCTACGTAACTCCGCCAACAAGGCCGGCAATGCTTGTTCATAGGCGCCAGAACCAATGATCCAGTGAAACAGGAGTAACTGCCAGGCTGGAAATCGGCGCGCCAGCTCCGCAGGTGACGTGCCTTCGACCACGCTCTTCAGGTCCGCGACATTGCGGCGGAAACTCACCGGATCGAATATCGAATTATAAGGCAGCGTCAGTTCGTGCCGGTCGAGATGGGGAAGCGTCTCGATATGCCAGCGCGAAATTTCGGTCTGGTCGCGCCACGATTCCAGCGGCTCGCGCAGGAGCAGGACGATCACCAGAAGTGCGCTGCTGCGGCAACCTTCATCCCATAGCGCGGAGATGGCCGGCCTGAGGGCGGCAGCGGCTCCGGCGAGACTGTCGGGCGTGCCTGCGGCGTGAACGGCGGCGATTGCCGCGGCGAGGGCGGGCGGTGCGCCATCTCGGCCCGTTTGCACGATCAGCCGTCGGGCGAGCGCCGTTCGGCGCTCCTCAGTCCATTCGTCGGGAAAGCCTTTATCAACGATGGCAGCCGTGAACGCGCGGGCAGCGGCAACGTAGAGCGGCTGAGAAATAACGCCGCGTTCTAATAGATCCTCGTATATCTCAAGAGCTGCGCCATGATTTCCTGAATCGAGAAAGGCGCCTGCCGCAGAAATTTGATGATCGATAAAGGTGTCATTCGCTATGATCTTCTGATCCGTCATAAAGTTCCTCGGATCGGGAGTTGATTGCCGGTGAATGGGTGTAGCAAGTAAACGGTATATTATAGCGTTACTTTAACGCCGTGGTTTGACAGCGCTTCTTTTTCAACATATTAGGCTTATTTGCCAAGCTGGGGCCGGAGTCAATGGCAGGTCATATCGTCTTCTTGCGTTCGGAATGACCAGATGAGCAGTTCTCACGTCCTATCCGATCACTGGCCGCTTTCTCACGATCTTTCGTCCTTCGGCGCTCTGCTCTTCGACCTCGATGGCACGCTGATCGATACGATGCCGCTCCACGGCATGGCTTATGCCGCCGTTTTCGAGGCGCTCGGCCATCGCTTTACCATGGCGGATTATCTCGCGCATGTAGGGCCGCCGGCACGGGTCGCCATTCCTGCTTTTGCGCTCGCCGCCGGCATGGGCGAGATCGATGAGGCGACGATCGCGGCGATCCACGCGGAAAAGAAGCTTCATTT
>Ga0160433_100507_pt1 | contig 18314 bp, 15 predicted proteins | sample HID1972K_E0MG_FD_108235 | JGI IMG/M metagenome (GOLD analysis project Ga0160433, IMG submission 108235) | Enriched pill bug-associated microbial communities from UW Madison campus, WI, USA - HID1972K_E0 MG | ecosystem: Host-associated > Arthropoda: Insects > Digestive system > Unclassified ... | reverse complement strand
GAGAATGCGCCCAACACCAATTGGGCGATCTGCGCCGCATTGCCCCGGATCGGTGACATGGCGCATGGCGACGGGCTATTCTTCGAAGGACTGATCGGCGGCAGCGCCCGAAACACCGAAGGCGCGTCGCGAATTGCTGCGTTCCTGGGCGGTGAGAACAAGGTGGTCGCGCCGCCGCGCGACGCCGAGGACGAGGGCTGAGCCGATGGCGCTGCACCACTCCGCCATCGTGGGCTATGCCGAAACCAAGATCGTGCCCAAGAGCGAGATCGATGTCTGGGAACTCGGCGCCGAGGTGCTTGAGGCGCTGCTCGACCGTACCGGCTTCGAGAAAGGCGAGATCGACGGGCTGATCCTTTCCTCTTCGATGACGGGGGCGGGCAATAATTTCTGGTCGCAGACCATGGCGGACCAGCTCGCGCTCGAGCTTGGCTTCTGTCAGACGGTCGACATCGGCGGCTGCTCTCCGGTGGCCGCGCTCGCGCGCGCAACAGCGGCCATCGATGCCGGTTTCTGCGAGACGGTGCTGTGCCTTTATGCGGACACCGCCGTCGCCGAGAATAACGGGCGACCGCGTTCATACGGCGGCGAGTGGACCAATCCGTTCGGCTATCTCGGGGCCCCCGCCGCCTTCGGGCTGCTCAGCCGCTGGTATGACGAAAAGTTCGGCCTGGATCATCCTGCGCTGGCGAAACTCGCGGTCGCGCAGCGCGAACATGCGGTGCTCAACGATCTCGCCTGCGAGAAGCTGCGCAAGCGCATCACCGCAGAGGATTATCTCAGCTCGCGGATGATCAACGATCCGGTACGGCTGCTCGACAGCGTGATGCCTTGCGATGGCGCAAGTGGACTGCTCGTCACCAGCCGCAAGCGCGCCGAACAACGTGGGCTGGACAAGATCGTCGTGCCCATCGGCTATGGCGAGCGCACCAACATCGGTGCCGACAAGGCCATCGTCGATCCCACGATCACCGGTCACCGCGTCGCGGGCGAGAAAGCCTTCGCGCAAGCGGGCCTAAAGCCTGCCGATATCGCGTCCTTCCATCCCTATGACGACTTCATCATCGCGATCATGATGCAGCTCGAAATGCTGGGCTTCTGCAAGCACGGGCAGGGGGCTGGCTTCGTTCACGAGACTGATTTCCTGTTCACTGGCGACTTGCCGCTCAATACCGGCGGCGGCCAGATCTCGGCCGGTCAGGCAGGGCTTGCCGGCGGCGGAACCAACCTCGTCGAGGGCGTGCGCCAGCTGTTCGGCGAGGGCGGCGCGCGGCAGGTGAAGGATACCCGCAATGCGCTCGTCACCGGCATCGGCGGCATTCCCTATGGGCGGAACTGGAACTCCAGCGTCGTCATGATCCTGACCCCGAACGGATGAGGCGGCGATGACGGAACTCAACGATACGCTCTCGGTCGAACGCGCGCTGCCGCCGATGCGCAGCTTCTCCGCGCCCTTCTGGGAAGCGACGCGCGAGAAAAGGCTGATGCTGCAATATGATCGCGCGGTGGATGCCTATCAATTCTACCCCCGCCCGGCGAGCATCTACACCGGCCGCCGCCGCGATCTCGAATGGCGCGAGGTTTCGGGGAAGGGGGAGGTGTTCAGCTACACCATCGCGCGTCGCGCGCGGCCGCCGTTCCGCGATCACGAGCCCTTCTTCATTGCCATGGTGACGCTCGATGAGGGCGTGAATCTCATGAGCAATGTGATCCGCTGCCCGCTTGAGGAGATGCGGGTCGGGCTGCGGGTGCGGCCGTGGTGGCTGGCGCTCTCGGATGGGCGGCATCTGCCGCTCTTCGAGCCTGATCGGTGATCGTCTATCGCGATCTCGGCCTCTGGCAAGGCACCCTCGATATCCGCTTGCCGGACAGGCCGGGGCCGCATCCCGCGCTCCTTTACTTCCACGGTGGCGGCTGGATTCATGGCAGCCCGGCGATGGCGGAAGCGCATGCGCCCGCATTTCTTGCCATGGGACTGGCCGTGATCGCGGCCAGCTATCGTCTGGTCGACACCGCGCCCGCGCCGGCTGCCGCTGAGGATACGGCGGCCGCCCTGGCATGGCTTGCAACACACGGCGAAGAGTATGGCATCGACCCTGAGCGGATTGTCGTGGCCGGCCATTCAGCCGGTGGCTGCCTCGCGCTCCACGCCGCTTATGGGGCCGGGGCGCGAAGTGCGGCGGTCGTGGCGTGGAATGCGCCAACGGATCTCGTCGCCCATCGCGCCGAGCGGCAGGCGGCGGGCGAGGAATTGGCCTGGCTGGAAAGGTCGGCCGATCCGGAACGGTTCGCCGAAGCTCTGTCACCCTTGGCCTGCGTCCGTCCGGGCCTGCCGCCGACCATGCTCGTCCATTCGGATCGCGATCCGCGCGTCCCCCACAGCCACGCCGCCCGGCTGGCTCAGGCACTGGCGCAAGTCGGCGTGCCGGTCTCCCTGGCGACGATGCGGAGCGACGGCCATCTGAGCAGCGAGCATCCCGCTAGCGAAGTCGCCGGAGCCCGTGAACGCACGCGTGCTTTCCTTGCCGATCAGCGCATCCTCGAACGGAACGCGGCGTGACGGTTCACCGCACCGGGGCCGAGCGAAACGCTGCTGCATTGACAGGCCGGGCGGCTCGCTGGATAAGTATAACCATATTACAAAAAGCCGAAGCCGTTGTGCGGGGAAGGGAGAGCGAATGACTGACTGTCTCCCCATTCCGCGCGCCGCTGTCGCGCAGCAAAGGCAGCCGCTGCCATCGGAGGCGGTGAAGAAGGCCGTCCAACGCAATGGCGCGAAGCCCTGCGGGATCGAGACGGCGCTTCCAGGGGCATGATCGCATTCACCGCGAATTAGAAAGCGGGCACGAAAATCAAGAGGAGCAGGAATATGGCCATCACCCAGCCGCCGGGCACAGCAGCCCCCGCTCCCGACACCCCGTCGCCTCCGATGAAGAGGGGCCTCGCCTATCCCGGCTGGTGGGTCGTGGCGGCGGGCTTCGTCATCTTCTTCTTCTCCTTCGGCGGCCCGACTTACTCGATGTCGCTGCTTTACAACGAGGTGATCGCCGAGTTCGGCTGGACCCGCGCGGAGGCGACCGGAATCTATGCCTGGAAGGGCATCACCGGCGCGGTGGTTGCGATCTTCCTGATCGGCCCGGCGGTGCAGCGCTTCGGGCTCAAGCCCGTCTTCCTCACCGTGCTCACGGTGCAGGCGCTGGGTTTCTTCACGCTGCTCAATGTCAGTTCGATACCGACCTATTTCCTCGCCGGCTTCCTCATTGGCCTGGGGCAGGGCGCGGTGCTGCTCTGCATCAAGCTGCTCGTCTCGCGCTGGTTCATCCGCAATGTCGGGTTCGCAGGGGCCATGGCGCTGGTGGGGTCCAGCGCGGGCGGCGTCATCTTCCCTGCCGTGATCGCCCAGCTGATCCCGGAGATCGGCTGGCGCACCACTTATGCTTTGATCGGCGTTGCCATCCTCGCCATTTCCGTGCCGCTCGTCGTCTTCACACGCCAGAGTCCCACCGAGGAAGATCTGCTGCCGGAGACGGGGTCCGCCAAGGGGGCGGCACCCAATGCGCAGCTCGTCGCCGCCACGCGCGCGGCGGACCTTCCGCTCACCTATCGCGCCTTGGTGGCCAAGCCCATGTTCTGGGCGATCATGGTCGGCATCTTCATCATTGCAGGGGTGGATCAGGGGCTGTTCCAGAACATGCAGCTCTATTTCGTCCAGGAAGTGGGTCTGAGCCGCGAGACGGCGGCTTGGCTGCTCTCGCTCACCGCTCTCATCGGGCTGCTTGCGAAGTTCATCGCCGGCAAGTTCTTCGATGCCTACTCGGTGAAAGGCATCGCCTTCTGGTATCTGCTGATCGGCGGCATGGTGCTGCTCGCCTTCACTGTTTCCAGCCTGTGGACCGCGATCATCTTCGTCTGCGTGCTCGGTCTCGTGCATGGCGGGCTGGTGTGCGAGGGGCCGGTGCTTGCCAAGCATGTCTTCGGCCCCGGTAATATGGACAAGGTGCTGCCGATCGTCACCGGCTGCTTTGCGCTCGGTTCGTCGGCCGGGCCTATCACGCTCGCATTCATCTTTGACCGGACCGGCCATTATAGTCTCGGTTTCGCGCTGTTCTCCGGGCTGGCGGTCCTCGCTGCTTTACTGCTCACCTGGGTCGTGCGGCCACTCTATCGCGATCGGCTGCGGGCAGTCACGCAGGCGGCGGAGTGAGGGCGGAAGGCAGAAAAAAAGCCGTCTTAAAAGTTGTGCTACGCACTTAGATTGTTTACTCAGTCTACAAATTAAAGCAGCGTAGGGACGGAAGAGGCATGGCCGAAATCGCATTGGGAATGTGGACGTCGCACGGGCCGACGCTATCGACGACCCCCGAACAGTGGACGCTGCGCGTTTCTGCGGACAAGAAGAATAGGCACCCGTTTCGCGGCGAGGTCCATGATTTCGATTCGCTGGTAGAGCTGCGCAAGGATGAAGGCCTTCTGGAGGCCAGCGCCCTCGCCGAGCGCGAGCGCAAGAGTGCCTCCTGCCAGAAATCGATCGAGGAAATGGCGGATCGCTTCGCCGCCGCGAAGATCGACGTCGCGGTCATCATGGGCAACGACCAGCGCGAACTGTTCCTTGAAGACGTCACACCCGCGATCACCGTCTATCTGGGCGAGACGATCTGGGATCAGCCCGCCACGCCCGAGCAGGCCGCGCGCATGCCGCCGGGCATCCATGAGGCCGAGTGGGGCCACAGCCCGCCCGAGCGCCGCGAATATCCCTGCCTTCCCGAACTCGGCAATCTGGTGTGCAAGGGCCTCGTGCCGCAAGGTTTCGATCTCGCGGTCTCCAAGAAGCTGCCCGAGCCGGCCGGGCATTGGTCCAGCGGCGCGCCGCATTCGCTGGGCTTCATCTATCGCCAGATCATGCGCGATCAGGTGGTGCCGAACCTGCCGATCCTCCTCAATACCTTCTTCCCGCCCAACCAGCCCACCGCGCGCCGCTGCTTCGAACTCGGCCGTGAGGTCGGCAAGGTGATCCGCGGCTGGGACAAGGATTTGCGCGTCGCCGTGTTCGGATCGGGCGGCATGAGCCATTTCGTGATCGATGAGGCGTTCGACCAGATGTTCTTCGAGGCGCTGCGGACGCGCGACGTCGAGACGCTGTGCCAGATCGAGGACCGGCATCTCCAGTCCGGCACGTCCGAACTCAAGACGTGGATCGCCGCGGCGGGCGTGCTGTTCGATACGGAACTCAAGGGTGACGTGGTCGGCTATGAAGCCTGTTACCGGTCCGAGGCGGGCACTGGCACCGCCAACGGCTTCGTTGCGTGGCAGTGACGGCCATGAGCGATCCCAATGTCGACCGGCTCCGCCGCCTCGATGCCTGCGCCGTCTCCGATGCGCTCGACAAGCTCGGCCTCGCCGGCTGTGTCACCGGCCTGCGCTCCGCCTCGCCGGGGCGGCGCATTGCCGGGCGCGTCCATACGGTGAAGCTCGTCGCCGGCACCCCGCCTGCCGGTCGTCCGCCCGTCCATCTCGGCGCGGCGGCAATCGACCTGAGCGGATCGGATGACGTGATCGTCGTCGAGCAGTCGACCGGGATCGACGCCGGCTGCTGGGGCGGCATCCTGTCGCGCGGCGCGCAGCAGAAGGGCGTTGCGGGCGTGATTTGCGAGGGTCTGGCGCGCGACGTGGACGAGGCACGCGAGATCGGCTTCCCGGTCTTCTGTCGCGGCTACACCGCTCGCACGGCGCGCAACCGCGTCTATGAAGACGCGACCGATGTTCCCGTCGCGGTCGGCGGGTTCACTGTCGAGCCCGGCTTTTACGCGATCTGCGATTCCAGTGCCGCCGTCTTCATCGCTCCGACCGATATCGACCGCGTGCTCGCCGCCGCCGAGGACATCGCCCGGCGCGAGGCCGAGATGACCCGTCGGCTGGAGGCGGGTGAGGCCGCCAGCGCCGTCCTGGGCGCCAATTACGAATATATGCTCAAGCGCGAGGACTGATGACTGACGACCGCAATGTTTCGCGAGCCGCCGCGCTCGACACCGCAACGCTGAGCGACGCGCTCGACCGGCTCGGCATCGTTGGCCAATGCTATCGCATCGCCGGGCGCGATCCCGATTTCCGCATGGCCGGCCGCGCCTACACCATGTTGTGCGGCCCCGCCTCGACCCCGCCGGGCACGGTTGGCGATTATATCGATGATGTGCCGCCGGGTCATGTCGTGGTGATCGACAATGGCGGGCGCGACGATGCGACGATCTGGGGGGACATTCTCACCGAGATCGCGCACCGTCGCGGCCTTGCCGGCACCGTGATCGATGGGATCAGCCGCGATGTCGCCCTATGCCGCGCGCTTGGCTATCCGGTGTTCAGCCGGGGCCACTGGATGCGCACCGGCAAGGATCGCGTGCAGGTCGAGCAGACCAATTGCGCCGTCAACATCGGCGGCGCGCGCGTCACGCCGGGGGACATCCTGCGCGGCGACCCCGATGGCGTGATCGTCATTCCGCAGCCGCACGAGGACGCGGTGCTCGCCGCCGCCGAGGAAATCCACGCCGCCGAGGATCGGATCCGCGAGGCCTGTCGCTCGGGCATGCGGCTCGATGAGGCGCGTGCACAGTTCAAATACCATCAGCTTCAGACCCGACAGAAATAACAGAGAGGACGTCCGGATGATTATCGACTGCCACGGCCATGTCAGCGCCCCCATCGAGCTTTGGGCCTATAAGGCGGGCCTGCTCGCCCATCGCGGCTCGCACGGTCGCGGCGGCGTCAAAGTGACCGATGAGCAGCTGATCGCCGCCGCGCACCACAAGGAAACGTGGCCGGACGGGCATATCGAGCTGCTCCACAGCCATGGCACCGACCTCCAGCTGATTTCCCCGCGTCCGTTCCAGATGATGTCCTCGGCGAAGCCGGCGCGGGTGGTCCACTGGTTCTGCGAGGAAGTGAACACCCTCATCCACCGCCAATGCACGCTGCTGCCGGATATGTTCGTGCCGATCGCCGGCCTGCCGCAGGCGGCGGGCGAGCCGATCGAAGCGGTGTTCCCCGAGATGGATCGCTGCGCCGCCATGGGCTTCAAGGGCTTCCTGCTGAACCCCGATCCCTATGAGAACGGCGCGGAGGAAGCGCCCGGCCTTGGCGACCGCTACTGGTATCCGCTCTATGAGAAATTGTGCGAGCTGAACATGCCCGCGCACATCCACGCCACCGGATCGCAGTCGGAGCGCACCCCCTATTCGCTGCACTTCATCAACGAAGAGACGATCGCCACCTACAATCTCTGCACGTCCTCCGTGCTCGACGATTTCCCCGAGCTGAAGATCGTCGTCAGCCATGGCGGCGGCGCGATTCCCTACCAGTTCGGCCGCTTTGAATCGCAGTCGCGCCGCACGAAGCACCTCTTCTCCGAGCGGCTGGCGAAGCTCTATTTCGATACGGTGCTCTATACCGAGGGCGCGCTGCGGCTGCTCATCGAGACCGTTGGTCCGGAGCGCTGCCTGTTCGGCTCCGAGTGCCCGGGCGTCGGTTCATCGATCGATCCCGCGACCGGCCACACCATGGATCACATCGCGCCGTTCATCCGCAAGTTCGACTTCCTGAGCGATGCCGAGAAGAAGCTGATCTTCGAGGACAACGCGCGGCAGGTGTTCAACCTCGACGTTTGAGTGAACGAGGGCGGGGGCGCGCCATCCGGCGCGCCCCGCCTGACCTCATGCCGGGACGGGCGCCTCGTCCGCGATACGGAGCAGCGCACCCTGAGCGAGCAGCGCTTGCTGCACGGCTCCAACATCCACCACGCGCGGCGTGACGCCTTCTCGCGCGGCGATGCTCGCCGCGGCTCCCGCAGCTTCGCCCATCGACATGCAGGTCGCCTGATCCCGAATGGCGCCCAGCGCGGTGAAGGTGGCTGAGGCACACCGACCCGCGACAAGCAGCCCCTCGACATTCTGCGGCAACAGGATGCGATAGGGAATGTCATAAGGGGCCTTGAAGGGCGAGGCCACGCCATCGCCCCACAGTCCCGTAACCGAGTGCAGATCAGGCCCGCGCGGGCCGCCCTTGGCGATCACGTCTGGGAAGTGCCGGCCTTCCAGCACATCGTCCTCGCTCAGCACATAGTCGCCGATGATCCGCCGACCCTCGCGCGCGCCGCCGGTAGGCGACTCCATCACGATATAGGCCTCCTCGAAGCCCGGAATGCGCTCGCGCAGGAAGTTCAGATACACACGGTTGAGCTTGCGCCGGTAGATCAGCGATTTGCTGACCTCCGCCTCGTCGGTGTGATCGTACCACACCTCATAAACACCCGACATCATCTGGCCGTGGCGGATCTTGCCATGGCGGAAGATACCGAGATTGCCGAAGCGCGGCGGCGGATAGACCGGCTCCATGGCGCCATAGAGCAGGGGCACCTTGCCGGCCTTGATATAGTCCACCCATTCCTGATCGAACCCGGCGGGGAGGGGGACATATTTGCCGTCCGGACCCTTGGGTGCGGTCGCCTTGCCGGGGATCGGGCCGCCGGCGGCAGGCGAGAGGCGCAGCTTGGGGATGCCGCCCGAGGCCCGAACGCGGTCCACCTCATCCCAGTCGGTCGCCTGAACGACGGGCTCCTGATAAAGCGTCTCGCCCTTCAGGGACTTGTATGTGTTGGCCGGGCGGCCGCCGCCCATCAGTTCGGAGCGTTCGCGCTCCAGCGTCTCGCGCTCCTCCTGCGACAGGTTCGGCTGGGCGCGCAGCCAGGCGATCAACCTGTCGATATCGATGCCGCCGATCTGCATATCCATCGAGCCGCCATGGCTCCGCCCGTCCTCGCGGCCATGGTGGAAGGGGACGCCTGCGGCAGCGGCGATATCGGCATCGGCCGAGGCATCGATCACCACATCGGCAAGCACCACTTGCCCGCCCGATTTGTTGGCGATGGCGACGCCCTTGATCCTGTCGTCCTCGACCATGGCGTCGAACACCACGGTATTGAACAGCACCTCGACGCCGGCCTCTTCCATCATCTCGTCGAGCAGACTGGTCATCATCACGGAATCGGTGGGGTGCCGCGCGATGGGCGAGCCTTCGGGCGCGCCGCCCATGGCCTGAATGCGGTGGAGGATCTCAATCGAGATGCCCTTCACCACTTCGGTGCCGATACCCTTCTCGATGATATAGCCGTTGATGCCGATGCCGCCGATCCCGCCGCCGGTCATCATGCCGCCGAGATAGCCGACGCGCTCGATCAGCATCACATCGGCGCCGTTCCGCGCCGCGCTCAGCGCCGCCACGCATCCGGCCGGGCCGCCGCCAACGACGACCACGTCCTTCTTCCTCGCCAGCTTCAGCGACGCGTTGAAACCCTCATTCTGCCCGCGAACCGACATATCTCTCCCTCCGTTTTTTGCGACGATATGAGCGTACCCTAATGGCAAAACTATATTATAGATAGATAGTATGAGAAATCCCTGACCATCTCCATGTGGATCGGAGGCGGCGGCAAAAAATAGGCCGGAGCGCCGCGCCCCGGCCCGAGGGAGACATTCAACGTTCGGGCCTCAGCTATCCACATAGCCCTTGGCGTCCTGCTCGATTCCCATCGCCTGCTGCTGCGCGTGCAGCACGTCCTCCGGCTGGCCATATTGGAAGATGAAGCGCTTGAGGTGCATCGCCCCGCCCGCCTTGATTTCCTCGGCGGTCATGCCCTCGGTCACGGCGTCGCGATGGATTGTGGGCAGGGGCACGGCCTTGTTGATCGCCGGATCGCGGATGATCCCCTTGGGATCTTCTCCCCGCTTCACCTTCTCGATGTCGCGCAGGAACTGGCGGCGCATGATGCTGACGCCGCGATCGCTGACGCCCAGATGCTCCTGCGTGCGGTCCGAGATCGCGCCCTGGCCGATCCACGCCACGAAATCCTGGTTCATCACATGGCTGGTGATCCAGTTGCCCTGTGCATCCTTGATCGGCCCGTACCAGACGGGAATCGAATTCTGCACATAGGGCTCCTGCTCCTTCGGCACGCGGGTGAAGAACCAGGCGACGCTCAGCATGTTCTCGTCGTCGATCGGCACGCGGAACTCGAAATGGTCGCCCGTGAACATGCCGTTGGGCCACAGGCAGGCGCGGCCGATCGTCCACAGCGGATTGTTCTCGTCAGTATCCTCGCGGATGCGGTTGTAGGTGAATCCATAATCATATTCGCGAAAGTCGATCTTGAGATGCTTGGGGCCATAGGGGCCAGTCTCGCCGCGCAGCCGCATGCTCCAATTGGCGTGCATCCACTCGAAATGGATCGGATCGATCGAATTCTCCTGCCCTTGCAGCCAGTTGCACGGCAGCTCGGAGATCACGATCTGCCGGAAGCCATTGGGCCAGGAAAAGGCTTCCCAGTCGGGCAGTTCGGGCGCCGGGGCTGGGCCCATATAGGCCCAGAGCAACCCGCCGCGCGCCTGCACCGGATAGGCCTTGATCTTGATCCGGTCCTTGTAGCGGCCGGCGGGATTGGCGGTGTCCTCATAAGGCTGCTCGGTGCAGTTGCCGTCCTGGTCGAACAGCCAGCCATGGTAGCTGCACCGCAGGCCGCATTTCTCGACCATGCCCATGGCCATGTCGGCGCGGCGGTGTGGGCAGTGGCGGTCCACCAGGCCATAGGCGCCGTCGAGATCCTTGTAGAGCACCAGGTTCTCGCCCATCAGCCGCACCGTCTTGGTCGCGCGCGTTTCGAACTCGCTCTCCCCGCCGATCGGGTGCCAGTAGCGGCGAAGCAATTCGCCCATGGGCGTGCCGGGGCCGACCCGGGTCAACACCGCATTTTGTTCTTCGGATAGCATCGCGGCCCTCTCCTGTGAGAATTTGATGTCATTTTCATTGTCTGAAACAACAATATTCGTCAAGCAGATGGTTGACCGGACAGCACTTTCCTGTTGTTGGGGCCTGACGCTTGCCTGATGATGGCGAGAAGACAGGGGGAAGGGAGCATTCGTGGCCCCAAATAAGGCGGAGTCGGCTGTGAAGCCGCCCAGTTTCCGCAATCTGATGACGTTCCGCCTGCACATGGTGGCGCGCCATTCCGAGCGGATTTCGGAACAATATTATCGCAAGCACATGGATCTCTCGTTGCCTGAGTGCCGAGTGATCGGCGTGACGGCCGGCTATGGCTCGGTGTCGTTCAAGCGCGTGGCGGCCGAGGCGAATCTCGAGAAAAGCTATGCCAGCCGTGTCGTGTCGGCGTTGGTGGAGCGCGACATTATCGCCCGGCTCGCGAATCCGGCGGACAGCCGCTCGGTGCTGCTCGAACTCACCGACAATGGTCGCAATGTGCACCAGCAGATGTATCAGCTCGCGCTTCAGCTCAACGCGCAGCTGCAGGCCCCTTTCCGGCGCAAGCAAGTCACGGATTTCATGCAGTTCCTTACCACGCTTGAGCAGGTGCTCGGTCGCGGTGAAGAGCTGATCGAGGGCAGGGGGGACTGGCCGGGGTCATCCGTAATCGCGGCCGCTCCGGATTTGCCGACCTCGGCCGCCGATCTGCACATCGCGCTGGACCAGGGATTCGCCCGGCGGCTCCATGATCTGCTCGGGGAGTATCTCAAAACCCAAAAATGAGCCGCCACAACGATTGTGGGTTGTGGATCGAGACAACAATATTCATGCTTCTCCCGAAAGACATGACGGGAGAGATGCGATGGTCGATGCGGACGCGCTGGAACAGCTGGCGCCGGTGGCAGGGGCGGATGCCCATCTGATCGACGGCCGGCTGGTTGCGGGCAATGCGATGCTTGAGGTCATCAACCCGGCCACAGGCCGCGCCTTCGCGCTTTGTCCGGACGCATCGCAGACCGATCTTCATGGCGCGGTCGCCGCCGCGCGGCGCGCTTTCCCGGCGTGGGCGGCTCTTGGGTTCGAGGAACGCCGCGCGCGAATCACGGCCTTCGCGGATCGGATCACGGCTGCTGCCGGTGAACTCGCTCCGCTGCTGACCCGCGAGCACGGCAAGCCGGTCGATCAGGCGCGGATGGAACTGAGCGTCGCGGGCCACCACATGAAGCAACTCGCGGCGCTGGATCTCCCCGAGCAAGTGCTGCGCGACGACGAGCGCGGCAAAGTGAGGCTGCGCTACCATCCGCTCGGCGTGGTGGGTGCGATCGCACCGTGGAATTTCCCGGTGGCACTGGCGATGCATAAGGTGGCGCAGGCGCTCTACACGGGCAATACGCTGGTACTGAAGCCCTCGCCCTTCACGCCGCTCACCACGCTGGCGGTCGCGCGGCTCGGCGCCGATATCTTCCCGGCGGGCGTGCTCAACGTGCTGGCCGGCGGCAACGATCTGGGCGCATGGATGACTGCGCATCCGGATATCGACAAGATCAGCTTCACCGGCTCGGTCGCGACGGGCAAGAAAGTGCTCGCCAGCGCCTCCGCCACGCTCAAGCGCGTGACTCTCGAACTGGGCGGCAACGACGCGACCCTGGTGCTCGACGATGCCGATCTCGACGCGGCGGCGGCGGGCATCGCGCGCAGCGGCTTCTACAATTGCGGCCAGATCTGCATGGCCATCAAGCGTGTCTATGTGGCGGAGAGCGTGCGCGACGCGTTGCTTGAGAAGCTCGTCGCGCGCGTGGGCGCGTTCAAGGTCGGGCCGGGCGAAGAGCCGGGCATGGACATGGGGCCCATCCAGAACCGCGCGCAGTTCGATAAGGTGAAGGCTTATCTCGAAGATGCCGTCCGGCAGCCGGGCGCGCAGGTTCTGACCGGCGGCGGTGTGCGGGCCGGGGAGGGCTATTTCATCGAGCCGACGATCATCGCCGGTCTCGACGAGAATGTTCCCCTGGTGGCCGAGGAGCAATTCGGCCCGGTGTTGCCCGTGCTCACATTCGCCTCGGTCGAGGAGGCCATCGGGCGCGCCAATAACAGCCGATTTGGGCTCGGCGCTTCGGTGTGGAGCCGCGATGAAGCGCGCGCGCAGGACGTTGCCGAGCGGCTGATGGCGGGTACGGTCTGGATCAATCGCCATGGGCTGAACGAGTCCGACGTGCCGTTCGGCGGCATGAAGGACTCGGGATATGGCCGCGAGCACGGTGTGCTCGGGATTCGGTCCTATCAGGAATTGCAGGTGGTCAGCCGCCCCGCGACCTGAGTCCGGCGCTCGACGTCACCGTGGCCGTCTGTGTTCGCGCGCTGGCCGGCCCGGTAGATTGGCCAGCGCTCAGGGCTTGCCTTGCGCTCCATTCGCACCGGCATATCCTCCCGCGAAGGCAGGAGCCCAGGGCGCCAGAACACTCTGCTGACCTCCACCTCCCGCTTTTGCAGAAGCCTTGTTTCCCGGCCTAAGATCAGGCCGAGGGGGCAGTCTCGTTCCTCAGCCGTGCGCCGCCACCCGCACTTCGATGAGCGCCTGCCGCCGTTCCTCGCGGATCACTCGTGCCGCTTCCGCCAGTGCGTCTTGCAGCGCATCGGGTTGGGCGACCCGCGCCGTCCACGCACGCGAGGCTTCGGCGACCTTGCAGAAATCGGGAAGCGGTTCGAGCGATGTGATCGGCATCACATTCGCCTGCGCCGCATGGCCGTGGGGGTAGATGCCGAGCGTTGAACCGCGCACCGCGCCCCAGATGCCATTGTTGTAAACCACGGTCAGCAACGGCAGCTTGTGTGCTTCGGCGATCTGATGGCAGGCGACGGGGTTGGAGAACATGTAGCTGCCGTCGCCGACGGTCGCGACCACCAGCCGCTCGCGGTCGGCGAGTTGGACACCGAGTGCTGCGGGCAATCCCCAGCCCAGCCCGCCGGAAATGGGATTCTGGTAGAACTGGTCGCCGCGCAAGGTCGGCACGAATTCGGGCTTCACGCCCAGTTCGCTGACGATGCAGCCATGGTCGCCCACCAGCGCGGCAATCGCGCGGCTGACCGAGGCCGCCGACATCGGGTCCCGCGTCTGGGCCGCCTGCGCGTCGAGCGCGGCCCGGCGCTTGGCATTGCGCGCGGACAGCTCGGCGAAGCGCGCGCCGCGGTTGCGTGTGGGCATCGCCGCGTCCAGCGCCGCGATCACATCGGCGGACTCCCCGGTAAGCGCAAGGTCGACCGCGAAGCCACGGAGCGGCGCTTCGCGCTGATGCGGGTCCGGGCCGGCCTGGATCACCGTCGCGCCCTCGGCGAAACCATGGCGGTGCGGCAGCCACGGCACGATCGAGTCGAGCACCAGCACTACGTCGGCCGCCGCAAGGTCTTCGGTCGGATCGAAGCCCGCATGCATCGGCGAGGTGCCGGCGATGGACAATTGCGAGGGCCAGAACTCGACGACAGGAATCGCATGCTTCTCCGCGAAGTCCGTGAGCCGGTCGAACCCGCCATCGCGCGCGCCCACCCGGAACGCCACGATCAGCGGACGCTCGGCTGCATCGAGGAGGCGCGCTGCCTGCGCCATGTCGTCGGCATGCGGTGCGGCGCGGGCAGGGGCATTGCGCGGCGGCGTCTCGTGATAGGTCGTGACCCCGCACAAAGTTTCGCGCGGCAAGCCAAGATAGATCGGCCCGCGCGGCGAGGATGTCGCGATCGCCATCCCCCGATCGACGAGGCTCGCCATCTGCTCGGGTGCGCTCAGCGTCGCGTCCCATTTGACCGGCTCGCGCACCATCGCGGTCTGGTCCCGCATGTTCTGGCCCCAGTTGATCGGCGAATTGCGGTGGCCGAGCGCGCCATATTCGGTTGCAGGCGTGATCCCGCTCGCCAGCAGGATCGGCACTTGGTCCGAGGCAGCATTGAGCAACCCCATCACGCAATTGGCGAGGCCGACATTGGTGTGGACCATCACGGCCTGAGCCTTTCCGGTGGCGAGATAATAGCCATGCGCCATCCCCAGCGCAGCCGTCTCATGCGGCACCAGCACGGGCGTCGGCACCGCGAAGCCCGCGATCCGGGCATGCGCGAAGCCTTCGATCACCGGCGCGAAGTCGGTGCCGCCATTGGCGAACAGATAATCGACGCCATTCGCCGCCAGCCGCCGCAGGAAGATCTCTCCCGCCGTCGCCGCGATCGCGTCATCGGGCTGCCTGGCCACCTGGGTTGCTGCTGCGGACATCATGCTCTCCTCATTGCCGGCGCATGTGGACGCGCGGTCTTTGTTGTCATCGGTAACAAATCATTGCCGAGGCTCAAAGCGGATTTGGCTTGTAAATAGTTTCCTCCGGCTACAAAAATCGTTTCGTGATTCAACTCTAGGAGAGAGACACTTGAGCCAGACCAAGCAAGCGCCGTTCCGCGCCGATCACGTCGGCAGCCTCATCCGGCCGGACAATCTCATCGAAGCGCGGGAGGCCCATAAGGCCGGCAAGATGGGCGACGATGATCTGCGCCAGGTGCAGGAGCAGGCGATTCGCGACGTGGTCGCGCTCCAGGAGGGCGTCGGGCTCAAGTCGATCACCGATGGCGAATATAATCGCGGCAGCTGGCACACCGATTTCCTGCTGCGCTTCGCTAATGTCGAGCCATACCAGTCGAAGTACACCACCACGTTCCACGATGAGAAGGGCTCGGTGGAGGGCAAGCCGCACACGATGCGCGTCACCGGCAAGCTCGGCCGGCCCAAGCCGATCTTCGTCGACGATTTCAAGTTCCTGAAATCGGTGACGAACGAGACGCCCAAGATCACCATCCCGTCGCCCTCGATCCTCCATTTCCGGGGCGGGCGCGAGGCGATCTCGACCGATGCCTACCCGTCGATGGATGAATTCTATGGCGATCTCGCCGGCGTCTATGCCGAGGAAATTGGCGACCTGATCGACGCGGGTTGCCGCTATCTCCAGATTGACGAGACCAACTTCGCCTATCTCTGCGATCCCTCGCTGCGTGAGCAGGTGCAGACCAGCATCGGCGAGGACCCGAACGATCTGCCGCGCGTCTATGCGAACCTCATCAACAAGGCGATCGCCGGCCGGCCCGATGACATGGTGGTGTGCATGCACGTCTGCCGCGGCAACTTCGCGGGTCGCTGGGTCGCCGAGGGCGGCTATGAGCCGGTCGCCGATGTGCTGTTCAACGAGATCGACGTGGACGGCTATTTCCTCGAATATGATTCCACGCGCGCGGGCGGGTTCGAGCCGCTGCGCTTCCTGCCCAAAGGCAAACGCGTCGTGCTGGGGCTGGTGACGACCAAGCGCGGCACCATGGAAAGCGCCGATGAACTCAAGCGCCAGATCGAGGAGGCATCGAAGTTCGTCGATCTCGATCAGCTCGCGCTGTCGCCGCAATGCGGTTTCTCAAGCGGGATCGGCGGCAACACCATGGGCATCGAGGACGAGAAGGCCAAGCTGGGCCTCGTCGTCGACGTGGCGCGCGACGTCTGGGGATAAGGCGCCGCCGCCACCCGATGGATCGGAAAGGGGAGCGGCCGGCTCCCCTTTTTCTGGCGATTTTGTATCGGTTACAAACAGCCGCTACACACTCGTCGCCCCGGACTTGATCCGGGTGTGGATTCACATTGGAAGTGCAACGGGTTGAAGAAGGCCTCGAAGGGGGTTTGGAAGCCGAGGCATTTTCGGGGTGTGTGGTTGTAGCGGGCGATGATGGCGTTGATCTGATCATGGTGCAAGGCGTGGAGGTCTGTTTTGCGCGGCAGGTTGCGGCGCAGTCGTCCGATGGCGTTTTCGACGCCGCCCTTTTGCCATGGTGCTCGGGGATCGCAGAAGAAGGCGTTGATGCCGAGTTGGTCGGCGATGCGGGAGTGGCGCGTAAACTCGGTGCCGTTATCGAAGGTGATGGATCGCCGCAGCGCAGGGGGCACGGGTTTGAGCATGCGGACGAGGGCTGTGGCGACAGGATCGGCTTTGAGGCTGTTCTGGCAGACGGCCAGGGTGAGCCGCGAGTGGCGCTCATGGGCGAGGAGGATGGCCTGGCCGGCTGTGGAGAAGAGCATGGCGTCGGCTTCCCAGTGGCCTGGCTGCTGCCGGTTGTCGATATGGGCGGGCCGATCGTGGATCGAGCATTTGCCGGTCTGGCGAGGCCATCCGCCTTTGGTGCGCCAGCCGCGCCTGTATTTGGCGCGGGGTAGATAGAAGCGCCAGCGTCGGTCGTTGGTGCGCTTGAGCTGAGCGTAGATGAAGCGGTAGCGGTAGATGGTCTCGTGGCTGATGATGCGGCGCCCTGCCTCGTAAGCCAGGCGACCGGCGACCTGTTCCGGTGACCAGCCTCCGGCGAGTTGATCCAGCACCACCTCACGCAGAGCATCGTCTCGGTCCAGCCGGGCGCCGGTCCAGCGCCGCGCATCGGCTTGCTGCTGGGCATAGCCGGGCCGATAACCGACCCGGGCGCCACTGTTGCGCTTCATCTCACGGGCGATGGTCGACGGCTGGCGATCCAGAGCTGCAGCGATTTGCCGGATCGATTGCCCGGCTTCGCGAAGCCGGGCAATCGAACACCGTTCATCGATCGATAACTGGCTGTAGTGCAACATGACAGCACCTGTCGCAGGTGTTGCACTTCGTTTGTGAACTCAGGGGGGTCTCGCTTGTTCTGATCGCAAAGGCCGATCAGACAATCCGCCACGCGCGTTCCGGTCCATCGGGTGATTTGAAGAAAAGCTGGACCCCGGATCAAGTCCGGGGCGACGCCTGCGGGACGGCGCCCCGCAAACGCCATAACCGCGCGCTTTTACCTCAGTCGATCTGGAAGATCCGCGCCGCATTCCCGCCAGCGACCATTGCCTTCACGTCCTCCGCGAGCGGCGCGGTGCGCATGAACTGCACCGCAGGCGTCGTCGGCTGATAGGGATAGTCGATCGCCCACATCACATTCTCGGGCCCCAGCACGTCGATCGAGTAAGCGAGCGCCTTGTGGCATTCCATGCCGCTGGTGGTGATCGCGAAGTTACGCCGGAAATATTCGGAGAATTTGAGCGGCAGCTTCGGCGCCCCGCCGAAATTCTGTGCAGCGTTGACGTGCATGTAGTCGAGCCGCCACAGCCAGAACGGGATGCCCTCGCCCATATGGCCAAGCACGATCTTGAGCTTGGGGAACCGCTCGAACAGGCCGGAGAGCACCATCCGCACCGCATTGGTGCTGGTCTCGACGCCATAGCCCCAGATCGCTGAATCCATGCCGTAGTCGCGGAAGGCGCTGCCGATCTGCTTGGAGGGCGCGCGTGGATGGATGTAGAGCGCCAGCCCCGAAGCCTCGATGGCCTCGAACACCGGGTAGAAGAACGGATCGTCATAATAGAGGTCGTTGGTGTGGCTGTTGATGACCAGGCCGTTGAGCTTCAACTCGCTTGCGCAGCGCTCGATTTCCTTCGCCGCGGCGAGCGGATCCTGCGGCGCGAAGGTACCGAGCCCGGCGAAGCGCGTCGG
>Ga0160433_100504_pt1 | contig 18390 bp, 20 predicted proteins | sample HID1972K_E0MG_FD_108235 | JGI IMG/M metagenome (GOLD analysis project Ga0160433, IMG submission 108235) | Enriched pill bug-associated microbial communities from UW Madison campus, WI, USA - HID1972K_E0 MG | ecosystem: Host-associated > Arthropoda: Insects > Digestive system > Unclassified ... | reverse complement strand
GGTAAGTACAGTGAATAGAACATGGTTCTTCTTATAAAGGTGATATCAGCATTTGAAAGTCCAATATAGTTATTATTGATGGGCATATCAACAGCACTATTTTCAGCATCGTCATCCTGACTAAACCTCAAATATTAATTTTTTATATCTGTTTACAGCCCCAATAACATATCATAGCAAGAAGAACTATTTTTGTCAAAGCTGAATATTTAGTTCCCAAATTGAGTTGGACACGTATCTAACTGATAATTGATATATATATGCAAACAGGCATTACCAATATTGCCAGTTTCACCGCCAACGATAGCAGTTTTCCCTTTTAAATCATAGATTTAAATTCTTATTTGAATCACTATTGATTCGCCTCTAAAAACGGATAATCTGTATATCCTTTTTCTCCACCAGCATAAAATGTCGTACTGTCCGGTTGGTTCAGCGCTGCGTTCAATTCAAATCGCTTAGGCAAGTCTGGATTGGCTAATAATAAAGCCCCGTAAGAGATAATGCTTGCAATGCCTTTTTCCAATTCCGCTTCGCCTGTTTCCCTATTGTAGCCGCCGTTGGCTATTACCGTATGTTTCGTTAGTTTGCCAAATGTTTCCACCACATTTTTAGGATAATGAGGTAATTTGTCTAAAGGGAATAATCCATTCATTAAATGGATGTAAGCCAATGGCATTTCATCCAAAGCTTGGATCAATGCGGTAAACTGCTCTACCGGCTCACTGTGAATAATGCTGTTGAATGGAATGGTTGGCGACAGTTTTATTCCGACTTTATCCGCACCGATAGCGTCGACCATCTCCTGCATTACTTCCAATACAAAGCGGTTTCTGTTTTCGATACTTCCGCCATATTCATCTGTCCGTTGATTTGCGCTGTCAGCTAAAAACTGATTAGGCAAATAACCGAATGCCGAATGCAATTCCACACCGTCAAAACCAGCCTCAATGGCATTGATGGCCGCCTGTTTATAATCCTTGATGATTTGCTTTACCTCCTGATTGGTCAAAGCTCGTGGCGTTTCATAATCTTTCATTCCCTGTGAGGTAAAGTGTTGCTGCCCCTCAATAGCAATAGCAGAAGGCGCAACCGGCAGATCACCTTTTCTATCCGTTGAATGTCCTACACGCCCGGTATGCCATAGTTGTGCATAAATAACTCCTCCATGATCGTGAACGGCTTGTGTGACCTTTTTCCAAGCGTCGATCTGCTCCCGTGTGTATATCCCCGGAGTAAATGGACTGCCGAGCGCCTGATCAGAAATATTGATACCTTCCGTAATGATAAGTCCGGCACTGGCTCTTTGCGTGTAATACAACACCGTCAAATCATTTATCACACCAGTCAGATCGGCACGGCTACGTGTCATCGGTGCCATTGCTATTCTGTTTTTTAATTCTTGATTTCCTAATTTTATATTTTCTAATATTCTCATTGTTCTATTTTTTATAATATTATGCCTGATTACCGCTATACATGCCTTTTTTGAAGATTTCCGCTTTTTCATCGGTTACGAAAAGCACCAATTCTGTGTTCTCCTGGGCAGTTATGCTGATTATTTCTTCTTTGATAATAAGACTATCTTTTTTATTCAATTCAATCTCATTGTTTATAGTAGCTTTTCCCTTAAACACATACAACAAATAGGTTAACCCTTCTTTTGGCAGATCAGGTAAAGCAGCATGTTGGTTTTCCAAGAGTTTCATGTCATACAACCAGGTCTGACTACTGAACTGAAATTCAGTTTCGGTAGTGGGTGAACCCAATAGACGCCATTGGTTTTCACTGTGGATATTCTTTAAATCCATAAAAACCACTTTGGGCTCTAAGTCTTTGATTCCAGGGCGTATAAAAATCTGTAAGCCTTCCAACGGTTCGTCTGTTCCAAAGATTTTTTCTTCATGATAGAAAGATCGTCCTGCCTTCATGAACATCAACTTATTCTTGTCCACATTTTCTATAATTCCCTCTGAATCTCGATGCTCGGAAAGACCAGTCCTAAAGTAGGAAACAATCTCGTCGTTCACATGCGGATGCATTCTAATAATCGTATTCCCATGAAATTCCGGATGGTCAATTCTACCTATACTACCTATACCAGTATCCGCTTTGGAAAGAGCCAGACCCGGATATAATACTTTGATTGGACCATGCCCCGCAAACATTGTGTTATCAATTTTTTGTATCATAGCTTATATTTTAATGATATAAATTATTTTGCTATACAAAGTTACCTATATTTGCTATACAATTTACAGCAGTAGACAATACTAGAGCTGCTATATAAAAGTATAGTAATGGAACAAGATAGTGAATTTATTGAGATACAGGCTGTCATGGATGCCTTTGAAATCATTGGAGGAAAATGGAAGTTTCCTATTATATATACCCTATGCAAGGGCAAATTAAGATTTAAGGAACTTGAAAAAGAGTTAAAAAGCGTTTCTCCAAAGGCCCTGTCAAATGCACTCAAAGACCTTGAGATAAATGGGCTTATTTCCCGCGCTGTTTTCCCAACAGTTCCCGTGACGGTTGAATATGACCTTACGGAATATGGGAAAGAGCTAAAGCCAGTACTTCTCGCCATACAAAATTGGGGAAAAAAGCATCGAAAAAAAGTCATCAGCGATACCTAAAACTGTTCAAATTATTTTCTTCCACTAATTCCGTTGAACACAATTCGGTAGCGTTTCCCTACTTCCCTACGTTTCTTAATAAACACTAATTATTTATAACTTTTATGTTGTACTGTAGTAATACCAGTTGTGTAAAAGGCGCTCTGCAGTCCCCTATTTAAAATTATTCAACATCCAAAATAAGTAAAAAATGCAAAAGATAATTCAATCCTTTTTAGAAAATTTAACAAATAGAAATTCAGAAAAACTATGCAATTTATTTGATAAAAATGTTGATTGGCTAATTCCGGGTAATGAAAAAAGAGCAAGCTGGTTAGGCAAAAGAAAAAATGGAGAGCAAATTAAAAATTTCTTTGAAGAATTATGGAAAAATACTGAACCGGTTAATGCAACCATTAACAACATTCTCAACAATGAAAATGTAGCAATTATTTCTGGAGAATTTACCACTAAAATGCTAAAAACAAATAAAGTTGTATCCTCTCTATTTTTTATAGAACTTACAGTCGAAAATGAAAAAATCGTAAAGTATCGGCTTCTTGAAGATAGTTTTGCAGTTTCTGAAGCTCTGACTTAAGATTAAACAAATACAGATGATATCGCTTTAGCTAATGGTTTTTTCGAACTGCAGATCCGTTAGTGGCCATGTTATTATGACTAATAAATGAAGACAGAAAAATAAGAATCTTATGGTAATTAAAAAAGAAAGAGAGATAAAAGCAGACCCAAAAACCGTATGGATTGTTTTAACAAATCCGGCGGAAACAAAAAAATGGTTGGGTGTTGAAACAAAAAGCGACTGGGCTTCTGACAGGAGCGGCCATGATTAAGACCATAAAAACCAAGGGATAAGATAAGCTACCAGGCTGAACCCTATTATATAATATACCAAAACCCTGTTGTATTTCCCCCGATCGCTTAAACCTTCTTTTTTCGATGCCCGATATCCAATAGTAATGAGAATAGCAGCGATGATCATCCCAATAGGATGCTCCAATAAGTAAAATCTTGAAATAGAATGCCCCATAGAATCCTTTGTGAAACTTGACATACCTAAAGGTGAAAGGGTATATAAAAATATTCCCACCAATATCTGAAGGTGTACAACAATAAGTCCTATTAATGCAGAAAGCCTCACACTTTTCAAAAATGGTTTTCTTTTAAAATAAGAAAACACTATAAATAAAATGCTGGCCAAAAGTATAAACAACAGCAGCATGCCTAGCCCATTATGTGATTCTTTCAGTATAGTATACATCGTTTTATATAATATTAAGTTAAAAAGAAGGTCATTTATTCCACAATAAACTTTCCTTTCATGATGCTGTAATGCCCAGGAAAAGAACACAAGAAATCATACGAGCCTTTAACAGGAGCCGTAAAGGTTATGGTATCACTTTCGCCGCCCCCTAAAAGACCTGTATAAGCAATGATATTTTGCAATTCACTTTCAGGAATATAATCATTCTCTTTTGCAGAAAACGACTTTTTAGCAAAGTCCGAAAGAGAAATATCTTTGTCTATAATTACTAAATTATGTCCCATGGAAGCTTTAGGCATTGTTCCAGTGTGATGAAGAATTAAAACAACGACCTGATTCTCTTTTACAATAATCTCATTTACGTCAAAATTCATTTGATCATTTGAATTCACTACGATCCTAACGGTATCTTGGCCAATAATCTCGCCCCGTGTAGTCTTTTCACTCCCTTCACCCCCGCCTGAAGTACAAGCCGTAATAAGTAGGCATAAAACAGCCATAAAACAACCCCATTGTTTCATCATAAACCTCGATTTTATTTTTTTAACAAAGATAGAGCAATCCCCAAGGGAGGGTTAGGAGAAAGCAATCGAAAAATGGGATTAATCAATCCTTTTCTTAAATTCAGATGGAGAATAACCTGTATTTATCTTAAAAAACCTTCCAAAGTAAGAAACATCCTTAAACCCCAGATCCATACTTATTTCTTTTATCGAAAGGTCAGTCTGGTAAAGAAGCACTTTCGATTCCAACACCAAATGTTCTCTTAAAAAATGAGAAGCTGTATTTCCGGTGTTAGACTTAATATGTTTATTTAAATGATTTGGGGATACATTCAGCATTTCAGCATAAGTCGCAATAGCATGTACGTTTTTAAAATTCCTGATCACCAATTCTTGGAACTTTCGCGTAAGGGAATCTTGTCTTGCCTCTTCCTCCCCCTTTGTCCAAAAGCTTTCATATTCAGCAAATAGCGTAATTAAGTATTTTCTAATTAAGTTTAGGTTATTTGTGTGTTTATATATTTCCAGAATCCGATTTAATAAGAACAAAATCGTTTCCATACTTGAGGGCGGCACCTCCTGAAGAGGACGTTTAAGAATATCAAAAAGATCAGTGTGCGGATGAAGATTGAGTTGATTATTTCCTGTTGCCAAAAAATCGTCCGAAAAATGGCAAAAATACCCATCGATATCATCGGACATATATTCTGTCGTTGTGATACTTCCGGCAGGAGCAAAAAAGGCGGATCCACTGTCTATTTCAAATCGTTCTATTCCTAGGCTTCTCACCATTTTTCCTTTGGTTATTAAAACAAAATCGTGTACCGTTTTTCTATGCGGTGGCAATGGCAGCTTTAAACTAACCACATCCTGGGATAGGTTATGGATAAAAAAATCATTGATAATCATCTTATCCAATAATTGCCCATGATTTTCCTCGATTAATATGCTTTTAAAAAGAGAGGGGCTAAATATCGGTATGAAGTTCTTTTTTGCCATATAGATTTGCCAAACTTATTGATTTCATATCAATTCTTATCAAAAAATGTTAAATGCAATCGTCCTATTCAACTCTATATCCAACTATATGATGAACTAACGTAATCCAGCATTGCCACTATAAACCTGACTGATATAAGCAACAAATCCGGAGCTAAACTCTGCAAATTGCGGGGGTATGGTTATTGTATATTAATTAACATCAATCAGCTCTCTTTAAACAGATACCGTATATTATCTACTACTATAATCTCGAATCTCTTTTATTTTCCCACCTTCAATAACAAATTCAGATTTACCTTTTAGCTCCAACGTGCTTCCCGCCTTCAAGTCATTTGATAGATCCATAGCTAAAACGGCAGTATAGTGAATATCAATTGTGATATTGGATTCATTAAAATGCCAAAACTCAATTTCCTGATTTCTAACGCTAAAATGACTCTTTGCTGATTCTGCTTGTTGTTCAAAGGCGTCGATTCCGTTTATCTGCAAATCTACTTTGTCATTAGTTATGTTTTCAAAAACCACATGTTGATCAAGATCTCTTATCATGCCCTTGATGTCGAAATTATTATATGATTCGACGTAGTTTTTAATGATCTCTTCCTGTTGATGTTTCATTTTAAATTTTATTGGTCGCTATATCTTTCTGGTTTATTTATTACTTACGGTTTCAAGCCTCCTTCTAACTACTTAAACTTAGCAAATGGCATCTATTATGATTCTAAGTGCTTCTCTTCCCTCTGGTGTAGGCAATCCGGGATAATTATGAGGTTGTCCTTTCTTTAAATAAAGATCTACAGCCACCCCAGCTAATTCAGCCTTTTTTTTCAATTCGATACTGTTCGGACAGAGAAAATCGAGCGTTCCTGAAAACACGAGCATTGGAGGCAATCTATGGAAATCTCCATTTAAGGGGCTGATAAAAGGATGACTTAAATCCAGATTACCGGCATAGAGACTTGCCCCATAAAGTGCTCCATCAATATCAAGAAAAGGATCTTTCTCAGCGATTATACGCTGTTCCGGACTAATGAAGGACGCATTTAGTCCGGCTGATATTAAGATTAATTTATTGGGTTGCCTAGAATTACGATCACGAAGCCATTGTGATGTTGCTAAAGCCAATGCTGCTCCAGCTGAATTCCCTACAATCCTTACTTTCACCGGTCCCACCTCCTCAAATACCTTCAGCATTAATTCTCCCATCATGGGAACGACACTGTCAGCGGTTGCCTTTGGCGCCAATGGATAGATCGGGACAATACATTGCACCTTTCCCTTTCTGGTCATTTCTCCAATAATTTTCCAATGACCAGGAACAATCTCATCAATATAACCACCACCGTGCAGGAACACCACATAATTATTATTACCGGAACCGGAAGAAGGTGCAGTATAGTATACTGGCCATCCGTTAATATGTTTTAAAATTACCTCCATGCCCGAACCTAAGCCTTTAGGTTCATAAGATGCTGGTTGAAGTTCCAGCTTATGCAGGCGTTTCTTTACTGCAGAAACTGACGCTTTTCTTTGTTTAATTCGGAAAACCCTTAATAAGCTGATCAATAATCGACTTTGCCAACTTGGAGCGGCCTCATCGACCCATAATTTTCCATTGTTAATTTCTCTTTGCATTTGTATGTTACAGTTAAGCTCATAAAGACATACCTATAGCCTTTAATTTAATGAACCCATCCTCTGGATTCAATTATTACCGAAGCAAAATTGGAAATTAATAAATTAGAAAAATTGTACAATCCTGCTATTTTTTCAGGGCGAAATATGGTGAAGTTCCGAACATCTTTTTAAATGTCCTGTTAAAATGTGAAGAATCGGTGAATCCTAAAGAATGTGCACAGTTCGTCAGAGAAAGTCCCTTTTGCGAAAGCAAAATAGCCTCATCCATCTTTTTCCATAGAATATATTGATGTACAGAGACACCTATTTGCTCCTTAAAAATGTGTGCAAGTCTACTATCAGATAATAATGCAATTTCTGAAACTTTGGCTACATTTATATCTTCCATTAAAAAATTCCTTTCAATCCACTTCAGACACAAACCGATTCTCTCTTCAATTTTACTTCCCATAAGTCGCTGTTCGTTATTTTCGGGTAGATAGTATTTGAAAAAAGAATCAAGAGATGGCAAATCATCAACTAGAATTTCCTTATAATCGGGCAAATACGCTTCTAAGAGTTGCCTCCCTATTAAACCAGTAGGATCAAAAAAATAAAGTTGACATTCGCCATTTAAGCAATCAAAACTGTGTGTTTGATTTGAATTTATGATAATCGATTTAACATTCTTGTATTCTTTGCCGCCGGTTTTAATGCTCAGGTGTCCGGATAAAGCAAATGCAACCTCGACATAAAAGTGACTATGTTGCGTTGTTTCATAATCCTTTTGTGTAAATCCAACTATTCCGTCAGCAATATTGATATAATTTATTGGCATACCATAAATCTGTTAATTCCTCTGAAAACAGTCATATTTATTCTATTGCGCCCAGTAAAGCTACTTAATTATTGAGACTTTCTTTACTCACAAAGCCTACACTATTTATTGCTAAGCACAATGCAAGACTTCCTAATAGCATTTATACATCTGGAAATTTCCGGAAAATTAAGTGAAGCGAATCCTAATCTTACATGGTTCATGTCTTCATTTTGGTTAAAAATAATATGGTGATTGAAGGAGATACCATACCTTTTTAGTAATAAAAACACTTGACTAACATCGTACTCTTTAAAAAACTGTATCCATATCGCCATACCTCCAGAAGGAGCTTGATAGGATACAAAATTTTTTAAGTGCAAATCAATCTGCCCACACATATAATCTCTTCTTTCCTTATATAATTTATTCGATTTTCTCAAATGTCGTTCTATTTCCCCATTTTCAAATAAGGCAGCGACCGCATGCTCCATCAGCGTATCACCTCGTATATCTATCATTTTTCTAATGTGCTTAACGGCATCAATCAAGTCATTCGGTCCAACAACAAAACCAAGCCTTAACGAAGGAGAAAAGCATTTAGAAATACTCCCTATATATATCACTCTTCCGTGGTGGTTATAACTCGCCATCGGTAAATGTGGTGCAGAAGAATAATGAAAATCATAGTCATAATCGTCCTCAATGATGACAAAGTCATATTCTTCTGCCAATGAAATTAATTTAATTCGTCTATCCGGAGAAAGGGTAACAGTGGTAGGATAATGGTGATGAGGAATCACATATACGCCTTTTACATTTTCACGTTTACATATATTGGCTACAGTATCAACGTCAATACCATTGTTATCTATCGGTACTTGAATTATTTTTGCCCCATTTTCAATGAATGCCTGATTAGCAATTCCATATCCTGGGCTAGCTACAAGGTAAACATCTCCGGGATTAATTAAGGCTTTTCCCACTAAATAAATCCCCATTTGAGCACCATTCGTAATAAAAATATTTGATATAGTGGGGCTAATTCCTCTTGAGTTTGCAAGATGTGAACCCAATGCTACAGCTAGCGATGACGACTTAACGCTTGTGCCGTAGTTGGCTTTTTTTAAATGATAGTCTCTGTCAGACAGGGTTCTCAATTCTCTCAATAAAGCTTTGTAAGGAGCTATTCTTGGATCAGGCAATCCATCGTCTAAGAAAATGTCATTTTCTTCCCTCTTATGATCAACAACTTGAGGAACGTAGAATTTTACTGGGATTGGCAATTTCGTTGGAAAGCGTGATTCCGCCCCGTTTTCATTCGTGAATTTGGCTATTGAGATATCCGAATTCACGTAATACCCACTTTTGTTTTTAGAGATAATCCATCCTTGATTAATCAATTCTTCATATGCACAAACTATTGTATTTCGATGAAACTTCAACATTTCAGCAAGCGTGCGTGAGCTTGGCAACTTAGTGCCAGGCGGAAGAGTCCCATTATTGATCAGATTAAAAAATACAGTGGCAATCTGTTCATACACTGGCTTTTTATTATTAGGGTCAATTTTAATAAGCGTTTGATACGGTATCATCTGGACTATCAATATTTTAAAAACTGGCACACAAATATAGTCCAATTGTTTTTTAGATTTGTATAAAACATAAAAACATGGCACACAGAAGATTTTTACAAGATGTAGATTCATCAGCATTTGAGGTAATGCTTGGGTTTGAAAAGTATTTAGCTAAGAGCTCATTAAGCCGTACACACGCAGACTTAATCAAAATTCGTGTATCGCAAATTAATGGTTGTGCTTATTGTATTGATAAGCACATTCAGGATGCACTTAATATTGGAGAAGATCCTCGCAGAATATTCGTATTATCTGCATGGCAAGAAACCTCATTTTTTTCAAAGGAAGAACAAGCGATATTAGCATTAGTTGAAGAAATGACACTAATCTCCCAACAGGGCGTACCTGACCACACTTATGACACAGCAATAAACCTGTTAGGTCAACAATATACAACGGAGGTAATGATGGCAATAATTGCCATGAATGCCTGGAATCGAGTAGGTATAACCACAGGTCGCACACCTCAATAGGATTCCTATGGCAAAAGAAATAACGTACAGGACTGACATTGTACCCGATTCTGAACTCATAATAAATCTATATATCGATGCTGGTTTAAAAAGACCAGTTGAAGACAAAAACCGAATTGAAAGGATGTTCAATAGTTCCAACTTAATTATAACCGCATGGCATAACGACAAGCTGGTAGGTTTATCCAGAGCTATGACAGATTATGGGTATTGGTGTTATTTAGCAGATTTAGCAGTTCGTTCAAATTATCAAAAGCAGGGAATTGGTCATCGCCTAATCCATGAAACGAAAATCAAGGCTGGACCAGACTGTACACTTTTATTATTATCTGCACCAACTGCACTTTCCTACTACAAGAAACTTGGCTTAGAGAATGTAAGCAATGCTTTTGTTTTAAAGTTCTCACATCCTAATTTTTTACTAAGAGAGCAATAAACTATTTAAATATTTTCTTCTATACACAAAACCTATGGCATATAAATTTTTATAAAAAACCTTATATTCGTTACAGGATCAACATAATTATGAGAAAGGGCGCTAAATGCAGTTTCCATTTACATTTTTACTCTCAGGAAAAGCGGATGTAAAACGCAATAATTTTTATTGTGATCTTTTCATTGCGTGGATATCTCGTTACACGGCAAAATCTCCTTTATCAATATCACTAAAAGCAGAAAAACCATTCGTTGTGTTTTTCTACGTATTGAAGGGCTCAATAAAAAGCTTTATTCCTATAAAGGAATTTAAGGAGATTGTTACCATTAGAGAAGGACAATACAGAGCAATTTCGGTTTCCCCGGGCAAGCACCGATTGAATATAGTAACCGGCAAGAACGTATTTTTTTATTTTATTCTAAAAAACAGTTTATTCCATAAAATATCAACTCAGTATCGTCAACTTCAAGCACTTACTAAACATATCCTAGGTAAAAACACTTCCAATATTATTTTACCCCTTCAACCAATTAACGACCAAATAACTTCTCATATTCTTAAGATCGCAAAAAGTCGAAAAAATGATGTTCACGAGTCAATCAATACGTTAAAAATTTTCATTGATCTCGTAACTACTTATGCTATTCAGATCGAAAATAAACAACCTGAATTGATAATTAACCAACACCGTGCACGGCACGAACCGGAAATGATTGTACATGCTATCCGAAATTATATTTTAAACGAAATACGTCTTGGCAGGAAACCTATTTTAAGTGAACAGATCAAGAAATACCCCATTACAAGCAGAACGTTTTTTAATTATTTTAAAGAAAAGCATGGAATTAATCCGAAAGAGTTCATCCAGGAACAAAGAATGAAACTCTCGTTGGAACTCCTGACGAATGAAAACATGAAGGTAAAAGATGTTGCTTATTATTTGGGTTATATAGATCCATCAAATTTCACAAGTCAGTTTAAAAAATATTTTGGCGTACCACCAAGCGAAGCCGGGTCCATTGAAAAAAACTAGCCTTTGCCACTGGCAACAGGTTTTTTTTTCCACTGACCCCATGCATAACTAAATTTAGAAGCAGGAACTTAGCCTCAACCAATTCACACAAGGTTATGGCAAAGAGAGAAACATACAACATTCAGCTGATCAGCATCCAATTAATCAGCATCCTGCTAATCACTTTATGGGTTTACACTGCCCTGAACAAAGCAATGGACATTGGTCTTTTCAGAGCGCAGTTAGCAAGACAGCCCATTCCACAAGAACTGGCAAACATCCTTGTCTGGTTCCTGCCGACCATTGAGTTACTGACCGCCAGCCTACTGATGTTCTCAAAAACCAAAAAAGCAGGCATGCTCCTCTCCTTTCTCTTAATGTTGGTTTTTACCATATATGTAGCCTTGGCCGTCATCGGCTATTGGGAAAACATACCCTGTAGTTGCGGTGGAGTATTGAACCAATTGGGTTGGAAAGACCATTTATGGTTTAACCTCTTTTTCACAGCTCTTTCGGGAACAGGAGTTTATTTATTAAGACAATTACATCGAAAGCGTGATTTGCAGCAAATCGCCCTTTCGGGCCAGCCCGCCAAAGGGTGAAAGATATCATATTTTTTTATTTAAAGTTTTTGGAGCCCTTTTTTGATTTACAAAAAGTTCACACATCATGAAACAAATTAAATTTAATTTACTGGCAATCGTTGGGATGATGGTTGCGGTAGGAACGGTGGCATTTACGGCACCGAAGGAAAGCTCGAATGCCAGCTCCTGGTATTTGATAGAAGAGGTTAATGGTTTCTTAACGCTAACTACAGAATCAGCAGGCACGCCACCTGGAGCTTGTCCTCTTGTTGACCCATCAAATAATGATCTATGTGCAGTCGGCATCAATGAATCAGGATTATCAGGCATGACCTTACAAGATTTGGAGGATGAAGAAATACCTATTGAGGAAAGTAGATTTAAAAAACATGAACCTTAGTAACAAAAGAAAGCACTACCCGGATAGTCAGGTAGTGCTTTTTTTATTAACGGTCATTCTGTTCAATACCGCTCAACTCTATTTCTTTAAGAGGGATGGGCAGCGTATATCTTTTATCATTTGGCATTAGTTGATAAACTTTACCGCGATAGTTTCTTTCAAGAACAGTCGAGAACCTTGGGTCAAAATTCAGCCTTCGTAAATCATGCCATCTGATTCCCCTGAATGCCAGCTCTTTTCTTCTTTCTGAAATTATTTCCCTTAATAATTCATCTTTATTCAAAATGTTCAAGTTTTCGAAAGAACCTTCTTCGAAACGCTTCGTCAGTAGCGTATTTAAATCCTTTAAACCATTAGCTATATCATTATTCCGAGCGAAGCATTCCGCTCGTATCAAATAAAGTTCATCGACCGCAATACCAGCAAAAAACTCCCATTCACTTTCAGAATACGAACCCCTATATGTTATTACCCCGTCATCATTAACCTGATAAAACATTTTTTTTCTTAAATCACTATCATCGTACAATCCATATAAAACCGAATCTACGTTGAAACTCCCCGGAGAAATTAAAGAGCTGGTTGCCATTGTACAATGCCATATTACTTCTTCATTTAAAATTTCAAATGGAAAGGTTTTCCCTGCATCAAGCGTATTATAATCCAATAACGTATTATATCTTTTCAGCACTTGGTCTGAATACCGGAATGCCTCTTCATAGTTACTCATTTGCAAATATACCTTCGCCAGTAAAGCAAATGCAGCCAACTTAGTTGGCCTTGTTTTCACGACTATAGGTTCCTCCAATAACTCAGCACTTTGGGCTGCATCATTTAAGATCTGGCTATAGGTTTTTTTAAGCGTTGATCTCACTGAGTTGATGGTGATATCCGACTCTAGTCTGATTGGCAGTCCCAACTCTGTTTCTACTGTTTTCTCATTATATGGCTTAGTAAAAAGTTGCGATAATTGAAAATATGCCCACGCCCGAAAAAATAAAGCCTCGCCTTTTAGTTGTTTTAGCCTTGCCGAATTTTCCGTTTCCGTTTTACCCAACTTCTCAACCCCTTCCAGAACAACATTTGTATAAAAAATCTGCAGGAATGGATTATTCCAATTCCCATCGGCTTCCGGTATAAAATCATCCCATAAATAGGCTGATCGCAGTTCAATAATTGTTGAATTTAATATTGCGTCTGCAACCCAATAATTATCTGCACTAACTTCACCAAGATGTGGTGTCCTTTGCGTATTCATAATATTCCCATAATCAAGTATGGCTCTATAGTCATTAAAGGTATTGGGGACAACCGTTTTTTTGTTTGGTTTATAATCTAAGTACCCTTCCATACAAGAAGAGCAGATAAAAGAAACCGAGATCATTAATATTACTAATGCTTTATTCATTTCTCTAAAATTAAAATTCCATGTTTACACCAATAGAAAACGTCTTTATAGGCGGATAATTCAGATACGATTGGTCAGGATCCAGTTTAAACTTGTTGGCTCTCCATAAAATGCCCAGTTCCCTTGCATAAAAAAACACTTTCAGGTTCTCGTCTTTCTTCCCAAGCAATTGGTTAAAAGAATAACTAATATTTAAATCATGCAAACGGATGTGATCACCTTTTTCTACTAAAACCTCCGAATTATTGTAAAACTGATCCCTATAAGTATTCTTGATTATCGGCATGGAGGGTACGTTGGTAAATTTTTCATCGCCGGGAGCTCTCCATCTCAAGTTGATGTCTTCATGACCTTGCCAGCTATCAACCATGTCTGTATAATTTATTGAGTTCCGCCTAAAATAATAACCAGCCTTCCAGGAAATATTTGCGCTCAATTCAACATTCTTCCATGAGAAAGTATTGATAATGTTCCCAAAATACGGAGCAACAGAAACACCGCTATATAGTAAATTCTCGTGGTTCATTGACCGGGTGTAATTTGCATAGTCTGTCCCTACTTTATCTTCGAATAAGACTAGTGGGTCTCCCGTTTCAGGATCCAAACCTATCCAGGGATAGCTAAAAAACCCATCAATTGATCTTCCTTCTATAGGCGGAGCTCCATAGGCCGAAAAATACGTACTTGCAAGATTCACTTCCGGATCGCCTTTGTAATTGGTTATTTTATTAGAGGAGTAACTAAACAGAATGCTGGTGTTCCATTTAAGTTTCCCGTTCAGATTATTTGTTGTAAGCCTGATATCCATTCCTTTTGTCCTCATATCAGCATAGTTAACTTTATAGTTTGACATTTCATAAGGATCTACACCCGTGCTGGGGGCCATTGGGATTTCCCCAAGCAGATCCTTGCCTTTTTTAACAAAAGATTCAAAGCTTCCCGAAATTCGGTTATTAAACATCGAAAAATCAAGCCCGATATTCCATATACCAATCCTTTCCCATCTCAGCTGAGGATTACCGGGACTCCGGAGAATGCCTACATTCAAATCTGTTAAGTAATCAGTAGTATAAATAGCTGTTATCAGGCCAGATACAGTCCGGTTTGTATTTCCATTGTAACCATAGCTCATCCTTAATTTCAGTAAGTTTAACTTTTCAACGTTCCAAAACGGCTCGTTCGAAATTGTCCAGCTACTTCCCAAAGACCACAAAGGCACCCCTTTCTGACGGGTTTTCACTCCGAACAAATTGGACGCATCCCATCGTATGCTACCTGTTACCCCATATCGTTCCTTGAAAAACAAGGATGAATTGGAATAATATGACAGGTACCGATCTGTTAAATCTGCCAAAGAAGTTTGTGGAAAGGGAATCTTTGCTGTTTGCCTGGGCCGTGTCGGGAATCGTTTTGTATAGTCCAGATCGGTTGTGAACGTCAAAAATTCATCATCATAACCATAAAATCCATTTTGGTTGCCAATCGCTTTGACCTGCCGTAATTCCATACCCGCAAGGGAATGCAATCTAAAATCATTTTTAAAATTACCAGAATAATTCATTTGTACTCTTCCTGAATGGCTGAACCGGTCATTTTGATTGATCCTTAATATTCCACCTTCAGGAAAAGGCTTTGTGCCATCAGCCTGAGTATACCTATTAACAAAGTCCCGTGCATAAAAAGATTCCTTTGAATAATGCACTCTTCCCGTAGAGCCAAACAGTTGATATTGATAAAAAGCTTGTATGTTAAGATCCTTTAATATTTTATAGGAAATGGTCGTGTTCAAATCAATGTATTTGGTTCCCTCCGTATTTTGAATTTCTTCCCTTTCCTCCAATGGTCTGAATTGCCAGTTCAGCAGCCCGTTGCTTTCTGCGGCATCCACATACGTCTGCCTGTATTTCCTAACAAGGGAAAGATTCGTCTCTCCGTCTTGAAGTGTTGCATAGGGATAAATATTCCTTTTCCCTTCAGTTGCCAAATCTTCCAAGGACATTCCATTGTTTTGATTACCTGAATGTGAATAGTTAAAACCTACTGAAACCTCCAGGTTATTGATGGGCTTATACAATGTATTGGACCGCATAGAAATCCGTTCATTTTGATTGCCAACCAGGGATGCTGCGTTTTTGGAGTATGTACCTGAAACAAAATAATTTACACTGCTGCTTCCCCCGTTTATATTTAAGGAATACTGTTGCAGAAAGCTGCTTCTATATAAATAGTCCTGTGCTTCATTACGAATATCTGTCTTTTCAAACGTATTGATCAAGTCAGTAAGCGCTTGATCGGACAGATCATCCGCCTTATTTTTTATCAAAGCTTCCACTACCGGCGTTAACGGTGTCCAGTCATTCACGGTATAATAACCCTGGTCAAAATAGAACCTTTCCATTTCAATAAAGTCTTTGGAAGAAAGAAACCGTTTGTTGTAGAATAAGTCGGGAAGCTCACCCAAGGTAAAACTCGTTGCGAAACCAATTTTTGCAGGTTTATCGAACCTGCCTTTCTTTGTTGTAATAATGATTACCCCGTTGCCAGCCTTAGCTCCCCATATTGATGCAGCGGCGGCATCTCGCAGCACGGTTACACTTTCAACATCGTTGGGATCGATGTCGATAATTTCACCTTCGTATGGAAAGTTATCGACAACAATCAGGGGTTTTGCAGAAGAATTGATACTGCTTTCACCCCTAATCCTGATATTGGAATAGTTTTCGCCCATAGAAGCTGGGGACCCGACCCTCCTTTTATCGAACTGGAGGCCATTTGTTACCCCTTCTAACCGGTTTAGAATATCTTCGCCAGAACTTCTGTTCAACAAATCATTATCAATATGCACAAACGACCCGGTAAACCTTTCCTGAGGTGCAGTATAATAGCCTGTAGAAATTTCTACCAGCTTTAGTATGTTGTCTCCGGTTTTTAAAACCACAATAAAGGGGTTGTCAAATGGCTTTGAAACCCTCATTGTATCAAAACCGATTGATGAAAATGTCAGGGTGTCACCCAGGTTGTCAATACGAAAATTTCCGTCTCTATCTGAAATTGCACGGCGTTCACGATCTTTCCATTTTACGTTGACCCCTTCAATGCCTTTGCCTGCTTCGTCTACAACATTTCCCGTAATGTAATTTTGTGCATATGACTCTATGCTTATACAGAATAGGATCAACACGAATAATTCCTTTCTCATAATAAATCTTGCTATCTGATTACCTGTTTTTCAATTCTGATATGACCAGCACTTCAAGTTCATAAAGGCCCTTTTCAATATCAAGACCGTAATGATTTAACTCTTCTTTCAATTCAGGGATTTTATTGAGTTTGGAGTAACTCAATAAAATGGAAATTTTACCCATTCCATTTGTCTGGTCTATTATGGGAATTCCAAGATCTTGATTCTTATAGCTTAAGGTTGATATCAAATGACGGACTGGTTTATTATTCAAGCGATATTCATCCCCCTCTTTAATCACCGGTTTCTTTTTTGATGGTTTTTTGTCTTTTTTAGCGTTTGTAATCGCATAAGCCGGTATTTTCCTTCTTTCGATTTTTGCAACAATGCCCAGCTGGTGTTTAAAGAAATCATTAAGATCCTGTAACATGCGCTGTTTCAAGTCCTCGCTTGGATAGTTGGGAAGGATAAGATTATAACAGAACACATTTTGTTCCATCCATCTATTTTTTTCATCCTTGAGACCAAGTTCATTTGAAGTGAGCCGATCCGGAAAAGCAATCTTGTCTTTTAAATTATTACTAACTTCTAATATCATCCTGTTTTTTGTTCCGAAATCAACATTTCCCTTCATAAAAGCTATTTCATATAAAGTAAATGCACTTTGGTTGGTTGCTAGAATACTTGGGGAGGTTCTTACCTCTGAAATTATACCAGGGATATACCTGGTTATCATCGATTGATATAATAGGTCCTCTCTCGTCCCTCCATTATAATCTACCAAAAGAGGAAAATCAGGCTTGTAATCAAGGTCTTCCAATTTATTATTAACAATCAAAGATTGCTTGTCGATTGCATTTCTGATATTTGTTTCATTGGTATAGGTTTCCGTAGTTATAGCTAAAACTTTCCCATCTTTCAGCCAAACCTGATGGGGAATGACCTGATGTGGAAAATATCGCTTCAATAGCGTCTCTTCAAAGGCCGTTGGCAACTGCAAACTTTTTTCTTTGAAGAATTTGCGTACCTTTCCTTCCGGCTCATACGATGTGGGGATGATCATCAGATCGTCCTTAAACTCCTTCTGCAACGTATCAAGCTTATAAAGTGAAGAAATACAGGGCGCACACCAGGTAGCCCAAAAATCAAGAATAATCAGCTTGTCCTTATAATCCCCAAGGCTAAGCATCTGCGTTTGATCGCTAGCTGTGCTGACAACCGGGAAATATTGATCCCAAAGCTCATCGGGCACCTTGTCCCCTATCTTCAATGGTTTGATCTCATCAATGGCCGTAGCCGCAGGCTCCGCCTGGGCGGAAGCCTGCTTCACGGCACACACACATGAAACTATTACTATTATGGAAAAGATTATCAGCAGGTATTGGTAGCAGGTAGTTGTTTTCATATTTCTGGTTTTGTT
>Ga0160433_100501_pt1 | contig 18438 bp, 16 predicted proteins | sample HID1972K_E0MG_FD_108235 | JGI IMG/M metagenome (GOLD analysis project Ga0160433, IMG submission 108235) | Enriched pill bug-associated microbial communities from UW Madison campus, WI, USA - HID1972K_E0 MG | ecosystem: Host-associated > Arthropoda: Insects > Digestive system > Unclassified ... | reverse complement strand
ATTTGCATACTTTTCTATAGCTGCTTTAATAGACGCATCGTCCCCATCTTTCCAACCCCAGAACTCTTTTCTCTTGTCCAGGCTGGTATTGTATTCATCTGGTGTAATCTGATCTCCAATGTCCAATACAAGAAAAACAACCAGTGCTTTGGTTCCTTTTACATCTCTAACATAGCGTAAATCTTTCAACTGAGCTTCTGAAGGGTTTTTCCAGCCTCCCCACATTGAAATAAAGTCTACACTATCCGGAAGGCCAGCCATTGATTTCTCTAAACTTGCACCTACTCCGGTCCAGTTTCCAAACCATCCAAAAGTAACCTCATGGTCCGAATTCTTATACTCGCGTAATTGCTTATAATAATCATCTGATTTACCTGGAACATCTATTTTTAAAGCCTCTTGCTCAGTCCATTTTTCACAAGACGTTAAGCAGCTGGCTAATATAATCAGAGGTATAAAATATTTAAATATCGTTTTCATATAGTTCTAATTCTTAATTTCTGATCTTTTATTTATTCTTCTTATCCCACCACAACTTAGTTCCATATTTATCTGGGCCACCAAGTTTTGTTACTGCATCACTATAGTTTGTATTATTATTTTCCATCTCCTTTGGTGGGAATGGTATACGTGCAGCTAACTTAGTTTTCAAGTCTGACTCATCACTATAGTTCACAACCGTTGGCATAAATTTAGGATACCCGGTACGGCGTTGCTCACTCCATGCCTCTTGCCCTAAAGGCCACATAGCAATCCATTTTTGTGTAATAATACGCTCTAGCTTTTTCTCTTCACTTGCGCCAGCTTCCCATTTTATAGTAATGGTGCTCATCGCTGAATAGGAATTTCTTGCGTATGGATCAGTATAATCGCCTGGAGTTAATACACTATTACCAAGATATGCGTCAGCACCAGAAGCTCCGCGCTCATCAAAAGAAAGTCTGATTCCCTCATTATAAAAAGTTTCATCAGTACCTCCCATATTCCAACCTCTCATAGCACCTTCGGCACGCAGGAATGATACTTCTGCGGCATTTAACCAAAGAACTTTATCTGATGGTGAAGCTACAGGAGCAGAATAATTCAGCATCTGTTGCAGGTTGGTAATATCAATGCCAGCTCTAATACCGAAATAACCCGTCTTGCCATTAATCTCCTTGCTTGTTTGAAAATACTTGCTCATACGAGGATCTTTATATCCATCCATATAAGACACGATATCCGCAGCTACACGCGTATCGCCATAAGCATCCCACATTACATTGATTGGATTTTTATGATAGGCTATCAAAGCATTATCACTATTCGAATTGATAACCCCAATACTATGATTGACAGCTTCCTCTGCCATTTGTCTTGCTAAGGCAGGATCTGCATAAACAATACGCATTGCCATCCGCAGCTTTAATGAATTAGCAAACTTCACCCACTTTTGAAAATCACCTCCGTAAACTTCGTCATATTCAGCCATTGGCGTAGCTCCCGGGTTTCTGAGTACATAGCCTGTTAATACGTCAATAGCATTCGTCAAATCCTTGAACATTGCTTTGTAAACCTCTTCCTGACTATCATAGGGTACACTTGTTGCGCCTGCTCCAACCTTAGAATAAGGAATAGGACCATACATATCTGTAATGCGGTGAAAAGCAGCTACACGTAAAATCTGTGCCCATTCATAATTAACTCCTTCACCATTTGTTTCCTCTTTAATGCTTGTCCATGCACCGTAAATTTTGGTAAATACATCATCAAAAGGAGAGTTTACCCAATTAGCAGGAGCATTGAATGATCCAAAACCATTTTTAGAAAAGTCAGGCTTTGTTATACTCATATAGCGTCCATAGATATCGCCAATAAGGTTATTATTCATTTGATAAGCATTCTCTTGTACAGGGTTAACATACTCCTGCATCTGAGGAAAGAAAGCTCCCATTTTAAAGTTATCCCCTTTCATCAGCTCATCATTCAATTGGGTATTATTCTGATTTATATCTTTCAACATATCAGAACAAGACGAAAAGGTTAAAGCCAACACAAGAAATGCGCTTGTGGCTTTAAGACCTGTTACGAATTTATTTTTATACATATCTTTTTTATTAAATATTGTTTAAAACTGTAATTTCACACTAAACCCTACATTTCTCAGACTAGGTTGCATGAAGTAATCATACCCTTGAAAATAAGTTCCGGTAGAGGCAGTTAATTCAGGATCAAACGGAGCCTTATTATAGATCATCCAAAGATTACGGCCTACAAGAGACACATTCATAGTCATTACATCATTAAACCATTTAGAAGGCAACGTATAACCTACTCTCGCTTCCTGCAAACGAACGTTAGAAGCACTGTATACATAATGTGAAAGTACCCCACCGGTACCAACAGCTTCATACCATTTTTGAGCATCTACATAACCATTATTAACAGGAACGCCTCCATTATCGCGCGCAATAGCAGTTGCTTCAGAAACTCCAAAACCATCAAGTATTGCCTGGGTTGGCGAAACAACAACGCCTCCTAAACGAGCCGAAAACATAAATCCGAAATCCAAAGCTTTCCAGGAGAAATCATTTCGCCAGCTCATATTACTTTTTGGCAATACACTTCCTACTTTCTGAATTATATTGTTTTCAACAACCAAACCACCTGTCGCCGGATCTACCCAATAGTTTCCTTCCTGGTCTCTCTTCAAAGCAGTTTTAGTATATAGGTCACCTATTGTTCCGCCTTCTTTCAAGATTATTTCACTCGATAGAATACCACCTTTTCCAATTTGCTCCGTATCAACGGCATTTCCTAATGGATCGACCAATCCTTTATCAAATAATTTGATAATTTTATTCTCGTTGAAACTAAATACATAGGTAGAAGCCCATTTAAAGTCACCCCAATTATTATTGGTTCCTAATGCCAACTCCAATCCTCTGTTTTGTACATCTCCGGTTTGAATATACCATGAAGAATAACCAGATGACGCAGAAATAGGCATATTGAAAGTTTGCTTCGTAGTATTTGAATGGTAATAAGTCAGATCTAAACTAATTTTGTTATCCAGGAATTTACTATTCAAACCAAATTCCCAAGAATTTGTCTTCTCCGGATAAAGCTTATCAATAGGCATATGTGTATTGGTAACCCATTGCCCTGTAGACGGATCTTTTTCATACGTAGGAGAAGCAATGTATGCGGGAATTCCTGAACCTACAGAAGCCCATGAACCTCTTACTTTTAAATAAGAAATTGCTTCAGGTAAATCCAGCATCTCAGAGATAACTCCCGACAGACCTACTGAAGGGTAAAAGAAACTTTGGTTTGGCATACCAGAAAGAGTCGAATCCCAGTCATTTCTTCCAGTCAAAGTAAGATAAAACATACTTCTCCAACCTAGTTCCCCACTAGCAAATGCAGAAACAGTCATTTTATTTGCCGTACCTAACTCTTCAAAACCTCTGGCATCTCGTCCGCTAATATCAATGTTATTAACAGAGAAGAAATTCGGAACATCTTTCAGTGGTCCTTGAAAACCAAAAATATCAAGTCGGTTGCGAACAAGAGAAGTTCCTAGGGTAGCTACGATACTCCAGTCATCAATTTGTTTATTGATGTTAGCCATCGCATCTGCATAAATCTGATTATCCCTGTCATTTTGTTTCAGATAAAACCCTTTTGGCCCGGCAAATAATCCGCTGGTAGAAGCATAATACTCTTTCGTGTATACATTTAAAGTATTATCCATACGTACACGTCCTGCAATATTCAGCCAATCAAAGATATCGTACTTCAAACCCGCAGTTAACATATAACGATCTTTCTTATTTCCATAAAGATTACGTTTTGCAACCCAGTAAGGGTTTTGCATATCTAAACCATTTGGCCCATATTCCCATGCCTGTACCATAATGTTGCGTCCTTCATCAAAGCGCTCAAACTGGCGTACAGCATCAAAATTCTCACCTCTTGGAAATGTATAAACTGATGTTAAGGGATTAAAATATTTACCCTGAGCCATCATATTTTGATCATCTTGACGAATGTAGTTAGCTCCAACATCCAAAGTCATTCTATCATCTAAGAATTTAGTGGTATTACGAAACGTAAAATTGTAGCGATTATATTTATTATTTAGAATGATACCGTTTGCATTTGTTGATGCTGCAGATAAATAAGTTTGATTTTTTTCATTACCAACGGATAAAGAGGCAGAATTCTGCACATTCGATCCTGTATTAAAAAAACTCTCAGGATTGTAAGAAGAGGGAGTTACTAGCTTATCTCCCCAACTAGAGTAAGAACCGGGTTGGTTGCCATATGTATTTTGAAACTTTGGCATCACAAAAGGATCCATAAAACTAGTATTGTTTGCAATAGTTATACGCGCCTTACCAACTTTACCAGATTTAGTAGTGATAAGAATTGCTCCATTTGCAGCACTACTACCATACAGAGCTGCTGCCGCTGCGCCAGTCAATACCGTCATGCTTTCAATGTCCTCAGGATTAAGGTCAGAAATTCCTTCCCCTCTTGGTTGCATAGAATATTCACCTTCGGTAGAACCATTATTGGTATTGGTAATAGGAATACCATCAATTACATAAAGCGCATTGTTGCTACCATTAATTGACTTTGGCCCGCGCATTACTACTCTTGTGGCACCACCAATACCTGATGAGGATGTGTTAATATTAACCCCCGCTACTTTTCCAGAAAGAGCATTTACAAAGTTTGCATCCTTAATAGAAGTCAATTCGCCAGCCTTAATTTCTTGCACATTATAGCTAAGTGCTTTCTGGGAACGTTTAATTCCTAAGGCTGTAACCACAACTTCATTAAGAATACTTGCATTCTCTTCCATTACAATGTTTAGTGGGCTGTTGTTTTTTACTGTAACGGTTTGTGTAGTATAGCCCATGTATGTAAACTCCAGAGCATCTCCTCTGGAAGCCTCTAATTTAAAATTACCATTTAAATCAGTAGCCGTTCCATTTGCATTTTGTTTTGCCCTAACCCCGACACCAATAAGAGGTTCACCGTTAGCATCAGTAATGCGTCCTTGTACAGGAAATTTATTCTGTACAGCATTATCTGCTTTTTTAGAAGATAAAACAATGTGTTTATCTTGAATTAAATATGCAATGTCTGTACCCTTTAAAAGGCGGTCCATTACAGACGACACATTTTCATTCGTAGCTTTAATTGAAACTAAGCTATTCATGTTTACATCGTCAGTATTGTATACTGCAGACAAATCTGTTTGTTTTTTAATCTCGCTTAATACCTTAGCTAAAGATACGTCAGTAAAATCAAGACTTACGCTTTTATTCTGTGCCGAAGCTTGAGAACAAAGTGAAAATACAAACAAGGGAACTAAAAATAATTGTAGAAACTTGTGTTTCATAAGTTGGTTTTTTCTTTTTTAGTTGGAATAATTTTTGATTAACAATTGAATGGTCGGATACGCTAGGATCCTTTCCATTGTAAATAGATGCCAGGTATCAATGTGCGTTTCTCATAATAATACAAATTAGGTTAGTTAAATTTTCTTTTCTTAATTGTAGGTAATACAAATCAAAGCGTCTTGTTACTAAGCTAAAAATGTATTTTATTGGAGATCAACAAGGAGAACCCTTGAACATTCAATATAACAACTTGGTATACTGGCAATTACCAATGTTAATTTTTTGTGAATTTATTGTTATATGATTATAAAATAAGTGCTATTTCAATAAATTATGTTAAAGGTTGCCTGCTATAAACCTGTTTTTTAGTGTCAATCAGAGAGTCTTACAATACGGCCCTCTTTTTTATAATTAACCTGATTAGTTAATGAGAGAACCGTTAATATTTGTGTAATATCATCATCAGTTTCAAATTCAGCAGTAAAGCGTTTATGTTTCAAATCTTCATTATCAAATGAAAATTGCACATCAAAGTGCTTTTCTAAGGAATTAGTAATATTCAAAAGAGTCGAATTGTTAAAATTAAGTTTCCCTTTAATCCATAAAAGAATATCATCAGGCCTTAAGCTTTCAACTAGCTTTGAATTATATGTTTGTGTATTTATAGACAACTCCTGTCCGGGCTTTATCAGTACCTCTTTGTCTTTTTTTCCAGGAATAGCAATATCAACCCTTACCAAACCTTCCAACAAGGTAGTAACTACTCTTTGTTCGTTATCACGAGCACGAATATTAAACTTCGTTCCCAATACACGAGTTTTAATATTATTCGTATTTACAACAAACTGCTTGTATTTATCAGGTGCCACTTCAAAGTAAGCCTCTCCCGTTAGATCCAGTTTTCGGTTAAATCCAAAAAATGAAGGTTGATAGCTTAAATGTGTCGATGAGTTAAGCCATACTCTGGTTCCATCAGGCAATAAAATCTGTGCACGTTCACCTTTTTCTGTAAGAAATGTGTATTTCGCTTTACTTTCAGACAAGCCCCAAACAATAGCTCCGGTAAAAACAATACCGATAAGGAAAGCTGCCACAACAACCGCATACCGCATTCTCCATCTTGGATCATTATTTTCCTGTTTTATACTTTCAGATAGATTACCAGTTGGTTCACTAACGCTTTTTTGCCTATTGCTGACTTGACCATTATTGGCTTTCCGCCTAATATCAGATTTCAATTTGGCTAACGAAGCTTCAACATCAACTTGCTCCATCGCCTCCAAACGATCTCCTATAAAAAGTATATAATACAGCTGTTCAAGTACCTTTCTATTTTCAGGAGAAGCTTCACTCCATGTTTCTATTAATAAGCAATCCTCTTTACTTGTTTCTCCTTTGAGGTAACTCAATAATATAGTTTCGTCCATATTTATTTGATTCTTCTATATATTAATACAGCCATCCGAACAAATATACTAAATAAAGAAAAGCAAAAAAGCACGCATTAATAAGTTGAATTATCAGGTTTGTCTTATTCAAAGATTTATCTATGTTTGTTAAAATAAACTATAAAAATGGGACCGATCTCCCAAACACCTAATATAGACAACAATAAAGAAATTATAGAAGCCTTAAATGAAGGCAATGAGGCTGTATTCGATTATGTTTATAGATACTATTTCCGCAGTTTATATGGGTTTTGTTCTCAATATGTTTTATCGGCTGAAGCAGAAGAAATAGTTCAGGATACGATGATATGGCTGTGGGAAAACAGAAAACAATTAATTGCAACCTTAAAGCTAAAATCGTTACTTTTTACCATCGTAAGAAATAAAGCTCTAAACAGGATCTCTCATCAAAAAGTGAAAAGTAAGGTACATTTAGAGATTACAGAAAAATATGAGAAAGAATTTACTTCTCCTGATTTTTATTTATATAATGAACTTTTTGTGATCTATAAAAATGCTCTTGATAAACTTCCGAAAAATTTCCGGCAAGCTTTTGAAATGAATCGCAATGAAGAGCTTACACATAAAGAGATCGCCGAAAAATTAAGGGTTTCGCCGCAAACTGTAAACTATCGGATCAGTGGAGCGTTAAAAATATTAAGAATTGAATTAAAAGAGTATTTACCTTTAACATCTTCTTTACTAGTTGAAATCAGTTTGTTTATTATCACCAGCACTTATTTATTATAAATGATAAGACGCTTAATCCTTTTTACAACCTGATAGTAACTTACGCTTATAATTCTATAAAAATAAAAAGCAGCAGTAAAACCGATGCTTACTGCTGCTTGCTATTCTTTTAAGAACTTTAAAATTTAATTCTTACTAAAGTGGAATAATAAATAACCGGTTTTTCCACCTAAATCTAATGGCATACTTAGTACCAAACCATTCTCATTTGCGCTGACTAAATTTAAGCTATAACCAACAGTTACATCCTTTGCCTTGTCTCCCGGCATAATTTTCTTAAACATAAACTGAGAACTAGTAGATCCTGGATCTTGATTTATTGACCAGAAAATATCACGAACCGCGCCAGGAGCACATAAATTTCCAGCTTCATTAAAAGTAATTGTGCCCTTTCCGCTTCCTGTCAAATTCCACGTACTTCCAATAAAACAATTAACAGGAGCTTCATCAAAAATAGTTTTGACAGATGCGCCAGTTGGGAAATCTTGCTTTTCAACAGAATTTAATGTCCACTGTCCCTTAACACCATTACGCCAGGAAGAAGCAGATGGAGCAGTATTTCCTTGCTGTGCAGAACACGCGCCTAAAAAAAGAGCAACAATGCTCATCATGCAAAAAAGTTTGATTGTTCGTTTCATATGATCTCTTTTTAATTTTAATTACAATTTTACAAATAAAAATACCAAAAACTATACCATGAAGGTGAAACGATTTATAATAGGGTCAAATACTTCCAAATTGTACAGCTTTGTTTACCTTTGAATCAACAACTATTCAGCCATATTAATGACGAAACAAAAATTATGGAGCCTGACAAAGCTCTTTCTTAAAATCGGCATCACTCTTCTATCTCTTTACCTTGTATTTAGCAAGGTTTCATTTAAAGATCTTGAAGAGGCTCTGACTGAATCAGATCCAATATTTTTTATACTCGCATTTCTTGCTTTTTTTATATCTCAACTAATCACTTCTTCCCGCTTGAATGGAATCTTTAAAGGTGTAGGTTTACGTATATCTGAAAAATATAACTTTAAGCTATACTTACTAGGTATGTTCTATAATTTATTCTTACCCGGCGGAATTGGAGGAGATGGCTATAAAATATTTTTCTTACGCCGTAAATTTGGAGTTAAGGGAAGGCGCTTATTAATGGCAATCTTCTTTGATCGTCTAAGCGGATTGTGGGCTCTTTGTCTTATAATTGCAGTTTTGGTTATTTTCATTCCTCAACTGGCTATTCCTAACTGGATTCCAATAACGGCTGTTCCTTTGGCTACCTTTATTTATTTCTTTATTCTAAAGAGGTTCTTTGCTGATTACAGTGTATCTCTATATAAAACCCATTTCAAAGCACTTTGTGTTCAGTCGCTTCAACTGATAAGCGCAATTTGTTTATTATACGCTTTGCATTTTGAAGGCAAATTTTCTCCTTATCTTTTTATGTTCCTGGTATCTTCTTTGGTAGCGATTTTTCCTTTTACAGTAGGCGGCTTAGGCGCACGAGAAGTAGTATTTCTATATGGCGCGGAAATTTTCAGTTTAGACCCTCATTTGGCTGTCTTGATAAGCTTACTTTATTATGTTACTGCAGCATTAATGTCAGTTTTGGGCAGTTATTTTATTTTTCGTCCGCAAGCACTTGGAGAAAGAGAATTGCCCAGAGAAAGCGAAGCTGAACTGGAAGACGATCAGGAATCGTTTACAAATTTGTAACTTTATATAGAATTAAAAATAGTAAACATGAATATAGTAATAACTGGCGCCAGCAGTGGAGTGGGTTTTGAGGCTGTCCTTGACCTTATTTTAGATTCTAAACACAAGGTCATTGCCCTGGCGAGAACACAAGAGAAATTAAAGACACTTTATGATATAGCAAAAGGGCTGAATCCTGACTGTACTCTTTATCCAGCTCAATTTGATATCGTTCATGACGATTACCCCAATGGGCTTATTCCTTTTATTGAAGAAAGATTTGGGAAAATTGATATTTTAATTAACAATGCCGGATCATTGATCAATAAGCCTTTTATGGAACTAAGCCAAATTGATTTTGCCGATATGCTTCAAAGCAATTTGTTGGGACACGTAAAAATGATTCAGAATCTCGTTCCTTTAATGAATGAAAATTCGCATATCGTGAATATAGGAAGCATGGGAGGCTTTCAGGGAAGTGTCAAATTCCCAGGTTTAAGCGCCTATTCTGCAAGTAAAGGCGCCTTGCATATTTTAACTGAATGCCTGGCACCGGAATTGTTGGATAGAAAGATAAGTATCAATTGTCTGGCTCTCGGATCTGCACAAACAGAAATGCTTGAAAAAGCTTTTCCGGAATTTCAATCTCCAATAGCTGCTTTTGAAATGGGAAAATATATCGCTGACTTTGCATTGACCGGACATAAATTTTTCAATGGAAAGATAATACCTGTTGCACAAAACACACCTTAGTCAGCAGGAGCTTTCTTTAAAAAACTTTACTATGTTTAAATTAAAATCTCTTCTTATAGCATTAACGATATCCATTTTACTAAGTGGATGTATGAATAACAATACCGAAGATCAAAATAAAGAAAACGACAGCGTCAGCATTGAACAAAAAAACACTGCTCCTGATTCTGCTTCAATAAGCAAAACTGCATTGGTTCCTCTTCCTTATATTGTCAATTATGACGAGAGTACAGGGCGCTTTGAAATAGATAAGAATCCGGCTGCAGAAACAGTTGCTTTCACAAGTGAACAATTGGCTTTTGCACTCAAAAATAAATATCCCGAGATCGATCTACGTGTAGGAGAAAGAAAACAAGACACGTTGGAACTGTATATTGATGACGCGACTTATCTCACTCAAAGTATTGGATCAGCCGGTGCAAATAATTACCTCGCTGAAGCCACCTATGCCTTTACTTCCTTAGATTCGGTGAAAGTAGTAAACTTTATGTTTGAACCTGGTGATCATGCAATGCCGGGGCCTTATGACAGGAAGTATTTTGATGATTTCCATTAAGCTTACATGATGTACTACCACGAATCGTAAAATAACATATTGCATAAGTGCTTATCATATTTCGATTAAGAGGAGTCTGATTTTGTCTGTATTCCAATCAGACTCTCCTTAACGTACTGTATTCTTATTTTTCTACCATCTGTTTTTCCTTTTTATCTCGATGAAAGGACAACACCTCATTGACGACGATCTCTGTAACATAGCGTATAATTCCGTTTTTATCTTCATAACTTCGATTGATCAGTTTTCCTTCGATCGATATTTCATGCCCTTTAGAAAGACTTTTCTCTGCAAATACGGCTTGCTTCCCCCACATAACTAAATTATGCCATTGCGTCTCCGCTACCAGTTCTCCTTGTTTATTCTTATAATAATCGCTGGTAGCAAGCGATACCCTGGCTAAACGTTGGTTATCACCGAATTTTTTGATCTCTGGATTGCTGCCTAAATAGCCTGTCAGGCGTACACTGTTTTTTAATGCGTTCTTCATAATTTCTATAATTAACATTAATGAATCTGCGAAGGAACGATCCTTGTTCCCTACACTACAAAAGTGTGGATATAGAAAACTAACAACCGTATATTAAACGTATATATCCGTTTATAAACGTTTTTAATCGCCCATGGCTCATATATTTAGTTTTCACATGTTTATTTTCATTTATACAACAGCCGTTAATTATATTTAATAATTGGGTCAACGCTTTAAGAAAATTATGGAACGTTTATGTTTGGACTGCAATGCAAGAATAATAGGAAGGATAGACAAGAAGTTTTGCGATGACTCTTGTCGAAGTAACTTCTATAATAAACAAGGTAATAAGAAACTGAGTTATGTGAGGATTATAAATCGAATTCTGATAAGAAACAGGAAAATTCTGGAAGGCCTTAATCCTAATGGAAAAACGAAAGTAAACATCAAAGCCTTACAAAGTCAGGGCTTTGATTTCAACCATTTCACTAATATTTATGAAACAAATAAAGGTAGTAAATACCATTTTTGCTATGAATATGGATATTTATTACTTCCTTTCGATACCGTTTTACTGGTTAAACGAAAGGAAGTAAATTAAGAAATTATGATTAATCAGCTTAAAAATATCCTCTATATCAGGGTGCTTTATACAACCCAAAGCTGCTCAACATTGGATTCAGGCGCGAAGAAGTAATTTTCAAACGAACTTTTGATGCTGTTATTGGTTCAAATCGGAGAATCCGCTTATAACCAATGGTTGTTCCATTGCCTGCGAGTTTCCATTCTTTTCCATCCCAGTATTCTAATACAAATGACTCTACACGCTGTCCCAACGCTATATATTCCTGCAATTGAAGTAGATTGAATGTAGTGGTTCCATTTAATTCCAACTCAATTGTCGCTGTTGAATCTTTTTCACTATTGGTTGTCCAATAGCTATCGAAATCGTCATCTAGTATTGCCTTTGCATTTTTTCCATCTGCTACAATCGAAGCATTTTTTGCTAAATTAGTTGAAAAAATTTCTTTGATAAGCTTTCCGAACTCATTTAGCACTGTACTGTCGCTTTCATGAATCAAACCGCGCTTATCTGGTGGCACATTTAGTAAGAGGACTCCATTACGACCAACTGAGCTGATATAGATATCTAACAATTTTTCAACGCTCTTTGGTTTCTCATTCTCATGGTAAAACCAACCGGGACGAATTGAGACATCTGTCTCTGCAGGATACCAAACTAATCCTTCTGCGTTTTGAATAACGTTCCGACCGCCCAAATCTTCACCCCTTAAATCACGTTTGGGAGCAAAGGTTGCTTGTGCCTGAGATTCTGCAGCTACTTTGTTTAGGGTAGTTCCATTTGTGGGAACAACACTCCATTCAGTAATTCTACCATAGCCGGTCTCTGTACCTACCCAACGAACATCAGGCCCCATAATAGCAATTACTGCTTGTGGTTGAAGTTTGTTTATTAAACTATAATAAGAAGGAAAATCGTATTCCTGCTTCTTACCATTGGGTCCCTCACCGTTGGCGCCATCAAACCAAACTTCATCTATTTCTCCATAGTTACTTAATAGTTCAGTAAGCTGGTTAAGAAAGAATTCATTATAAACCGGAGAATTTCCGTAATCAGGATTGTTCATATCCCATGGAGATAAATAAACACCCGCCTTTATGCCGTACTTTTTACATGCGTCAGTAAATTCTTTCATAATGTCTCCTTTGCCGTTTTTATATGGACTATTCTTTATTGAATATTCTGTATAAGCCGAGGGCCAAAGGCAAAAACCATCATGATGCTTAGCTGTTAATATCGCCAGTTTAAATCCTGCTTCTTTCATTGTTTTGACCCATTGCTCAACATCTAAACTGCTTGGATTAAAAATAGCCGGATCTTCTTTTCCTGTACCCCATTCTTTTCCGGTATAGGTATTTACGCCATAATGAAAAAAGGCAGTTAGTTCATATTTCTGCCAATCGAGTTGCTTCTTAGACGGACGCACATTTGCAGCTTTTCTTATAATGTCTTCCTTTGTATCTGAGGAATCTATAAAAACATAGTTAGATTGAGATGCCGTATTCTTTTTTAATGAACAGCTTGAACAAAGGCATAGAATAGCCAAAAACATTCCAAGGGGAAAGAACAGTTTCTTCATAAGGTAGTGAAAGTTAATTAAGATTTAAGTGATAAGTAATGTTGGATCAGTTTGGCTGTTCGTTCAGATGCGCCAACCTCTCCCATTTTATTATCTAAAGCTTTATAATTTTGAAGCATATTATTTCTGTAAGCTTCATTATTCAATAATCGTTGTAGTTCTTCCTTAACAAGCTCTTCGTTATACTCATCTTGTATTAATTCACGAACCACAGGAACATTCATAATTAAGTTGACCAAAGAAATGTAATTTACTTTAATTACTTTTTTAGCTATCCAGATAGAAAGCGCATTTGCTTTATATACTACAACTTGTGGTACATGAAAAAGCGCTGTTTCTAAGGTGGCGGTTCCGCTTGCAACAACTGCTGCTTCAGCATTTTTCAATAGATCATATGTTTGATTAAAAACAATTATGATTTTTCCTTGATTAAAAAAGCTTTGATAAAACGTTTCAGAAAATCCGGGCGCACCGGCAATTACGAATTGAAAAGTAGGAAATGACTTTGGCAAGGTCGCCATTAAGGGAAGAAGTTTGGATATTTCCATTTTTCTGCTTCCCGGCAATAATGCAATAATTGGTTTGGAGCCTAACCGATTGTTTTCCCGAAACGCTGGGTCAGGAACATAACGATTAATGGCATCAAGCAACGGGTTACCGACGTAATCAATATCCATTCCCCACTTTTTATAGAAGTCTACTTCAAAAGGAAGGATGCAGAACATATGATCAACGACGCGTTTAATTTTTAAAACCCGTTTTTGGTTCCAGGCCCAGACTTTTGGCGATATATAGTAAAAGATTTTAATATTCTTCTTTTTGGCGAAGTCAGCTATTTTTAAATTAAAGCCTGGGAAATCAATTAAAATCAATGCATCCGGACGATTTTCAATGAGATCCTTCTTTACTTTTTTTATATTCCCTAAAATAGTGAAAAGATTAGCCAGTACTTCTACAAAGCCCATAAAAGACATAGCAGAGCTATGAATCACTGCATTCTTCCCGCTTTCTGCTTCCATTGCATCGCCCCCTAAAAATCTGAATTCTGCTGCCGAATCTTCTTTTTTAAGAGCACGTATAAGGTTTGCACCATGCAAATCGCCTGAAGTCTCTCCTGCTATAAGATAGTATCTCATCTGTTTATTATTAACTTATCCTATTCTAAAATTTCCAAGAAACACTAAAGCTATTGCGATCAAAAACGTTATCAAAATAACTCCTTGTGCACTTTGGTTTAGCTTAAAATGATAAAAATAGCGCATTATTAACAAATTAAGCAAAGCAGCAATCGCATATGGAACATAAGGGTTGTTGTTTATCAAAGTTCCCATATTGAACCTAACCAATAAAAAGCTTATGATTGGAAATATCGTTCCAAGTAAAAGGCCGAAATATAGATTGTCTTTTTTCAAAATGTGTTATCCTAAACCTGGATTTGTTTCAGGAGTCTGTTCTCCGGTACCCTTGTGCTTTCCTTGTTCCGGAACAGCTTCTCCCACTTGAAATGCCCATGAATTAAGTTCTGGAATTGCATGATGAGCTGTCATATCAAACTGAACAGGAACAATGGAAGCAAAGCTATTCTGGAGTGCCCAAACATCTGTATCTTCGCCTTGATCGTTCGATTTAAAAACACCCGTTAACCAATAGTAACTTCTGTTATAAGGATCTATTCGTTCATCAAATTCTTCAGCCCACTTTGCATTGGCTTGTCTGCAAATTTTGATCCCCTTAATTTTATCTACATTTGGAAAGTTTACATTTAACAAAGTTCCTTTCTGAATTCCATTTTTTAGGACTTCACGGGTTATTGCACTTACAAAAGGACGACATTGCTCAAAATCAGCTTCATAAGAAAAGTCATCATAAGAAAACCCGATAGAAGGTATTCCTTCAATTGCGCCTTCTACCGCCGCTGACATGGTTCCAGAGTATAAGATGTTAATTGAGTTATTTAAACCATGATTGATTCCCGAAACACAAATATCAGGATGTTTCCCCTTAAAAATTTTATTGACAGCAAGCTTAACACAATCTACAGGCGTTCCAGAGCATTTATACATTTTAACATTCGGATAGATATGAACTTCATCTATTCTTAATGGTTTACCGATGGTTATGGCGTGTCCCATTCCGGATTGTGGACTATCGGGCGCTACAACGGTCACTTCTCCAATTTTTTGCATCTCTTCAATCAGCACTTTAATGCCTGGAGCAGTAATTCCATCATCATTAACTACCAATATGGTGGGCTTCTTCTTTAACATATTTCCTTCGTAATAATAAAGCTATACAGTATACCGTAATAACTTTGATTGTTCCTTGTTATACTGCGAAAATAACAAAAGAAAAGCGTCGTAACCAATAAGTCACGACGCTTTTCTTAAAATCGGGAAAATCAGATTATAAATCATTCAACCAATCTACTACCTGGTCACGTGTTTTACCAGTTTTTTGTTGTAGACGACCTACTAGCTCATCTTCTTTTCCTTCTTCATATAACAAATCATCATCTGTTAAATCAGCGTATGATTGTTTTACTTTTCCTTTAACTTCATTCCAAGTTCCTTTTAACTTTAAGTCTGCCATGTTCTTTTTTTCTAAATTAATACTTATTAGTTACTTAGTAATAGAACACAAGCTTCCCGAATTTGTTTGCTGGAAAGTAAAATTTAGTCTTTCATTTTTTCTGCTCCCGCTTTTATTTCATCAACTACACCCGGATCTAACAAGGTGGAAGTATCTCCTAAATTTGCAAAATCCCCTTCAACTATTTTACGTAAAATTCTGCGCATAATTTTACCCGAACGGGTTTTCGGCAAGTTGGTCACAAATTGAATTTTATCTGGCTTAGCAATAGCGCCGATTAAACGTGTTACCGTTTGGTTGATGTCCTTACGGGTTAGATCAAAATCATGGTGTTGATTTTCAGCAATCACAAAAGCATAAATACCTTGACCCTTAACCGGATGCGGATAACCTACAATAGCAGATTCAACTACATCACTATGCATATTGATGGCGTTTTCTAATTCTGCAGTTCCAATTCTATGTCCCGATACATTTAATACGTCATCTACTCTACCTGTTATTCGATAATATCCATCTTCATCTCTTAAACATCCGTCTCCTGTAAAATACATATTTTCATAAGTAGAAAAATAAGTTTGACGACAGCGCTCATGGTCGCCCCAGGTGGTACGAAGCATGCCGGGCCATGGAAATTTAATACAAAGATTGCCGGTAACTCCATTACCTTCAAGAACCTCACCTTTTTCATCTACAAGGACAGGTTGCACACCCGGCAATGGCAACATTGCGTAGCCTGGCTTGGTAGGCGTTACTCCGGCGATGGGAGAAATCAAAATTCCACCATTCTCTGTCTGCCACCAGGTATCTACAATAGGAGCTTTTCCTTTTCCAACTTTTTCATTGTACCAATTCCATGCTTCTTCATTAATCGGCTCTCCTACCGATCCCAGCTTTGTAATGCTACTTAAATCTTTTCCATCAACATATTCATCGCCTGCAGCCATTAAAGACCGGATTGCAGTAGGCGCAGTATACAATATATTAACTTTGTGTTTAGCCACAATGTCCCACATGCGACCTGCGTCTGGCCAGGTTGGTATTCCTTCAAACATTAATGAAGTTGCTCCTTGCGATAACGGGCCGTAAACAATATAGGAATGACCGGTTATCCAGCCAATGTCTGCAGTACAGAAGAATACTTCATCCTGTTTGTATTGAAAAACATTGCTGAAGGTGTAACCTGTATACACCATATAGCCACCTGTTGTATGTACTACTCCTTTTGGTTTACCTGTAGAGCCGGACGTATAAAGGATAAACAACGTATCTTCGGCATCCATTTCTTCTGCCGGGCAAACAGGATTTCCCTGGCTTTCTACTTTATGAATTTCATCCTCCCACCAAACATCACGGCCTTTAATCATAGAAACACCTATACGAGCACGGGTTAATACGACTACTTTATTTACACTTGTACATTGAACTAACGCATCATCAACAATACTTTTCAACTCAATTACCTTCGTACCCCGAAAACCGCCATCGGCAGTAATTACTAAAGAACATTGTGCGTCATTTATTCTATCAGCGATTGATTGTGCAGAAAACCCACCGAAGACTACTGAGTGTATGGCTCCAATTCTGGCACAAGCTAAAATAGCGATTGGTAATTCGGGAACCATTGGTAAGTAAATACAAACACGATCTCCTTTCCGGACTCCATTATTCTTCAGAACATTGGCAAACTGTTCAACTTTTTCCAGTAACTGTTTATAGCTTAATATGCGGGCGCTTTCATTTGGATCATTGGGTTCCCAAATAATCGCTGGCTTATCACCATCAGTATAAATATGTCGATCAAGGCAATTTTCAGTAATATTTAACTTTCCATTTTCAAACCACTTAATAGCCGGATCTTTAAAGTTCCAGTTTAAAACATTTGTCCATTTTTTCTTCCAAAAAAAGGTTTCAGCAATTCCTGCCCAAAACTCTTCAGGTTTTTCTATGCTCTTCTGATATGTTTTTTTGTAATCCTCAAAATCTTTTACTTGTAATTCCATGTTTAATATCGACTTCTTATTTATTTGTTTATTTGTTTTGGTAAATTTGAATTTTTAAATTTAAGAATAAAGTTAAGTTAAAAGCAAAGAAAACAGAATTGTTTTAGGCTTCAATTAGGTTTTTGAAAACAAGTCACTCTATTAATATTAATTTTCACAAAATAGAAGATAATATTAATTGCATAATCAAAAACTATTCTCGATATTTGCACACTCTTAAATAATTAGAGAATTAATAGAACGAAATAGCATTAGTCATGGCAAGAGTTTGTGATTTAACAGGAAAATCAGCATTAAAAGGACATAGGGTTTCTAACTCCAACGTTAAAACCATTCGTAGATTTTATCCGAACCTTCAAACAAAAAGGTTCTTTATTCCAGAAGAAAATCGTTGGATTACGTTGAAGGTATCTACCTCAGCAATCAAAACCATCAATAAACTTGGTATCTCAGCGGTTATTGATAAATTTATGAAAAAAGGATTCATTTAGTATTTGCTTAAAACAAATGCTTTTCGAAATATCTTTTATATAATAACAATTTCGTTCAATTTACAATAGAGAACGAATCTAAGAAATACAATAATGGCTAAAAAAGGCAACAGAGTTCAAGTAATT
>Ga0160433_100498_pt1 | contig 18553 bp, 16 predicted proteins | sample HID1972K_E0MG_FD_108235 | JGI IMG/M metagenome (GOLD analysis project Ga0160433, IMG submission 108235) | Enriched pill bug-associated microbial communities from UW Madison campus, WI, USA - HID1972K_E0 MG | ecosystem: Host-associated > Arthropoda: Insects > Digestive system > Unclassified ... | reverse complement strand
GGGGGCGCGTAGACCAGGCGCACGTCCTTGATTTCCAGGTTGCGGAACAGCTGGTAGGTGTTGCCACCGGAGAAGCTGTACAGGCGGCAGCGGAAGCCGGCTTCGGCCTCGCAGGCGGCGACCTGGGACTTGTCGAAGGCTTCCAGCGCGCGGGTGCGGGCCAGCGGGTCCTTGCCGGCGGCGGTGATCGCGGCCTTGGCCTGCGCGGTGACGTCGGTGATCTGGTCGAGTACGTAGACGCGCGCGTTCGGGCCGGCGCTGAGCTCATCGCGGGTCTTCGGCGCGTTGAAGCCGTCCTTGATCAGGTTCTTCTCGGCGGTGGAATTGAGCTGGATGGCTCCGTAGGCGCAGTGGTGGTTGGTGACCACCAGGCCCTGCGGGGACACGAAGCTGGCGGTGCAGCCACCCAGCGCGACGACCGCGCCCATCGGGTCGCCGGTCAGGTCGGCCAGCTGCTCGGGGGACAGCTTGAGCCCGGCCTTCTGCAGCGGACCGGCGATTTCCGGCAGTTGCTGCGGTACCCACATGCCTTCGGCGGCGTGGGCGACCTGGACCAGGCCAAGGCTGGCGACGATGGAGAAAGCGAGCAGGTTCGAGCGCATTGGAGCGACCCCCGTGGATGGAACCGTCGATTCTAGCCCGCTGACGCGATCCGGCACACGTGACGTCCCGAGGCCCGGGCCGAGTGCGGGCGGCGCCTGGAACCGGGCTCCGCCGCGCATGCGCCACCCGCAGCGCAGCAAGGGCAAAGCCGCCGTCGGCCTTATAATCCGCGCCTCTTTCCCCTGTGAGTTCCGCCGCGATGGCACAAATGATGAAGGCGCTGGTCAAGCGCGAAGCCACCAAGGGCATCTGGCTGGAAGAGGTGCCGGTCCCGACCCCCGGCCCGAACGACGTGCTGATCAAGCTGGAAAAGACCGCCATCTGCGGTACCGATCTGCACATCTACCTGTGGGACGAGTGGAGCCAGCGCACCATCACGCCCGGCCTGACCATCGGCCATGAGTTCGTCGGCCGCATCGCCGCCCTGGGCAGCGCGGTGACCGGCTATGAGATCGGCCAGCGGGTTTCCGCCGAAGGCCACATCGTCTGCGGCCATTGCCGCAACTGCCGTGGTGGCCGCCCGCACCTGTGCCCGAACACGGTCGGTATCGGCGTCAACGTCAACGGCGCCTTCGCCGAATACATGGTGATGCCGGCCAGCAACCTGTGGCCGATCCCGGACCAGATTCCGTCCGAGCTGGCCGCGTTCTTCGACCCCTACGGCAACGCCGCGCACTGCGCGCTGGAGTTCAACGTGATCGGCGAGGACGTGCTGATCACCGGCGCCGGTCCGATCGGCATCATCGCCGCCGGCATCTGCAAGCACATCGGCGCGCGCAACGTGGTGGTCACCGATGTCAACGATTTCCGCCTGAAGCTGGCAGCCGACATGGGGGCCACGCGCGTGGTCAACGTCGCCAAAACTTCGCTCAAGGACGTGATGAAGGACCTGCACATGGAAGGTTTCGACGTCGGCCTGGAGATGAGCGGCAATCCACGCGCATTCAACGACATGCTCGACTGCATGTACCACGGCGGCAAGATCGCGATGCTGGGCATCATGCCCAAGGGTGCCGGCTGCGACTGGGACAAGATCATCTTCAAGGGCCTGACCGTGCAGGGCATCTACGGCCGCAAGATGTACGAGACCTGGTACAAGATGACCCAGCTGGTGCTGTCCGGTTTCCCGCTCGGCAAGGTACTCACCCACCAGTTGCCGGTCGACGAATTCCAGAAGGGCTTCGACCTGATGGAAGAAGGCAAGGCCGGCAAGGTGGTATTGAGCTGGAACTGATCCAACGCTTGAGCGGTAGAGCCGACCCATGGTCGGCTGCGTTTGGGACAGCCGACCATGGGTCGGCTCTACCAGGCGCAAAAAGGGCACCCACCGGGTGCCCTTTTCGTTACATCGCGCGGCGGCTTACTTCCCGACGGCGACGGTGAACACCACGCGGTTGTCGGCCAGCCTGCCGGAGTTGTCGCGGCCGTTGCCGTCGGTGCCGTAATAGCCCAGGCCGAGGTTGAACAGCCCGAACTGGCGGCTGACGCCGACGTTGAAGTCGGTGTAGTCCCTGGCGATACCGTCTTCGAAGGTGCTGCGGCCCACGTTCGCGGACAGGGTGAACGCCTGCGGCAGGGCCCACTCGCCGCCCAAGCCGAAGTACCAGCCATCGGTGCTGCTGTTCCATACATCGTTGCTGTAGGCGACGGTCGCCGTGTATTGCCCGGCGAACGTGGTGGTGGTGATCAGCTCGTTGTAGTTGAGCTCGCTTGCCCCCGGGTAGGTATAGCGGTTGAGCAGCACGTCGAAGTTGACGCTGTCGCCGACGTCCACGGCATAGCCGATCAGGAAGTCCACTTCGGTACTCGGATCGCCCGGCCCGAAGTCCACCCCGGAACCCCATGCTCCCGCATACAACCCCACCGGACTGGCGTAGGTAAAGCCGGCCTGCAGGGTCGGATCCTCGTCGGTCTGCGACACGCCGCGGAAGACGTAATCGGACACGCCAGTGACATTCCAGCTGTAGGGCGATCCGGTCTGCTGGGCGCTGACGGCGAACGGAGCGAGCGACAGGACGGCGGCAACGGCAAGACAGCGACAGGCATGCTTCATGGGGGTGTCTCCGTGGCGAGGGCGGGGAGGGGCTTGCGTGCGGTCGGACACCGGACCTGGAAAGATGCCGGTTTACGGTTTTTTAACCTGTTTGATATTGCAACGCAACACGCCCATCTGCCCTGCCCGGCCGCACCCGCCTGGCAGGCCGGGTAAAATCGGCGTTTTCCCGCGCTGAGCCGTGTTTCCGCCATGACCGAAACCTCGTCCGACCTGACCCGCCATTACGCCGACGAACTGGAGGCCATCCGCGCCCAGGGCCTGTTCAAGTCCGAGCGGATCATCACCAGCCCGCAGTCGGCCGAGATCACCCTCGACGATGGGCGCACGGTGCTCAACTTCTGCGCCAACAACTACCTTGGCCTGGCCGACCACCCCGACCTGATCCAGGCCGCCAAGGATGCATTGGACAGCCACGGCTTCGGCATGGCCTCGGTTCGCTTCATCTGTGGCACCCAGGATCTGCACAAACAGCTGGAAAAGCAGATTGCCGACTTCTTCGGCAAGCAGGACACGATCCTGTACGCGGCCTGCTTCGATGCCAACGGTGGCCTGTTCGAGCCGCTGCTGGGCGAGCAGGATGCGATCATCTCCGATGCACTGAACCATGCCTCGATCATCGACGGCGTGCGCCTGTGCAAGGCCAAGCGCTTCCGTTACGCCAACTGCGACATGGCCGACCTGGAAGCGCAGCTGCAGGCCGCCGACGCCGCTGGCTGCCGCACCAAGCTGATCACCACCGATGGCGTGTTCTCGATGGATGGTTTCATCGCTCCGCTGGATGAAATCACCGCGCTGGCGAAGAAGTACAACGCGCTGGTGCACATCGACGAATGCCACGCCACCGGCTTCCTGGGCGAAACCGGCCGCGGTTCGGCCGAGGTCAAGGGCGTGCTGGACAGGATCGACATCATCACCGGCACCTTGGGCAAGGCGATGGGCGGCGCGCTGGGCGGCTTCACCACCGCGAGCGCCGAGGTGATCGAACTGCTGCGCCAGCGCTCGCGTCCGTACCTGTTCTCCAACTCGCTGCCACCGCACGTGGTGGCCGCCGGCATCAAGGCGTTCGAGATGCTGGCCGCGGCCGACGACCTGCGTGGCACGCTGGCCGACAACACCCGCTACTTCCGCGAGCGGATGACCGCGGCCGGATTCGACGTCAAGCCGGGCGTGCACCCGATCAGCCCGGTGATGCTGTATGACGCGCCGCTGGCGCAGAAGTTCGCCGAGCGCCTGCTGGAAGAAGGCATCTATGCGATCGGCTTCTTCTTCCCGGTGGTGCCCAAGGGACAGGCGCGCATCCGCACCCAGATCAGCGCCGCGCACACCCGCGAACACCTGGATCGCGCCATCGATGCTTTCACCCGCATCGGCCACGAACTGGGCGTGATCAAGGCCTGACCCGATGCATGCGGTAGAGCCGACCCATGGTCGGCTGCGATTCGAGGCAGTGTGCGTTGAGAGCAGCCGACCACGGGTCGGCTCTACCCTCCGTTATTTGACCTGCGTCCGGCCATTGCCCTTGGCCACGCGGATGCCGTTGGCCTGCATCCAGGCGTCGAACTCGTCGGCGGACATCTTCCTGTCGCCGTCGCTCATCATGAAGCGGTAGCTTCCGCGGCCATCCAGTTCCGGGACCTTGACCTCGACCACGTCCACCTCCGGCGGCGGCGGCGGGGCCTTGGCGACGTCCTTCGAGTGGCTGCAGGCGGCCAGCAGCGCCAGCGCGGGAAGCAGTAATCCGGCGCTGCGCAGGGTGTGGAGGGCGGGATGTCGGTTCATGGCATGACTCCTGTTGCAAGGGGGATGCAGAACCGGGCGCCCCCCTGCGCCCGGAAGGGGACCGACGCCACGCGCCGGCCTCGGGTCTCAGCCCGGATCGGCGACGGCCTCCAGTTGCCCTCGGTCCACGTCGTGCAGCATCCGCCACTGGCCCTTGGCCAGATCGCCGAGCATGAGCCCACCGATCGCCACCCGGACCAGCCGCATCACCTGCAGATCGAATGCCGCCAGCAGGCGGCGGATATGGCGGTTGCGGCCTTCGTCCAGCACCACCTCCAACCATGCGGTCTTCTCGCCGCTGCGCAGCACCTGGACGCTGCGTGCGGCGAGGAATTCGCCTTCGTCCTCGATTCCCGCACACAGGGCATCCAGCATCCGCGCGTCGGGGATGCCGTCCACCTGCACGTGGTAGGTCTTGTCCGGGCCGCTGGCCGGATCGGTGAGCCGCGCCGCCCATTGCGGATCGTTGCTGAACAGCAGCAGGCCTTCGCTGGCCTTGTCCAGCCGGCCCACCGGCGCCAGCCATGGCAGGCCCGCGCCATCAAGGCAGCGATAGACGGTGTCGCGCCCGCGTTCGTCCTGGACGGTGGTGACCAGGCCGCGCGGCTTGTTGAGCATCAGGTAGATGCGTGGTGCCGCGTCCAGCGCCTGGCCGTCCACCTGTACCTGCTGGCGCCCTGCCTGGATGGGGAATTCCGGGTCGAGGACGGTGCGCCCGTCCACGCTTACCCGCCCGGCGGCGATCCAGCGCGCCGCTTCGGTGCGCGAACACAGGCCGGCCTTGGACAGCACCCGCGCCAGGCCATGCCGCACGCCGCCACCCGCAGCGGGCGCCGCACGCCCGCGCGGCATGGCGCGGGTGCGTGCATCCGGGGTCGCAGGCGGGCGTCGTGGCCGCATGTCCTGCACCCCGTCGCGCTTACTTCTTGTCGGCCGGCTTGGCCTCGGCCGAGGCTTCCACCGGTGCCGCCGCGGCAGCGGCCGGGGCCGGACGCGCCTTGACCACGCGCACGCCGCGCGCCTTCATCCACGCGTCGAACTCCTCGGCGGTCATGCGCTTGCCGTTCTGGCTCATGTCGAAGCGCCACGGCGTGTTGTCGAATTCGGTCTGCGGCTTGTACGCGGCCGGATCATTCGGGTTCACCGCGGGTGCGCTGGGAATCGCCTTGGCGACGTTCTGGCAGCCTTCGATGCGCAGGCGCTGCAGCACGCTGTCCAGCGACTGCGCCTGCTCATAGTTGCTGGTCAGCACGCCGGCCGGCATGCCCAGCTGCGAGTTGCGGGTGAACAGTTCGCCGGCCACCGGCGCGATGGCCGTGGCCGGAAGCGGAAGCGGTGCCGCGCTGGCGCCAACCGAACAATCGACGGCGGCATGGGCGGCGGGAACCAGGGCCAGCGCCAGGACGGCGGCCGATGCAGTGCGCAGCATGAGGGACATCCAGGAAAGCGAGTGTGGTCGCGAGTTTAACAGCGACACAACCCGGTTCAAGGTCCTACATTCAATGAATACGGCAACTCTTTGGTTTTTTTGTGATTTCCTGACGAACGGTGGGGGAGAGCGTGACGACCAACGGTCGTCACCCACCGGAGCGACCGTCATCACCCACCGGAGCGATCGTCGTCACCCACCGAAGGGCGAGGGTCGTCACCCACAGGCCGGAAACAACAAGACCCGGCCGAAGCCGGGTCCTGCTGTGTCTTGCCGGTGAAACGCCGGAACTTAGTTCTGGACGTTCAGCTCGGTACGACGGTTCTTCGCACGGCCTTCCGGATTGTCCGAACCATCCGGGTTGGTGTTCGGGGCAATCGGACGGCTCTCGCCGTAGCCGATCGGGCCCTGCAGACGCGAAGCGTCCACGCCGTTCTGGGTCAGGTACTCGTACACCGCGGTGGCGCGACGCTCCGACAGCTTCTGGTTGTAGGCGTCGGTACCCTTCGAATCGGTGTGACCGGCGACTTCAACGCGCAGATCCGGGTAACGCTTCAGGATCTCGGAAGCTTCGCTCAGGATCGCCACGGCGTCCGGACGCAGGTTCGACTTGTCGAAGTCGAAGTTCACGCCCTTCAGGTCGATCGAAACCGGCACCGGGCAACCGTCCGGACCGATGGTCTGACCCGGCTGCGAATCCGGGCAGCGGTCGTCGCAGTTGTTGACGCCGTCACCGTCGTCATCCAGGTCGGCGCAGCTCGGGGCAACCGGAGCCGGGGCCGGAGCCGGAGCGACCGGGGCCGGGCCGAGCGGGATCACGACGCCGACCGAAGCCAGCACGTCGCCGAACCAGTCTTCGCCAGCAGCGTGGTAGCTCTGGTCGTCGAAGTCAGCGCGGTAGGCGACTTCGGCACGCACGGCAACGCGCTTGTCGAAGGTGGTCTGCAGGCCGGCACCGACCTTGGCGGCGAAGTTGCCGTCCTTGCGCTCGCGCGGGCCGTTCAGGTCAACGGCTTCGTACTCTTCTTCCGACTTCTGGTAGCCCAGGCCGAACAGCAGGTACGGGTTCCAGCCACGGCCTTCCTGCACGAAGTGGCGACGCAGGTCCAGCGAGGCGCCGTACTGCGACCAGTTCAGATCCTGGTTGGCGTCGAGGTTCGGGTTCTGGTAGTTCAGCTCACCGTCGAGCGACCAGTTCGGGCTGATGAACTTGCCCAGGCCCAGGGTCACGAAAGGAGCATCATTGGTCAGGCGATCGTTGTCCTGGAAGTTGAAGCCGGCCGAACCGGTCAGGTACCAGCGGTCATCGAATTCCTGTGCCGAAGCAGCCTGGGCAAAGGCCAGACCACCCAGCAGCGCGGCGGTGAGGATCTTCTTGTTCATTGAGTACAGCTCCTATATCGGGGGTATGAAACCGGTAGAGGCATGGGCCAGCACTACGACAGCCGATTCAGCACGCCACCGCCGCGAACATTATGCTCAGGCGAGTGAAGGCGATGTTAACAGTCCCGTAACATGTGAATACGGGTGCCGGGCCTCCACCGTGACCGGCGGTTGCACCCTATACAGGATCATGAAAAACCGCAACGGGCAGGCGCAGCAAGGGTTTTGCCGGGCTTCAGGCTGGTTTGCCGCGCATTTTGTCGCGCGCGAAAGTCAATAGTTCAGGCGGCGAAAAGCGTCGTGAGGAACTTTTATCCAGACGGGCCGGCGGCCGTCGCGTTCAAGAAAAACAGCCCTGCCATTCGTATATGCACCGCGCGGAACACCCCCTTGCCGGCCAGGTCGATTCGCGGCACCCTGAGCGCCTCCGTACGCAAGCGTATCCATGATGATGGCAGCCAGCGAAAGCGCTTTCCCGCACCTGTTCGCCCCGCTCGACCTGGGTTTCACCCAGCTGCGCAACCGGGTGCTGATGGGCTCGATGCATACCGGCCTCGAAGATCGAGCACGCGATTTCCCACGGCTGGCCGCGTATTTCGCCGAGCGTGCCGAAGGCGGCGTCGGCCTGATCGTCACCGGCGGTTTCGCACCCAACGTGGTCGGCTGGCTGAAGCCGTTCGGCGGCAAGCTTTCGTGGCCGTGGGAAGTGCGTCCGCATCGCCAGCTCACCGCCGCCGCGCACCGGCATGGCGCGAAGATCTGCCTGCAGTTGCTGCATGCCGGGCGCTACGCGTATCACCCGCTTTCGGTCGCGCCATCGAAACTGAAGGCGCCGATCAATCCGTTCACTCCGCGCGCGTTGTCGGCGGCCGGGGTGGAGCGGCACATCGCCGATTACGCGCGCAGCGCGCGGCTGGCCCGCGAAGCCGGTTACGACGGCGTTGAAGTGATGGGCTCGGAGGGATACCTCATCAACGAGTTCATCGCCCCGCGCAGCAACCAGCGCACCGACCGCTGGGGCGGTGACGCGACCCAGCGCATGCGCTTCGCGGTGGAAATCGTGCGGCGCATCCGCGAGGCCTGCGGCCCGGACTTCATCATCATCTACCGGTTGTCGCTGGTGGACCTGGTCGATGACGGCAGCAACTGGCAGGAAATCGTCGCCCAGGCCCAGGCCATCGAAGCGGCCGGCGCCACCCTCATCAATTCCGGCATCGGCTGGCATGAGGCGCGCATCCCGACCATCGCCACCTCGGTACCGCGCGGTGCATTCGCCGGCGTTACCGCCAAGCTCAGGCCGCACGTGCGCATCCCGCTGGTGGCCAGCAACCGCATCAACATGCCTGATGTCGCCGAGCGCATCCTGGCCGGCGGCGGTGCCGACCTGGTCTCCCTGGCACGCCCCCTGCTCGCCGATCCGCACTGGGCGAACAAGGCCCGCAGCGGCCGCACCCAGGCGATCAACACCTGCATCGCGTGCAACCAGGCCTGCCTGGACCATGTCTTCGAGAACAAGCTGGCCAGCTGCCTGGTCAACCCGCGTGCCGCGCACGAAACCGAACTGGCATACCGCCCGGTCTCCCGCCCGCGGCGCGTGGCGGTGGTCGGGGCGGGCCCGGCCGGACTGGCATGCGCCACCGTCGCCGCCGAGCGTGGCCACCAGGTGACCCTGTTCGAGGCCAGCGACGAGATCGGCGGCCAGTTCAACGTGGCCAAACGCATTCCCGGCAAGGAAGAGTTCCACGAGACGCTGCGCTATTTCCGCCACCGCCTGGACGAAACCGGCGTGCAGCAGCGCCTGGGCACCCGCGCCGACGCGGCGCTGCTGGCCGGCTTCGACGAGGTCGTGCTGGCCACCGGCATCGTGCCGCGCAAGGTCGATTTCCCCGGCGCCGACCATCCCCGCGTGGTCGGCTACCTGGATGTGCTGCTCGGCCGGGTCGAGGTCGGCCCGCGCGCCGCGATCATCGGTGCCGGTGGCATCGGCTTCGACGTCGGTGAGTTCCTCAGCCACGATGGCCCCTCCCCGGCCCTCGACCCGGCGCGCTGGATGGCCGAATGGGGCGTGGATCCGTCCTTCGAAGCGCGCGGCGCACTGGCACGCCCTGCGCCGGAACCCTCTCCGCGCCGGCTGTGGCTGCTGCAGCGCAGCCCCGGCCGCCCCGGCGCGAAGCTGGGCCGGACCACCGGCTGGATCCATCGCGCCACGTTGAAGGCCAAGGGCGTGACGATGATGGGCGGGGTGGAGTACCTCGGCGTGGACGATGCCGGCCTGCACATCCGCGTCGAAGGCGTCGAGCAGGTGCTGGAGGTGGACCATGTGGTGATCTGTGCCGGGCAGCAACCCAACCGGACGCTGCTCGACGACCTGCAGTCGGCCGGCATCAGCGCGCGGGTGATCGGCGGTGCCGATGTCGCCGCCGAACTGGATGCCAAACGCGCCATCGACCAGGGCAGCCGGGTGGCGGCCGCGTTGTAGAAAAGCTGAATGGGCGACTGCGGTCCCGCTTCCGCGACCGCGCGCGAACCTGAATGTCAAGCCTGTTCATTCAGGACGCATTGGGAAAAGCCCCCTTACCTTGCGCCAACTTTCCGCTCACCACCCAGTCCTTGGTGAGCAGGCGTGGCCCCCCGATCGAGCCGTCGATCGTTCTTGTTGGGCCACCCACGGGGCGACCCCGATGGTCGCCTCCCCATGACGCCAAGTCGTAGCCCGTTCCTTGCTGGCCATTACCGCCGGCGGAGTTGCGTGGCGCGGCCCATACGGAGCAAGGAGTGATATGAAACTGGCCTGGATTCTCTGGTTGTCGCAGTTGCTGCCGCAGCCGGCCGCCGATTCGTTGTGCCTGAGCACGACCGTTTACCTCGAAGCCCGCGACCAGACCGTGCGCGGCCAGCAGGCCGTCGCCGAAGTGGCGCTGCGGCGCCGCGACAGCGGCCTGTGGGGCGATTCGATGTGCCAGGTGGTCACCGCACGCAGGCAGTTCGCACCGACCATCGTCGCTCCCGGCACCCAGCTGGGCAACGATGCGGCATGGCGCGAAGCGATGACCGTGGCGTTCGACGCCGAACGCAACTGGGCGCTGCCGGCCAGCGAACGGCGTGAGATCGTGCCCGGGGCAAGCCATTTCGCCGCGCTGGCGCTCGCCAGCCCGAGCTGGCGCAACGCCTACCAGGTGGCGACCATCGGCGACCACACCTTCTACAAGGTGCAGAGCCTCAAGCCCCGCCAGTCGTAACGGACTGTTCACCCGGGCGCGATTGCCGCGCGCCCCCGGCTCCGCGATAGTGAAGGTTTCCTGCCAACACCATTGCGGAGTTCCCATGAAGCTGTACAGCAAGCCCGGCGCGTGCTCGACCGCCGACCACATCGCCCTGCAGTGGACCGGCCAGCCGTTCGAGGTCGAGCTGATGGACGGCGAGCGGCTGAAGAGCCCCGAGTATCTGAAGATCAACCCGTCGGGCGCCGTCCCGGCACTGGTCGATGGCGATTTCACGCTGACCCAGAACGCCGCGATCCTGGGCTATATCGCCGATACCCATCCGCAGGCAGGCCTTGCCGGCGATGGCAGCCCGCGCCAGCGCGCCGAAGCCGTCCGCTGGCTGGCATTCGTCAATTCCGACCTGCATCCGGCGTTCCGCCCGCTGTTCGCGCCGACCCGCTTCATCGCCGACGAAGCGCAGAAGGACGCGCTGGCCAGCACCGCGCGCGCGCGCCTGCGCACGCTGTTCGAGCAGGCCGACCGCCAGCTCGCCGACAAGCCCTGGCTGGCCGGGTTCCGCAGTTTCGCCGATCCCTACTTCTACATCACCCTGCGCTGGGCCGAACGCACGAAGCTGGACCTGTCCGGGCTGGACAACCTGTCCGCTTACCGCACCCGCATGGAAGCCGACACCGGCGTGCAGGCGGCGCTGAAGGCCGAAGGGCTGGACTGAGGCGACGGCGGAGCGAAGTGCCGGCCGTGCGGCCGGCACCGGCCTTCAACCGATCGTGTCGACCGGGTTGCCCTTGCCATCCCGCATCTGCGTGGGACGCACCTCGACCACCAGTCCACTGCCCTCGGGCAGCGCATACGTGCCGCGCCTCGGCGCCAGCGTGGCCAGAAGCGCGCGCAGCGTTGCGGCGCTCAACGTGCAGCGCGCGCCAGCACCGTCCAGCACCACGCCATCGCGATCGCCCGGCACGAACGTCCACCGTCGCTCGCGGCCGACCAGATCCAGCGTTTCACCGAACGGCAGCCGCATCGGCAGCAGCTGCAGCAGGCTGGGGACCTGTCCCGCGCCCAGCACCAGCTCGACCGGGCCGTTTCCGGCCGGCAGCGACCATTCCAGCGTTTCCACGAACAACGACGTGGTACTGGAGCCTTCGCGCAGGCTGCCCTCGTCCACCTGCGCCGCCAGCGCCGGGTCCCGCAGCAGGTCGCCGCGGTCGAGGTCGGTGATCCACAACGGCATGCCCGGCTCGAGGACCTTCAGCACCTGCTCGGTACACCAGCGCATGATCGCCGCCATTTCGCCGTCGGCCAGGCCGATCACCTGCAGGAACTGCAACCGCCCATTGGGGGTATCGCGCGGGGCCAGCTGCGGGTCCTGCATGAACGCCACGTAGCGCAGTACCGTGTCGTGGTCCAGGGCGATCGGCCCGTTGGCATTCATGTGGTGCCCCTGCTCGAACACGTTGCCGCTCTCGAACACATAGCGCGCCAGGTTCTGCAGCAGGTTCATCGGCCACGCTGGCGGAACATCCGCAGGGGTGGCGCCCTCCGGCACGGCCAGGCGGAAGGTCAACTCGAAACCGAAGCCGCTCACCTGCGCATCCTCGCTCTCCTTGCCGAACAGCTCGGAGAACCCATAGGTCACATAGTGCCAATGCGGACGCGGCTGCTCGCTCCAGTACACGCTGATTCCATCGAGCGGGTTGTCGCCGCCCAGCGTCCACGGCAGCGCCGAACCGAAGTGCCGCGGCTCCTGCCCCGGGTAAATGCAGGCAAGAGCGGCATTGATGGCATCCCAGCCAGGCGTGCCGCCATCGTTGTCGTGATCGTCGGTGGGCGCGATGGTGGTGTCGACCTGCACGGCGGGCCTCCTGGTTGTCTGACCGGAGACTGTAACGCGGGCCGCCTGGATGCGCGCCGTCGGCCGCCCCCGTCCTGCCGTGGCGCGCCAGCGGCGGCGCGAGCCCCGCGCTTCAGCCGGCCGACAGCGCCGGCTCCACCTGCTGCCGCGTTTCTTCCAGCCAGCGATTGGCCAATGCCGGGCTGCGCGCCTTGCCGATGGCCGCCACCATTTCCGGCCACAGCTGTTCCAGCGCGGCGGCATCGGTGCAGCGCTCGATCTTGAGCTGCATGAAATACCCCTTCAGCCCCAGATGGCGGCGCACCGACTCGCTCATCCACTCATAGAGCACCTGGTACAGCTGCGGATCCTGGCCGCGCCCATGGGTACGCGGCAGCGATGCAGCCGGGGCGGCGCTGCCACCCACCACTTCGATCAGGCCCTGGACGACCAGCTGCTCCAGCGTGTCCTGCGGTGCGCGCAGTCCCGGCAACAGCGCGCGCAGCGACGCGTCATCGCGCTGCCCATCCACCATCAGCAGGATCGAGCGCAACGCGGCTGGCAGCCGCAGCGCCCGATCTTCGATTTCCTGTCGGCCAGCGGCCGTCTTGGCGTACAGCAGTGCCATGGTCTTCCCCCCTGTGATATCCCCGGTGCCACCGTGTTGCAACACGGTGACAGCGCGAGCTTACTCCAGTGGCCGGGCCGGAAACGCTGCAGTGCAGCAGATCGGGGTGGCGGGGGAAGCCGGGCAGGCGCCAGCGCTACCGGCCCAGGACGCGGCGGATCTCGTCCAGCGCGGCCGGATCGTCGAGGGTGGAGAGATCGCCCGGATCACGCTGTTCGGCCAGGGCCTGCAGCGAGCGCCGCAGCAGCTTGCCCGAGCGCGTCTTCGGCAGCGCATTGACCACGTGCACGTGCGCCGGGCGCGCCACCGCGCCCAGCGAGCCGGTGACCTTGGCCATCATCTCGGCTACCACCGGTGCCGGATCCTCGCCGTTCAGTCCCTGCTTGAGGGTCACGAACACCAGTGGCACCTGCCCCTTCAGCTCGTCCTTGACGCCGATCACGGCGGCCTCGGCCACGCGCGGATGGCTGGAGATGGCCTCTTCGATCTCGCGCGTGCCCAGCCGGTGCCCGGCCACGTTGATGACATCGTCGGTACGGCCGAGGATGAAGGTGTAGCCATCGTCATCGCGGATCGCCCAGTCCAGCGAGCTGTACAGCAGTTCCTTGAAATGGCTGAAATAGCTCTGCAGGAAGCGCGCATCGTCGTTCCACACCGTGCTCATGCAGCCAGGCGGCAGCGGCGGGGTCACCACCAGCACGCCCTTCTGGCCGGCCGCCACTTCCTCGCCGGTGTTCTCGTCGATGACCTTCATGCGGTAGCCGAGGTTGGGGAACCCCGGCGAACCGAAGCGCACCGGCTTCATGTCCAGGCCGGGCAGCAGGGTGAGCGCCGGCCAGCCGGTCTCGGTCTGCCAGTAGTTGTCGATGATCGGCTTGCCCAGTGCGTCGCTGGCCCACAGCGCGGTGGGTTCATCCAGCGGCTCGCCGGCCAGGAAGATGTACTTCAGCGCGCTGAGGTCGTGGCGGCGGATGAAGTCCACGTCGTGCTTCTTCAGCACGCGGATGGCGGTCGGCGAGGAGAACAGCGTGCGTACGCCGTACTGCTCGCACAGCGCCCACCAGATGCCGGGATCGGGGTTGGTCGGCAGGCCTTCGTACAGCAGCGAGGTGCAGCCACCGATCAGCGGACCGTAGACGTTGTACGAATGGCCGACCGCCCAGCCGACATCGGAGGTGGAGAACATCACCTGGCCGGGGCGACAGTCGAACACGGTCTCCATCGACTGCGCCATCGCCACCGCGTAACCGCCGACGTCGCGCTGCACGCCCTTCGGCTTGCCGGTGGTACCGGAGGTGTACAGCAGGTAGCTCGGCTCGCTCGATTCCAGCCACTGCACCGGCACGTCCACGTGGCCGATCTCCGCGCGCAGCGTCGCGTAGTCCACGTCGCGTCCTTCCACGCGCGGCTGCGCCGGGTCCAGCCCGCGCGACACGATCAGCACGTGCGGCGGCGGGGCGGTCGCTTCGGCGCAGGCCGCATCCACCATCGGCTTGTAGGGGATCAGCTTGCCGCCGCGCATGCCCGCGTCGGCGGCGATCAGCAGCTTCGGCCTGGCGTCATCGATGCGCAGCGCCAGGTTGTGCGCGGCAAAACCACCGAACACCACCGAGTGCACCGCACCGATGCGCGCGCAGGCGAGCATCGCGAACACGGCTTCGGCCATGTTCGGCATGTAGATCACCACGCGGTCGCCATGGCCGACGCCGAGGTGCTGCAGCACGGCGGCGAAGTCGTTCACTTCGCGGTACAGCTCGCGGTAGGTGATTTCGCGGGTGACATTGGTTTCGGTGGAGACCGATACCAGCGCGAGCTGGTCGCCGCGCTCGGCCAGGTGGCGGTCCACGGCGTTGTAGCAGAGGTTGGTTTCCCCGCCCACGAACCAGCGCCGGAACGGCGGGTTGCTGTAGTCCAGAATCTGCGTCGGCGGCTTGTGCCAGTAGATCCGTTTCGCTTCTTCGCCCCAGAACGCCTCCGGCTCGTCGATCGAGCGGCGGTAGGTTTCTTCGTAGTTCATGACACAGCCCTCCCAGACAAAGCCATGGGATCGAGCATAGTGCGGTGCTGGCGCATGGGCCGCCCTACCTTGGTCGTAGGGCGGCATGCCACGCTGCGGCGACGGTGGCCGCGGCAGCAGCGGGTCATGGACCCGCTCTACCGGTTTTCTTCCTGCGGGGAATCAGCCCAGCAGGTGGGCGACGCCGGAGCGCTCTTCTTCCAGCTCGGCCAGGGTCTTGTCGATGTACTTCTGGCTGAAGTCGTCGATCGGCAGGTCCTTGACCAGCGTGTACCGGCCGTTTTCGGTGGTGACCGGGAAACCGAAGATCACGCCTTCCGGAATGCCGTAGGAACCATCGGACGGCACGCCCATGGTGACCCACTTGCCGTGGCTGCCCAGCACCCAGTCGCGCACGTGGTCGATGGCCGCATTGGCCGCCGATGCCGCCGACGACGAGCCGCGGGCTTCGATGATCGCCGCGCCGCGCTTGCCGACGGTCGGGATGAAGCTGTTGGCGTTCCAGTCCTGGTCGTTGATGGCATCGCCGATGGACGCGCCATCGGCGGTGGCGAAGCGGTAATCCGGGTACATGGTCGGGCTGTGGTTGCCCCACACCACCAGCTTCTCCATGCCACCGACCGGCTTGCCGAGCTTGGCCGACAGTTGGCTCAGCGCGCGGTTGTGGTCCAGGCGCAGCATGGCGGTGAAGTTGCGCGGATCCAGGTCCGGCGCCGACTTCATCGCGATGTAGGCGTTGGTGTTGGCCGGGTTGCCGACCACCAGCACCTTGACGTCGCGGCTGGCGACCTTGTTCAGCGCGGCGCCCTGGGCGGTGAAGATCTTCGCGTTCTCCAGCAGCAGGTCCTTGCGCTCCATGCCCGGGCCGCGCGGACGCGCGCCGACCAGCAGGGCGACGTCGGCGTCCTTGAACGCCACTTCGGCGTCATCGGTGCCGACGATGCCGGCCAGCAGCGGGAACGCGCAGTCTTCCAGCTCCATGATCACGCCCTTCAGCGCGGCCTGGGCCTTCTCCACCGGCAGTTCCAGCAGCTGCAGGATGACCGGCTGGTCCTTGCCGAGCATTTCGCCGGAGGCGATGCGGAACAGCAGGGCATAACCGATCTGGCCGGCAGCGCCGGTCACGGCAACACGAACAGGTGCTTTCATGGGGGTTTCCTCTTGCTTGCAAGCGTTGGATGTATGCCGCGGGCGTGGCCGTGCGGCCTGGCAGGCGGCGGGGATCATGAAAACGGCCACCGCAGGGTGGCCGTTTCAAAGGGGACGATCAGGCGGCGAGGATCTTGTTCCACTCCGCGACACGGTCGGCCTTGGCGGCCAGCACGGCGTCGGTGTCGCCTTCCAGGGTGATCTTGTTGATCACATCGCCCTGCTTCACCGAATCGACCACGTCCTGGCCTTCCAGCACCTTGCCGAACACGGTGTGCTTGCCATCGAGCCAATCGGTCTTGATGTGGGTGATGAAGAACTGGCTGCCATTGGTATTCGGGCCGGCATTGGCCATCGACAGCGAGCCGACCTCATGGCGCGCGCCGCCCTTGGCTTCGTCCTCGAACTTGTAGCCCGGGCCGCCGGTGCCCTGGCCCTTGGGGCAGCCGCCCTGGATCATGAAGTCGGCGATCACGCGGTGGAAGATCAGGCCGTCATAGAAGCCGTGCTTCACCAGGTTCACGAAATTGGCCACGGTCAGCGGCGCCTTGTCGGCGAACAGCTCGACCTTGATCGGGCCGCGGGAGGTGTCGAAGGTGGCGATCAGGGACATGAGGATCCTTGGAATCTGAGGGAATCTGAGGGGAATGCGTCTAGCTGGCTAGTTTACACCGGTGGTGTTGCGACCGCGGCCATGACGAACGTCGGGGGCGCTGAAGGCAAGCGCCGCCGGACAGGGCGCGGGCTGCCGGGCCTTCCTGAATGGGGCCTCGGCACAGGCGGAAGCGGGCTTTTCGCGAAATGGCAACTTCGCGGTATGATGATGGACTTCTTTTTCCAAATCCGGCGCCGACTGGCCCCCTTCCGCATGTCCATCGAAAATCTTCGCAACATCGCCATCGTCGCCCACGTCGACCATGGCAAGACCACCTTGGTCGATCAGCTGCTGAAGCAGTCCGGCACCCTGTCCGAGCGCACCGTCCTCGCCGAGCGCGTGATGGACAGCAACGACCAGGAAAAGGAACGCGGCATCACCATCCTGGCCAAGAACACCGCCATCACCTGGCAGGGCAACCGCATCAACATCGTCGACACCCCCGGACACGCCGACTTCGGCGGTGAGGTGGAGCGCGTGCTGTCGATGGTCGATACGGTGCTGATCCTGGTCGACGCGATGGACGGCCCGATGCCGCAGACCCGCTTCGTGACCCAGAAGGCATTCGCGATGGGCTTCAAGCCGATCGTGGTGGTCAACAAGATCGACCGCCCGGGCGCCCGTCCGGACTGGGTGATCGACCAGGTGTTCGACCTGTTCGACAAGCTCGGCGCCACCAACGAGCAGCTGGACTTCCCGATCGTGTACGCCTCGGCCCTGAACGGCTATGCCGGCCTGGAAGACACCGTCCGCGACGGCGACATGACCCCGCTGTACGAAGCGATCATGCGCCACGCGCCGAAGCCGGAAGTCGACCCGGACGGCCCGTTCCAGATGCGCATCAGCCAGCTGGACTACAACAACTTCGTGGGCGTGATCGGCATCGGCCGCATCCAGCGCGGCACCCTGAAGAAGAACATGCCGGTCGCGGTGATCGACCGTGAAGGCAAGAAGCGCAACGGCAAGGTGCTGCAGGTGCTGGGCTTCCTCGGCCTGGAGCGCATCGAGCAGGACAGCGCGGAAGCCGGCGACATCGTCGCCATCTCCGGCATCCAGGAACTGACCATCTCCGACACCGTCTGCGCGGTCGATACCCCCGAAGCGCTGCCGGCGCTGACCGTGGACGAGCCGACCATCTCGATGACCTTCCAGGTCAACAACTCGCCGTTCGCCGGCAACAAGGACCTGTCCGGCGGCAAGTTCCTGACCAGCCGCCAGATCAAGGACCGCCTGGACCGTGAAAAGGTCCACAACGTGGCCCTGAAGGTCGAGCAGCTCGAAGACGCCGACAAGTTCCTGGTCTCCGGTCGCGGCGAGCTGCACCTGTCGGTGCTGATCGAGAACATGCGCCGCGAAGGCTACGAACTGGCCGTGTCGCGCCCGGAAGTGATCATCAAGGAAATCGACGGCCAGTCCATGGAGCCGATCGAACAGCTGGTGGTGGACGTGGAAGAAATCCACCAGGGTGGCGTGATGGAAAAGCTGGGCACCCGCAAGGGCCAGCTGAAGAACATGGAATCGGACGGCAAGGGCCGCGTGCGCCTGGAATACCAGATCCCGGCGCGTGGCCTGATCGGTTTCCAGAACGAGTTCAAGACCCTGACCCAGGGCTCGGGCCTGCTGTTCCATGTGTTCGACCATTACGGTCCGAAGGAACAGGGCGCCATCGCCAAGCGCCAGAACGGCGTGATGATCGCCAATGCCCCGGGCACCACCCCGGCCTATTCGCTCGGCCCGCTGCAGGAGCGCGGCAAGCTGTTCGCCGCCGAGGGCGACAACGTGTACGAAGGCCAGCTGGT
>Ga0160433_100495_pt1 | contig 18690 bp, 12 predicted proteins | sample HID1972K_E0MG_FD_108235 | JGI IMG/M metagenome (GOLD analysis project Ga0160433, IMG submission 108235) | Enriched pill bug-associated microbial communities from UW Madison campus, WI, USA - HID1972K_E0 MG | ecosystem: Host-associated > Arthropoda: Insects > Digestive system > Unclassified ... | reverse complement strand
GCCATCTCGATCTGTCTGGTGCAGCGCGGTTACAGGGGTTGCGACCGCTGCGCGGTCGATCGCGCGGTCCGGCGTCCCGGCACAAGGCCGCTCCTACAAAGTACAGATAAATCAATGAGTTAGTGTGTATTCTACGAGAGCGGTCTTGTGCCGCGATCGGCCACGAAGCGGCCGTAGTCCGGTAATCGCGGTGTGCCAGACTGACCGCATGGGCAGGTTTTACGACCGCTTCGCGGCCGATCGCGGCACAAGGCGCGCTCCCACAGAGCAGTGGTGCCGCGCTTGCAGGCCTTGTTCTCTGCGCGACAGCGCAGCCCAGCGGGCTGAGCGATCTCCTACAGGGGGCTGGATCAGTTGAGGATCTCGACCAGATCCACATCCACCTCGCGGCTCATCAGGTTCTTCTCGACTTCACCGGTCAACTTGACCCGGGTTTTGTCATTGAAGGGCGTTGGCGGCAGGTCTTCATCGTCGATTTCGACGGTGATGGTGCCAGTGTTGTCCTTGAACTCGTATTTGTCGTCGTTGTTGAGCTTCTTGGTGACGAAGCCCTGCAGCACCACCGGGGTGTCATCTGCAGCTTCGTTGGCAGCGGCCACGGTGGTGATCGGCTGGGCCCCCGGACCGGTGTAGCCGGCAGCCAGGGCTGCGGTGCTGAACAGTGGGGCGAGGAGGATAGCGAGGTAGCGGGCTTTCATGGCGTCTGGTCCTGTGTCGATTTCGATGGGACCAGATTAGCGCCAGCGGCTGAACTGAAACTTAATGCAAAAAAACCGGCCGAGGCCGGTTTTTTTGGACACCCGCTTACTGGTGATACTTCGCCGACAACTCGTGCACGGCGTTGATGAACGCCCCGGCATGTTCCGGATCAACTTCCGGGGTAATGCCATGGCCAAGGTTGAACACATGGCCGCTGCCCTGGCCGTAACTGGCGAGGATGCGCCCCACTTCCGTGCGGATGGCCTCGGGCTTGGCGTACAGCACGGTCGGGTCCATGTTGCCCTGCAGCGCGACCTTGTCGCCGACCCGGCGGCGGGCGTCGCCGATGTCGCAGGTCCAGTCCAGGCCCAGTGCATCGGCGCCGGCCTCGGCGATGCTTTCCAGCCATAGGCCGCCGTTCTTGGTGAAGAGGATTACCGGCACCTTGCGCCCATCGTGCTCGCGGATCAGGCCGCTGACGATCTTGCGCATGTAGGCCAGGGAGAACTCCTGATAGGCCGCTGCCGACAGGTTACCGCCCCAGGTGTCGAAGATCTGCACCGCCTGGGCGCCCGCCTGGATCTGCCCGTTGAGGTAGCTGATGACCGACTGCGCCAGCTTGTCGAGCAGCAGGTGCATGGCCTGGGGATTGTCGTAGAGCATCGCCTTGGTCTTGCGGAAGTCCTTGGACGAGCCGCCCTCGACCATGTAGGTGGCCAGGGTCCAGGGGCTGCCGGAGAAACCGATCAGCGGCACACGGCCATTGAGCTCGCGGCGAATGGTGCTGACCGCATCCATGACGTAGCCCAGGTCCTTGTGCGGATCGGGGATCGGCAAGGCTTCGATGTCTGCCAGGGTGCTGACGACCTTCTTGAAACGCGGGCCTTCGCCGGTTTCGAAGTACAGGCCCTGGCCCATGGCATCGGGAATGGTGAGGATGTCCGAGAACAGGATCGCGGCGTCCAGCGGATAGCGATCCAGTGGCTGCAGGGTGACCTCGCAGGCGAACTGCGGGTTCATGCACAGGCTCATGAAGTCGCCAGCCTTGGCGCGGCTGGCGCGATACTCCGGGAGGTAGCGGCCAGCCTGGCGCATCATCCACACCGGGGTCACGTCTACGGGTTGCTTGAGCAGTGCACGCAGGAAACGATCGTTCTTCAGGGCAGTCATGTCGGCATCCGGAAAAAAAGTACGGGCATTTTCTCAGACGCACAAAGAAAAGGCACGGTCGTTTGTCTATCGGTATGCCGTGAATCAATAATTTTTGTATACAAGATAGATCCTGCGAGGGCTTCGCCCTCGATCGCGGCGCAAGGCGCGCTCCCACAGATTGGCCGCTAAAACAATGTATTAGCGTTGCTCTATGAGCGGCCTTGTGTCGCGAAAGGGCCGCAAAGCGGCCCTAGGGTCTTTCAGACTTCCAGGTAGTCCAGGATCCCTTCGGCGGCATTGCGCCCCTCGAAGATGGCCGTCACCACCAGGTCCGAACCGCGCACCATGTCGCCACCGGCGAAGATCTTCGGGTTGCTGGTCTGGTGTTTGAAGGCGCTCTTCTCCGGTGCCACCACACGGCCCTGGCTGTCGGTCTGGATACCGAACTGCTCGAACCATGGCGCGGGGCTCGGGCGGAAGCCGAAGGCGATGACCACGGCGTCGGCTGGCAGGATCTCCTCGGAACCGGGGATCGGCTCGGGGCTGCGGCGGCCACGGGCGTCTGGCTCGCCGAGACGGGTCTCGACCACCTTGACGCCTTCGACCTTGTCCTCACCGACAATGGCGATCGGCTGACGGTTGTAGAGGAACTTCACGCCCTCTTCCTTGGCGTTCTTCACTTCCTTGCGCGAGCCGGGCATGTTCGCCTCGTCGCGGCGATAGGCACAGGTGACCTGCTTGGCGCCCTGACGGATGGAGGTACGGTTGCAGTCCATCGCAGTGTCGCCACCGCCGAGCACCACGACCTTCTTGCCCTGCATGTCGATGAAGTCTTCCGGCGCCTTCTCGAAGCCCAGGTTGCGGTTGACGTTGGCCACCAGGAAATCCAGCGCGTCGTGCACGCCCGGCAGGTCCTCGCCGGGGAAGCCGCCCTTCATGTACGTATAGGTACCCATGCCCATGAACACGGCGTCGTACTCGGCGAGCAGCTGTTCCACCGTGATGTCCTTGCCCACCTCGGTATTGAGGCGGAACTCGATGCCCATGCCGCTGAAGACTTCGCGGCGATTGCTCAACACGGTCTTTTCCAACTTGAACTCGGGGATGCCGAAGGTCAGCAGGCCGCCGATCTCAGGGTTGCGGTCGAACACCACCGGCGTCACGCCGGCGCGCACCAGCACGTCGGCGCAACCCAGCCCGGCCGGGCCGGCGCCAATCACCGCGACACGCTTGCCGGTCGGCTTGACCTTGGACATGTCCGGACGCCAGCCCATGGCGAAGGCGGTGTCGGTGATGTACTTCTCCACCGAGCCGATGGTCACCGCGCCGAATCCGTCGTTGAGGGTGCAGGCACCTTCGCACAGACGATCCTGCGGGCAGACTCGGCCACAGACTTCCGGCAGGGTATTGGTCTGGTGCGACAGCTCCGCCGCGGCCAGGATGTTGCCTTCCGACACCAGCTTCAGCCAGTTCGGAATGAAGTTGTGCACCGGGCATTTCCATTCGCAGTACGGGTTGCCACAGCCCAGGCAACGGTGCGCCTGGTCGGTGGCCTGCAAGGGCTTGAAGGGCTCGTAGATTTCCACGAACTCTTTCTTGCGCTGGCGCAGCAGCTTCTTCTTCGGGTCCTTGCGCCCGACCTCGATGAACTGGAAGTCGTTATTCAGACGTTCAGCCATTTTTCAAAACCTCTTTACCGCAGTTGCAAGCTACACGCCGCAAGCTGCAAGTCGATCACTTGGGTCAGGCAAGCCTCGCGCTGCTTTTACTTGCAGCGTGAAGCCTGCCACTTGCAGCTGCCTTTACTGCGGATTGGCGCGGGTGCTGGACAGCAGTTGCTTGAGGTTGGCCGCCTTGGGCTTGACCAGCCAGAAGCGCCGCACGTAGTCGTCCAGGTTCTCGAAGAGCTCACGCCCCCACTCGCTGCCGGTCTCGTCCACGTATTCGCCCAGGACACGCGCCAGGTGGCTGCGGTACGCCTCCATCGCTTCACCACTGATCCGCTGGATTTCCACCAGTTCGTGGTTGAGCTTGTCGACGAAGCTGTTGTCCATGTCGAGCACGTAGGCGAAGCCGCCCGTCATGCCAGAGCCGAAGTTGTAACCGGTCTTGCCCAGAACGCAGACAAAGCCACCGGTCATGTATTCACAGCAGTGATCGCCAGTGCCCTCGACGACAGCGTGGGCACCGGAGTTGCGTACCGCAAAACGCTCCCCGGCGGTGCCGGCAGCGAACAGCTTGCCGCCCGTGGCGCCATACAGGCAGGTGTTGCCGACGATAGCGCTGTGCTGGGTTTCGAACGGGCTGCCGGCAGGTGGCACGATGACCAGTTTGCCGCCGGTCATGCCCTTGCCGACGTAGTCGTTGGCGTCGCCTTGCAGGTGCAGGTTCAAACCACCGGCGTTCCACACGCCGAAGCTCTGGCCAGCGGTACCCTTGAAGCGGAAGGTGATGGGCGCCGCGGCCATGCCCTGGTTGCCATGCAGGCGGGCGATCTCGCCGGAGATCCGCGCGCCGATGGAACGGTCGCAGTTGCAGATATCCAGGCTGAATTCGCCACCGGCCATGTCACGGATGGCCGGCAGGGCCATCTCGACCATCTTCTCGGCCAGCTCGCCCTTGTCGAACGGCGGGTTGCGCTCGACCTGGCAGTATTGTGGCTTGTCGGCCGGCACATGCGGGCTGCCTAGCAAGGGGCTGAGGTCCAGGTGACGCTGCTTCTCGGTCTCGCCCGGCAGCATTTCCAGCAGGTCGGTGCGACCGATCAGCTCGCCCAGGCTGCGCAGGCCCAGCTTGGCCAGCCACTCACGGGTTTCTTCGGCAACGAAGGTGAAGAAGTTCACTACCATGTCGACGGTGCCGATGTAGTGATCCTTGCGCAACTTGTCGTTCTGGGTCGCCACGCCGGTGGCGCAGTTGTTCAGGTGGCAGATGCGCAGGTACTTGCAGCCCAGGGCGATCATCGGCGCGGTGCCGAAGCCAAAACTCTCGGCACCGAGGATGGCCGCCTTGATCACGTCCAGGCCGGTCTTCAGGCCGCCGTCGGTCTGTACCCGGACCTTGCCGCGCAGGTCGTTGCCGCGCAGGGTCTGGTGGGTTTCGGCCAGGCCAAGCTCCCATGGCGCACCAGCGTACTTGATCGAAGTCAGCGGCGAAGCACCGGTGCCGCCGTCGTAGCCGGAGATGGTGATCAGGTCGGCATAGGCCTTGGCCACGCCGGCGGCGATGGTGCCGACGCCAGCCTCCGCCACCAGCTTGACCGACACCAGGGCTTGCGGATTGACCTGCTTGAGGTCGTAGATCAGCTGCGCCAGGTCTTCGATCGAGTAGATGTCGTGGTGCGGCGGGGGCGAGATCAGGGTAACGCCCGGCACCGCATAGCGCAGGCGAGCGATCAGGCCGTTGACCTTGCCGCCCGGCAGCTGGCCGCCCTCACCCGGCTTGGCGCCCTGGGCGACCTTGATCTGCAGCACTTCGGCGTTGACCAGGTATTCCGGCGTGACGCCGAAGCGGCCGGTGGCCACTTGCTTGATCTTGGAGCTCTTGATGGTGCCGTAGCGGGACGGATCTTCGCCGCCCTCACCGGAGTTGGAGCGCGCGCCCAGACGGTTCATGGCCTCGGCCAGGGCCTCATGGGCTTCCGGCGACAGCGCGCCAAGCGAAATGCCGGCGGAGTCGAAGCGCTTGAGGATGGCCTCCAGCGGCTCGACCTCTTCCACTGCCAGGGGCTGGTCAGCCACCTTGACCTTGAGCAGGTCGCGGATCATCGATACCGGACGCTGGTCGACCAGCGTGGTGTATTCCTTGAACTTGGCGTAGTCGCCCTGCTGCACGGCGGCTTGCAGGGTGTTGACCACGTCCGGGTTGTAGGCGTGGTACTCGCCACCGTGGACGAACTTCAGCAGGCCGCCTTGCTGGATCGGCTTGCGCGCGCTCCAGGCTTCGGCGGCGAGCAGCTTCTGCTCGTTTTCGAGGTCGACGAACCGCGCACCCTTGATACGGCTGGCGACGCCACGGAAGCTCAGGCCGACCACTTCGTCCGACAGGCCCACGGCTTCGAACAGCTGGGCGCCACGGTAGGAGGCGATGGTCGAGATGCCCATCTTCGAGAGGATCTTCAGCAGGCCCTTGGAGATGCCCTTGCGGTAGTACTTGAAGACTTCGTCCAGGTCGCCCAGCACTTCGCCGGTGCGGATCAGGTCGGCCAGCACTTCATAGGCCAGGTACGGGTAGACCGCCGAGGCGCCGAAGCCGAGCAACACGGCAAAGTGATGCGGATCGCGCGCGGTAGCGGTCTCGACCAAAATGTTGCTGTCGCAGCGCAGGCCCTGCTCGGTCAGGCGGTGGTGGACCGCGCCGACGGCCAGCGAGGCGTGCACCGGCAGCTTGCCGGGGGCGATGAAGCGGTCGGTCAGCACCAGCTGGGTCTTGCCCGAGCGCACCGCTTCCTCGGCCTGATCGGCGATGCTGCGCACGGCCGCTTCCAGGCCGATGCCTTGCTCATAGTTGAGGTCGATGACCTGGCGCTCGAAGCCCTCGCGCTCCAGGTTCATCAGCGAACGCCACTTGGCCGGGGAAATCACCGGCGAGCTGAGGATCACCCGCGAGGCGTGCTCGGGGGATTCCTGGAAAATGTTGCGCTCGGCACCCAGGCAGATCTCCAGCGACATCACGATCGCTTCGCGCAGCGGGTCGATCGGCGGGTTGGTGACCTGGGCGAACTGCTGACGGAAGTAGTCGTACGGCGAGCGGATGCGCTGGGAGAGGATCGCCATCGGCGTATCGTCGCCCATCGAGCCCACGGCTTCCTGGCCTTGCTCTCCGAGCGGGCGCAGGACCTGGTCACGCTCCTCGAAGGTGACCTGGAACATCTTCATGAACTGCTTGAGCTGGTCGGCATCGTAGCTGGCCGCACCCTGGTCGTCGCTCAGGGTCGCCTGGATGCGCAAGGCGTTCTGACGCAGCCAACGCTTGTACGGGTGGCGCGACTTGAGACGGTTGTCGATGGCGTCGGTGTCGAGGATCTGGCCGGTCTCGGTGTCCACGGCAAAGATCTGGCCCGGGCCGACACGGCCCTTGGCGATGACGTCCTCGGGCTTGTAGTCCCACACGCCGATTTCCGACGCCAGGGTAATGTAGCCGTTGGTGGTGGTCACCCAGCGCGCCGGGCGCAGGCCGTTGCGGTCGAGCAGGCACACCGCGTGGCGGCCTTCGGTCATCACCACGCCAGCCGGACCATCCCACGGCTCCATGTGCATGGAGTTGTACTCGTAGAAGGCGCGCAGGTCGGCGTCCATGGTCTCGACGTTCTGCCACGCCGGCGGAATGATCATGCGCACGCCGCGGAACAGGTCGATGCCACCGGTGACCATCAGCTCAAGCATGTTGTCCATGCTCGAGGAGTCGGAGCCGACGCGGTTGACCAGCGGACCCAGCTCTTCAAGGTCTGGGATCAGTTCGTTGGCGAACTTGGTGCGACGGGCCAGGGCCCAGTTGCGGTTGCCGGTGATGGTGTTGATCTCGCCGTTGTGGGCGAGGAAGCGGAACGGCTGCGCCAGCGGCCATTTCGGCAGGGTATTGGTGGAGAAGCGCTGGTGGAATACGCAGATCGCGGTCTGCAGGCGCTCATCACCGAGGTCCGGATAGAAGGCGGCAAGGTCTGCCGGCATCATCAGGCCTTTGTAGATGATGGTCTTGTGCGAGAAGCTGCAGATGTAGTGGTCGCTGTCCTGGGCGTTGGCCACGGAGGAACGGCGGCGGGCACTGAACAGCTTGATGGCGAATTCCTGATCGCTCAACCCTTCACCGCCGACGAACACCTGTTCGATCTGCGGCAGGCGCTCTAGAGCCAGGCGGCCGAGCACGCGGGTATCGATTGGCACCTTGCGCCAGCCCACCAGCTGCAGGCCGGCCGCGAGAATCTCGCGGTCCATGTTGGCGCGGGCCGCCTGGGCCTTCACCGGATCCTGGTTGAAAAACACCATGCCGACGGCGTACTGCTTGGGCAGCTCGACGGCAAAATGCTCCTGGGCCTTGGCACGCAGGAATTGATCGGGTTTTTGCATCAGCAGGCCGCAACCGTCGCCGGTCTTGCCGTCGGCATTGATCCCACCGCGGTGGGTCATGCAGGTCAATGCCTGCATTGCAGTTTGCAGAAGGTGGTGGCTCGGTTCGCCCGTCATATGGGCGATCAGGCCGAAACCACAGTTATCCTTGAATTCTTCGGGATGGTACAGACCTGTTTTCATAGACACTTTCTCACCAGGTTCGCCTCTCAACGAAGGCAAATCTCTTTTTAGTACAACCACTTACCATCCACGCCGATCAAACGCCAGCTTTTTGCGGTGGGCAATGGGAAACCATTGTTGCACAGCGACAGCGAAGCTCACAAATTTTCATGACGCATCATCGAAAATTTATGTCGCAATTTTGAATATTTAGCCAAATGCCGTAATGGCGGCGCACCTGGAATCTGAAGCGTTTCAGCCTGGACTGCAACCTAAGGCTTGTGGCCGGCAGTCTGGGACAGACAAGCCTGCCGCGCGTTGGCGCAGCAGGCTTGCCGGAAATTCAGGAGTCGCTCAGCAACAAGGCGGCTGGGGTGGTGCCGCCCGGAAGGTCTCTCAGCGGGCCGTAGCCAGCTCTTGTTGGACGCTGGCCACGGTTCGAGGCCAAGGTTTACCAGCCTGGACCTTGGCTGGCAAGGTTTTGATTGCAGCAAGTGCTGCATCGCGGCTGGCGAAGCTGCCGTAAGTGACTACATACAGCGGCTTGCCCTGCAGGGTTTTCTTGAAGTAGCGATAGTCGCCACCCTGCGCCTTGACGTAGGCCTGGGCCGAGGTTTCGGAACTGGTGCCAAGGATCTGCACCACATAGTTACCCGGCTTCTGAGCGGCGTACCAGCCACCTCCGGCGAGTGCCTTGGTCGCAGGTGTGGCAGTGGCCACCTGGACAGGGGCTTGCGCCGGTGCAGGCTTGGCCGCGGGCGTAGCGGGCTTGACCGGCGGGTTTGCAACAGGCTTCTGGGCCGGTGCAACCGGCTGCGCGGGCGGCAGGTTGTTCGATTGAGCCAGGGTCGGCGCGGGGCCGGCCGGTACTCCCGCAGGCGGGGCAGTGGTGGTCACGGTCGGCGGCTGCAGGGCAGTATTGCCGGCAGGGCTGCTTTCCTCACCCTCGCCCATGCCGGCGGCTTGGGCCAAAGGCTCGCGCATCACCGGCTGCGACTGGCCAACCAGCGGCAAGGGCATCGGTTGGGAGGTGCCGGAGAACTCGATGGCCGGACCACCATTGTTGGACTGGGCGTTACCCGGTTGGCCTTTGTCCAATGACAACTGGGCCTGCTCGGCCGGCGCATCGGTCGGTGCCTTGTCATCTTTCTTGGGCATCAGCACCGCGGCGGCAACCGCGACGACAACGACAGCGGACAACGCCAGCACGTGTTTCTTAGGCATATTGAACCCCATGGTAGGCCGCTTCGCCGAATTACGGCTGGCGAGCATGGCTTCGATCAAGGTATCACGGGCGACCTGGTTGATTGCCCCAGGCCAGCCATCGGAGTGTTGGTGGATATCGGCGATCTGCTCGCGGGTGAACACCTCGATCCCTCGACCGGCGCCTTCCAGGCGTTGCTCGAGGTACTCGCGGGTCTCTTCTTCGCTATAAGGCGCCAGCTCGATGACATGGAAACGCTCCTGTTGCGCACTCAGCTCTTCCAGGCCAGCGATCAGGGACGGTTCGCCGAACAGGAACACGTGGGGACGCCCTTCCGGTGCGCCCGCCGCCAGTTCCAGCAAGGCTTGGAGTGCCGACTCGTCAAGTTGTTCCGCATCGTCCACCAGCAAGTAGACTTCCTGCCCGGTCAGCGCCAGCTGGACGACCTGGGCGAGGATCTTGGGCACCTCGGGCTGCGCCACCTTCAATGCCTTGGCGATCTGGCCCAGCACGCTGGCGGCATCGCCGGCGCCGCGGGCCGAGACCACCACACTTTGCACCGCCTGCTTGTTGGTGCTGGCCACCAGGGCCTGGCGCAGCAAGGACTTGCCGCTGCCCAACGGGCCGGTGACGACCAGCAGCAACTGGCTGTAGCGCGCCAGGTGATGCAATTGCCCCAGCACCGGCTTGCGCTGGGCCGGGAAGAACTTGAAGCCAGGAACCCGAGCCGCAAAGGGATCGTGGTTCAACTGATAGTGGCCGAGAAAGGCCTCATCGGCATGCAAACTAGTCATCGCGCTGTCACAACCTCAAAGCTGGGCCACAATCGCGCGGTAATCCGCCGTCAGGGTGGCCTGAAGAATCTCTTTCGGATAGTCGTCGGTGATCACCGCTTCGCCCAACTGGCGCAACAGCACCAGTCGCAGGCGACCGTCGAGCACCTTTTTGTCGACCGCCATATGCTCCATGAAATGCGCCGGGGTCATTTCCTGCGGTGGCACCACCGGCAAACCTGCGTCCTGCAGCAGACGAATTCCGCGATCACGCGCCGTCCGGTCGATCCAGCCCAGGCGCATGGACATCTCCAGGGCCATCACGGTACCGGCTGCCACGGCTTCGCCGTGCAACCAGACACCGTATCCCATGTGGGTTTCGATGGCATGGCCAAAGGTGTGGCCCAGGTTCAATGTAGCCCGCACCCCTGACTCACGCTCGTCAGCCCCGACCACCGCGGCCTTGGCCGCGCAGGAACGGCGAATGGCCTCGGTCAGCGCCGCCGAGTCGAGCTGGCGCAGTGCAGGCAGGTTCTCTTCCAGCCAGTCCAGGAAGGGCTCGTCGCAGATCAGGCCGTACTTGATCACCTCGGCAAGCCCCGCCGACAGCTCCCGCCCTGGCAGGGTCGCCAGGCTGGTGGTATCGATCAGCACGGCATTGGGCTGGTAGAAGGCGCCGATCATGTTCTTGCCCAACGGGTGGTTGATACCGGTCTTGCCCCCTACCGAAGAATCCACCTGGGACAGCAGCGTGGTTGGCACCTGGATGAAGTCCACGCCACGCTGATAGCAGGCGGCAGCGAAACCGGCCATGTCGCCGATCACGCCGCCCCCCAAGGCAATTACCGTGGCACGGCGGTCAAGCCGCGCGGTCAGCAGCGCGTCGAAGATCAGCTGCAGGGTTTCCCAGTTCTTGTAGGCCTCGCCATCGGGCAAGACCACCGGCAGCACCGAATAGGCGCCCAGGGTGCGGCTCAGGCGTTCGAGGTAAAGGGGGGCGACGGTCTCGTTGGAGACGATGGCGACCTGCCGCCCGGCAATGTGCGGCGCCAGCAGTTCAGGCTGGTCCAACAGCCCTTCGCCAATGTAGATCGGGTAGCTACGCTCGCCCAGGTCGACCTTTAGTGTCTGCATGTATCCCCACAATGTACTAGGGCGCGGTATCGGCGCCGCGACCCGCGCGGTAACGTTGAGCCCTGCCACGGCACGACAGGTCGCCGAGGATAGTCCCGGCTTATCGGGGCGGCAACCGGTGCAAGCGGTCCAGAATGTCGAGCACCACCATCCGCGGTGGCCGTTCATCGGTTTCCACCACAAGGTCAGCGATTTCCCGGTACAGCGGGTCGCGCGCCTCTAGCAAGGCGCGCAGGGTCGCCTCCGGGTTGGCGGTGCGCAACAGCGGGCGATTGCGGTCGCGGGCGGTACGCCCGACCTGCTGCTCCACCGACGCATGCAAGTAGATGACCCGCCCGCCAGCGTGCAGCGCCTGGCGATTGGCCTCGCGCATCACCGCCCCGCCGCCCGTCGCCAGGACCACGCCATCCAGTGCGCACAGCTCGGCAATCATCGCCTGCTCACGGTCACGAAAGCCGGGTTCGCCTTCCTTGTCGAAGATCCACGGAATATTGGCGCCGGTTCGCAGTTCGATTTCCTTGTCGGAATCCTTGAACAACAGGCGCAGCTCTTTGGCCAACAGGCGCCCGATGGTGCTTTTGCCAGCCCCCATAGGCCCCACAAGTATCAAATTTCGCACAGAATCAACGACTCACAGCAATCGCCTGGTCCCCCATGATACGCGGAGTCAAGAAGACCAGCAGCTCGGATTTTTTCTCTTGTAATGCATCGCGTCGAAACAGCCGCCCAACATACGGCAGATCGCCAAGAAATGGCACCTTGTCCGTCACATTACTTTGCACCGTGGAGTACACGCCGCCAATCACGATGGTCTCGCCATCCCCCACCCTGACCTTGGCATTGACTTCGTTCTTGCGGATGGCCGGTACATTGCCCTGGAGGTTGAGGTAGTCCGGCTCGTCCTTGGTCACCCTGACCGTCATGATCACCCCATTACCCGGGGTAATGTGCGGTGTCACCTCGAGTGACAGCGACGCCTCGCGAAACGAGACCGAGGTGGCGCCGCTGCCACTGGTCTCCTGGTACGGGACTTCGGTGCCTTTGAGGATTCTCGCGGTTTCCTTGTCGGCGGTAACCACCTTGGGCTGGGAGATGATCTCGCCATTGCCGCTCTTTTCCATGGCGCTCAGTTCAAGGTCCAGGAGCAGGTCACCGCGCACCAGGCCGACACCGATACCCGAGGTCGCCGCGGTCGTCCCCAGATCGACGAACAGATCACCCCCCAGCCCCGCGCTGCCTGGCTGCCGCGCACCACCCCAGCGCACGCCCAGGCTCTTTTCATAGTCGAGGTTGGCCTCGACGATGCGCGCTTCGATCATCACCTGGCGCGCCGGCACGTCCAGGCGCGCCACCAACTGGCGCAACTCGGCCAACCGATCGACCGGCTGGGTGACCACCAAGGTATTGGTGCGGGCGTCGACGCTCACGTTGCCCCGGCCAGTGAGAATGCCGTCATCGGCAAAGGTGGCCAGCAACAGCTCCGCCAGGTCGCTGGCGCTGGCATGATGGACGGGCAACAACTCACGCCGCAGCGGCTGTGCCTGCGCGTCCAGCTCACGGCCAAGCTGCGCATCGCGCGCCCGCTCGGCCAGCTCCGCCGCTGGCGCTATCAGCAATACGTTGCCTTCCTCCCTGCGCCCCAGGCCCTTGCTACGCAGCACCAGGTCCAGAGCCTGGTCCCATGGCACGTCTTGCAAGCGCAAGGTGATGTTGCCCTGTACCGCATCGCTGGCGACCAGATTGATCCCGGCAAAATCGGCCAACACCTGCAACACCGAACGCACTTCCACGTCCTGGAAGTTCAGCGACAGCGGCTCAGCCGGATAAGCCTGTGCCGCCGGCACCGTCCTGGCCATCAGGATCCCCGCCAACAGCAGCACCAACAGTGTTATCACCCTCATCCATGACCTCCCTTGGCGTGCTCTTCCCGAGCACCAGGTACCGCGAAAGCTCCAGCCACCCCTGGCCGCCGACAAACAGCCGCTCAAGCACCTCGACCTGCTGCTCCTCGATCTTCACCACACGTCCTTGGTCGCGCCCCAACCGATCGCCAAGCCGAACCCGATGCACCTGCCCGCCCAAGCGCAACAGCGCGTGGTATTCACCCTGTCGGGCCAGGCTGCCGACCATTTCCAACTGTTCGAGTGGCACGCTGGCCAGGCTGCCGGACACCTCGGCATCCGTCACCCGGCGGAAAGGATTGGCCAGCGGTGGCTGCGCCGCTGGCATGGCCGGTTCGGTGGCGAGCGCGCCAGGTATCGGCAGATCCTCCTGGCCGCTGTGGTAGGCATTGACCTGCACCTGCAGGCGCAACAACCCAGGCTGTCCGTCTACCGCCTCCAGCCGCAGCTGCTGCACGCGCAGCAGGCGTAGCTGGCCGAGCCATTGATCCAGCCAGAGTCGCAGGGCGCGATAGCGACCCACCACGCGCAACGCCAGGGGAATCCGTTGATACCCCGGCTCGGCGACTTCGTCCAGCACATCGACCTGCTCGAACAACAGCCCTTGCTCACGCCCCAGATTCGACAGCTGTTCGAGCAACTCGGCCATGTCGCCACCGGCCGCCAGGCGCCAACGGGCCTCTTGTAGCTGCTGTCGCGCGTCATCCAGGGTGGCCTGCAGCGCGTCAAGTTCCCGCGCCTGGTGCGCTTTGTCCGCCAGTTCCAGGCGCAGCTGTCGATCCGCGACAGCGCCATCCTCAAGTTCGAGGCGCAGGGCGTGCAACCACAGGACATAGCCCGCCACCAGCACGCCCAGCACCACCAGGATCAGCAGCACGCCTTTGCAGGCGATCGAACGCTCGGCAAGGCCTGACCAGTCAGGCCAAGCGATCCCGTTCATGACCAAGGTGCCTGCAGCCTCGCCGACAAACGAAAGGCCTCGCCCTGGGGTTCGCTTTTCAGCTGCTGCAGGTCCACGTCGCGCAACAGCTGCGCCGTCTGCAGGCTTCGCATCAGCTGGGCAACCAGGGCGCCGGAGGCCGCTACCCCCACCAGCAGCACCTGATCTTCCTGCAGGCTCAGGCCAGTCAAGTGCAGACCCGGCGGCATGGCCCGCTCGAGTTGCTCAAAAAAACCCGGTGCCTGCCCCCTGCCAGCATGGAGCCGCGCAAGCAGCGCCTGCTCGTCGCGTAGCTCGGCATGGGACTGGTTCACCAAGGCCAGTCCTGTCAGATGCGCCTCGACGCGCTCAAGGTCCGCCCGCACCTGGGCATGGGCCGAAGCTTGCAACTGCAGGCGCTGGCGGCTCAGTTGGTCGAGCAGCGCAAGCCCACATAACGCCAGCAGCACCGCGCCAATCACGGACGCCTGGAAACGCCGGACAGCGGCCAGGCGCCGACGCTCCCGCCACGGCAATAGATTCAATCGCACCATCAGCGCAGCCCTCCCATGGCCAGACCACAAGCCAGGGCCATCGAAGACCCCACCCCGTCCAGCGCCTCGGCATCGGCGAGTGTGCGCAGATCCAGCCCGGCCAACGGCTCCAGCACCCGAGTGGGAATTCCCAGACTCGCCTGCAACTGCATGGCCAGCTCACCGCGAGCGGCACCAGCGCCGGCAAGCAGCAACACATCGAGCGAGGTGCCCTGCAGGGCGCACCGCAACCATGGCTCGACGCCTGGCGCTACTGACGTCGCCTGCGCCGGGTCCAGGCGCAGTTCCTGGCGCACGGGTAACGGTCCGCCAATCCAGGCATGCAAGGTCGTCCGATCGGCCTCGAGCTGCAGCAAGGCCGCTGTTGGTTCCGTGACGGGTAGGACGCGTTGCAGGGCATGGCTGTCGATGTCCACCAACCGCGCCTTCAGCCCGGCCGCCTCCAGTACCTGTTCAAAGGGGTCAAGGTGGCTTTGCCGACAGGCGGCCACCACCACGTCGACCTGGTCGGGCTGCGCCTGGCAGGGACCCAGCACCTGGAAATCCAGGGCGGTATCCTCGAGGGGAAAGGGAATGAACTGGTCGGCCTCGGCCAGCAATTGCGCCTCCATCTGCGCATCGCTCAGACTCGCCGACAAACGGCGCACCTTGCTGATCACCTGCGAGCCGGGGATGGCCACGGCGACCCGATGCTGGGGGCTGCCGGCACGGTGACGAGCCCGCCGCAGCGCCGCTATCACGGGCTCCGGATCGCGGATCCAGCCATCGCGTACAGCATCGCCAGCGAGCGGCTCCAGTGCCCAGGCGGCGACGCCGCAGCGCCCTCGTCGACGATGCAACTGCAGGAGTCGAATGGAATCAGAGGCAATTTCCAGCCCCAGTAGTGAACCGGCATCCCTGCCGAAGCGTCCAAGCATCGTTTTTCCCTTTTTGGTCATTGCGAATCTGGCGCCGACCGTCCATGGCAGTGAACATTGCCAGCCCGGCGCTACGCCCAGCCGGTCACCCGGAAAGGCGAAAAATGCTTATAATGCCCAGCGTTTTTTCCCTGTCCGCCGGACCTGCGTGCAATCCACTCTCAACCTGGACGCCCAAAAGCCTTGATACGCCTGCTGAAGTTCTTCTGGTGGTCTTTCGTCGCCGTCATCTGTGCGCTCGTACTCGGTGTGAGTGGTGCGTTTCTCTATCTTAGCCCTAGCCTGCCCTCGGTCGATGCGCTCAGAAGCATCCAGTTGCAGATCCCCCTGAGGGTCTACAGCAGTGACGACAAGCTGATCGCCGAGTTTGGCGAAATGCGTCGCTCGCCCATCCGCTTTGGCGAAATTCCCCCACAATTCATTCAGGCACTTCTCTCGGCCGAGGACGATAATTTCCTCAACCACTACGGTGTCGATCCGAGCAGCCTGATGCGCGCGGCCACGCAACTGGTCAAGTCCGGACATATCCAGACCGGCGGCAGCACCATCACCATGCAGGTGGCGAAGAACTTCTTCCTCAGCAGCGAGCGCAGCTTCTCGCGCAAGACCACGGAGATTCTCCTGGCCCTGCAGATCGAGCGCGAATTGACCAAGGACGAGATCCTCGAGCTCTACGTCAACAAGATCTACCTGGGCAACCGCGCCTACGGTATCGAGGCGGCCGCGCAGGTGTACTACGGCAAGTCGATCCGCGACGTGAGCCTGGCGCAGATGGCCATGATCGCCGGTCTGCCGAAGGCGCCATCGCGCTTCAACCCGCTGGCCAACCCGGTGCGCGCCAAGGAGCGCCGCGACTGGATCCTGGGGCGCATGTACAAGCTGGGCAAGATCGATGAGGCGAGCTACCAGGCGGCGCTGTCCGAGCCCCTTAACGCCAGCTATCACGTGCCGACTCCGGAAGTGAATGCCCCTTACATCGCCGAAATGGCCCGTGCCGAGATGGTCGGCCGCTATGGCAGCGATGCCTACACCGAAGGTTTTCGCGTTACCACCACGGTGCCAAGCGACTTGCAGGCCATGGCCAACAGCGCCGTGCTCGATGGTCTTACCGCGTATGACGAACGCCACGGCTACCGTGGCCCGGAAACCCGCTTCCCAGGCAAGACCCGTGAGGCATGGCTGCAAGAGCTGGCCAAGCAACGCCCCCTTGGCGGCCTGGAGCCGGCCATCGTCACCCAGGTCGAAAAGACCGGTCTGACCGTCCTGACCCGTGCCGACAAGGAAGAGTCCGTCGCCTGGGACACCATGAAATGGGCCCGTCCGTTCCTCAACAGCAACAGCCAGGGCCGCGCGCCGCAGCAGCCGTCCGACGTTGCCCAGGTCGGCGACCTGGTCCGCTTGCAACGTCTGGAAGATGGCAGCCTCAAGTTCAGCCAGGTGCCGGGCGCGCAGAGCGCGCTGGTGACGCTGGACCCGAACAACGGCGCCATTCGCGCCCTGGTCGGCGGCTTCTCGTTCGAGCAGAGCAACTACAACCGCGCCATGCAGGCCAAGCGCCAGCCGGGTTCGAGCTTCAAGCCCTTCATCTACAGTGCCGCCCTGGACAACGGCTACACCGCTGCCAGCCTGGTCAACGACGCGCCGATCGTGTTCGTCGACGAGTACCTGGACAAAGTCTGGCGGCCGAAGAACGACACCAACACCTTCCTTGGCCCGATCCGCATGCGCGAAGCGCTGTACAAGTCGCGCAACCTGGTGTCGATTCGCCTGCTGCAAGCCATGGGCGTCGACCGCACCATCGACTACATCGCCAAGTTCGGTTTCAATAAACAGGACCTGCCGCGCAACCTGTCGCTGGCGCTCGGCACCGCGACCCTCACCCCGATGGAGATCGCCGCTGGCTGGAGCACCTTCGCCAATGGCGGCTACAAGGTCACGCCGTACTTGATCGACCGCATCGAGAGCCGCAGCGGCGAAACGCTGTTCACCGCCAACCCGCCCAGTGTGCCGCAGGGCCACCAGGACCAGGCAGGGATGGCCGCCCCGGAACAGCCGATCGATGACCAGCGAGCGAACGAAGCGCCGGCCGTCGGCGGCCAGCCAGCGACCGCGCTCCAAGTACCGACCGTTGCCGAGCGCATCATCGACGGGCGCACCACCTACATCCTGACCAGCATGCTCCAGGACGTGATCAAGCGTGGCACCGGCCGCCGCGCCATGGCCTTGGGACGCACCGACCTGGCAGGCAAGACCGGTACCACCAACGAGTCCAAGGATGCTTGGTTCTCCGGCTACAACGCCGACTACGTCACTACCGTGTGGAGCGGTTTCGATCAGCCAGAAACCCTGGGCCGCCGTGAGTACGGCGGTACCGTGGCCCTGCCGATCTGGATGCACTTCATGGGCGCGGCTCTCAAGGACAAGCCCAACCACGCGCCAGCCGAGCCCGAGGGCATTCTTAGCCTGCGCGTCGACCCCATCAGTGGCCGCGCCGCGACGCCGAGCACGCCGAACGCCTACTTCGAGCTGTTCAAGGCCGAGGATTCGCCGCCCTCGGTCAACGAACTGGGCAACGGCGCGGCCCCAGGCAGCCCGCTGCCAGCCGATGAGTCAGCGCCGATGGATCTGTTCTAAGACTCGGTGCGACGCTGCACCGGATCCGCATTCGAGTAACCCGCAAAAAAGCACCTCAGGTGCTTTTTTGTTTTTTAGCCTTGGGTCGACCGTTTGCCAGCTAAGTCGGCCTGGGAAGGGTGCAAAAACCTGCGTGCTCACCTGTACGATCAGCCCTCTCCGTGACACCCAAGAGCCACGGTTAAACGAGCAGAGTGATATCACTTTGCCAAGAAATTTTTTGCATTAATGCCAGCAATCCTAGATAGGCCCTGGGCTCCAGCCTAGGTGCGCAACTTCTTGCGCAGCTTCAAGTCCTTATGATCCGTCTCGGTTCGGATCAGGCCCTCGACGTGATACGACCACCTCTCAAGAAGAGTTCGTATCACCTCAAGGAGCACGAGATGTTCAGCCCTGCCAACCTGACCCGATTCAGTCTGATCCTCGAGGGGCTTGCCCATGATTTGCAAGTCCTGTCATTCAAGGGCAGCGAAGGCATCAGCCAGACCTACCGGTTCACCCTCGAACTGGTCAGCGAGCGCGCCGACATCGAGCTGGAGAGCCTGCTGCACCAACCGGCCTTCCTGGCCTTCGATG
>Ga0160433_100494_pt1 | contig 18763 bp, 20 predicted proteins | sample HID1972K_E0MG_FD_108235 | JGI IMG/M metagenome (GOLD analysis project Ga0160433, IMG submission 108235) | Enriched pill bug-associated microbial communities from UW Madison campus, WI, USA - HID1972K_E0 MG | ecosystem: Host-associated > Arthropoda: Insects > Digestive system > Unclassified ... | reverse complement strand
GTTGGAGTTGGAGTTGGAGTTGGAGTTGGAGTTGGAGTTGGAGTTGGAGTTGGAGTTGGAGTTGGAGTAGGCGTAGGCGTAGGGGTTGGCGTCGGGGAGGGTGTCGAGTTGACACCGCCTCCACCGCCGCAGGCCGTGGTCATCAAGGAAACGATAAGCGGCAAAGCCCATTTGCTGTGGCGGAACATGCGCAACAAACTCCGGAAAATTCTCTAGGTCGCTTCGGGGGCGGTCGTTCCGGACCTTTGGCAGCAATATAGTTGATGAAACGTTTATCTCATTTGAGATTCCTCCGTTACCGACCAGTTTGGCGGTGTCATGTGGCCGCCTCTCGACGCAGCAGGAGAACGGGTTAACGACAAAGCTCGCGTTGAATCTCATCGCGGCTTTTCGGGGCAACCGTCATTCGTTAACTATTGTTAATTATGAATCGACCGCACGTTCTGACTCACGAGGAAGCCCGGCATCCCTTCCGCCGAAACCTTCCCAGGCATGTATTCCGGTTGGTACCGGACGCAGCGGTGCCCGCGCTCGATCCGCGAGCCGGCGATAAGGATTGGAAGCTCTTCCTGCTGAGCTTCGCGGCCTTTTTTACGGTCGCTTACTCGTTCATCCTCTGAACAATCGCTAGGGAGCGCGGCCCCCGGGTCGTCCCGGCGCGGGTGCTTCATGCTCGCAAGCGCGCTGCAGCTTCATGGCGAGCAGGGCACATAGAAAGCACAAGCCGCAGATGATCAGCAGAGCTTCCCGGCTGGTCAGGCCAGCGCCTGTCGCAGCGATGATGACCAGAGCACCGAAGACCATGGCGCCCGAATTGACCACGTTGTTGGCCGCGACAGTGCGTGCCGTCTGATCCTTGCTCACGGTCGTGGTAAGGAACGCATAAAGCGGAACGACGAACATGCCGCCGAAGGTGGCTATGCCGAACAGCGCGATGAGGATCCGCCAGCTGTGCGGAGCCGCCAGAAAATCAGCGACTGTGTAGAGCGTATCGCCAGGCGCCTTCGTCCAATCACTGGACGCATATTGAAAGAACCAGATGAAGGCGGCCATCATCAGCACCGAGATCGGCGAATAGCGCGCTGAAACCTCTCCACGCAGAAGCCGGTTAACCGCAACGGACCCGACCGCGACTCCGATCGAGAAGATAGCGAGGAACATGCTCGCTACTTCCTTGGAGGCGGTGAATTCATTCTTCACCAAGGGAGGGAAGATGATGATCAGGATCGTGGCGATCATCCAGAAGAAGCTGATCGACATGATCGCGAGGAACAGGCGGCGGATGTGCATGGTCGCTGCTATCAGCCGCCAGGACGCCCGGAACATATTGAAATCCAGATCAACTGGTGGGCCCATGCGTGGCGCGGGCGGAACCATTCGGCCGGACGCATAGCCGATAACAGCGATGACCAGCACGGCGCCAGCCGCAGCGGCGGGACTGATCCAGCCGGCCACGATCGTACCTGTGAGAATGGCGATATAAGTGCCGGCTTCAACAAGGCCGGTGCCGCCAAGCACCTGATCGCGCTCCAGATGCTGGGGCAAAATGGCGTATTTGATCGGCCCGAAGAAGGTCGAGTGGACACCCATGGCCAGCAACGCCGTGAGCATCAGGCCTACGCCGAACCAAGGATATCGGGCGCTGATCAGCAGGCCAAAAGCGCCGACGACCATGATCAGGATCTCGGCGGCCTTCACCATCCGGATGATTTTCGCCTTGTCGATATGATCGGCCAGTTGTCCGGAAAGTGCCGAAAACAGGAAGAATGGCAGGACGAACAATCCGGTGGCAATCGCGTTGAAGGCCGATTCCTGCTGGGGATTTTCGAAGACAACGTAAGTCGCGAAGAGGATCATCGCGGTCTTGAACAGATTGTCGTTGAAGGCCCCGAGAAACTGAGTGACGAACAGGGGCAGAAACTTCCGGTGGCCGAGCAGCCGCAGGGATGCCTGCATAAGCGCGAGAACTCTTGTGGTTCGGCGGCAGTTGTACCGACGCGGGCGCTTCTAGCGGCGAAATGGGTCAGTGAAAAGACTGTCCTTGTTAGCACCTGGAGGGCCTTGTCTGCGCCCGCGCACTGTGGCAGGCCACGAGCCATTGTGATGCTCCTTCTTCCGAACCTCCTGACCCTCTCGAGGATCCTCGCGGTGCCGCTGCTCGTAGCGTTGCTGTGGCCGGCGGACACCGATCACGCGTGGCGCCTGGGCTATCTGGCCGCTTTCGGGCTCTATTGCCTGATGGGCATCACCGACTATTTCGACGGTTATCTTGCCCGGGCGCAGGGCACGGTCTCCAAGTTGGGAGTCTTTCTCGATCCGATCGCGGACAAGATCATGATCGGCGCGGTGATCCTCATCCTGTGCGCTAATCAGAACATCCAGGGGGTACACATCATCCCTGCGCTGGTTATCCTTCTTCGCGAGATTGCAGTTTCGGGCCTGAGGGAATTTCTGGCGGGCCTGCGAATCTCCATGCCGGTATCGCGACTCGCCAAGTGGAAGACCGCTTTCCAGCTTGTCTCGCTGGGGGCCCTTATTCTGGCGGGAGGGCTACCGCACGTGGCCTTCATTCAGCTAGCCGGGCTGGTCTCGCTCTGGGCTGCCGCGCTGCTGACGCTGCTGACCGGCTGGGATTATCTGCGCGCCGGCCTGAAGCACATGACGGCCTGACAATGGCCGGTCTGACCATCCTCTATTTTTCGTGGGTGCGCGAGCGTGTGGGCCGCGATGAGGAGACGGTGGAGCGTCCTACGCCCGAGACGACCGTTGCAGCATTGTTGGATAACCTCGCTGGCAGGAGCCCCGGCCATGGCGAGGCCTTTGCCGATCGGGCGCGGCTGCGCGCAGCGCTCGACCAGCGTTTCGTGCCGCTGGACACCGCGATCGGGGAGGCAAGGGAACTGGCCATATTCCCTCCGGTGACAGGTGGCTGAGCTTTCACCCCGGCTGATCACGCGGGTGACCACCGATGATTTCAATCCGGGCGTCGAACTGGAACGGTTGGAGGCATTGCCGGGCGGCGCAGTCGCCAGCTTCACCGGGCTCGTACGCAACGATGGCGGGCTGGATGCGCTCCGCCTGGAGCATTATCCGGCAATGACACTGGCACAGATCGAACAGATCGCGCAGCAAGCCTGTGCGCGCTGGCCGCTTATCGGCGCCACGGTGATTCACCGCTTCGGGACGCTGCCTGTGGGCGCCCGCATCGTTTTCGTCGGCACGGCCTCGTCGCATCGCGCGGCGGCGCTGGAAGCCTGCGCGTTCCTCATCGACTGGCTCAAGGTCTCCGCACCGTTCTGGAAGCAGGAAATCCGCCGGGACGGATCGCGTAGCTGGGTAGAAGCGCAAGGCGGGGACGACGAACGTGCGGCGGAATGGATAAACCGATCCAAGCCGGATCAGATCTGACTTGAATGGCCGCTCGGCTGTGTGCTGAAGGGCAGATCAGGCCGCTGCGCTTTCCCTTTGATGCATCGCAGCGTTGCGTAGAATCTCGGCCATCAACCGGAAATCCGTTTCGCGGGGGGAATTGCGTCGCCAGACCAACGCGATCTCGCGATGGGCATTGAGCGACCGAATAGGGCGTGCGGTGATCTGCGTGTTGGCCAGAATGCCGCCGCGGATCGCCATCTCCGGAAGCAGGGTGAGGCCTAGGCCATTGTCGACCATCTGCACGAGCGTGTGCAGCGATGTGCCGGTAATCGTGGCTTCGTTGCGCAATTCCGCGCGATTGCATGCCGCCAGCGCGTGTTCCTTGAGGCAGTGCCCGTCCTCCAGCAGCAGGAGACGATTGCCGTCGATCATTTCCGGGGCGACCTCGGCGGGGGGATCGCGAGGATCGTCCTTGGGGAAAGCCACGAACAGCGGATCCTCGAAGAGGACTTCGACCTCGGCATCGCCACAGGGGAAGGGGAGAGCCAGCAGCACGCAATCGGCGTGGCCATGCCGCAGGGAATCGAGCGCCACATGGCTCGTCTCCTCCCGCAGATAAAGTTGCAGCGCCGGACGCTCGGCGCGCAGCTTCGGCAGGAGGGTGGGCAGCAGGAACGGAGCGATGGTGGGAATGACGCTCATGCGTAGCTCGCCGGCCAAGGGGGTGCCGGAGGCTTGAGCAATGGCATTCAATTCCTCGGCTTCACGTAGGACGCGATGGGCCTTCTCGACAATTCGGTCGCCAATGGCCGTGAAGCGGACGATGCGTCGGGTCCGCTCAACAAGCGTGACGCCGATGAGGGATTCCAGCTCGCGAATGCCCGCCGACAAGGTCGACTGAGTGACGAAGCAAGCATCGGCGGCCCGCCCGAAGTGGCCATGTTCCTTCAGCGTCACCAGATACTGGAGCTGCTTGAGGGTCGGCATGTAAGTCGACATTGATCGCCCCACTCATTGAATGAGTGGTTATTTAATCGCCTCAACCGATCAATTCAAGCGAGCTGGCGATGCCATAGCTGGTGGTCAATGTCAGCACGACGCCGACCAGGATCAGCAGGGGGCGCGCGGGAACATGGCGGGCAATCCAGGCACCCAGAGGGGCGGCCAGCACACCGCCTATCAGCAGCCCGATCGTCGCAGTCGTGAACGTCTCCCAACCCAAATGCAGCAGGAATGTAATGCTGATCGAAAGGGTGAGGAAAAATTCGACGGTGTTGACCGTTCCGATGGTATGACGCGGACTGCTGCCTTGGATGAGCAGGTTCGAGGTGACGACCGGACCCCAACCGCCGCCGCCAGAAGCGTCCAGAAAGCCCCCGACCAGACCGAGGGGAGCAACAAAGCGCGGATCACGCACTTGGGGTGCGGCATGACGCAGCCCCCGCCAGAGTAGCCAGAGGCCAACGAACGCCAGATAGGCGAGGATGAATGGCCGAATCACATCGCCATCGACGGTCGCCAGAAAATAAGCGCCGCTGACACCGCCCACAACGCCCGGCACGATGAGTCGCCAGAACAGTTTCCAGTCTACATTGCGATGGAGAACGTGGCTGATAGCCGAGACAGCGGTTGTGCATGTCTCCGCCGCGTGAACACTCGCCGAGGCGGCGCGCGGCGGTACACCCATCGCCAGCAGCAAACTGCTGGATATCACGCCATAGGCCATGCCGAGCGCCCCGTCGATGATCTGGGCGCCAAAGCCAATCAATATGAAAGGCAGCAGCACCAGCGCAAAATCCAGCCAAGCATCGGGCAAGGCAAACCCTTTCTCAATTTAATTGATGGACAATTACTGGAGCCTGTACGCGGATTGCAAGCAATTTATCCATCGGTGTATTCAGGCGAGTGCTCTAGAAATTTCGACCCATCGCGACTAGATAGCTGCTCTTGTCCGCCAGCAAGGGGCGCTTTGCCATGGGGCTTCTGTCCTACCTCGATTCCATCAAGGCGCGCGACCCTGCGCCGCGCACGCGGATGGAAATTCTTATCTATCCCGGCGTTTGGGCGTTGGGACTGCACCGTATCGCGCACCGCCTGTTTGGTTGGCGATTGTATTTTCTTGCGCGGGTGGTCAATCACTTTTCCCGCTTCCTGACCGCGATTGACATCCATCCTGGCGCAAAGATCGGCCGGAATTTCTTCATCGACCATGGTTTTACCGTCATCGGTGAGACTGCGGAAATCGGGGATGATGTAACCATATATCAGTGTGTAACGCTGGGTGGGACGGATCCCGCCAACGGGATTGCAGGCAAGCGCCACCCCACGATTCTCGATGGCGCGATCGTCGGCTCCGGTTCGCAGGTGCTCGGCCCCGTGGTGGTGGGAGAACGCGCCCGGATCGGCGCTAATGCGGTGGTGACCAAGGATGTGCCGGCCGGTGCGGTCATGATCGGTATTCCGGCCAGAGCGACCCTCGTGGATGCCAAGGAATACCAGAAAACCTTCACGCCTTACGGGACGCCATGCAGTGAGACCTATGATCCGGCCACGCAGAAGCTGGAGATCCTCCAGTGTGAGGTGGAGGCGCTTCGCAAGCGGTTGGCGGAACTGGCGGCCGAGCGGGAAGTTGAGGGAACCGACGAATCTGGAGACCTCCCGCGCACAACCACTGGATGAGCAACGTCACACCATTTCCCGGCTCGGTGGCGCTCTCCAAAGACGTGAGAGCGCAAACAGGTTTCGACCGCGTCGAGCTTTCGCGGATCATGGACTTGTATGGCCGCATGGTGGCGGCAGGCCACTGGCGCGACTACGCGATTGATCTCAACCGGGATGTGGCGATCTTCTCCGCTTTTCGACGTACTGCCGAGAGGCCCGAATTCAGGGTCGAAAAGCGGCCTGGTCTGCGGCACCGTCAAGGCATGTGGGCCCTGACCGGTGAGAATGGCGCGGTGTTGCGGCGCGGTCATGAATTGGCGGGAATCCTTGCTCCGGTTGAGCGGCGTCTGGTCAAGCTGGTCGAGGGCTAGCTGGCGGCATGTGCCGACCTTCGCTTCGGCATCCGAATTGAACGGATATGCAACTCACAGGTCGCAAACTTGTTATAAAACTGTCATGTGGGCCCGGTCATCCTTCAAGCTGGAGCCAGAAACTTGCGACTGACGACTTTGCCGGCACTGATGCTCGCGGCCAGTCTTGTCGCGCCGTGTTCTGCCTGGGCACAAACGCCTGAGGAAGCCGACACTCTCCGCGAAGAAATTGCGCGACTGCGAGCCGAGCTTGAGAGCCTGGAAGCGCGGCTGGGCAAAATGGAAACTGGCACTGTACGTGCGCAAACGTCGCAGCCTGCCGAACCAGCCGTCGAAACCCGATCCGAGACGCAAGTCGCCTGGAAAGGTGCGCCGCAGTTCTCCAGCAGCGAAGGATTTACCTTCGATCCTCGCGGGCGGCTGCAACTCGATATGAACAGCATCTCCCGTCCTGAAGGCATGGAGGCGCCGCTTGGCTGGGCGGCGGACGTGCGGCGCGCCTATCTTGGCGTCGATGGCACGTTGGGAGGTGGATTCGGCTATCGGCTGGAACTGGATTTCGCGAGCGGAAGCGCGCAATTCACCGATGCCTGGCTTTCCTTCGAGAGAGGGCCGCTCACGCTGACGCTGGGCCATCACCGCATCACGACGCTGGATGACATGACCAGCGATCTTGAAACGAGCTTTCTCGAACGTGCGGGCTTCACTCAGGCGTTCGGATTCGAGCGCCGCCTCGGTCTTTCGGCGACCTATGAAAAGGGCGACCTCCAGCTATCCGCCGGCATGTTCTCGGACGATCTCGAGACGCTCGGAACCGCGGACGTGAGAGCCAATAGCTATTCTTTCGATACGCGGCTGGTCTTCATGCCGAAGTTCGGCGACACTCGCCTGCATCTGGGCGGCTCGTTTCATCATCGAGAACTCAACGACCTCACGCAGACCGTGCAATATCGCGCCCGTCCTGGCGCGCGAACGACGGACATGCGCTTTGTTGATACCGACTCTTTCGATGCGACTGCCGAGACTGGTTATGGCCTGGAATTCGCGGTGCTGCATGGGCCCTTTCATGGAGCGGCGGAAGGTTTTTGGCAGCACGTCGAGACCCCGGGAACCCCCGATCCGCTATTTTTCGGTGCATATGGCGAGATCGGCTATGTGTTTGCGGGCGGTAAGGCGCGTGGCTACGAGGATGGTGCGTTCACCTCGATCAAGCCCACGCGAGGCCTCGACAAGGGCGGCTGGGGTGCCTGGCAGGTCAATGTGCGCTATGACTGGCTGGATCTCAATCATGGGGCTGTGGTGGGCGGACGACAGCAGACTTGGGGCGCATCGCTCGTGTGGGTGCCTGTGGAGCGCGTGAAGTTTCTGGCCAATTACCTCCGTGTCGACGTGGCAGGCACGCCCATCCTGGCCGGTACGCGAGACGATTACGCCGCAGACGTGTTTGGCCTGCGGGCCCAATATGAGTTCTGATCGCGACCTGACCGGCCGAACCGGAATCAGGTCGCGTCGGCGTCGAGGGAATAGCCGGCCGAGCGGACGGTGCGGATGATATCGGGCTTTCCATCGGCGTTCACCGCCTTGCGCAGCCGCCGGATGTGAACGTCCACGGTGCGGAGTTCGATTTCGCTGTCCTGGCCCCAGACACTGTCCAGCAGCCGCTCACGCGAGAAGACCCAGCCGGGATGCTCCAGAAGATGGCGTAGCAAACGAAATTCGGTGGGACCGAGCGCCACCGGCTGGCCACCGCGACGCACCTTGTGAGCGACGGTGTCCATTTCCAGATCGGCGAAAGTCAGCACTTCGCCTGCGAGTGCGGGGCGGACGCGGCGCAGGACGGCGTTCACGCGAGCGATGAGTTCGCGGGGACTGAACGGCTTGGTCACATAATCGTCGGCGCCGATCTCAAGGCCGCGAACCCGGTCCTCCTCCTCACCGCGAGCGGTGAGCATGATGATGGGCACATTGGCGGTTTCATTCATCCGGCGTAGGCGTCGGCAAACCTCGATGCCTGAGAGATTTTCGACCATCCAGTCGAGCAGGACGATATCCGGCGTGCGCTCCTGCGCCAGAATGAGAGCTTCCTCGCCGTCGGGTGTCTGGGCGATGTCGAAATCTTCGCGCTGGAAATGCCAGATCAGCAGTTCCGCCAGCGCCGCATCGTCTTCTACCAGCAGCATCTTGGCACGGGCCATGGCTCAGTCCTCCGCCAGGAGGTCGACCGCAGTTCCCTTTTCCCGTTCCGGAGGTTTGGAACCGGTCGCGACATAATAGACCATTTCGGCGATGTTGGTTGCGTGATCACCAATCCGCTCGAGATTCTTCGCGATGAAGAGCACATGCGCGCTTTCTGAGATCATCTTCTGATTTTCCATCATGAACGTGACCATGGTGCGGAAAATCGAATTGTAGAAATCATCCACGGCGCGGTCGCGATCGATGACCTGCAGAGCCAACTGCGGATCGCGGGCAGCGAAGGCATCGAGCGCGGATTTCACCATCTCGCGGGCGATCTGCGCCATGGATGGCAGCAAGGAAAGCGGTTCCAGCCGGGGCGAGATTGCCGCGACCGTCTCCACACGCTTGGCGATGTTCTTGGCATAATCGGCCATGCGCTCGACAATGCCCGTGATTTTGAGCACGGCGATGATCTCGCGAAGGTCGTCCGCCATCGGCGCACGCAGGGCGATGGTCTGCACCACGAGGCGCTCGATATGCGCGTCTAGTTCGTCGATCCGCGCGTCACCCGCCACAACACTCTTGGCAAGCTCGAGGTCGCGATTGGTCAGGGCCCTCATCGCGTTATCGATAGCGTCCTCGGTCCGGCCGCCCATTTCCGCGATAAGCGCGCGCAGGGCATTGATGTCATCGTCGAAGGCTTTGACCGTATGTTCCGTCATGACTTTTGGTTCCTGTCCATCATCGACCGATCAGCCATAGCGTCCGGTGATGTAGTCCTTGGTGCGCTCTTGCTTGGGATTGGTGAATATCTCGGCAGTTGGGCCCTGTTCGACAAGCTTCCCGAGATGGAAGAATGCGGTACGCTGGGAGACGCGGGCAGCCTGCTGCATATTGTGGGTCACGATCACGATGGCATAGTTGCCCCGTAACTCCAGGATCAATTCCTCGATCTTGGCCGTTGCGATGGGATCGAGCGCCGAGCAGGGCTCGTCCATCAGGATCACTTCCGGCTCCACTGCGATCGCGCGGGCGATGCACAGGCGCTGCTGCTGGCCGCCGGAAAGCGCGGTACCGCTTTCATTCAGGCGATCCTTCACTTCTTCCCACAGGCTCGCCCGGCGCAGCGACTTTTCCACGATCTGGTCGAGTTCGCTCTTGTTGGTCGCCAAGCCGTGAATGCGGGGGCCGTAAGCGATATTCTCATAAATCGACTTGGGAAAAGGATTGGGCTTCTGGAAAACCATGCCGACCCGGGCGCGTAGCTGCACCACGTCCATGCCGGAGGAGTAGATGTTCTCCCCATCCAGCGTGATCGTTCCTTCTACCCGAGCGCTGGCGACCGTATCGTTCATGCGATTGAGCGTGCGCAGGAAGGTCGACTTGCCGCAGCCGGACGGGCCGATAAAGGCCGTAACGTCGTCCAGATCGATGTCGATCGACACATTGTCGATCGCCTGTGCTTCACCATAGAAGACGTTCACGCCCTGGGCGGACATCTTGTGTGCATTGGTCTGCATGTCGGCCATTACCATTTCTTCTCGAATTTGTTGCGCAGGTAGATCGCGATGCTGTTCATCGTCAGCAGAAAAGCAAGGAGGACGATGATCGCGGCTGATGTCTTCTCGATGAAACCGCGGCCGACTTCGTCCGACCACAGGAAGATCTGTACCGGCAGCACCGTCGCGGGGTCGGTGAAGCCGCCGGGCGGCTGGGAGATGAAAGCACGCATGCCGATCATGAGGAGCGGCGCCGTCTCGCCCAGTGCACGCGCCATGCCGATAATGGTGCCGGTGAGGATGCCGGGGAGGGCGAGCGGCAGCACATGGTGAAACACGACCTGGACAGGCGATGAGCCGATGCCCAGCGCCGCATCGCGAATGGACGGCGGCACCGCCTTGATGGCATTTCGCCCCGCGATCACGATGACCGGCATGGTCATCAGGGCCAGCGTCATTCCGCCCACCAGCGGGGCCGAGCGAGGCAGGTGCATGACATTGAGGAAGATGGCGAGCCCAAGCAGGCCGAAGATGATAGAAGGCACCGCCGCCAGATTGTTGATCGACACTTCGATCAGATCGGTCCAGCGATTGCGGGGCGCATATTCCTCGAGATAGAGCGCCGAGAACACGCCGATGGGAAAGCTCAGCGCGAGCGTAATCACCATCGTGAGCAAGGAACCCTTGAGCGCGCCCCAGATGCCGACGACGGTAGGATCGGTCCCGTCGCTGCCGATAAGGAAGCTTGCGTTGAACCTGCTGGACAGAGCGCCGTTTTCATCGAGCTGGGAGGCAAGGGCTTCGTCGGCTTCGCTGCCGTCGCTCTTTACAGCGAGATCGATACCGGCCGAAGCGGGCAGGCGCAGCGTGGTTTGTCCAGCCAATATGCCTGGGTCTGCGATGATGGCTTTGCGCAGCGCCAGGACCGCGTCCGGGGAGAGGAGGCGGGTCTCCTCCACGCCAAAAGCTGCCCTGCTTGCCTGGTCGAGAACGGCCGGGAGATTGGCGTTGGCTAAAGTCTGCTCGGGATTGGTCTGAAGCGCCGCTGGATCGATCAGTACGGGCGAGCGCGGGAAATCGATCGGTACCGCGACTTCTGTCTGCGTGAAACCACGGAAACCATTCGCCATCATCGAGACGAGCAGGAAAGCCAGGAAGCTGGCAGACAGGAACACCGCAGCGAAACCCAGCCAGCGGAAACGCCGCTCAGCCGAATATCGCCGCGCGATCCGCCGGCGCATGGCTTCGCCGCGCCAGTCGGTCGGGGGACGACCGGCAGGATCGCCGCTCTGGTCGAGAGCTGTCTGGCCGCTCATTCGTAAGCCTCCCGATATTTTTTCACGACGCGCAGTGCCACGATGTTGAGGAGCAGCGTGACGATGAACAGAACGAGGCCGAGCGCAAAGGCGGCGAGCGTCTTGGCGCTGTCGAATTCCTGATCGCCGGTCAGCAGCTGGACCATCTGGGTCGTCACGGTCGTCACGCTGGCAAAGGGATTGAGTGTAAGGTTGGCGGCGAGGCCTGCTGCCATCACCACGATCATCGTTTCGCCGATGGCACGGCTGACTGCGAGCAGGACGCCGCCGACAACGCCGGGCAGGGCTGCCGGGATGAGAACCTTGCGGATCGTCTCGCTGGTCGTCGCGCCCATGGCGAGGCTGCCGTCGCGCATCGACTGCGGCACGGCGGCGATGCTGTCATCGGCCATGGAGGAGACGAACGGGATGATCATGATGCCCATGACAAGGCCGGCGGCCAGCGCGCTTTCCGAAGATGCACCGGGAATTCCCACCGAAGCTGCGAAATTACGCAGAGCCGGTGCGATGGTGAGAGCGGCGAAATAGCCGTAAACGACCGTGGGCACGCCCGCCAGCACTTCGAGGATCGGCTTCATCCATTTGCGCGTTGTGGAACTCGCATATTGGGTGAGGTAGATGGCGCTCATCAAGCCCAGCGGAATGGCGACAATCATGGCGATGATCGCGCCTATGAAGATCGTGCCCCAAAAGAGCGGCACTGCGCCGAACGCGTCCTCATTTCCATAGCCCAGAGCCGCCGATTGAGGACTCCATTTGAGGCCGAAGAGGAAGTCCAGCGGATTGACCTGCGCGAAGAAGCGCATCGATTCAAACACCAGTGAGGCGACAATGCCTGCTGTCGTGATGATCGCGATGAGCGAAGCCAGCAGCAAGGTCCACATGACCACCCGCTCCACACGACTGCGTGCCGTGAAAGACGGGCGGACTCGCGACAACGCGTATGCGCCGCACGCAAAGGCAAGAATCGCCGCCAGGATGGCGCCCGTGGTCGAGTATCGCGTCATCGCTGCCCGAAACGGCTCGACCAGCTCCATTGCTTGGGGATTGAAAGCCACCGTTTGCCTGCCGCTCGCGATCGCTCGCGCTTCTCCCAGAATGGCGTTGCGGGAGAAGTCATCGCTCGGCAGCGACTGGGCCGGTGGGGTCGCCATCACGGAATCGAGCACCAGAGCCGGTGTGACATTGGCCCATACGGCAAGGAAAACGAGCGCCGGCAGCGTCGTCCAGAGCGCCACATACCAGCCGTGCTGGGTCGGGCGGCTATTGGTTGCGAGGCGCCCGACCTCCGCCTGAAGCCGTGTGGCGCGCGCCCGGGCAATGATCCATCCGATCGCCCCGAGCGCGACTATGATCAGAGCGATCATCACGCCAGTCATTCCCTTACCCCCTTGCCAATTTTCTGGCGACATCGTCCCTGGCGAGCGAGCCGTGGATCAGCCCGTCAGGTGTGATCACCGCAGTTCGTCGCCGTTCAGCACGGAGAGATTGGCGATCGCATCGGCATTGGCCGTGCGTACACCTTCGGGCGAAGCGACCATGCCTCGCCGGGCCAGCGCACCGTCCGGAGCCCAGTTGTTCGAGAACGCTTCCATATAGCCCTTCAAGCCGGGAATGGCGGTGATGTGAGCCTTCTTGACATAGACATAGATCGGCCGGGCGCCCGGATACTCGCCGCTTGATACGGTTTCATAAGTGGCGCCGACGCCGTTGACCGGAATGTCGCGGACCGCGTTCCGGTTGGCGTCGAGGAAAGAGAAGCCGAAGATGCCCACAGCATCGGGATTGGCGACAAGTTTCTGGACGATCAGGTTGTCGTTTTCGCCGGCGTCAACATAGATGCCGTCTTCGCGCACCTGCGTGCAGAGTTGCTTGTGCTTGGCTTCGTCGTTTTCCTTGAGTTCCTTCATGGCCGGATCGCTTTCGCAGCCCGGGGTGAGGATCAGTTCGGCCAGGGAGTCGCGCGTGCCGGACGTCGAAGGCGGGCCGAAGACGGAAATCGCGATCGCCGGCAATGAAGGGTCGATATCCTGCCAGGTCTTGGCCGTGTTCGGGCCCTTGCCATAGGGATTGGCGGCCAGGGCTTCGTAGATCTGCTTCGTGGTCAGCTGGAGCTTGGGGCCATCGATCGACTCGGCGACGGCAAGCCCGTCCAGCCCGATCTGCACCTCGATGATCTCATTGACGCCATTCGCCTGGCATTGCTCGAACTCGCTCTTCTTCATGCGGCGCGACGCGTTGGCGATGTCCGGATTTTGCGCGCCGACGCCACGGCAGAAGAGCGAGATGCCCGCGCCCGTGCCGGTGGACTCGATGATCGGCGCCTTCATGCCCGGGTTGGCGAGCTGAAAGAGGCGGACAGCTTCCTGAGAGAACGGATAGACGGTCGATGAACCGACGGCGCGGATCTGGTCGCGCGTCTCACCGCCGGACTGGCCCTGGCATGCTGCGAGCATCAGCAGGGACGCGGTGAAAAGGACATGACGCATAGTTGTTTCTCCTCGGGAGGAACCTGTGTTGCCCGGACTCTCCTTTAGAACCGGGTCAGTCGCGCCTCTGTGACGTTTCCGTTTCAGTTTTGTGACATGAGCCCGGAAACGCCCATGTGCAACCTAAGATTCCCCTTGGTCGGACGTCGGAAACAGCGGCAATTCGACGCTAATCGTGGTGCCTCGGCCTACTTCGCTGTCCAGATGAAGAATGCCGCCGTGGCGCTGCACGATGTGTTTGACGATGGCGAGGCCCAGGCCGGTTCCCCCCATTGCGCGGCTGCGGCTCGAATCGATTCGGTAGAAGCGCTCGGTGAGACGAGGCAGGTGCTCGGGCGGAATGCCCTCGCCCCTGTCAGTGACAGCCAGCGTGACCGTGTTCTGGTTCCGATACGTTGCCGAGACAGTCACCGCCGTGCCCGGTGCACCATATTTGAGGGCGTTGCTGATGAGGTTGTGCAGAAGTTGATTAAGCTGAGCGCGGTCCCCTCGCACTTGCGGAACCTGCGGATCGACGTCGAGCACGATGTCCAGCGCCCGCTTGTTCTGGCTCTGGCGGAAAACGTGGACGACCTCATCGACAAGCGGCGGAAGCGCGACCGGCTGGTCGGGTGGACGATATTTGTCCGCCTCGATGCGCGAGAGCGACATGAGGTCGTCGACAAGACGCTGCATGCGCCGTGCTTCGCCCTCCATGATCGTCAGGAAACGCTGGCGCGTGGCCTGATCGGCGCCGGCGACAGGGTCGCTCAGCGTCTCGATGAAGCCGAGAATGCCGGCCAGCGGCGTCCGCAGTTCATGACTGGCATTGGCGACGAAATCGACGCGCATTCGCTCCGTGGCCTGTCGGCCGCTCTGGTCGAACAGCAGGGCAAGCAGCCGGCCGTTCGCGATCGGCTGGATATCCAGCTCCCAGCTCTGGCCGGACGAGCCGGGACCGATCAGCTCTACTCGCGCGGGTGAGCGGGCCCGGTTGGGTCCCACGAGAAGATCGATCGCGGCGGGATGCCGCAGTGCGAGCCGGACATCCTGCCCGAGGATGTGGCGACCGAGTAGTGCCGAGGCGGCCTCGTTGCACCGTTCGATTTGCCCGTCCTGCACAATCAGGCTGGGGTGCGGCAACGCCTGGAGCAGCGTGTCGAGTTCCTCCAGGCTGGTGCCGCTGGCCGGCAGTTCCGGTGCCTGGAAGGCGGACGGCGCGCCGCGGCGCTCCAGTGCGTCAAAGAGCAATGCCACGCCGAACAGGCTCGCCACAGCGGAGGTCAGCGTCGCCTCCACGCTGTCGGTCAGCAAATGAACGATGCCGGTCGCGATCGCCCCAGTCGCGAGAAGAATCCAGATGGAGCGATCGATACGGACCATGGTGGGCGTCCTAGATGATTTCATGCCGGATCGCGATTCCCAATGAGCGGGCCCCTCAAGCGGGCCAGCTCTCCAGCAGCGGGACCAGTTCGTCATAATGATCGATGCCCGCGTCGGCGCCCAACTCCTCCGCCGTACAAGGCACGAAACCGAAGCTGACCGCGATGGAGGGGATGCCCGCGGCTTGCGCGGCGCGAGTGTCATTGTCCGTATCGCCCAAGAAGATCGTGCGACCGCCGCCGGCTCTGGCGACCATTTCCAGCAGCAGGTCGGGCAAAGGCTTGAGACGATTGGGGCCAAGCGTATCGCCGCCGATGATCGCGGCGAAGCGGGACGTGAGACGAAGCTGATCGAGCAGGCTGCGCGCCAGGGCTTCCCGCTTGTTGGTACAGATGGCGAGGCGCACGCCGCGCTCCGCAAGCCGGTCCATGGCCTCGGCAAGGCCAGGATAGGGCTGCGTATGAACCGCGATGTTGGCGGCGTAATGATCGAGCATGATCGGGAGCAACTCGTCCAGCAGGTCCTCGTCCTGGACACCGGCTTCGCACAGGGCTCGTTCCAGCATCCGGCGCGCGCCGCGCCCGATGAATGGGCGAATTGTCTCGATGGGGAAGGGGCCATGGCCGATGGTCCCGAGAGCGTGATTGACGGCGGCGGTAAGGTCGGCGCCGGTGTCGAGCAGCGTGCCATCGAGATCGAAGCCGACGAGGTCGAAAGGAATCTGGGTCATGGAACGCCCCATGCCGGGTGGGCGGTGGCGCGATCAAGCCAAACATGGCAAGGCTGGCTTCCAGTCTTCGAAATGCGAGAGAGTTTTCGTGTCCAGCCCGACCAAAGCGCCCCTGGCCGTCGTGATCCTTGCCGCCGGGCAGGGGTCACGCATGAAATCCAGCCTGCACAAGGTGCTGCATCCGCTGGCGGGGCGCCCGATGCTGCTGCACCTCCTGGAGAGCGTTGCCGCGCTGGCACCCGAACGGCAGTTGGTCGTGGTGGGCTCCGGGCGGGAGCAAGTCGAGAAGGCCGTGGCAGGGCGCGGCGTGGAAATCGCGGTGCAGGCGGAGCAGCTTGGCACGGGCCATGCGGTGGCGCAGGCGCGCGAGGCGCTGGCGGGGTCCGAGGGCGATGTGCTGATCCTCTATGGCGATGTGCCGCTGGTCCGCGCGGAGACGATGCGGGCGATGATCGAGCGGCTCCATGGCGATGATGCGCCGGTCTGTGTGGTGCTGGGTTTCCGGCCCGAAGATGCGGCGGCCTATGGGCGCATCGTGGCGAAGGCGGATGGGCGCATCGAAAAAATGGTGGAGTATAAGGACGCCAGCGAGGAGGAGCGCGCGGTCGATCTCTGCAATAGCGGCCTCATGGCGGTGCGCGCGGTCGATCTGTTCGCGCTGCTGGAGCGCGTAGGCAATGACAATGCCGCAGGTGAATATTATCTTCCCGATATCGTCATGCTGGCAGGGGCCGATGGGCGGACGAGCGCCGTCATCGAGACGCAAGCGGCGGAAGTCGCCGGCGTGAACAGTCGGGTCGAACTGGCTGCACTCGAAGCAAGCTGGCAGGCGAACCGGCGCGAGGAAGCGATGCGAGAGGGCGTGACGCTGATTGCTCCCGAAACCGTGTTCTTCGCGCATGACACGGTGCTGGGCCGGGACGTGACCATCGAGCCCAATGTCGTCTTCGGTCCCGGTGTCGTCGTGGAGGAAGGCGCGGTTATCCATGCGTTCTGCCATCTGGAGGGCGCGCATGTCGGGCCGGGCGCTTCCGTGGGGCCTTTCGCCCGGCTGCGGCCGGGGACCGAATTGGGTGAGAAGGTGCGGGTCGGCAATTTCGTCGAGATCAAGAATGCGGCGTTGAACCGGGGCGCGAAGGCCAATCATCTTTCCTATGTGGGCGATGCGCGCGTCGGCGAGGATGTGAATATCGGCGCCGGGACGATCACCTGCAATTATGACGGCTACTTCAAGCACCAGACGGTGATCGGCGACCGGGCCTTCATCGGATCGAACAGCGCCTTGATTGCGCCGGTGCGAATCGGGCGGGACGCGATCGTCGCCGCGGGCAGCGCGGTTTCGCGTGATGTGGCGGACGGAGAGTTGCGGCTGGTGCGGGCGGAACAGTTCGTGAAGCCGGGCTGGGCCGATCGCTTCCACGACGCCATGCGCAAGCGCAAGGTGGCGATGAAGAAGGGCGACCCATCCTAAACGCCTTCGAAGGCGTGGCGGTGAAACGGTTGAGGTGAGCGGCGAATGGCGAAGCTTTCGCCGGCTATGTCGAAAATATCCAAGCGTCGCAGGCCCGTTTCATGAGAGATGAAGAGACTGCGGCGAATGGGGAAAACATCTCTCGTTTCGACCCGTAAGCTGTTCCAGCAGCTAAACAGTTCCGGGCCGGCACGCCGGCCCTGCCTGCCTCTGTGGGAGTGCGCCTTGCGGCGCAAGTGAGGCATGGAAGGAAGGGAAGGGGGCGACTTTGGCTGGTTCGCCCTCTTTTCCTTTTAAGGGTTATCGGAAGAGAGCTGATAACCTACTGCGGGCTCCTGCCTTGTGAGCAGCCCCTTGATCCGCTCCAGAACGATGTCTCATTCCTGCTGGAAACACTTGGTTTCGGGTGGCCGGCTGGTGTCGGATCCCAACAACAAAGTAGGCGTTTCGGGAGCTTGACATGATATCATGATATGATATCAGCATATCATGCGTTTCCTGGCTGACATTCCCGATGAGGACATTGCCGAACTCGACGCTCTGGCGCGGCGGCACAATCGCTCGCGCGCGGCCGAAGTGCGGGAGGCTGTGCGCCTCTATCTCCGGGGGCGCAAGGGCAATGACTGGATCGCGCGCGGCTGCGGCTACTGGAAGGACCGTGCGGACATCGGTGATGGCGTGGATCATCAGCGCGGTCTGCGCGAAGATCGCGAATTGGGCTGAATCGCCATGGCCGATCCCGTCTTCGATACCAGCATCCTGATCGACTGGCTGCGCGACCGGCCGGAAGCGGTGGCAGAGCTGGAGCGCTATCGCCGCCACCGGATCAGCCGGGTGAGCTGGATGGAGATCCTGGCCTGCGAGCCGCTGGAGACCCGCGACCATGTGCAGGCCCTCATCGCGCCATTCGAGATCATCGAACTCGATGGCCGGATCGCGGCGGCGGCGGCGGATATTCGCCACCGCTCGCGCATGAAGCTGCTCGACGCGACGATCCTGGCGACCGCGCAAGTGAACGGCGCGATCCTCGTGACGCGTAACATCGCGGATTTTCCGGCGAACATGCCGGGCATCCGCATCCCCTATACTCTCTGACGGACGGAAGGCTTCTTCATGTGCGGAATCATCGGCATCGTCGGCACGCAGGACGTAGCGGAGCGCCTGCTCGACGGGCTGCGGCGCCTGGAATATCGCGGATATGATTCCGCCGGCATCGCCACGATCGTCGATGGCGGGATCGCGCGGCGGCGGGCGGAAGGCAAGCTGGTCAATCTGGCCCGTGTGCTGGCGAGCGAGCCGCTGACCGGCGCGACC
>Ga0160433_100492_pt1 | contig 18814 bp, 13 predicted proteins | sample HID1972K_E0MG_FD_108235 | JGI IMG/M metagenome (GOLD analysis project Ga0160433, IMG submission 108235) | Enriched pill bug-associated microbial communities from UW Madison campus, WI, USA - HID1972K_E0 MG | ecosystem: Host-associated > Arthropoda: Insects > Digestive system > Unclassified ... | reverse complement strand
CTGACAATTTAAAACGGGCGGCAATTGCGAGTGAAGATGCCCGGTTTATGCAGCATAGCGGTTTTGACACGAAAGCAATCAACGAAGCCTATCGAAAAAACAAATCAGGTAAGCCTATTCGTGGTGGCAGTACCATTAGTCAGCAAACGGCAAAAAATGTGTTTCTCTGGCCTCATCGTTCCTGGATAAGAAAAGGCTTTGAAGCCTGGTTTACGATATTGATAGAAGCTTTATGGGGTAAAGAGCGAATACTGGAAGTCTATCTAAACGTTATAGAAACCGGACCGCATTTATATGGTGCTGAAGCTGCTACACAATATTACTTTAAAAAATCAGCTACTAGTTTAACCAAAAGGCAGGCAGCACTGATCGTGGCAGTATTGCCAAATCCTCGGCGCTGGTCGCCTACCAAACCTACCGCTTATATCAACCGTAAAGTCAATACTATTATTCGGTATATGAATTATAGCAAAATTCCTGAATAAAAAAATTAAACAGGAAGTTTGAAAACCTTCGCATGCCAACTGCTTTTCATGGGCACTTCCCAACGGCTCGCGAGTTCATTGCTATTAGCTACTGTATTATCAAATACGATTGTATCTTCATTTACTTCACCTTGATCAATTCGCTTTTCAAATTCGATTCTAGATACAGCTTCTATTTCATCGTCCTTTCGATAAGCAATCTGCATCCTATCAAACAGGTCAATCTGTAATTCATTTTCAATTCCCTTAAGAAAACGAACAGATGAATCGATTGAACAACCGGATGCTGCTTCCAATGCTTCATTTAGAAAGAGAATAATAAAACGGTTGAAGCGAACCTCTGCACGTGCCGCAAGTTGTTTTCCATGCGCTGCCCATTCTTTTGTAAACTCTTCTAGTTTTTTTGTGATTTTTTCTGTCTCTTCTGCAGTAAGTTCTCTATTTGATTGATATATCCAGATGCGTTCCATATTTCTGAGCGTTTTGTACAAATTTAAGCAATTTATAATCCTCACCCAAAATAGCGCAGCTCACCCTTATCGGTTTTCCATAACAACTAGACTCCGATTAATAGCTACGTATTTCGCTTGCGACTGTCTTAATCTCTTCTTCCAACATTACTTTATCGACAACCCGATAAGCATACAGCTCCTCATCGTGTTGGGTAATATCCAAACCTTGCTCCTCTTCTTCTTCAGAAACACGTATTGGTTCTATAAAATTAATAAGCTTAAAGATCCCATAAGATATCGTAAAGCTATAAGTGGTCACAATCAGGACTCCTAAAAGTTGTGCGGTAAAAAATTCAGTACCTCCATAAAACAAACCGTTAGCACCATCAGGATTCACAACTGTAGTTGCAAATATTCCTGTTAAGAACATTCCGACTAAACCACCTACTCCATGACAAGGAATTACATCCAACGTATCATCCAATGATGACCTTGATTTCCATTCAATTACTAAATTGGAAATAATGGCTGCGATTACACCGATAAATATGCTTTGTGGGATTGCAACAAATCCGGCGGACGGAGTGATCGCCACTAAGCCTACCACTGCTCCTATACAAAAGCCTAAAACTGAAGGCTTTTTACCTCGTAATACATCAAAAAACATCCACGCCAAACCTGCTGATGCAGCTGCCGTATTGGTCGTTGCAAATGCAGATACCGCTAATCCATTGGCCGCCAGTGCAGACCCTGCATTAAAACCAAACCATCCAAACCAAAGCAACCCCGTTCCAATTAAGACATAAGTTATATTTGCCGGACGAATCTTGATATGATAAAGATGTGATCGTCTTCTTTTTAAGACTAAGACCCCTGCTAGTGCGGCACATCCTGCCGAAATGTGAACCACCGTTCCTCCGGCAAAATCCAATACACCCAACTGGGCTAAAAATCCTTCGGGATGCCAGCTCCAATGTGCCAAAGGAGCATAAACAAACAAACTAAAGAGTACAATAAATAAGATATACGATGTAAACTTAATTCTTTCTGCTACTGCACCAACAACAATACCTGGGGTAATAATTGCAAACATCAAGTGAAAAAAGGCAAACAAGGCAAACGGAATTGTGGGAGCACCTGGCCACGGTTCACCTGAAACAACATTTTGAAAAAACAAATAGGTAGTTGGATTACCGATTATCCCACCAACCGATTCTCCAAAACAAAGACTGAAAACAACCACAATCCAGAGAACACTGACCACTCCAGCTGAAACAATGCTTTTTATCATAGTAGAGATCACATTCTTACTATTCACCATTCCACCATAAAAAAATGCCAAACCAGGAGTCATTAAAAAAACCAATGCAGCAGAAATCAGAACCCATGAAATATCGGAACTATTATATTTTCCTACATCAAACATCTTCTCCGGGTTAACAAAGAGAGATGCGACTGCGATACCGACCAATAATAAAAATGGCGCTGTTTGTTTAATCGAAATTGTTTTCATCTGTTATTTATATTAAAATTTCATTTTTATTAGACAGTTAAAGCCATAAAAGTAATAAACATCCGTCCTACAGGGCAAATTATATCGATAGATATGATAACACCATCATTAAATATCAAAATACAGAGTAAAAATAATATTTTTTATAGTAATATTATCAAAAACACAAATAAAAATAGATGGTTATAATCTTTTATATAATATATTATATAAAAAATATATTTTGATTGACATATTCACCTATATTTTTATATATAATTTAACAGAACACCCAAAGTACAGAAATTATTACACCACATTATACAGAATTAAGTTAAAAATATTTAGTTAACTGAATTATAACAACGATAAGTAATATATTTAATACCGTTTCAACTATAATTGTATCGAAAACTCAGTCAATTCATTCAAAAGACATGACTACCAACGTCAACAATATCAAAAATACATTGTGCAGGTTTTAAAATCGAAGGAAGAAGGAGTAAATGTCCAGGGATATTTTGTCTGGAGTTTTACTGATAATTTTGAACGGGCGGAAGGATTCCACCCACGTTTTGGTGAATGTTGATTATGGAAACCAAAAAGGGATTTCAGGAAATAGTCTAATAACTTTTTTAAAAGGTTTAGTAGCCCGAGTATCTATTGCTCTTCTTTAAAGTAGATTTTATAATAGTTCATTGATCTCTCCTCGTCAAATCCTTTCTCAATCAAGTCTTTATTTCCGTGAATATAAACATGGAAATTCTTGTCTAACTTCAAAATAGATTTAAAAACACGTGCTTGTTTTTTAACCGCTGCATCCGCAATTTCAAATGAATCTGCAATGGGCGAATCAAATTCCAATTCATAATCACGCTTATAATTCTTAAAGGAAGCTATTCCTTCGGAATTACCTATTACTTCATTAGAAAATTCATCTAAATCAAAGTTTTCCTTTTCTTTAAAGTACTTCATCGACTTGTTTAATAGATCTATTTTATCAGCCTTTGAAATTTCAAACTCACTATCTAATTTTTCAGTTACGAAATTTTTATAGACACCTAAAACATTCTGAGTCTGATTATAATTGTCGTTTCTTATTTTCAACCTCAGAAAATCATCCTTCCAATAGACCGCTTCTGAACTTCGGTTGGTTTGATCAAGGACAAGTACTTTATAACCCTCCTCTGCTTCTATATTAAAGATCAAACACCCTTTATCGAGTTTATGAATACTAATCGCTTCTTGTTCATAATTAACGCCAAACCCTTTCTCCTGCGGATATACTTTTAAATAGGTGTCCTTGGTTTCCGATTTAAAAATACCAATAGCATCTAATACTTCACCTTCAAATTGAATGTCCTTAAAATAGGCAATGTATAGCTCTCCGGATTTAATATTTGGATGATTTGTTATGTCAAAAAGATGCTTAGCTATGTCTTCAGAGTTTGCATGAAAAGTATCATTGTTATCAAAAATGCTATGTGCATAATGATATAGTTCATTTAATTGCAAATCTGCAGATGAATGATAAAACCGATAAGCTTCATTCACTTTTTCAAATGGTTTTAAGAAATATTGCTTCAATAAGCTGCGTAGAATCTCATCATCCAATTCCAACGCTTTATCTGACAAACTATAATATTCGTCCTGAACCTTATTTCCAATATGATGAATAGAAAGAACAGAAAGGTCGGCATCAAGAACTGAAATCATAAATTTTCTTTAAAAATTAATTTTGTTTAGCAAACAACGAAACTAGGAATTTTGTATCAGATACTAAGTATGCATTAAGCTTTGTTAAGATTTATTTTTTTCTTTACCTTGTTTTCTTCGGCTTACAACAAGCATTTAACAACAAAACTGAATATTTATAATGACCCAAATGAAAAATATATTGTTCTTCGGTGACAGCCTGACTTCAGGCCATGGTCTTCTTAATCCAAACGATGCTTTTCCTGGATTGATACAACAGAAAATAAACTCACTGAAGCTACCTTATCGGGTAATCAATGCTGGTTTAAGTGGTGAAACTACTGCTGAAGGAAAGAAGCGCATTGATTTGTTTTTAAAAGAAAAAACAGATGTCTTTATATTGGAATTGGGAGCAAACGATGGATTAAGGGGCTTGCCTGTTATTGAAACTTATCTTAATTTACAATCAATTATTGATAAAGCCAGAGCTGCCTGGCCGGACTGCAAAATGCTATTGACGGGTATGTTGGTACCACCAAGCATGGGGCAAAAACGCTTTGAAGAATTCAGGAATATATTTCCAAAACTTGCCAGCCAAAACAGTATGGCCTTCGTTCCCTTCTTATTAGAGAATGTAGCAACGATACGTCACTTAAATCAGGCTGATGGAGTGCATCCTACAGCTGAAGGACAAAAGATCATGGCAGAGAATGTATGGAAAGTATTGAAAGATATCCTATAAACACTCCTTTCGGAAGAACAATTAACTTTTTATCAAGTTTCTCAAATTCATTCGCACTTTTTGTGCAAAGGTTTCTTCCTTTAGCAAATGAGCATTTTCTATTAAATACTGAACTCCATATTTATAACCAACATTGATTATTTCATCGGCTTTTTTCAAATCGAACAGATTGTAATTGACCAAATCTTTAGGCTCTATAAACATATAACAACCATATGCTGACTGGCGAACCATCTCTGCAAAACTTAAGTGGAAGGCTCGTTCCACTATTTCCCTTAACCCTCTCTTTTCTGTTAAATCCCAAATCGGGTTAACATGAATGCCAATAACATCCTTCTTCTGCAGAAGAAAGGGCTCAACAGGTAAGTTATTACATAATCCTCCATCCACATAAGGGATCGTATCCAATTCAACAATGGGAAAAATAGTAGGAATTGCGCAAGAAGCCGTTATTGCATCAATGATGCTTCCAGTATTAAATATCTTTTGCCTGCCATCAATGAACGAAGTTGCAGTTATATATAATGGGATGGGCAATTCCTCAAACCTTTTATATCGCAAATTACTTTCAATATAATCTCTTACTTTATTAAATGAAACCAAACCCATCCGTAAAGAATGCCACCCAAACATTTTAGTCGTTAATTTTCCCGCAAGAAGCTCGACAATTTCATCTGGTGTAAATCCATTTGCTAAAAATGCACCTGCGATAGCTCCAGCGCTGGTGCCTGAAATTCCGGAAGGAAAGATGTTATGCTCTTGTAAGGCCTTCACTACTCCCAAATGGGCAAAGCCTCTGGCACCGCCACCAGAAAGAACAAATGGTTTTTTCATCATTTAGTTTGCTTTATATGTATCAAAAAGTACTAAAAAACTGATTTTAGTGGCAATGAGTCTATCATGAGTCTTTATCTCAAGTAATTATTTTTTCGGTGTGTCCGAAAAAAAGCATCTGGCTATTTAAAGCTCATGAATCGATAATTAAACAATTACTTGCAAAGTATAGTTTTATTTATAAAACTTATAAAATATTTACATACATTCAAAAAAAGAACTATGGGCTATGCATTAATAACCGGCGGAGGTAAAGGAATCGGAAAAGCGATTGCTCTTGAACTGGCATCTAAAGGTTTTGATATTTTAATTATTTCACGAACAGAAAAGGATCTGCAACAAGTATGTGCTGAAATTAAAAAAAACAGTCGTGTTAGTGCCCAATATTTTGTTACTGATCTTTCAAGTGAACATGCTGTTGAAAAAGTCTTTTCATGGATTCAATCATTGCATATAGAAATTAAAGTTTTAATTAATAATGCTGGTTATGGATTAAGCGGATATTTTGAAAAGCAAGATTTATCCACTTTGAAGAATATGATGCAGTTAAATATGTTCACGCTAATTAATTTTACCCATACCTTTTTACCACAATTAAAAAAGCAGAAAAGATCTTTTATTCTCAATATTGCTAGTACAGCTGCCTATCAGGCAACTCCTGGTTTAAGTACCTATGCAGCAACGAAATCATTCATTCTTTCTTTTAGCAGAGGATTAGGTTGGGAATTAAAAAATACTTCTGTGTCAGTAACCTGCATTTCTCCCGGCCCTACCAATACTGGTTTTTTCGAACGCGCCAACATGAGCAAAAAAGGACAAGAAATGGTTAAAAAGGTTCGTATGGAAACCCAGATTGTTGCTAAAATTGCGGTTAGAGGCTTGTTAAAAGGCAAGCCAGAGATTATACCTGGCTTGCAAAATAAATCAGCTGCATTTTTATCCTGGTTATTCCCAAAATTCATTGTGGAAAAGATTGCCGGAAAGCTGTTGGGAAATGCGATTGGCGATTAATTTATTTCTGAATAATCCCTTTCCCCTTCATATCCGTTATAATTGTCTGACTAAGTTCTGTACCTAAAGTTCGTGCAGAACTTGGATTGAAAGATTTCGTTTGAGCAGAATATTCCAGCTTTTTATTATTCAGATCATATAGGTTGGCTTCTAAAATGTAATTTGTTGATTCGGTGTAATAACCGGGTTGATAAATACGTGCATAAACTGTTTGATAGAATCCCCAGAAATAATTGTAATACGTATATGGTCTATACGTCACATTTCCTGGTGTATAATCTTTATCCTTTGACCGGTCAAGTAAGGCTACTACCAGTACAGCATCGTATCCATTATCTTTTATTTTTTCCAAAGCTTCTTCTTCCTTTAAATTTTCAAAAGCTTTTGGTCCATATTCAGCATAGGCTGATCCCGCGTTAAAACCATTACTGGTAAAGCCTTGAACTAATGCATTCTCAACCTGCTCTCTCACTTCAAGATTTTTAGCATGCATCAAACCGAGTACCAGTATTTTGTTATACTCCCTTGCTATCGCGTCAGGTGCTTTCCACGAAGAAACAAGGCGCGTACTATTACATCCGCTGAATATCAAGATTGGTATTATAAAAAATACCGCTGTTGTAATTATTATAAGCTTTTTCATGGCCCTAAAATTTTGGTTATACTGTTTTTAATGACTTAAACTATGTCATGATTATATAACTGTTAATTTTAGGATTTGTTCTTAATAGATTGATTATTAAACTCAATGACTAATTAAATAGATCAAAGCACGAAAATATTTACCAAAAAAAAAGCGAACCTTTTAGGTTCGCTTTACTATTAAACACTCTTCTAATTATTTAATTCCCAATTTTGTTTTAACTAATGGAGTAATATCTTCTCCTCCGTCAAAATAAACCAATGCTTGCTGCGCTGTGTCAAAAACATAAGCAAAGCCCTTTTCTTTAGAAACTGCTTTGATAGCAACTTCTGCTTTCGCTAAAATAGGTTTATAAAGCTCTTCCTGCTTTGCAGTTAAATCTTGTTGAGCTTTTTGATCCAATTCGCTAATTCTTTGCTCCATTGTCTGAATTTCTTGGTTCAAACCTTCAAGCTCTTTTCCTAATACTTCTTGATTTGCTTCCGTTAACGTTTTGTATTTCTCCTGGAAAGCTGCAATTTTTGTCTGACGCTCTTTATCCATCGCTTCCAGCTCCGCCAATTTGGCTTTACGGAACGTCGCAAAAGATTCGTCAGCAGTTTTTACTTCAGGCATAGCCTGTAGAATAGCTCTTGAATCAATATGTCCTAATTTTTGCTGTGCATTAGCTGCCCCAACTGAGAAAAAAATGACCGCAACTATAGCTAACGCTTTTACTAAATTTTTCATTTCTAATTTGTTCTGTTTAATTAATCGTTGTTTATTTTTATTTATTATGGTTTGTATCCTAACTGCACAATGACCTCATCACTCTTGTCTATTTTCGGATTCGAATATAAGAAAGTTTCGGCACCTTTATCTAAAATCACATCAAGATTTTGTCTTTCGGCAATTGCCTGAATGGCTTTTGTAACTTTTTCCTGGATTGGTCCAATAAGCCGGCTACGTTCTTTAAATAAATCACCCTCAAATCCAAACTTCTGACGTTGCAATTCTTTTACCTCGCGCTCTTTGTTAACAATCATATCCTCACGTCTCCTTCGCATATCATCGCTTAACTGTGCCTGGTCTTCCTGATAAGCCTGGTACATTTCTTCAATTTCTGCAAATTGTGCATCAATATCTTTCTGCCATGTAGTTGAAAGCGCGTCCAATTGCTTTTGAGCATTTACATATTCAGGTATATGTGTTAATATGTACTCACTGTCAACATATGCAAACCGCTGTGCAAAAGAGGTAGATGCTGTAAGCATAAGCACAACAACTATCCATAATGTTTTTATATTCCTCATAGTTCAAAAGTACTATAGTTCCCTAATACTGCAAAAGTAATTCTATTTTTTCTTAAATATTGTTAATAAGTGTTAATAATTGACACCTTGATTCAGGATGAGCTTCATGTTGCTCAACTGCTTAATAGCTGATCCTAGAGATTTAAACAGTGTCTTTCATCCGTATAAAATACACATGGTCAAAGTATTATATCCGAAAAACACGTATTTTCATTTTAAACCTTAAACTTCCTTACTTGTAATTATCAGACAGAAGTTATTATAATTATTTATTTTAAATCAAGCTTTATGAAAAAGTTAATTTTAAGCGTTATCGCAGCAGCATGCTTTATGTTCGTAACAAACAGTTCAAATGCCCAGCAGAGAACAACTACTCCGGACCGAACAACACGCAGTGGAACAACAACCATGCAGGATTCCACAAAGCGAAACCAATCTGACACTACGCGTGATAAAAAAGGAAAGATGAAAAAGGACACGAAACACAAGAATGATTGGAACAAGAATGGTACTAACAGGCGGGACAGTATGAACCGGGGACAAAGAACAACCCCAGCTACCGGATCAGGCAACTCAACAAATGGTACAAATAACGGCACTAGCGGATCAGGAACTTCCACCGGAACTACAGGCAGAACCGGTTCTGGAAATAATAACGGAAATTCAAACGGCACAGCCAACTCAGGAAGTTCAACTGGCACTACAACCGGTTCCGGAACAATAAAATAGTTTAGTCCAAAAAATTAAGTTTATTTATACAATAAATCCTTTCAGTTTCTGAGAGGATTTATTGTAACACGATCGCCAATTGTTAATCTTTCAACTGAAGGGCGCCGATTTCTTCCGCCACCAATAAACTCTTGACCAATGTTAAACCAACCCGCGTGTGAGATACTAAACCATGACAAAAGATGTAAATCTAATCCGCAAATACAGGATTGAGTTACGCAATAATAGCATCGTTCGGATGCTCTATTTTTGGCATAAGCTTATGGTCGATCCTGATTCTAATGGCCCTCTTTACTCATTGCTAGCATAGGTTCGCTTCTTAAATAACTATATAAGATTAGGACAATTATGTTCTATCAAATCTATAACGATGGCATCTAAAACTGCTTTTCCAGAAAAGAGAATGGTGTAATTTCAAGTATTATCTCGTGTTAATCGCTATTAATACATTGATTTTCAATCAAACCTGCCTTTATTTTAATTTAAAAAACAATTAGGTGCCTAATTTGATTTTAAATTAGACGCCTATTTCGATTTTATTAAACTAACAGAACTATGGAAAATAATATGCACAAGGGTAAGGACAGTAAATTACCTTTTTAACGAGGGATATGAATCTCCCTTTATCAGTTTTCGGATTTTAACCTAACAACATATTAGAATGAACCCGATAGTATATACCGGACACCCTTATCCGTTAGGCGCGACTTACAATGGCAATGGAGTTAATTTTGCACTTTTTGCAGAAAATGCTACAGCCGTAGAATTGTGTTTGTTTGACTCGCCTGACGATAGTACGGAGTCCTTAAAGATAAAAATGCAGGAACGAAGCCATCAGGTTTGGCATATCTTCGTGCCCGAGCTAAAGCCCGGGCAATTATATGGTTACCGGGTGCACGGACCTTACGAACCATCTAATGGGCATCGCTTCAATCCTAATAAATTGTTAATTGATCCCTATGCCAAAGCTATTGCAGGTATTATTGAAGTACATGACTCCTTTTTTGGTTATGAAATTGGCCATCCGGATGAAGACTTAAGTTTTAGTGAAACAAATAGCGCCCAGTTTATTGCAAAGTCTATAGTAATCAACTCCAATTTTAATTGGGAAAACGATAAATCGCCGAACATCCCTTATCATAAATCCATTATATATGAACTTCATGTTAAGGGATTTACAAAATTGCAAACTGATATACCGGAAGAAATACGCGGTTCTTATGCTGCTATAGGCCACCCAGTCACTATTAACTATTTAAAAGAGCTTGGAATAACGGCAATTGAGTTAATGCCGGTTCACCATTTTATTAATGATGGTAACCTTACTGAGAAAGGGTTAAACAATTATTGGGGATATAATACGATCGGCTTTTTTGCTCCCGACGCCCGCTATTCAAGTAGTGGGATGGCAGGAGAACAAGTGGATGAGTTTAAACAGATGGTGAAAAACCTGCATGCGGCAGACATTGAAGTCATTCTTGATGTCGTATACAATCATACAGCTGAAGGCAATCATTTAGGACCTACGTTATCCTTTAAAGGAATTGATAATTCTACCTATTATCGTCTTACAGACGATGACAAACGCTATTATATGGATTATACCGGAACAGGCAATACACTGAACGCTTCCCTTCCGAATGTACTCCGCCTTATCATGGATAGCTTACGCTATTGGATACTGGAAATGCATGTGGATGGGTTCCGGTTTGATCTGGCTTCTGCGCTTGCCCGGGAACTTCACGAAGTAGATAGACTAAGCGCTTTTTTTGATATCATTTATCAGGATCCTGTTATCTCGCAAGTTAAGCTGATTGCTGAACCATGGGACCTGGGAGAAGGCGGATATCAAGTTGGGAACTTCCCACCCGGTTGGTTAGAATGGAACGGAAAATACCGCGATTGCATGCGCGATTATTGGCGAGGTGCAGATAGTATGCTTGCAGAATTTGCGGAACGGTTTTCAGGAAGTCCTGATCTTTATATGGATGATTTTCGTAAACCTACTGCCAGTATAAACTTTATCACAGCACATGATGGTTTTACGCTAAACGACCTTGTATCATACAATGAAAAACATAATGAGGCGAATGGCGAGAATAATAATGACGGAGAAAGCCATAATCGCTCGTGGAATTGCGGTGTAGAAGGGTCCACGGATGAACCACACATTATAGCACTTCGTAAACAACAAACAAGGAATTTTCTGGCAACATTATTTTTATCACAAGGAATACCGATGTTAGTTTCAGGCGATGAAATGGGCCGGACTCAAAATGGAAATAATAATGCATATTGTCAGGACAATGAACTATCATGGGTAAATTGGGACAAGGCAGATCATGATCTCATGCGATTTACACGTAAGTTAATTAAATTAAGAAGAAAACACGATGTGTTTTGCAGGCGGCGCTGGTTTTCCGGAAATCCGGTAAAAGGCAGTGATTTGGAAGATATTTCATGGTTCTTACCCAACGGGGAGGAAATGTCTGAAGAGAACTGGAATCATGATTTTGCAAAATCACTGGGTGTCTTCTTAAACGGTCGTGGAATTCCAACACTCGGAGAAAAAGGCGAACAGCTTGTAGATGATAGTTTTTACATTATTTTTAATGCGTATGAACAACCACTTGAGTATAAACTGCCCTCACAGAAATATGGGCTCTCCTGGATAAAAATCATAGATACCGCTATCATTGAGCAGAGGAAAAAAACTTTTAAGGCGGGAACGACTATCCAGGTAGACGGCCGCTGTGTTGTAGTATTAAAGAACCCTATTTTTGAGATACCAGGTGAAGAAAGTTAATTTGAAACAAAGAACCTTAGGCATTAACTTTCCTGATAAGCGAGAGGCAAAAGTTTGTGTGTGGGCTCCACTTGCAGAAAAAGTTGAACTTTTGCTAAAAAAATCTAATAAAATAATTTCTTTACTTAAAGACGACTATGGTTATTGGAACCTATCTACCAATGAACTATTACCACATGATCCTTATCTTTTTGTTCTAGACGGAGAAAAGGAAAGATCAGATCCGGCTTCATTGTACCAGCCGGAAGGGGTTCATGGATTTTCGGAAGCTATCGACTTAAACGATTTTCCATGGACGGATAGTGAATGGATAAATCCATTATTAGAGGAATATATAATTTATGAACTACACACAGGAACATTTACGCAACAGGGCACTTTTAAGGGTATTGAAGAAAAGTTAGCTTATCTTAAACTTTTGGGAATCACAGCAATTGAAATAATGCCTGTTTCTCAGTTTCCCGGAAATCGTAATTGGGGTTATGACGGTGTGTTTCCCTTTGCAGTACAAAATTCTTATGGCGGGGCAACTGGTTTAATGCATTTAGTTGATACTTGTCATCAAAAAGGGATCGCAGTTATTTTAGATGTCGTATATAATCATTTAGGGCCGGAAGGCAATTATTTTAGTGACTTCGGACCGTACTTTACAAATAAATACAATACCCCCTGGGGAGATGCGATCAATTTTGATGATGCATACTGCGACGCGATTCGCCATTATTTTATTGAAAATGCACTGATGTGGCTAAGAGACTTTCATATCGACGCCTTGCGGATTGATGCAGTACATGCGATAAAGGATTTTAGTCCGACGCACATTCTGCAAGAAATAAAAACGCATGTAAACCAACTGATAAAGGAAACTGGCCGCAATCAGTATTTAATCGTAGAATTGGATCTAAACGATACACGTTTTATTAATCCTTTAGAAAAAAACGGATACGGAATGGACGCGCAGTGGATTGATGAATTCCATCATGCGCTACGTGTAACTGCAGGCGGTGAAAAGCGTGGATATTATTCAGACTTTAATGGGATCCAACATCTGGCAAAAGCTTATACAGACGCTTATGTTTATGATGGGATGTATTCCCCACATCGATTAAAAACTTTTGGAACAAGGACAGTAAATCCTGGAAAACAGTTTGTTGTCTTTTCTCAAAATCACGATCAGGTTGGCAACAGAATGTTAGGAGAACGCAGCAGCCAACTAGTAAGCTTTGAAATGCAAAAAGTTTTAGCAGGAGCCGTTTTGGCTAGCCCATTCATTCCAATGCTTTTTATGGGAGAGGAATGGGCGGAGCCTCATCCCTTCCTTTATTTTGTAAGTCATACTGATCCGGAACTGGCAAAAGCTGTAAGAGAAGGTAGAAAAAGGGAATTCTCCGAATTTCAGGAACAAAATGAGATGCCAGATCCCCTGGATACAGAAACTTACCAGAGATCAAAGCTGCAATGGGAATTAATAGATCAGGATCCATATCAGATCATGCTGAAATTTTACCAATCGCTGATTACAATTCGAAAACAACTTCCTGCGCTAGCTACTCTAAATAGACAACATATACAAGTTTCTTTTGATGAATCTAATAACACCCTGACGCTACTAAGATGGCATGCTAACCAAAAAGTCTGTTGTCTGCTAAATTTTTCACAAACAAAACAAACGCTCTTTCTTCCAGATGCATTAAATCATTGGAATAAAGTGTTGGATTCAGCAGATCCAAAATGGAAAGGACCATTGGCTGCGCCCGATCAGGTTAACGCCAGTTCTGCTCTTAGTGTTCAACCCGAGTCATTTGTCATTTATACCACCGAGCATGCTTAACCCGATCGCAACCTATCGTTTTCAGTTTAATAAAAACTTTTCGTTTGCTGACTTTGCAAAGGTGACTCAATATCTACAAAAGCTAGGCGTAAGTACAATCTATGCTTCTCCTATCTTTGAATCAGTCCCCGGCAGTCTCCATGGCTACGATACCACAAACCCAAATAAAATAAATCCGGAAATCGGATCACAAGAAAGCCTTGAAAAAATCACCAAAAAACTTAGAAAGCAAGGAATAGGGTGGCTTCAAGATATCGTACCAAACCATATGGCATTCCATTCTAATAATGAATGGTTGATGGATGTATTAGAAAAAGGTTATTTATCTGAATTTAGTTGCTTTTTTGACCATAGGAGTACCGATAGTTCTTTTTTCGATGGTCCTATTATGGTACCTTTTTTAGGCGAAAATTTACAAGATGTGATTAACAACGGAGGGCTGACTGTTCAGTTCTCTCAGGCACGGTTAGTATTAAATTACTATGATATGAACTGGCCATTACATCTCCGTTCCTATATAAAAATCTTATCGGATGGTAAAAACGGAGATCTCGCCACAACTAACCTTATTAATCAAGCGCTCCTGATTGAACGAATAGAAGATCCAAAAATATATACACTTGCCTTGAAAGAATTCCAGATGCAACTGGCTTCACTTAGGAAGCAACCAATCTACGAAAGATGGTTACAACACTGTATGCATAAAACAAATACAGACAAGGAGTTATTGAAACAAATTGTGACAGAGCAGGAATACCGCTTGTGTTCTTGGCAAGAGACAGATCATCATATCAATTTCAGACGCTTTTTTACAGTCAATGGCCTTATTTGCATAAACATACAAAATAAAGATGCTTTTAATCTTTATCATCGCTTTACTAAAACCTTGTTGAAAGCTGGTGTATTTCAAGGGCTACGTATTGATCACATTGATGGTCTGTACGACCCTAAATCATATTTGGAAGAGCTCCGTAAACTAACTGGAAAAAAGCCCTATCTGTATGTAGAGAAAATCTTGGAGGAAGGTGAAACTTTACCCGAAAATTGGCCAGTGCAGGGCACCACAGGTTATGACTTTTTGGCTCTGGTTAATAATCTATTCACTCAAAAAGATAACGAAAAAAGCTTCTCTCTCTTCTACCAAAGGCTAAGTAGTGATCGTCAGCCGCTGAATCAACAAATATTGAATAAGAAAAGACAAATTCTTTATGATCACATGGCAGGAGAATTTCAAAACTTATTTAACCTGTTTTTAAGGTCGGCCTTCACAGAAGAAACTGCCTTTTCTGATCAGGAATATAATAATTTAAAAAAGGCTATAGGTGAGTTTCTTATTTATTGCCCAATTTACCGGTTCTACGGCAATTCCTTTCCTTTTGCGATCCAGGAAATTAAGGCTCTGCAGCAAATATTTGTAGAGATACGAAAAGGAAGAGATGGTATGAAAAATGCTATCAACTTGTTAGAAAGCGTTTTACTTGAAAGACCAAAGCTTGGCGATAAAGCATATAATGGCAAGATTCTTCACTTCTATAAACGCTGTATGCAGCTTACCGGTCCGCTAATGGCCAAAGGTGTGGAAGATACTTTGATGTATGTGCATTCACGGTTCATCGGCCATAACGAAGTAGGCGACTCTCCCGGTGCCTTTGGGATTTCAGTTGAAGACTTTCATCAGCAAATGGTAATCCGTCAACAAAAATGGCCGCTTTCACTTAACACAACTTCTACTCATGATACAAAACGGGGAGAAGACGTACGTGCCCGATTAAATGTTTTAAGCGACTTAAAGGAACAATGGTTAACATCCGTTGCAGAATGGCAGAAATTAAATCAGGATCTGAAACAACTGGATTTTCCGGATGCGAATAACGAGTATTTTATCTATCAAACACTTATGGGTTCCTTCCCGATGCCCGGAGAGGTCGATAACGATTATGAAAGCCGTATTCATACATACCTCGAAAAGGCCTTGAGGGAAGGAAAACAACATTCAGATTGGGCTGAACCAAATGAAAATTATGAACAAGCCGTAAAAGAATTCACTTCCGGATTATTAAACAAGAAGCGTCCATTTTGGAATAAATTCAAGGAACTGCATAATAAAGTCGCCGACTTTGGTATTCTTAATTCACTTGCTCAAGTGTTGCTTAAATTTACCTGTCCGGGTGTACCTGATGTATATCAGGGTTGCGAACTTTGGGACCTGAGTTTGGTTGATCCGGATAACCGACGATTAGTTAATTATAAACAAAGAGAACAATGGCTAGGCGAAATCCTCCGGTATAATGACAGTTTAGAAACCGAAGTTCTCAATTTGTGGCAAAACCGTTATAACGGCAAGATTAAGTTATGGCTTATCCATTCCCTTTTTCAAGAACGCAAACAGCACAGCGATCATTTTTCAGAGGGCTGCTATATTCCTTTACAAATTGAGGGGCGCTATAAAAAGAATGTTTTCGCTTTTGCCCGGAAATGGCAAAAAGCCTGGTACATAGTTGCTATCCCTCTTCATATAGCTACGTTAAGCAACAGCGCTGAGGATATTCTTACTTTAGATTGGAAAAATACCCGAATAATCCTTCCTCCGGAAATACCCGGACAGTATAAGGATATATTATTGAGCAAACATGGCAAAGTGGATAAGATAGTTGAGTTAAACTCTATCTTCAAAAACTTACCGCTTGCTTTCCTGAAATTTGAAGAACCAGAAAACGATCGATCTGCCGGCATTCTTATGCACATATCTTCTCTCCCCTCTCCATTTGGTATTGGAGATTTTGGACCTAATGCGCAAAAATTTGCTGATTTTTTAAGCAAAAGCTACCAACGAGTCTGGCAAGTCTTACCTCTAAGTCCTACTGAACCAGAAAATGGTCATTCACCGTATAGCTCTTGCTCAAGTATGGCAGGAAACACTTTGCTGATAAGCCCGGAATTACTGGTTGAAGAGGGCTTGCTAAGTATTGATTCTATTAAAAAATATCGTTTACCTCAAGAGAGCAAGGTAGATTATAATAACGCTGAAAGGAATAAAAATATCCTTTATGAAGAGGCCTGGAATAGTTTTTTGACCAAAGACACGACCTCCCATTCTGGCTTTCAGTCATTTTGCGGACAGGAGGCCTATTGGTTGGATGATTATGCATTATATACTGTTATAAAAAAACAGCATGAAAATAAGCCATGGTATAATTGGCCCGATAGCTACAAGTTCCGCGATCCGGAAGAATTACGTTCCTTTTCAAATAGACATCAATTTTTAGTTAACAAGACGAAATGGCTGCAATATGTCTTTGATAAACAATGGAAAAAGCTGAAAACTTACTGTAACAATCTGGGAATACAGTTATTTGGTGATTTGCCATTTTATGTAAGCCATGACTCTGTTGATGTATGGGCGCACCCTGATATTTTTAATCTGGATAAGAGCGGGAAATTAAAAGGGATAGCAGGCGTACCTCCTGATTACTTTAATGAAGGTGGTCAATTATGGGGAATGCCTGTATTTCGTTGGGAAATACTTAAAAAACAGAAATATGAATGGTGGATACATCGCATTCGAAAAAATCTGGAATTTTACGACTTACTTCGCTTAGATCATTTTCGTGCCTTCTCTGCCTTTTGGGAAGTACCGGAAGGCGAAACAACTGCCATTAAAGGCAATTGGAAACCGGGTCCCGGCGTTGACTTTTTCAACACATTAAAAAAAGAAATTGGTGAACTTCCATTTGTTGCGGAAGATCTGGGTGATATAGATGAAGCTGTTTACTCCCTTAGGGATAAATTTAAACTACCTGGCATGAGAGTTTTGCAGTTTGCTTTTGGTGATAACTTGCCTGGCTCTGATTACGCCCCTCACAATTACACTTCTGACTTTTTTGTCTACTCAGGCACTCACGATAATAATACTATCAAGGCATGGTTTAAGGAAGATATAACTCCCTCAATAAAAAAACAGATTAAAGAATATACAGGTATTAAGATAAAAAAGGCCAATATTCATAAAGTAATTATTCGCCTTGCTTTCGCTTCAGTTGCAAAAACAGCAATAATTCCATTACAAGATCATTTGGGATTAGGAGCTTTTGCAAGGATGAACCAACCAGCTACAATTACCGGAAACTGGCTTTGGAGATTAAAGCCACAGCAATTAACCCCCACTTCCGGAGAAAGATTAAGAACCTGGACAAGATTGTATAGACGGCATCCAATGCCTCATCGCCCTTGAAGCTTTTTCAAGGACATCAAAGATAACTGATCAGGATAATAACGTCACTGACTAATAGTTTATTAATTACCTTATACAAACATTTCCTTTATGAAGACGTTCATCAATTGTTTCTAAACTTTAATGAAATGAATAAAGAGAAAAGCAAACATACCTGGATATACCGCAACAGCTTATCGATTGTATTTATAGTTTTATTTATTGCGACCCTATTTGCGCAAGCCTATATGGGTTGGAAAGTACACAATGAGGAACTGAACGATGGTGGCCTTACGCCTCTTTCTTTTATCGAATATACAAAAAGTGGCCAATTCATTTCAGCAACCTTTGAGAACTTTGAAAGTGAGTTTCTTCAAATGGCTTTATATGTTGTACTCACGATAAGCTTGCGTCAAATCGGATCTGCTGAATCCAAAAAACTTGAAGGAAAAGAACCCGTAGACAGAGAACCCGTGCCGGGTCCTGATGCACCATGGCCTGTACGAAAAGGCGGCTGGATTTTAAAATTATACCAACATTCTCTATCATTAACGTTTCTATTGCTCTTTCTCATTAGCTGGGGAATGCACTT
>Ga0160433_100491_pt1 | contig 18836 bp, 6 predicted proteins | sample HID1972K_E0MG_FD_108235 | JGI IMG/M metagenome (GOLD analysis project Ga0160433, IMG submission 108235) | Enriched pill bug-associated microbial communities from UW Madison campus, WI, USA - HID1972K_E0 MG | ecosystem: Host-associated > Arthropoda: Insects > Digestive system > Unclassified ... | reverse complement strand
TTTGTGGCACCGCCATCACGGGCCTGCTGTTGCCCGCCGCGGCCCTGGCCCAGACCGATGTTGCACCGCAAGCCCAGGCTGCCGATGGAGGGGCCATCATCGTCACCGGCTCCCGGATCGGCCGGAGCGGCTTCTCGTCCCCGGTTCCGGTCACGGTGGTCAACGCGGGCCTGATCGAAAATCTCGGTCAGACCAACGCCTCCGACATCGTGAAGCTCATGCCGCAGAATGTCGCCGCGCAATCCGACGCGAACTCGGGCGTGGGCCTTTCCGTGAATGCCGGCTCCCAATTCGCCAATCTTCGCGGACTTAATCCCACCTTCGGCACCCGCACGCTGACGCTGGTGAATACGCGGCGTTTCGTGGCCACGTCCGAAGGCGGCCAGGTCGACCTCAACCTCATTCCGTCCGTGATGATCGGCCGGGTGGAGACCGTTACGGGCGGCGCCTCGGCGGCTTATGGGTCCGATGCCGTGGCCGGCGTGGTCAACATCATTCTCGATGACACGCTGACCGGCTTCAAGGGCCAGATCGACTATGGCCAGACCGGCCGGGGGGATGGCAAGACCTTCCACGGCGCGGCGGCCTATGGCCTCAACTTCGGTGGGGGTCGCGGCCACTTCATGGTCGGCGGCGAATATCAGCGCAACCGGGGCATCGAGGCATGCGCCAACGTCCGCGACTGGTGCGCGGAGGGCTGGACAATCGTCACCAATGAAGCGACGATCGAGCCCGGCCAGCCCAACATTCCCTCGATCGTGTCCGGCTACAATGTCCCAGGTTCGTTCGGCTATGGCCAGCCGCATTACGTCCTCGGCCGCGACGGCGCCTTGGTCTACAACAATCCTTTCGGCGTCATCCGCAATTTCTCCGCTCCGGCAGGCAACAGCCAGACGGCCTGGAGTTCCATATTCCCGACGATCAGCCCGCCCTTCGCCGCGGTCGACAAGGTCTTCAATGCGGACGGCACCTCCGTTCTGGATTTTGATCCCGGCTTCTTCGGGCCCAAGACGGTCGGCAGCCTCGCGCTGGGCGGTGACAACGCCTCGGCCTATGGAGACCAGTATATCCAGACGCCGATGGAGCGCTTCACAACCTACGCGGCCGCGCATTACGAGCTCTCCGATGCGCTGAAGGTTTTCGCGGAGGCGACCTATGCAAAGCGCAAAGCCAACAGTCGCACGCTGACTGCGGCCACCCGGTCCACCATGGCGATCAAGCCGGACAACGCGTTTCTGCCCGCATCGTTGGCGACGCTTCTGGATGGCAATGCCTTCAGCCTCGGTAAGGACGCCGATGACGATCTCGATAACTCGGTTTCCGTCGATGCTCAGGTCTTCCGCGGCCTGCTCGGTTTCAGCGGCAGTCTGTTCGAGGGTTGGAACTGGGATGTCTATTACCAATATGGTGAAAACAACCGCGATTCCGAGGTTAGATACTCACGCCATAATGACGCATTCGCAATGGCGATCGATGCCGTGCGCGATCCCGCCAATCCCGATCAGATCATCTGCCGTCCGCTCGACCAGACTGTGCTTTCGCGCTTTTCGGCAGGCTATCAGGCGGAACTGAACGAGCTCTACGCGTCCTGCCGCCCACTCAACTTGTTCGGCGTGGGCAACATGGATCCGGCGGCGGTCGCCTTCGCATGGCGCCCGCAGTTCCAGGAGTTCAGATATCGCCAGCATGTGGTCGCCGGCAGCGTTTCAGGCCAGCTTTTCGATGGCTGGGGCGCGGGGGCCATCAGCATGGCAGCCGGACTGGACTATCGTAAGGAATCCGGTGAGGTCGTACAGCTCGGGGACCAGCCGACCGGAGGCTTCTCCTTCGCCTTCGGCCTCGACTATGCAGGCGAGATCGAGGTCGTTGAAGGCTTCCTCGAAACCAATGTCCCGGTGTTTCGCGATTTCGCGCTCGGCAACTTCTTCGAACTGAACGGCGCGATCCGCTTCACCAAGAACAAGAGCACCGACACGCTGCTTGACGAGTCTCGCGATCTTAATGCCACCAGCTGGAAACTCGGCGGCGTCTACGACGTCTTCGACGGGCTGCGTTTCCGCGCCACGCAATCGCGCGATATGCGGGCGGCAGGCTTCCGCGAGCTTTTCCAGAAAACCCAGCCCAGTGAAGAAGGCACCGCGCAGGGTCGCGTCAACAACGCCTTCATCGAGGGACCGAACAAGGCCGACAACACGCCTATCTACACTGGCGGCAACTTCGGCCTGGCGCCTGAAAAGGCGGACACGACGACCATTGGTGTCGTTCTGTCGCCAACCTTCATCCCCGGCTTCCAGCTCTCGCTCGACTGGTATCAGATCAAGCTCAAGGACGCGATCGCCAACCTCAATGGCCAGCGCGTCGCTGATCTGTGCACGCCGACCACCCAGATTCTCTGCGACCGTGTCGTCTTCGCGCCCGGATCGAACAATACCGACATCATCCGCGTCAACGCCGGTCAGGCCAATGTAGGCAAGATCGACATCCGCGGTTTCGATTTCGAGGCGTCCTATCGCCTCCGTCTGTCAGACCTTTCGGCACCGATGGAAGGTTCGCTCGACCTGCGCTTCCTGCTCAACCATCAGTATGATTTCATCGTGCAGCAGAGCGCCGTTGCAACGGCGGTGGACTATGGCGGCCAGTCCGGCCCCGTCGTGGATGGCGGCGATTTCTACCCGACGCCCAAGTGGATGTGGAACGCGATGGTCGGCTACACGGCCAATCGTTTCAATACCACGGTGACGGTGCGTCACGTGGGCAAGGGCATCCTTAATGCCGAGCGGATCGGGCCGGAAGATGCCGGCTACGCACCGACGGTGCGGAACAGCATCACCACCAATCGCGTCGACTCCGCGACCTACGTCAATCTCGCCATGTCCTACGAAATCCCGTTCGGGGGTGGCGATAACAGCTATATCGAGGTGTTCGGCGCCGTTGAGAACCTGTTCGACAAGAAGCCGCCGATCGCTCCCGGCGGCGGCGTGTCGGCGGGCGCGACCGCCTACCCGACCAACCCGGTCTATTTCGACACTTTCGGGATGCGTTGGAAAGGGGGCGTCCGGGTCAGGTTCTAACTCTGGAAGCCGGATGTGTGCCGGGTCTCGCAACACGCGGGACCCGGTTTTTTTCGTTCAAAGATGGTATGGCCCAACGGGGTGCTGCAAAGGAGAGCATGCAATGGAGATCGAACGGCGCGGTGTTGTAGCGGGGCTGCTTGCGATGCCCATCCTTCTGCCCGGATGCGCGGCGGCCGTGACGGACCGGGCATCCCTGGCTCCGGCCCAGCCTCTCGCCGTCTATGGCGCGACGATGACGGTCGAGATCGCCTCCGTCTTCCTGGCGGTCAAGGATCGCTACCCGAACGGACCGGCAGTCCAGCTCGGTGGCGTGGCCAACCTCATCGGCACCGAGCGCATTGCCGACGTCGCCACCAACGCCGAGACGCAGGCCTTGCGCCATTCGGTAAAGCGGCCGGACATCCGAATCATCATGACGCTGGTCGAAGGGATCTACCGCATCGTGGCGCGGCGCTCCTCCGGCATTGCCAGCCTTGCGGATCTCCGGGGCAAGCGCATCGCGACGCTGCGCGCCACTTCCGCGGACTTCTTCCTTGCCAAGATGCTGGAGAAGGGCGGGCTGACGGAAGCGGACGTGACCGTAATCAACATGCTGCCGCTGGAAAACATGGCGCCCTCCATCCAGAAAGGCGAGATCGACGCCGTGGCGATCTGGGAGCCATTCAGCGAGAATGCCCTTCGCGGTCTGGGCAGCGATGCAATCGAGTTCAGCGGCGATGGCGTGTATCGAGAGCTGTTCAATCTGAACACCACGGCGGGCGCGCTGGCCGATCCGGTCAAGCGGCGTGAGATCGTCGCCTTCATGCGCACCATCATCGCCGCGAACGAGCGTATGAACCGGGACCCCTCCGAAGCGCAGGCGATCGTCGCCGAGTCAGGCGGCTATACGCTAGACGAAGTGGTACATTCATGGAAGCACCACGCATTCACCGCCGGATTTGCGGACAACATGCTCGATGTGCTGGAGGATCAGGAGAAGTGGCTCGCCGATCAGGAGAAGCGCCAGCCCCGCACCCGCGCGCAGCTTGAGCCTTTGATCGACCGAAGCGTGTATGAGGAAGCGCGGCGCGGCTGAGGGCAGCAGGCCCTGCAAGGGATTGCCAAAGCGTGCGGCAGTGCCGGCGTCCCGTCCGCTGATGGCGGTTCCTTCGAGCAAAACAATTGGGCAGCTATGCGAAAGCGTTAACTTTCAAATAGCTGCCCTAGGCGGCGTGGACAAATTCGAACAGCCACTCTTCGCAATGACGGTTCGAAGCCCGGCCTGTCCGGACCGGCCTTACCCCCTCACCCGTTCGCCCTGAGCTTGTCGAAGGGCTGCCCTTCTTCCTTCGACGCCGCTGAAGAAAAGAACAGCCCTTCGACAAGCTCAGGGCGAACGGAGAGATTTCCGCAAACACCCCTCTTCCAAGGGGGGATAAAGCCCAGCTTGAATCTGTCCTCGCCGCCTAGGCTCATTAAAATCTACATTTGATGGTGCTTGTTTCTCAGAGAGTAAAGCGAAGTCCCACGCGGAACGAACGACCGGCGCGTTCGTAATTGGGACCGCCTGAATAGACGAATATCGCAGGCGGCCTTACGTTGAAGGCGTTCGACATGTTGACGAAGAACTCGCGGCGGCGCCCCTCTGCCCCAACGTCATAGCTGAGCTGGAAATTGACGAGCGTGCGCGCGGGGATGTGATTGTCATTGATGTCGGTGGGCAGCACGTAGGTCACGTCATACTTGCCCTTGCCAATATAATTGATGTCGGCAAGTGCATTGAACTGGCCGATCTGGTAGCCGATCGTTGCGTTTCCGGTCCATTTCGGCTGGGCATTGACCATGTCTCCAGCGCGATCGATCGAGGTCACGCCGTCACTGATCGCATAAGAGAAAACATGGTTGGCGAGAAAGCGTGCCGTCGCCGTGCCTGCGCCGATCGGCAGGCGTTGACTCAGCTCGATGTCGAGACCGTCAGTCTTCAGGGATTGCAGGTTGAGGTATGGATTGTCGATTGTGGTGATGGCTCCATTCACCCGCGTGATCAGATCGCAGAGCGTCTGATTGCCCGACTGGCACCGATCGACGATGTTTTGCACCGATATTGTGGAAATCGCGTCCAGCACCTCGATGTTGTAATAGTCGACCGAGAACTCGAGCCCCGGCACGAAGGACGGACGAACCACCACGCCAACTGCCGTCGTGTTCGTCTTTTCAGGCCGAAGGTTCTGGTTGCCGAGCGAGAAGGTCTGGATCGTCGGCGTGGTGTTGGTGACAGGATCGAGAACAGCCGCCGTCGACTGGACGCGTGAGCTGAACAATTCGAGGATGTTAGGCGCGCGGATGTCTCGCGAACGCGTGGCACGGAAACGAATGCCCTCCAGCGGCTCCCAGTTTGCACCGATCTTCCAGGTCGTGACCGACCCGCTGGTGCTGTAATCGGTCACGCGGATCGCGCCGTTCACATCGAGCCGGTGCAGGAAAGGAACATCCTCGGCGAGCGGCACGACCGTTTCGGCAAAGGCTTCCTTCACGGTGAGACTGCCCGAGAGAGCCCGCGGATTGCCAAGGGCAAACGCCCCCGACTGTGACAAGGGATCAACCGTCTGCTCGGCCGACTCCTCACGGTATTCCGCGCCCGCTGCGAAGGACACCGGCCCGGCCCAGGTCGAAATGGGCTCACCCGAGATGCTGGCTGCTACTACCTTCTGCGTGAGATCGAGCTGAGCGCGCGAGGTCCCGAACACATAGGACAAGCCGGGGGGCGAGACGGTGCTCGGCCGGTTCGTATAGGGGCCGAAGATGTTGAGCGGAATACAGCCGTTGCCGGGATTGGTGAGGGTCGAGCGGCAGACGATGTTGCCGTTGGCGACACCGTTCTGGATCAGGCCCTGATCGACCGCGTCGACCGCCAGCGGCATGTTCGCCCGGATGACATTGCGCTCGATCGTGAAGACATTGCGGTTTTTGCCATATTGCCCATAGACATCGATCATCCAGCCGCCGCCAATCTCACCCTGGAGGCCCAGGACGAGGCGCTGCGTGTCGTTCGTGCGCGTGACGACCGAGCCGCCGAAGTCTTCCGAGTATCGGCCTACTGCAATCGTCTGCAGGTCGTTCGCCACCATCTGATCCCGCACCGTTTCCGGCAGGAAGGCATTGTCCCGCTGAACGATGAAATTGCCGGTGATCAGCGTGTTCGCTGGCGAGCTGTAGAACGGGCCGGGCTCGTTGCTGGCAATCACGCCCGTTGCATAGGCCGTGAGACCGTCCGTCACATCCCAGCTCAAGCGGGCATAGCCCGTGGCCTTCTTCTGGGGCAGCGCGGAAAAGGCAAGCGACGACGGCCAGGGCTGGCCATCCATGCGCCCTGGCAGCACATGACTGGACGTGCCGACGTAAGTGCCTGCAGGCTGCTGGAACGTCGTGCCATCCGGACCGAACTCGGTGCCCGCCAGCGGGCCGCCCACAATCACCCCGCCCAACCCGGCCGTGCGGGTATAGACATAGGGCAGGATAAGACGCCGGAACTCTCCGTTCGTCGCGGTCCATCCTGGATTCGTGATCAGCGTCGCAGCTGGATATTCGGTATCGGGCCGAGCATTGGGCGCAACGCCCGTCGCGTGCAGATACTCGCCGCTCAAAATGAAGTGACCGCGCTCTGCGAAGCTGATGCCTCCGGTCAGCGCCGCCTTGAACATGCGGTTATCACCATAAGAGGTAATGCCGCTTTCGATCGAGCCCTTGAGGCCCTGGAAGCGATTGTCGAGGACGAAGTTGACCACGCCCGCAACGGCGTCCGAGCCATAGGCCGCCGAAGCGCCGCCCGTCACCACGTCAACGCGCTGAATCAGCGCGGAGGGAATGACGCCGATATCGACCGTGCCGATCGAGTTGCTGGGCACGAAACGCTGCCCGTCGAGCAGCACAAGCGTGCGGTTGGCGCCCAGGCCGCGCAAATTGGCAAAGCTCTGGCCCGACGATCCGGCCTGTCCGACGCCCGCGGTCTGGGCAGTGGAGCTGTTCTTGAAGGCGGGCAGCGTAACCAGCGCATCGATGATGGTCGCCGGCGCCTTGGCCTCGATGAGGTCGCTCCCAAGAACCGTGGTTGGCGTCGGCGCATCATAGCCGCTGCGCATCACGCGCGTGCCGGTCACCACGATCTCGCTCGATGCCGGCGCCGAAGCCTCCGAACCGACACCCTGAGGGCTCGCCTCTGCGGCCACCGCATCGGACGCGGAAGTCTGGCTCATTGCCGTCGCCGGAAGTGCACAAAGCACGATGAAGCTCGTGCCCGCAAAGAGCCTGCGAGCCTTGGTACGAAACAGCATAATATCCTCCCTGTTAATTGATTGTCATGTTGGTGTGTCGGCGCCGGCTGGCGGCGCTCGACACGGGCGCGGCCGCATTCTCCCCGGCCGCATCGGGACAGACCCTCAGGGCCTGGGCATCGGATCCGATGACGGCCAGAAACGCGCAGTCGCTTGCGGCTGGGTGCGGAGGAAGGCGAGGATCGAGTGGATCTCGTCACCCCAGACCTTGAAAGCCTCGAAGGTAATCAGGGCATGGCCGGGCTCGTATGAGCCGGTATCCCCGAAGTTCATCCACAAGAGCACGGTCCCGTTTTCCTCGTCGACCGCTGCGACGCTCGCAAGGATAGCCGGATGCGTGAAGATGTTCTGCGCATAGAGGCCGCAATCCGCGCGCCCGCAGCCCTCGCCGGCCGTGACGACGCCGTTCTCCACCCGATAGGTATCATCGGCAAAGGGGGTGCCGGCGTCGGTGAAGTTCCCGACGCGCAGACCCTCGGTATAGGTCAGCGCAGTCTGGATCATCGACTCCCGCGACTGCCTGCGATTGGCAGGCACCGGATCATTCATTCCCTTGATCGGGCCGCCGAGCACCTGGGGCTGGAACCGCGAATTGGGATTGAAGCGCTGCACCAGCGTTTCCACGCCGGCGATCCGACCGGCCTCGACATGAAGAACGAGCGAGAAGAGGACTGGGTTCTTGCCTTCCTTCAGTTCGATATGTGCCGCAGCGATCTGCTTGGTGGTGTCGATATAGTCCTGCCGGAAACCGCCCTTGTCGGTCACGGATTTCCAGAGGCCCTCACCCAATTTCAGCTCGGTGCTGTCCTCCGTGAACTTGACGCGGGATGCCAGCGGCAGCTTCGAAGGGTCGCCCGCGACGAGGGCGTCGACATACTGGGTAATGAGACCGCTGAGGCATGCTCGGTCGCACTGCGCCGCAGAGGATGACGCTGCGGGCTGCGCGGCTGCTCCCCCGGCAGCAAGAGAGCCCGTTAATGTGAGCGCCAACAGGCCCAACGCTGACCGCAACCGATTGTGTTTCCGCATGTTTCTTCTCCTTTATACCGGTAGTTCTGTTGTGCCCCCGGCCGGGCGATGGTCGTCACAGGACAAAGCGAAGGCCGACCCGAAATGAGCGCCCAACGCGTTCGTAGTTGGGCCCTCCCGAGAACAGGAAAACGGGAGGGGGCCTGACGTTGAAAAGGTTCGCGATATGAAGAAACAGCTCGCGTTTGCGCTGCCCTTTGCCTGTGTCGACACCGGCCTGCAGACCGACATAGGATCGCGAAGGGACGTCGTTGTTGTTGATGTCCGTCGGCAGGACGAAGCTGTTGTCGTATCTGCCGCCGCCAATGTGGGTGATGTCGACGAATAAGCGGAGCGGGTCGATCTGGTAGCCGAGCGTAGCGTTCCCAGTCCATTTCGGCTGCGCGTTCGAGATGTCGCCGGCACGGTCGATCGCCGATGCTCCATCGCTGATGGTGTAGGAAAAGACCCGGTTGGCAAGAAGACGGACGAATGCGCTGCCGAGGCCGATCGATGCGCGGTAGCTCAATTCGATGTCGAGACCGTCCGTCTTCAGCGAATGCAGGTTGAGATAGGGATTGCTGATCTGTGTGATCGCACCGTTGACGCGCGTGATCAGCGAGCAGAGCTCCTGATTGCCAGCGAAACAGCGGGTGACGATATCCTGGGGCGAAAGCGTCGAAATCGCGCTGCGCACATTGATGCTGTAGTAATCCACCGAGAGTTCGAGCCGCGACGGGACAGGGAACCGAACGACGACACCTGCCGAAGTCGTATCGGCACTTTCCGGCCGCAGGTTCGGATTGCCCAGCGAGGAGATCTGGAACGTTGGCGAGGTGTTGGTGACAGGGTCGGACACGCCGCCAGTCGAGAGAACCGGGGATGTGAAGAGTTCGACGATATTGGGCGCGCGAATGTCGCGAGAGCGCGTGGCGCGGAAGCGGACTCCCTCCACCGGCTCCCAGTTGGCGCCGAGCTTCCAGGTCGTGACAGATCCGCTGGTGCTATAGTCCGTGTAGCGGATGGCCCCGTTCAGATCGAGCACGCGCAGAAAGGCCATGTCCTTGGCGAGCGGCACGACCGTCTCGGCAAACAGTTCCTTCACGTCGATGTCGCCCGAAAGCGCCTTTGGATTGCCAAGCGCGAACGCGTTCACCTGCGAAAGCGCGTCCACGGTCTGACGGGCCGATTCCTCGCGATATTCGCCGCCGGCAACGAAGGACACCGGCCCGGCCCAGGTAGAAAATGGTTCGCCCGACAGACTCACCGCCGCGACCTTCTGGGTCATGTCGAGCACAGCCCGCGAGGTACCAAAGATATAACCGGCAGCAGGTGGTGGAATGGGGGAAAGCCTCGTGGCTGTCGGCCCGAAGATGTTCAGCGGGATGCAGCCATTGCCGGGGCTGCTCAGGGTAGAGCGGCAGACGATGTTGCCGCTGGCGACGCCGGCTCGGATCAGCCCCTCGTCGACCGCGTCCGCAGCGAGCGCGATGTTGGCCCTGATCGCATTGCGCTCGATCGAGAACACTTGCCTGTTCTTGCCATATTGCGCGTAGGCGTCGAGGTGCCAGCCTCCGCCGATGTCCCCCTGAACGCCGATGACTGTCCTGAAGGTATCGTTTGTGCGGCTCACTATGGAGGCGCCGAAATCCTCGGAATAACGGCCTACGCTGATCGTATCGAGGCCCAGGCTGACCATCTGGCTCCTGACGGATTCCGGCAGATAGGCATTGTCGCGTTGGATGACGAAGTTGCCGGTGATCAGCGTATTGGCGGGTGAGCTGAAAAATGGTCCCGGCTTGTTTCGTGCAATCACACCCGTTGCATAAGCCGTGAGACCATCCGTCATGTCCCAGCTTACGCGGCCATAGCCCTTCGCTGTCTCTTGCGGGAGCGAGGTCAGGGAAACCGACAAATCCCATGCCTCATTGTCGAAACGACCGGGAAGCACATGATTGGATGTGCCGACATGGGTTCCGACCGGCTGCTGGAACGTCGTGCCTCCAGGGCCGAACTCCAGCCCGGCAAGGGGGCCGCCCACGATGACGCCCCCAAGCGTGGCGGTCCTCGTATAGTTGAAGGGCACGATCAGCCTGCGAAATTGTCCGTTCGTGGGGGTGTAGCCGGGATTGCTGATCAGTCTGGCGGCCGGATAGCTCGTGTCCGGCCGCGCATTCATCGGCACGCCCGTCGCGCGCATATATTCGGCGCTCAGGACGATATGGCCGCGCTCGCCAAAACTGCTCCCGCCACTCAGAGATGCGCGGATGGTTCGATTATCGCCATGGTCCGAGATGCCGCTCTCGGCGGTGCCCTTCAGCCCGGCAAAACGGTTGTCGAGGATGAAATTCACGACCCCTGCGACGGCATCCGAGCCGTAGGCGGCGGAGGCACCACCCGTTACGATATCCACACGCTGGACTAGCGCACTTGGGATGAGGCCGATGTCCACGGTCCCGATCGAGGTGCTGGGCACGAACCGCTGGCCATCGAGGAGGACGAGTGTGCGGTTCGCGCCTAATCCGCGCAGATTGGCGAAGCTCTGTCCCGCGGACCCTGCCTGGGCCACACCCGCGGTCTGGGCCGTCGAGCTATTCTTGAACAGCGGCAGAGTGATCAGCGCGTCTATGATCGTGGTCGGCGCCTTGGAGTCGATGAGTTCCCTTCCCAGTACGGTCGTGGGCGTGGGCGCATCATATCCATCGCGGATCACCCGAGTGGCCGTGACGACAATCTCGCTTGAAGTCAGTCGTTCCCTTTCGAATGCTGCTTGGGTCGGATCGCCCGCACTGTCGGTGCGGTCGCGCGATTGATCCGCGTCCGTTGCTCCATTTCCTTCGCGCACCACCGCGATGGCGCCCGAGGAGTCGACTCGCATGCGAAAACCGGTCCCGCGAATGATCGCTTGCAGCGCGACTTGCGGAGACGCCTTCCCACGAAAGCCCCCCGAACGAACGCCGCGCATATCGCTCCCCTGATAGATGATGGGGACGCCCGCCTGACGGCTGAATATATCAAGAGCGGATTTGAGAGCGCTGGCAGGAACATTGAACTGGCGCGACTGCGCATGCGCGGGGGTGGCGATCGCAACCATGCAAACGCCAGTCGCGAAGGCAGTTGCGAGACCCCTCGAGGTCATCAATGTTCCTCCCCAACTTTTTTCTTATCTATCAGGACAAGCGAGATCGCCATTTGTGTAGGAAGAAAATTCCTGACCGGCGCCGAAGCGCTGAAGACAGGCTGGTACTCGTTTAGCGGGAGACCCGGATCTCGCTCGCGCTATCGTCCACCTCAAGACCATAGGCATCGCGCAGAAGCCGCGCGAAGGCATCAGGCCTGTCCGATGGAAATGTGCCGGTGATACGGATCGTGGCAACAGACTGGCCCAGCAGTACCAGTTTCTTTTCATTGTAGCGGTTGAACTCGGAGGCAATTGCCGGCAGCGGCTGCTCATCGAAGGTCAACATGCCCTTTCGCCATGACAGCGCATTTTGAACATTCTCCTCCGAACGCGCCGTGACCAGCATCGCTGCGCCTTCCGCCATGGCGATGTCTCCGCCCATGATGATCTTTGATTCCAGGAGCTGATTACCTCTGACCTCCTGGACCCGAACCCGGCCTTTGAGCACTGCCACGACCACCTTGTCGCCCGTGCGCCGCACGGAGAAACTCGTCCCGAGAACAGTGATCTGCCTGTCCCCGGCATGGACGATGAACGGCTGGTCTTCCCGATGCGCTATCTCGAAAAACGCTTCGCCCTCGTCCAACCAGATCTCTCGCCGGTCACTCCCCATGAGAGCGCGCAGCTTCGATTGTGTGTTGAGCTGAATGCGGCTCCCGTCTTCCAGGCCGACCAGGCGCTTGCCCCCTACCGGCGTGGTATAGGATCTGGCGACTGTCTGCTCGGGCGACGCGTCCCCGCCCGCTCCGGGAAAAGAAACATGTCCCGTGAAATACTGGAGGCTGACAACCAAAGCGACCGACGCTGCGATCGCGGCCGGCACCCACCAGCGCCGACTTCGGCGAACACCCGGATCGTCAGCCTGCTCGCCCCCGTCCCGGCCGAGCGCCCCGACGCGGTCCGCTTCAGCCCAGCCATATTCCAGTCGCCAGAAAGCCGCCTTGTTGCCTTCCGAGGCTGCAAACCAGGTGTCGAATTTTGCCTGATCTTCCAGCGACAATGCTCCAACTTCCTGAGCGATCAGCCAGTCAGTCGCTTCGCGGTTGGACTGCTCGGCGCGGCTCATGCTTCGCCCTCCTTATCGCGACGCACAGGGAGGCGCGATTTCGATGTCACCTCGCCTTCCCCTCCGAGCATGTAGTCTGTCAGCACGCGCATACCGATGCTCGTCTGCTGCCGCACCGCATCGCTGCCGATGCCCAGCCGCTGAGCCGTTTCCTTGATATTGAGTCCATCGATCTTGCGCAGTTGCACGATCTGGCGAACGCGGGGCGTTAGTTTGGCGAGACCCTCCTGCACCCGGCGCAAGGCCTCCCGCGCACTCAGGTGTCGCTCCTGGTCAAACGTTTCGAGATTATGTTCGACCAGCTCCAGGTCCGCCACCAGTTCGAACGACACGATGCGGGCCCGCTTCGCTTTGTTAATGAGATGGTTGCGCGCGATAACGAAAAGATAAGGACGTGTCGCCAGCGGCAGCCCTTTGCGGGCGCCTGCGATCGCGAGCTCATAGACATCGTGTCGCAGGTCAATCACGTCGTCCTCTACCCTCCAGTTATGGCGGATGAAGTGCGTCAGTTGCCGTTCGAGGGGTAGCACCTCTCCGCGGAACCAATCCCTGATCTCCACATCATCCAGCATCGATCCGATCCGGCCCCCCTCACATCACAATCTTGATGCCCGTTTGGACAAGTCACAGGCCAAAATGTGTAAGAGAAAAACGACCCGCTCCCAAGGTGGTGGTGAGCCGATCCTGCATCACTACTCTAGAGCTGCCGTTGAGCGTCGGCTACCGATGTGCGCCGAAACTGCGCTGCTGATAGTTCTACGGACACTGATCGGCCGACCACGAGCCGGGCGGACTCCTCCTCCGAGCGCAAACTGCCCTCGGCAGCTTGCACCGACATAGCCGCCGTTCGCGAGCCGCTACCCGACAGTAAATATCAGCCATCATTCGTGCACAGCTTAAGGATCGATCAGTGGGTAAGAAGCGGTCGTCAGCCGAACGCCTCTGGTCCAAGCTGATCCTATTCTAAACTGATGCCGATCAATCAACGCAAACCTGAACCGGTATCATGGTCATACTGCCATTCATTCCCGAGACCGCGCGCATCTCTGCTCGTGTTCTCGTGCATGGACGGCCATTTCGATCAGTCAGCGCATGCGCTTTTCGTCGCTCGGCGCGTTCCGCCTGAAGTTCGGCCGAGGGGCACAGCCATGAACGCAACCATTCTTCCGCTGCAGCCCGCCCGTTTTGCCTGACCCGGCGATTGTAGCGCGATTCATATCTCCGTCGATCTGCCTCAGAAATCGTCGCGTAAGAACATCGCTCGCCATTACTCGCGAGCAGCAATGCGGCACCCTGGCCGTTGGCCGACGAGAACAAAAGTACAGCTGCCGCCAAACTTTCCAACATTCACGTCTCCGCAACTGCGCTGCCCACATTCGTAATTCAGCAATGTTGGCTCTTTGATGAACGTGGGTCACCAAATCATGCCCAGTTGAGAATGGTGCGTGCGGCAAACCTTCAGAAAGCGATTGTCAGCGTTGCTCGCGCGGCGTGGTCCTGGGCGCTTCCGCCCAGTCGGCCCGAATAGCCTGCCGCCAGCGTCGCTGCGGTTCCCAGGCGCCAGACGATGTCCGCCTCGGCGATAGCGCTGTTGCGGGACAGAGGCACGCCGGCGATCACCGCGGGCGTTGTTGCGCCCGCCAGCATCACCGTGCTTGCCGGGACATTTCCGCCCCATACCCGTTGCCAGGCGCCGGTCGCGCGCACCGATACCGGGCCCATTGCTGCGGTTTCGGCGCGCAGGCCGAGAGTCGAGGAGGTGATGGTCTCGTCGGTCTTGGCGACGCTCAGCGCGGCCGGACCGCCGCGTTCGGCGAAGCCTTCTGTCCGCACGTCAACGACGGATACACCAGCAAAAGGCGAAACCGTCCCTCCCCCAAGCGGTAAACTATAAGCGACTTCGCCGAAGGCTTGCAGAAGCTCGCCATCGTAGCTCGCCTCCAACTGGTCGTTCAGCGATCCGATGACTACGGAACGGTCGGCTTCGACGTCAGAACGGGAATAGCCCAGGCCAAGCCGAATACCCAGGGCATCGAAGTGCGCCCCGGCATAGGCAAGCACATGCGCGCTCTTGACCTTCGCTTCGGAAAGGCGCGCATCAACGTCCACATCGGTACGGGTGTAGCCGCCCGCCAAGCCGAACCGCAGGTTCCCGGATGTGCTGATATCGACACCCATCACCAGACCACCCGTCTTCCGTCGGGTATCGGCCACGTTCCCGTCACCGTCACTTTCGCCCCAGTTGCCAAAGACGCGGCCCCAGCTGCCCGACCCTTCTCCAGCCCATGCAAGGCGGTCGAGCACAGCCTCGCGAGGAAGGCGGCCATCCTCAACCAGGACCGTGCGAACGGAAGGGTGGATCTCACCCGAAAGCTGGTCGAACGCCGCCTGGGCACCCGCGGCATCCCGCCCAATCAACGCATTGAACAGGTCGTTTGTAAGGCTGAGCGTGGAGGCCGCACCGGCGACGGCACGCTGATTGGGAGTCCTCGCTACATCACCAAACGAGATATCGTTGCGCGTCAGGTTCAGCACAACGCCGCCGGCGTCGTAGGACAAGGTGGGCGTAAGAAAAGCGAGATCGCTCGTGACGTTGGCGAATGTGCCGGTGATGCCGCCTTGGGATGTCAGGACGGTATAACTGGTGAGCGGTGCATAATCGCCCTGGGCCGCCAACACCGACATGGACGCCCCGTCGATGGTCACAGCGCCGCTGGCGTTCACCCGATCGGCGTTCCCCGCCGCATCCACTTCCACCTCGAGGATTGACCCCGATGCCAGATTCAGGCTGCCGACCGAGAGGGAGCCGATCGAGTTGCCGGGAGCAAGTGTCCCCCCAGAGGCGACGGCAAGCGCCGCAATGGCGCCGCTACCGCCAACCCTCGCTCCGCTGCCCACCTCTAGCATCCCGCCCAATGTGCCGTCGACGAGGAGCGTTCCGGCTTCGGCCAGCGCTACGCCGCTGTGGGCGGCACTGTCACCGCCAAGGATCAGAACACCGAGGCCTTGCTTGACGAAACCATCGCCACCCGAAAGCGCAGCATTTATCGTAGCCACATACCCGGCCTCAGCGGCCGAACCGTCGCCGACCCGGATCACCGGCGTCTCCCCGCCGGAGCTTACGAGATGCAGCGGACCGCCATCCAGCACGTAACCGGTGCTGGCGAATTGCAGGCCACTGGCGCTGACCGGGCCGTCGATATCGTCGACCGTCACCGTGCCTGCATCGCCGCCGAAGATCGCAAAGCCGGGAACCGGTTGCATGCTTGCCGTCACCTGACCTTCCGCATCCGTCCAGTTCGGAGCGGCAAGCGACCAGGTGCCGCTGCCGCCACCCAGGCGAGCGGCATCGGCAAGCCCGTTCGCATTCCAGAAATTCAGCGCGGTTCCGGCGACGTTGAGCAGATTGATTTGCCGATCGCCTGTGAGAAACTGCAATTGCAATCCGCTGCCGACCGGAGCCGCTCCCAATGTCAGGCCGCCATTGCTCTGGGTCAGGGTACCGTCATAGGAGAAAATCCTGTAGAGGCCGGGCCCCATGCCGCCCGCGTCAATTACGTCGAGAGTGGCGCCATTGAAGGTGAGATCACCCCCGACCTCCACGGAATCGCTGCTGCCGGGGATCGAAAAGCTTGCGCCGGGCGATCCCAGCTCGAAAGCCAGCCTGCTGCCCTGATCGAGCGTCAGGTTGCCCTGGACGGCCAGAGTCCCGATGGAATTACCCGGCGCGAGGGCTGCGCCATTGGCCAGTTCCACGTTGCCGGAAAGAGTGCCATGGCCGCCGAGGACCGCGCCACTCATCACGCGGACATTGCCGCCGAGCACTGCGCTGCTGCCGGTCGCGCCGCCGACGATCAATGTGCCTGAACGGACTTCCGTCTCGCCCCCGAAGGCGCTGCCGTCGCCGTCGAACAGCAGGTTTCCGGTGCCTTCCTGAACGAAGCCGCCTGACCCGGCAAGAATGTCGTCGAAGCTTGCCGTGTCGGCACGATCATAGGTCAGCGTTCCGGCAAGAGCCACGGTGGCAGCGTCAATCGAGCCTGCCGTGCCGCCGTCGCCGACGCGCAGGTCTGTCCCGCTGGCGATATTGAGCAATCCGGCGGATTGAACCGCACCCGTAACGACGATGCCGGGACTGACATCCAGGCTGACTCCGTCGGCGGCCAACACCCCCGAAATCGTCAAAGCGCGGCCGTTGTACAGCGTAAAATCGCCCCCGGCGGTAAAGTCGCCCAGCGTATCGATCATGTTGACACTGGTCAGGCTCACGTCCCCGGCAGCGGCGCCTTGAACAAGGCCAGTGATCATTCCTGATGTCTGCGTGATGCTGCCGGCCGTGCTGGAGATATCGAGCCCCGCCGAAGCGGTAATATCATGCGCAAGGATAAGGCCGTCCTGCCCCCGGAGCGTAACCGTGCTGCCCGTCAGGCTTCCGGGAGTTACAAAAGCGCCGCCATCCGCTGCGAGCAACACCGTCCCCGTCGTGCTGATGGAGCCGGGCAGCATCAGTGTGCTCCCCGCGACGATCGAGATATTACCATTCGCCGCGTGGTCAAGTTGACCGAACAGGAGGCTGTCCCCGCCGCGTATCGCAATGTTTCCGCCGGTGGCAGCAATTGCCCCGCCGAAAGAATTGGCTGCGTTGATCAAGTTGATATCGCCAACCCCCGCGTTAAGCGTGGTCGTGCCGGCGACGTTTATCGCACCCGTCTGGCTGATAGAGGCCGTCGCGGCTGAAAAGGTACCGGCAATTGAACTGGCCGCCAGTTGGAGAGCGCTCGAATTGGTAATGGCGACATTGCCGCCGGCCAGGGCTACCGGACCACCGAAGCTGTTGGTGACATTCGTCAAGGTGATGTCGTTCGACTGCGCGTTGAAGGTTGCGCTTCCCGCAACGCTGAACGCAGCACTCTGCGAAATGGGGCCCGCTGTTGTGGAAATGCTGAGTTGCCCGGCGGTGATCGCGCCACCAGCATTAAACGTCGCGCTGCTCGTGGTCAGACTGGCCAACGCCGTCCCTGCGCCAACCTCGCCATCAAACTGAATCGCGCCATTTGCCGCAACTATCCCGAGCGCGTGGGCGCCATCCACCGTGCTGGCGAAGCTGACCGAACCGTTGTCGCTCTGCAGCGTCAGATCGTCGGCAAGCACCACGGCGGAACCGTAGGTGTGGCCAGCGGCTGCGGCCATGTCGCCATTGAGTATGACGCCGCCGGTATTCATCAGATCAATGGCACCAGTGAACGAGACCCGGTCCAGGCTCAGCTGGCCAGCGCCGCTAGCGGTCAACGAGCCGCCGCCCCCGACAAGTCCGGTGATCGCGAAGTCCTCGAGCAGCGAAAGCGCTAGTGTCCCTTCGTAATCGATTGCAACGCCGCCGATCTCCAGCCCCGCATTCTGGGCCACTATCGAAGTGGTTCCACTTCCGCTGAGATGGATCTGGCCGTTGATTACAGAGCCGGTCGTCAGGATCAGGCTGTTGTCCGTCCCCGTGAATTGCGCCGCTATCGCACTGTCGGCGCTGTTCCCGTTCAGGCCGCCGCTGATGGTGCCGCTGTTGGTGATCGTGACATTGCCAGCAGCATAGATTCCCGCACCGCCCTGGCCACCGAAGACAAAAGCATTACCGCCCTCGCCCCCGGCGACCGATCCACTGTTGATGAAGGTCGCGCCGTTGCTGAGCAGTACGCCGGCGCCACCGCCGCCACCGCCACCGCCACCGCCCTTGTGAAAACTGCCGTTCTCGGGGCCATCACCGCCGAAACCGCCCCCGCCGCCGCTGATGGAACCCAGGTTTGTATAGGTCAGGCCCGTAGCGACCAGCACGCCTGAGCCGCCACCGCCACCGCCACCGCCGCCGCTGGAATTCCCTGCTTCGATAGCCGGACCCACGGCTCCATTGCCGCCGTCCCCGCCGTTGCCGCCCTCAATGGTCCCGCTGTTCGAAGCACCCGAAGCCACAATGGTGAGCCCGAGGCGGCCGCCACCGCCGCCACCGCCGCCTGCTGCCCCGCCATCATAACCATAGGCTGAACCGCCGCCGCCGCCGCCGCCCATCCCGCCGCTGTCCAGGCCGCCGCCTGCGCCGCCACCGCCGCCGCCTGACCATACAGGATAAGCCTCGCCGCTGGCACCGCGACCACCACCTTCACTGCTTCCACCAGAGCCAGGAACGCTCAGTTGCCCCCCACCGCCCC
>Ga0160433_100490_pt1 | contig 18908 bp, 17 predicted proteins | sample HID1972K_E0MG_FD_108235 | JGI IMG/M metagenome (GOLD analysis project Ga0160433, IMG submission 108235) | Enriched pill bug-associated microbial communities from UW Madison campus, WI, USA - HID1972K_E0 MG | ecosystem: Host-associated > Arthropoda: Insects > Digestive system > Unclassified ... | reverse complement strand
TAGAGGAGATGTCTTCGGGATTTATTTTCCCGACAAGAAGCGGATCGCTCATGTGGGATTTGTCGATGCCTGGGAGGATAAGTATGTGATCACGGTAGAAGGAAACACGAATGAGGCCGGCAGGAAAATCTCAGACAAGTATCAGGACCGTAGATTCCAATAGTGAAAAGATGCAGAAGCGGTCGTCGGGTGCCTTAAAGCAGCAAGTGAAGGTCAAAACGGAGACCACACAAAAGCAGAGAACGAGGACAGGGAACAATAATCTGTGTTGGTTGCTCACTTTATTGGCTGCCTGTTTACTTGTCTTTGTGGTCATCAAGAGACTGAAATCCCGTTAGACCTGATAATGATCTTCATCACTTTCATAAAAGTATTCGATTTAAACATTAATATTGGTATAGTTAATTAAATTATAAAAAAATGTAATTCTCTCATTTCCACGGCGCGCGAGGCTCCGGGTTTTTTTGTTTTGACCGTCTGGGAGCAGAGTTCAATTATGTTGAATCCGTAAGTCATTCATCATTCATTACAGTTTAAAAGCCCTGTTAAAGCATGTCTGCTGGAATATGCGAAATAAGACTAGTAACACTTATTCCCATTTGTGACTTATACGAGCTGATCAACTCGTTTAAGGAATATACGATCAGAACGAAGCCGGGTGTCGACGCTCTTCACGGCTGTTTTCGATTGAGTGAGAAATAGGTATCTCTATCAACATCGGGCAATAGAGAATTAAATCGAAGTTGTCAACTAATCTTATATTTCTCATATCCTCAGACCTCCACAAATAGAACAAGCTTCTTCAAGTTACTCGAAGGCAAAGGGGTTACGTTTACTTACTCATCAACGTCGGGGTATTGATTTGGACCGAGTTTTTGCCCTAAAGGGTCGCTGAGTAGAGGTAGAATGAGTATGCTCTGGATATTTGGCTTTAACTTATTTTATCTCTTGTGTGAAATTGAAATAATGATGCATATTTGTATCTCATATGAAAAGATCTCATCGCAACAATCTGCTAATATACTTAGCTTTAATTTTATCTTCCTTTTCATTCAACAGTTGCTCTAAAGAGAAAGTGATTGGCTCAGAAGGTCCACAAGGGCCTCCAGGTGTAAATGGAGCTCAAGGTATCCCAGGAATGGATGGTGCGTCAATAATTTTTGGAAATGGCCTGCCGGATAACAATAATGGTAAGATAGGGGACATTTACCTTGATATATCAACAAGCTTGCTTTATGGGCCAAAAAATAGTCAAGGGTGGGGAAGCAGCTCATTAAATCTTAAAGGAGCAGATGGCGTAAACGGTAAGGACGGAATCAATGGATCAGACGGGAACGATGGGTTGGCTGGAGCAAATGGTAAAGATGGAGCTAATGGCACTAACGGAAACGACGGTGCTTCTTTCCTAAGTGGTAATGGCGCTCCTGCATCAGATTTAGGCAAAGAAGGTGATTTCTATTTAGATATTCAAAATGCATTAATATATGGCCCAAAGACAGCTTCTGGCTGGGGCAAGCCTGTCAACTTGAAAGCTACTGCGTTGGCGGGTAAAAAGTTGGTAACAATCGGGGATAGCATGACTTCAGAAAGTACCTGGCAACCCTACCTAGTAGAAGCCACTGGTTTAGTCTGGAGTTTCTATGAAACTTCAAAAGGAATGATCGGATCGCCTATGATGGGAATCGGGGGCGCTACAATACGGCCGGTGTTATTAGATGATGGAAAAGGCAATTATATACCTGGTAAGGGACCTGGGCAATCAGTTTACGCAAGGGCGACATCGGTAAAAAACTACAATCCAGATATTATAATCCTATGGGGTGGTCAGAATGATAGTAAACCAGATGCTAACTTCGACATCTATGAAGCTCCTTATAATGGAGGTGAGATTAGCGGTTCTGCCTCTTCGGTACCAACATTCGTTGCGTCGTACAAAGGTACTCTTGAAATACTCATTAAAGACAATCCAAAGGCCAAAATTTATGCCATGACAGTAATGTACAATGGCTTAATTGGAGGGCCGAACCAAATCAACTATGAAAGAGCTGAGTCGTACAACAGAATTATCAGAGAGGTTTGCAAGATGTACAGTGTAGAGGTAATTGACTTGTTTAGTGAGGTCGGAATTACTCCCTTGAACGCTAGTTTATATCTGCGCGATGCTGTTCACCCAAATAGAGAAGGCGGTAAAAAGATTGCTGATCTTATATTGAGCAAGATATTATAGATCCTTTTGCAGGTGATAGCAATAGAGGAGTGTCCCAAACAGTTTCACCGTGATCATTGGATATTGTTCTTGTCGACGACCATCTTGACGATAGTAATGCCAAGTTTAGGAGGATCGGAGACTGATGATATCGGCCATCTTGCCAATCAATTTAGGAATTTTCGGTTACGCCGGCTGCTTCCTGGTTTTTGATTTGCTTCCTATGAGCCTATGTTTCCTTTTGACCTCCTACCGCCACCTTAATCTCAGTAGATAGAAGCACCGACAAATGTTGGAGAATCTTCCATTTCGAGTTTCCAGACACCTCATCTAAAGCTAACTGTCCTTTAAGGCTTAAAGATGTTATACCGATATTTTAGTATTGAATACCTGCATAAGCTTTCGCTGATAGTGGCTCAATATTTTAGGTCTGGCGATTGATAAAAAAGCGCGTACCTAACTCCGAGCTACAATCTGTTTCTTTGCGATTGTCACAATCTAATTCACTGCTTTTATAAAGGCCTTTATGTTTTTGTAGTTCGCCTGTTTCGTATAGTTGTAATAGTACTGCGTTGGTCCCGTCAGCATTCGAGCCTGTTACATAGTGTAATTTTATGGCGTTGAGTATTCGAATAAGACATCCCAAGAGACCTCCGCCGCTGCGGCGATAGTGACTAGATAATGGGCGGCTGGATTATTCAGTGTTTTCATGACAATTGACGGCTCATTTGCTAAATGTCATGATTGTAAGATGTTTGTAGGCATTATTTTAGCAATCAAGACTTTTATAGCTTTTTTTAAAGTGAGAAAAAATGTGAATATTTACATATTGAAATCTATACCAATTATCCTATCTACCCTTATATTATTTGCTTCCATGTTTTTTATGTGCTAAAGAATTGAAAATATATGCACTAAAATGGGGGTTTTTATGTGAATAATTAAGAAAAAGTGAGTGAAATCAAAAAAAGTGTTAAATTGCGTAACTTTTTCAATGTAAATACAGTATTGGAAAATGGAAAAACTATCTATTAAAATATGTTGAAAAGCGATTTATGCATTAAAGTAAGCCTCATAATTTCCCTTGTTGGGGTTTTTATTCTACCGTCTTGTGTAGTGACCAAGAACTCGGTTTATTTTACAGATATCCCAGATACCGCAAAATTTCGAGAAATAGTTCCTGCTGCTTTTAACGAACCTATCATTCAGCCAGATGATATTCTTAGCATTAATGTACAGACAATAGATCCTTCGAACTCAGCCGCTGTAAATCAAGTTTCATCCATGCCGGCTATTGGAGCTAGCTCTGCATCTACTGTAGGATCTCAGACCATAAGCGGCTTTTTGGTAGATAAAAATGGTACAGTAACGATGCCTATGTTAGGTAGTATGAAGTTGGCTGGTTTGACAACCTACCAAGCCCGGGAATTAATAGCGCAGACTGCTTCTCGCTATTTTAAAGAACCTAATGTTCAGGTTCGTTTTGCTAACTACAAAATTACAGTTATTGGTGAGGTTACTAGGCCGGCAACCTATACTGTCCCTAATGAGAAAGTTACTTTGTTGGATGCCTTGGGTTTAGCGGGCGACTTAACGATTTACGGTAGGAGGGAAAATGTTCTTTTAGTGAGAGATAATAATGGAAAAAAGCAATTTATCAGATTTAATCTCAATTCCTCAGAGACTTTTCAATCTCCATATTTTTATTTGAGACAAAACGACGTAATCTACGTGGAGCCTGGGAAAGCAAAGGTGGCTGCTAATAATGCGGCTCGAACTCAGACATTAGCAATCGTTGGATCTATATTATCTGTACTGATCGTTGCATTGAGCAGATTGTAATTTTTTCTTTTAGCTAGCTTACAAATGAACTCTAAACAATCGAGTCCTTCACATCTTGGACAAAAAGAAGATAATCGAGAATTACTGCAGTTTTTAAACCTAATCGCTACAAACTGGTATTGGTTTGTGGTAAGTCTATTAATATGTAGTTCTCTTGCGTATTTATATACGAAGTTTAAAACGCCTCTATATAAGATAAACGCAAAAATTTTAGTAAACGACGAAAAGAAAGGCGGCGGCCTGGCGAGTAGTGGAGATCTGTTAGATCTGAGCTCTATACTTGGAGCAAAGAGCTCGGTGGATAATGAGGCTGAGATTTTAAAGACAAGATTTCTCATGGAGCAAGTTGTGCGCGATTTGAACTTAAACATAACATATTATCATAGAGGTCAGATTAAGACCGTAGAGCTCTACGAATCACCTTTTATTATTAAGCTACTGAATGTACAGGATTCTATTCAAGCCGACCTTTTTGATTTAGAAATAAAGTCTGACGGCAAGTTAGAAATATCAAACGATGACTTTGATAAGACTGTTGCATTTAACCAAGTTTTTTTATTAGAAGACATTGGAAAGGTGCAGATTGTTAGAAATATTGGTGTCCCTATCACTGCGAAATCGTTCCGCTTTAGTATAACATCAGTAGACTCTAAGGTATCCAATTTGAGGACTGATTTGTTAATTAATGTTACTAATAAGCAGGTTTCGGTTATTGATCTTAGCTTCGAGTATCCCATACCTCGAAAGGGAGAAGATATTATGAACACCTTAATACGAAAGTATGTTCAAGCTAATCTCAATGATAAAAACTTAATCGCCGATAGTACTATATCGTTTATCGAAGATAGATTATTGTTTGTGGGACAAGAACTAGGGGATGTCGAAGGAACTATTCAAAAGTTTAAGCAAACAAGTAAGCTAGCAGATATAGAGGAACAGTCAAAGTTGTTGTTGCAGAATAGCAACCAATACGTCGATCAATTATCAAAAATTGAAACTCAGTTGTCCATTCTAAGTTCTTTAGAACTTTATTTGAAAGATGATAAGGAGAATAAACGTGTCCTTCCAAGTTCGATTCTCCCCGGGGATATGGTTTTCAATACTTTGATTGAGAAGTATAATCAATTATTATTAGAACGAGATAGACAATCGTTATCAGCAACGGAAAGCAATCCTTACCTTTTGAATCTAGACCAGCAGATCGCAAATTTAAGGAAGGATATGCTTTCCAACTTGATTGCCACACGTAGTTCCCTAACAATCACCCGAGACGAATTAAGACAAAGGACAGGGCAGCTCGAAGGTCAAATAAGACAGGTACCTGCAACTGAGCGAACCTATTTGGATTTAGCAAGACAACAACAGATAAAGCAAGAACTTTATATATTCCTTCTTCAGAAGCGAGAAGAAATGGCTATTTCAAAGACATCTAATATCTCTAATTCTAAAATTATTGATCCTCCGAAGGCTGATCGACTACCTATAAGCCCTAAGAAGATGGTGATTTTAGCATTGGGGTTGATCATGGGATTGATAATTCCATGTATTGTGTTATATTTAAGAAGCTTACTAAATACTAGGATAGTAACTAAGGATGACATAACCGCAGTAACAAGCATTCCTATTGTAGGTGAGATTAGTAACAGCCCAGATAATGAAACAATTGTCGTCCGTCAGGACGCACGCTCACCTATTTCTGAGCAGTTCAGAGCTGTACGAACAAACCTGTCTTTTTTTCTTAAGGATGATGAGAAAGTTTTGTTACTAACCTCAAGTATGTCTGGTGAAGGAAAATCTTTCATAGCTTTAAACTTGTCTACAGTGTTAGCTATATCCGGAAAAAAGGTTGTAGTAATGGAAATGGATCTTCGCAAGCCCAATTTAACCAATAAGTTAGATATAGCTAATAACTTTGGTTTTACTAATTACATTATAACTCCGTCAGTTGAAGTGCATGAAATAATAAGGCCTTCAGGGGTCCATGAAAATTTGAGTATTATAAGTTCCGGTCCTATACCTCCAAATCCTGCGGAAACGATATTAAACGATCGCTTAGATTTATTGATAGCTCAGTTGAAGCAGACTTTTGATTATATAATAATAGATGCTCCGCCTATTGGTTTGGTTACTGATGCCCAATTGTTGAGTAAATACTCTGATTTAACCTTATATGTGGTAAGGCAAAACTACACATATAAAAAGCAGTTGACTATTCCAAAAGAAATAGTTGATACTGACAAAATGAAACGCGTAACACTCTTAGTAAATGACATTCGTTCAAATAACGGCTATGGCTATGGTTATGGTTATGGTTACGGTTATGGCTATGGTAGCTATGGCAATGAACATGATACTCAAAGTAAGATCACTAAGATCAAAGATGGCTTGTTTAAAAAAAGATAGCTTGTGAAATTTTTTTGAATATGGTACATTTTAGTGTTATCTATTTGGTATTAGATTCTCCGCTTTATATATGAGTTCAGCAAACAAAGTTGCTTTAAATACTGGTATCCTTTACGGTAGAATGTTGGTTACTATGGGTATTTCCCTGTATTCAACACGTTTAATCTTGAGTGCTCTTGGTAGTACAGACTACGGTATATTTAATCTAATAGCGGGAGTGATCGCTATGTTGTCATTTCTGAATACGGCTATGGCGACATCTACCCAGAGATTTCTATCCTTTCATCAAGGTAAAAAGGATCTACCAATGCAAAAGAAGGTCTTTACCAACAGCTTGTTGCTGCATGTGGGAATCGGACTTCTTATAGTTCTAACTTTAGAATTGGTCGGACTCTTTTTGTTCAATGGTTTTCTCAATATTCCTTTGGATCGGATCGAACAAGCAAAAAGTGTTTATCATTTCATGTCTGTTACTGTTTTTTTTACTATTGTGTCTGTACCTTTTACAGGTTCATTGGTAGCCCATGAAAACATGCTTTGGATTGCGGTTGTTAATGTGGTAGAAACAATGTTGAAGCTAGGGATTGCCTTATTGCTTCTTTATATTAGCACAGATAAGTTAATAATTTATGGGTTTCTCACTGCCTCTATCAGTGTTTTAAGCTTGTTCCTATATATATATTACTGCTTTAGAACCTATGAAGATTGTACCTTAGAAAATTTCACTGTAGTTGATATTCCGGTAATAAAGCAGCTTACATCTTTTGCTGGATGGAACTTGTTTGGATCCCTTTGTGGGTTGGGAAGATCGCAGGGAATAGCTGTGTTGTTGAATCTTTTTTTTGGTGCTGTAATAAATGCTGCCTATGGGATCGCAAACCAAGTAGCTGCACAGCTCAATTTCTTCTCTTCGACTATGTTGAGAGTTTTAAATCCCCAAATTATGAAAAGTGAGGGTGCGAACGATCGTAAAAGAATGTTGCGGCTCTCAATGATGGCAAGTAAGTTTGGATTCTTTCTATTGGCTTATTTCGCGATTCCATGCATTTTCGAGATGCCGGCTATCCTTAGCTTATGGTTGAGAAATGTCCCAGAACATACATCAATCTTTTGTCGATTAATGCTCGTTGGTGCATTAGTGAATCAATTAACAATTGGCTTGCAATCAGCAGCTCAAGCTACAGGACGAATAAAAGCATATCAAGCTGTTGTTGGATCGGTTTTGTTGTTGAATTTGCCTCTGGCCTATTTTCTATTAAATAATGGATATCCTGCATATTCAGTACTAATAGGTTACGCTTTTATTGAGGCGATAGCTTGCGTACTGAGAGTTTTATTTCTTAAGTATCTAACGGGCATGTCCATTACGGAGTATGTCAATAGAGTCTTTATGAGAGAAGTAGTCCCAGTTTTTCTTACTGTAACGGCTTGCTATTTTGTCTCAAATTACTTAGAAAGCACCTATCGATTTATTTTTACTACAATAGTCTCAGTAAGTGTATTTTCCGTTAGTATATATTTATCAGGGCTTTGTAAGGACGAAAAAGAGATGTTTGATAGACTTTTTGTAAAGCTTAAAAGTACCGTATTCAGAGGCAAATCATATGCATCCAGTAAATAAATAGGAGTGAGCAGTTTTAAGGGTCTAATAAATTATTAACATGGCAATATTCATAAAAAAACTAATTCCTCAATCTTTAAAGGCAAACTATCGGCTACAAAGATTAAAGCTTGACATATTTAACGATTATTTATACGATTACAGGAGATTTCTTAAGCTATCTGCGTCAACTGGATTACTGACGCGCGAAAATATTCAGGCCTATTTAATTAAGGAGTACCACGCTATTGAAAAGGGGCTCGCACTAAGGCATCCTAGACCAGGTTTCGGAGCTGTTCGGATAAGTAATTTAATCAAGGTATTAAACGAATATGTCGCAAAGTTTGGAAAAGATTCCGTAAGTGATGTAACTGTGGGTACGTTGATTGAGTATAAGAATTATGATGCAGTAAATAATAAAACTACTAATCCAGTAATTAACGAGATCGATCAGGTACTAGCATCGTATGGATCTTCAACTGGTTCATTGTTAGGAGGTACGAAGATGGTTTATAAGGCGGATATAATAGCCGCTAACAACTTCGATTTTAGCAGGTTCATGGAATCAAGGTTTAGTACTAGGGATTTCACAGACGAGATCGTTGATAGCAATTTAATTTTAGAAGCTATAAAGACGGCTTCGTATACACCATCAGTATGTAATCGACAAGCGTGGAAAGTTTTCTTAATTGATTATAGTAACAAGGAATTGAGAGACAAATTTTTGAGTGTTCAAAATGGCAATAAGGGTTTCGGTGAGCATCTAAGTTCTCTTCTTGTTGTAACCGGAAAATTATCTTCCTTCTTTTCCTATGAAAGAAATCAGGTTTTTATTGACGGCGGTATGTTTGCTATGTCCTTAGTATTGGCGTTGCATGCAAAAGGGTTGGGGACGTGTTGCTTAAATACAAGTTACACTGCTGAGAAAAATGAGGCTTTTAATAAGGTAACCACACTTGATGAAGATTGTGTTCCTATCATGTTTATTGGGGTGGGTCATCTTAAGGAATCGTATAAAGTACCAGTCTCTAGTCGAAAGGCATTAGAGGAGTTAGTAGTGATTAAGAGAGCTGACTAAGTGGCGGTGTTTGTCACAGGCTATTTGGAAAAGGATTAGAAACAAAAAAGAAGAAAATGAAAATTGGAATAATGACTTTTTGGGAAAGCCATAACAATTACGGTCAGTTATTACAGGCTTTCGCCTTGCAAAATTTTTTAATTAACAAAGGGCATGATGTTTATTTTATAAAGTTTTATAGAATTCCGCCTCCTTCTAAAAAGTCGCTAGTTAGTCGTTTAAAAACCCAATTGAGTGTCCTTGTCAAGGAAAGCTTTTCTAAAACAAGCACCCAAAATTCATTGCATGTCGAACCCGATCGGGGTTTTGATCATTTTAGAAGGTCTTATTTAAATATCGGTACCACATCATATAAATCTCTATCTGAGTTACAGTTAAATCCGCCAGTTGCTGATGTTTACATTTGTGGTAGCGATCAAGTTTGGAATAATACATTTAAGGTTCCCTGTTTGCCATTTCTATTAGCTTTCGGCGATAGTTCTATTAAAAGGGTAGCTTATGCAGCAAGTTTTGGACAAAAAGAATTGTCATCTGAAACTTCTGAAATCTTTAGGAAATATCTACCTAAGTTCAATGCGGTGAGCGTAAGAGAGAATAGTGGTGTCCAAATATGCAAAGATGTTGGATATGATAGTGCCGTATGGGTTCCTGACCCTACCCTTTTATTTAATAAAGAGGAGTGGTCACGCATGTTGAACATTCGAAAAAATGGTTCTGAAATGAGTGGTAAGAATGTGTTTATCTACACATTAGGGAACAGTGCAATTAGGGACAAAGATAAATATTTGGAACATGTAAAACAGTTGCAAGATGTGAAAATATCCCATGCGACTGCAAATAACGATTTTACAGGTAATGTCTACCCTGAAATATCGGAATGGGTCGCGTTAATCTCCCGAGCGGATTTTGTTATAACAAATTCGTTTCATGGAATGGTTTTTTGTATAATTTTCAATAAGAATTTTATCGTGCTTCCAAATACCGGTGCAGCAGAAGGAATGAACGAACGAATAACCAGTCTTATTACGAAGTTTAAGCTTGAAGATCATATGATGTTTGAATACAGTGAAAGAGAGGTTGATTCTATATTAGCAAAGCGTACTTCTTGGGACGAAATCAATAATGCTATTTCGGAATGGAGAAATGTTGCAGATAATTTCATCAAAAAATCCCTGATTTGATATTCATAAATGTAGGTATGCCAATATGGAAGTTTCTTTTTATCCAGTAGCAACAAAAGGGAATAAATACTCGGAGATAATTACGTCTCTGTTGATTAGAAATGGTATTCGGATATATTCCCTTAGTTATATATTTTCAGATTTTTCTGCATTTAGACGTGTGGATATCTTACACTTAAACTGGTTCGAAAATCTTGAAGGGGTCACAAAGTTTTCCGTTTTTACTGTATTTTTTAAAAAGGTATGTAAGTTGCTGATTTTTAAATTATTCCGTAAGAAGATAGTTTGGACCATGCATAACAAAATACCGCACGATAAGTCAATGCTTCTATTAAAGCAAGTAATCGTTCATCTTCTTATTCTGTTTTCGGACCGAATTATTATACATAGTAAAGTGTCGGAAGGGATCTTGTTGAAGATAAGTAAAAAAGCAAAAGCTAAGATAAGGTATATTCCTCATCCTGATTATATCGGCTGTTACGGGGATATTATTGGAACACCAAAACAAATAGACGGGGTAGAGCCATTGAAACTGCTTTTCTTGGGTGCTGTTAAACCATATAAGAACATAGAATTATTGCTCGATGTTGTCCGTCCTCTTGGAAATCGTGTTTGCTTAACGATAGCTGGCACACCGCAGGATTCAAGATATAAGCAATCATTGATCGAGTATTCTAAAGGATGTTCAAATGTCATCTTTGATCTGAAGTTCATTCCTGATGATCAGATTTCAAAGTATATATCAGATTGTGACCTGCTTGTAATGCCTTATGACCTAAGAAGCAGTCTTAATTCAGGCACGGTTATTCTCGCTTTCTCTTATGCAAAAACAGTTATATGTCCGGAAATCGGAACAATTTCCGATTTACATGAGAATAGCTGCGTTTTATCTTATAAATATGAATCAGAGAACGAGCATCTCAGTGCTTTGTCTTCGACCTTGTTAAGGGCGATAGATATAGAACGTAAGTTTCCTGGTGCTCTCAGAAACTACGGAAATGAGATGTTTAAATATGTCTCTAAAGAGAATAACAAGAATTCTATTGTCAGACAATTTGTTGAGGTATATGAGGGAATCGTCTGATACTATCTGCTATCATGGATATTTAAGGTTTAATGGGAGTTAATTGATGAATCAATTTCTGATTTTAGGACTAATAGTTTTTGTCTACTTGTTCCGAGCTTTTTTCTTAAAGCTTAAGGGGCATAGTGTTGGTTATCTACTTATTAGCTTTTTTATTTTTTGTGTTCCCTTTGAAGTTGCGAAAGCATTAACTATTCCTGTCGCTAATATGTTTGCTGGTAGCTTGGGTTCTACCTACTATTTTACTGTAGTACTAGCATTATGTGTGTTTTTAACCCCATATAGTAACTGGAGAAATATTGACTTTTCGATTAAATACTATGACTGGGTAAGTATTATAATTTTCTTTATCTTGATTTCCTTACTTAATCCGTTCAATGTGATTGCAAGAGGAACATTAGTTTTTGGTATCTTCTTTCTATCTCACATTTTACTTTTCAAAATGCTGTTTAGCATGCTTGACCGTAAAGATATCTTGTTGGGGTTGTTCGATGGATTGATGTTTTTATCAATTGTCCAATTAATTCTCGCTATTTGTTATCCTGTCTTAGGTATCTCTGCGGTAACAACTCTTATACACAATACAGCTGGAGAAGCGGCTACCCGTCACGGAAGTAACCGGGTTGGTGCAGTGGGCACATTTTTGCATCCAGGAAATCTTGCACTATTTACCATTATATCTTCGTCTTTCTTTTATGGTTCATTCCTAAATTCCTACAGGAAGCGAATTTGTTTAGGAGTATTAGCTGGTAATGCAGTGACTTTGCTATTAACTAATTCTAGGACTTCTTACATTACCTTCATAATCGTCCTAGGAGTAATATACTTCGTTCATAATAATGCCCAAAAAAGGCTCTTTTCGTTTCTCAATATTATAAAGTATGTTTTGCCTGTTGCTATTGCGTTGGTGTGGCTAGTATATTTCTCTCCTCTGTCGGATAGTTTTCTTAAAGGGGACACCAGTGAACAATATGAAAATCGACTTTTACATTATTATATGGCATTTAGCATTTTTGATGTGTCCCCATATATGGGAGTTGGTCTGAATGCGCATTTGGGATTTTTATCGAAAAATTTTTATCTAGCCGAGATTTTTACATTAGATGATTTCTTTACAGAAAACCCAATTCATAATGTTCATTTAATTGTTCTTTCAGAGGTTGGCTTGGTTGGCTTTATACTCTGGATAGGGTTTTTAATTAAGCGGTTGACAAATGCCAGATTACATATAGCAAGTGGAAGAAACCAAATATTTTCCTTAACAACAATAGGTTTAGTAGTCGCATACTTTATTTACGGAATGACAGGATGGGCACCCTTTTCAAACGGAATAATACCATATTTTTTATTCATTATTTATTTTTCAATCAAACTTAGTCAGGAGCACAGCGATTAAAGCGTCTTCTTTAAAACGGCAATATGAAGAAAAAGATCTTATATGTACATCATAGCGGCGGACTGGGTGGAGCTCCTAGAAGTTTATCGTTGTTGCTGGGGCAATTGAATCGGACTTTATACTCAGTGAAAATCCTTTGTATTTACAAAGGGCCAGTTCTTAAGCTATTTGAAAGCCTAAATATTCCGTTAATACTTGAAGAAAGAATTTATCCTTTCCATGGTTCTACAGTTGTAAGGAGATCTTTCGAAGTCTTTTTAGTTAACCTTCTTGGAGCTCCTCTTTCTTTTTTCTACTCACTAAAAGTCCTCAAGAAGGAAAAACCCGATATCATTCACTTAAATTCATCATGCCTTTTTGTCACAGCACTTGCTTCAAAAATATTGAATAGGCGTACGAAAGTCGTTTGTCATGTAAGAGAACCTCTAAGAAATAGTTTGGCAGGAAAGATAATTAAATTCATGTGCTATAAGTTAGTTGATCACTTTGTTGCCATAGATCATTTTACCGGTAGCAGTATGAAATCTAACAATAACATCGATATTATTTATAATCCAGTCGACTTCGGGTCATATAATCCTACTGTTCGGTCTGATGTTTTAAGATTTGAGCTAAAGTTAGACGCTAACGATATAGTATTTCTATATTTAGCAAGAATAGCACCAGGAAATGGAACTTTGGAGCTGATCAAAACCGCAAATCATCTCGCAATACGTCATCCTAACTTTCACTTTGTTCTAGCAGGTTTGAAGGAAGATGCAAGTGATAATTACTCGAAAGAAGTAATTATGGCCTGTACGAATAACACTAATATACATTTGATGAAATTTAGAGAGGATGTTCCAAATTTGATTGCATCGTCCGATATTGTCTTAATTCCTTTCACCGAGCCACATTTCGCAAGGGCAGCTATTGAAGCGGCTGCGATGGGGAAAGCATGTATCGGAGCAAATATTGGAGGGGTGGATGAATTAATATTACATAATAGAACTGGTTATTTGTACGACGATCTTTTAGAGTTATCTGAGTTTTGCGTTAAGTTGGGACAAAATGCGGACTTGCGAGAGAAGTTTGGAAAAGAAGCTGTAAAGTTCGCCCTTGATAATTTCGATGTTAGAAAATCTTCTAGCCGAGTTTTTGCTATTTATGAAAGGTGAGGATATGAAAGTAATAGGATGATAATGAAAAATGTAATTTTCTTAAAGTAATGTTAAGGTATTCGTTAAAAGTTTATAAGGGGTTATATTTCAAGGTTGCGTTTCTTCTTTCTTGGATGGTAACGGTTTTTAAATTTAAATTAAATGGAGTCCAGTTTCAATATGATTTTAAAGCCAGAGGTATTCCTATCGTCAACGTTAACTTGAATGGTTCTTTTAAGATCGGTAAAAAGTTCAAATTTCATAGTGGCAAGTTATATAACATGATCGGGAGGCAACAGCCATGTTATTTTATTGTTGGAAAGAATGCTGAATTGACAATAGGAGACAACGTAGGGATAAGTTGCCTAGCATTAGTTTGCCATAGGAGAATTTCTATTGAAGATAATGTTAGAATCGGCGGTGGTGTGGTAATTTATGATACGGATTTTCATTCTTTGGATTCGATAGAGCGTACGGGGCAAGGAGATAGCTTAACAGAAAATGTGAAGACTGCACCTGTAGCAATAAGAGAAGGCTCATTTATTGGAGCACATTCTATTATTTTAAAAGGCGTCTCGATTGGTAAAAATTCGATTGTTGGAGCTGGCTCTGTTGTTTCAAGATCAATCCCTGATGGTGAGATATGGGCAGGCAATCCTGCAAAACTCATCAGGAAGATTATCTAATTTTTTACTATAACCTCTCAAAAGATAAATATGTTTACAATAATAATCGCGACTTATAATGCAGAGAAGTACTTAGAAAGAGCAATTTCAAGTATTATTACGCAAGGTGAATCATTCGAAATTATTATTATAGATGGGGGCTCTAGGGACGGAACCTCAGGGATAGTTGACAAATACAAGGAGTATATTTCTTACTTTATTAGTGAGCCTGACAAAGGCATTTATGATGCTTGGAACAAAGGCATTATGAAAGCTAAAAATGAGTGGATAATGTTTTTAGGTGCTGATGATATGCTATTGCCAACTGCCCTGAAAGAATATTCGTTGTTTTTAAAGGATACAATTGAGAATCAAGAGTTCTTATTTGTGTCTTCTCGTATGATAATGGTCGATGCCAGTGGTAAGACCATTCGAGTCAAAGGTTGGCCATGGGAATGGCCGAAATTTCTAAAGGAAACTACAATTGCTCATCCAGGAGCTCTACATAATATCAGACTATTTGATCGGTATGGATTATTTGACACATCATACCGCAGTGCTGGAGATTTTGAATTATTGTTACGTCCTAAAGACAAGTTATCAGCCGCTTTTATGGACAAGATTACTGTCAAAATGCAAGAAGGAGGTATCAGTGACGGGTTAATTGGAATCAAAGAGCATTGTCTAGCAGCAATAAAGACCGGTGGATATTCTCCCTATCTGGCTTATAAGAATGCTACTTGGGTATTTATTAAATATAACGGCCGTAAGCTTTTAAGGAAGATAGGCATAAATGCATACTTGAAAAAATAGTGATGAGAATAATTTGTTTACATCAAAGTGCCGAACTATATGGATCCGATCGCAGCTTCTTGCAAGTCATCAGATATTTGAAGTTATCTGGGAGATTCTCCGATATTACTGTAGTCTTGCCTAATGAGGGTCCCTTGGTCACAGAACTCAGAGTCCTTGAAATTGATATTATGTTTATGAAATTATCTCTGTTAAGTAAGACTTATCTGAAGAAGTTTCAATGGGGTAAGATTTTATTTCCATTAATGTCGTTTACGACAAAAAAAGCACTGTTCTCGAAGTATGACGTATTGTACGTTAACACATCCGTCATTTTGGACTTCTATGTTCTTGCCCCCTTTCTAAAGATGAAAAAAATTCTGCATGTGAGGGAGATACCAGCATCTTGGTTAAGCAAGGTCCTCTCGCCAATGATTCGAACATCGAATGCTCTAGTTATTTTTAATTCCAATTCAACCCAGAAGAGCTTCAATGGAATTGAGAATGGTTTAGTAATTCACAATGCATTTGAGGGTTACCAGTATGGTATCCAACCTGAAAATACGGAGAGTGATATTGTTCCTTTGAATATTTTGTTGATTGGCAGAATTAACACATGGAAAGGTCAAGACTTTGCCATTGAGTCATTATCCACAATATCAAACAAGAACTTCCACTTGAAGATAGTAGGTAGTACATCATCGGGTAACGAAGACCTACTAGATCAACTTAAGGAGAAAGTTCGCACTCTTGGAATGGAGGAGCTGGTGACATTTGTGTCATTTAGTGATGAGCCATCCGACCTTTATAAATGGGCGGACGTCGTGATCATTCCGTCTAAAAAGCCAGAACCTTTTGGAAGAATTGCTATTGAAGCTATGAGTTTAAGTAAGCCAGTAGTTGCAGCTAACCACGGAGGGTTGCCTGAAATTGTAAAAGACGGCTTTTCAGGATTTCTATTTGAACCGAACGACACCAAATCTTTTATTAACAGCATCGAATCATACTTGAAAGACCGGAGGTTATTGCGACAACATGGAAGAGAAGCGTTTGATGTTTTTGAAAAAAAGTTTTCGGTTGAAAAAATGTATAAGGAACTTGATGGTGTTTTTGAGAACTTGATATAAGATGATAAATGTGAAGTACTTGATATTACTAATTTTTGTATCTTTTGCTTGCAGTGTAAAATCGCAACCTAAAACACTGCCCATAGGAAACGACATAACCTTGGGTGCATATTATTTTGATGGCTGGACCGGAAAAACATTTCATGCTACACCTAAATTAAAGGAAAATTTCCTGGACAGAAAACCTATTTGGGGTTGGGTTACCAGTACACAAAGGATTGTCGACAAGCAAATATTAGAAGCAGCCAATGCTGGTTTAAGTTTCTTTACTTTTTGTTGGTATTATGGGAAATCAGGTAATCTTTCCAGTGATCCTAAGAACAATGCACTTAAGCTTTACTTAAAATCAGAGAAGAAAGATCTGATTGCGTTTTCACTTTTGATAGCGAATCACAAAGGGTATTATTTTAATAAAGATGAATGGGAGGGACTAACTGAGTATTGGTGTTCACTTTTCGTTGATCCTTCTTACTTACATGTTAACGAAAAGCCTTTGATCTCCTTCTATAGTGTTCAAGCGCTTATTGACATATTTGGAAGTGCGAGTAATGTAAAGAATGCATTAGCAAGTTTAAGAAGAGCCGCATCAAAGAAAAACTTAAAGGGTGTGTCTATTGCTGCATGCGTTAGCTCGACGGAATCTGTCCGACTTGCCGAGTTGTGTGGGTTTGATATCATGACAGGATATAATTATCATGATATTCCATTTAAAAAATACAAAAGCAACGTTCTTTCTATAACGACTATGCAGAAGGCAGAAAAATCTCACTGGACTACTTTGGCAAATTTTTCGGAAAAGCCTCTGATTCCTACTATAACCCTTAATTGGGATAAGAGGCCGTGGGAAAATCGAGACGAGAGGGCGTCAAAGAGATTTTCGGATTATTCGAGCACATCAGTAACAAATTCTATTAAATCCTGTAAAGAATGGATTCGGGTGAATAAAGAGCATGCGGTTAGTGAGAAAATTGCTATTCTATATGCATGGAACGAGTATGGTGAAGGAGCTTGGCTTACTCCATCGAAGAAATTAGGAAATGCCCTCTTACGAGGAGTTAAAAAAGGACTTAGTAAATAACAAATATACATATGAAGATTGCAATTCTCGGTACCCGAGGTATTCCCAATCATTACGGCGGTTTTGAACAATGTGCCGAATATTTAGCTTTAGGTTTGGTTCGGAGAGGATTTGAAGTCTTAGTGTATAATTCTCATAATCATCCATATAGAGAAAACACTTGGAACGGAGTACAATTGCAACATTGCTTCGATCCTGAAGATAGATTAGGAACTGCCGGGCAATTTCTATATGATTTAAATTGTATTCTTGATATACGAAAGCGGAAAGTTGACATCATCTTGCAGCTAGGTTACACTAGCAGTTCTGTTTGGGGCTGGCTTCTGCCAAAAAAGACTGTTGTTTCCACCAATATGGACGGGCTTGAATGGAAGAGAACAAAGTATTCTAAAAAGGTTCGTAAATTTCTTTTGTACGCTGAGAGCTTAGGAATCAAATATAGTGATCATTTAATTTCAGATTCCATCGGTATTCAAGACTATATCAAAGATAAGTATAAAAAGGGGTCTGTTTTTATTCCCTATGGAGCTCACTTATTTGATGATGCGGATTTTGCTACCTTATCTGACTTTGGTGTAACAGAGTATAATTATGATATGCTTATTGCTCGATTGGAGCCGGAGAATAGTATTGAAATTATATTGGATGGTGTTGCTATGTCGAAAAGTTCAAAGCCTTTTTTAGTCGTAGGGAAACACTTGACAAAATATGGAGAGTATTTGAAAGATAAGTATAAGGCTGTTTCAAATATTCGTTTTGTTGGAGGTGTTTATGATATAAATAAGCTCAATAATCTACGGCATTATTCTAATATTTATTTTCATGGACATACTGTAGGTGGTACTAATCCATCATTGCTTGAAGCTATGGCATCGAACAGTTTAATCTGTGCTAATGACAATCCTTTTAATCGGTACATTCTAAATGAGGATGCTATTTATTTCAAGACATCTGAAGATGTAGCTAAGCATTTAGCCACTATTGATCATACCACTATAATGTCTCAAAAGATGATTAATGCCAATCGTGACAAGATCACTAACGTCTATGCTTGGGATATTATAATTGATCAGTATGCAAATCACTTCAAAGAAATAGAAGGAAAGTTAACGCGCACGTAATATGAAAAAAATACTCATCACCGGCGGCGCCGGCTTCATCGGCTCCCACGTAGTCAGACGCTTTGTAAACACCTATCCGGACTATCAGATCGTAAACCTGGATAAACTCACTTATGCAGGCAACCTGGCTAATTTGCGGGATATAGAGAATAAGCCCAATTACCGCTTCGTGAAGGGCGATATTGTGGACGGCGCC
>Ga0160433_100489_pt1 | contig 18992 bp, 16 predicted proteins | sample HID1972K_E0MG_FD_108235 | JGI IMG/M metagenome (GOLD analysis project Ga0160433, IMG submission 108235) | Enriched pill bug-associated microbial communities from UW Madison campus, WI, USA - HID1972K_E0 MG | ecosystem: Host-associated > Arthropoda: Insects > Digestive system > Unclassified ... | reverse complement strand
TGCCGCCAAGATCGGTGGCGATGTCCACGTACTGGTCGCAGGCCAGGGCGTGGGTGCTGTCGCCGAGGCTGCTGCCAAGATCGCTGGCGTGAGCAAGGTGCTGGTGGCTGACAACGCCGCCTATGCCCACCAACTCCCGGAAAACGTCGCGCCGCTGGTAGTCGCTCTTGTTACAGAGGGCGGGGGCAAGGCCTACAGCCACGTACTGGCCGCTGCCACCTCCAACGGCAAGAACATCCTGCCACGCGTCGCCGCGCTGCTGGACGTCGACCAGATCTCCGAGATCATCTCGGTCGAATCGGCCGACACCTTCACGCGCCCGATCTACGCCGGCAACGCCATTGCCACCGTGCAATCGAACGCGGCGATCAAGGTCATCACCGTGCGCGCCACCGGCTTCGACGCGGTCGCCGCCGAAGGTGGTTCGGCGGCGGTCGAAGCTGTCGGCGCTGCCCACGACGCCGGCACCTCGGCGTTCGTTGGCGAAGAACTGGCCAAATCCGACCGTCCTGAACTGACCGCTGCCAAGATCGTCGTTTCCGGCGGTCGCGGCATGCAGAACGGCGACAACTTCAAGCACCTGTATGCCCTGGCCGACAAGCTCGGCGCAGCCGTCGGTGCCTCGCGCGCCGCCGTCGACGCAGGCTTCGTGCCCAACGACATGCAGGTCGGCCAGACTGGCAAGATCGTCGCGCCGCAGCTGTACATCGCCGTCGGTATCTCGGGCGCGATCCAGCACCTGGCGGGCATGAAGGACTCCAAGGTGATCGTCGCGATCAACAAGGACGAAGAGGCGCCAATCTTCCAGGTCGCCGACTACGGCCTGGTCGCCGACCTGTTCGAAGCGGTTCCGGAGCTGGAAAAGCTGGTCTGATCCGCCTGCTTCACTTATAAAGAACCCGGCCCTCATTCCCTGAGGGCCGGGTTTTTTCGTCTATGGGCTACAAGGAGTCAAGGCATGGCGTGGTTCGGCCGAATGGGCGCGGCGCTGGCGTGCGGTGCGGCATTGCTGGCGCCGGCGGTGATGGCGGCGGGTAAGTGCGAGCGCCTGGTGGCCACTGGCAGTCCGGATGCGCCACCCTATTCCTGGCAGGACCCAAAAGACCCGCGGCACCTGATCGGCGCCAACGTCGACCTGCTGCGCCAAGTGGCTGGCGAGCTGGGGCTGACGGTCGATGTGCTGCATGCCGGCAGGCGCGAGCAGGCCTTGGAAGAGGTGCGCAGCGGGCGCATGGACCTGTTGCTCGATACACCCCTGCAGGTCAGCGAACTGACCGCGCTGGACTATGTCCATCCGCCCTTGCAGCTCAACGAATACCTGGTCTGGACCCGGCATGACTCGCCCTTGGTCTACGAGGGGCCGGCCGACCTGCAGCACTACCAGGGCAGCGTCTCGGCCAAGGCGCGGTTGACGCCTGCTTTTGACACCTTCGCCAAGGCGCAGCTCAATCTGGTACCGGCGCAGAATCTCACGCAGGCCTTCCAGAAGCTGGTGCTTGGCCAGGTCGATTATGTGCTGGCGGGCCGTTATTCGGGCATGGCCATGACCCAGAGTCTGGGTATGAGCGATGACCTGATCGCTCGTGGTCTGCCGCTGGACCGGCCGGGCCTGTACCTCGGCCTGTCGCACAACTCGGCCTGCAACGACGCTTGGTTGCGCGGACAACTGGCAAAAAAACTGACAGAATTGCCCATCTCCGGTGTGTCCCAGGCGGTGTTGAAGCGCAATGTCGAGCGCTGGAAAGCACAGATGCAGGCACCGCTGGACGTCCCTAAACAGTAGGAAGATTGTGTGAGAATCCAACCGCTACTCCTCGCCCTGGCCTTGCTAGGCCTGGCTGGCTGCGCCAATGATCCGGCCCCCGATGAACAGCTGCGCCTCTCCGAGCAGGCCCTCGAGCAGGCCAAGGCCGTAGGTGCCACCGACCAGGTCGCGGAATTCAAGCTGGCTGAAGACAAGCTGACGCGCGCCCGGGCCAACATGACCTCTGAGGACTTCCGCGATGCGCGCCTGCGAGCCGAACAGGCCGAGCTCGATGCGCGCCTGGCCGAGGCACGGGTGCTGACCCAGAAGAGCGAGGAACAGCTCGAGCTGCTGCAATCGCGGGTCAAGCGCTTGCGCAAGCAGCTGGAGGTGCAGCCATGAAGGCGGTCAAGCCATTGGCGGCCCTGACGTTGCTGGCCGTGGTCGGCCTGCAGGGTTGCGCCAGCCAGCGCAGCGAGTCGGCCCTGGACGAAGCGGGAGCAACCTTCCAGAAGGTCAAGGATGATTCCGATGTACTGCGCAGCGCCCCGCGTGACGTGATTCGCGCCGGTGAATCGCTGGCGCGTGCCGAGCGTCTGTCCAGTTATGTCGGTACCGGCGCCGATGTGCGCCATTACGCCTACCTGAGCCAGCGCTACAGCGAGATCGCCCGCGAGCATGCGAAGCTGGCTGGCAACCAAGAGCGCCTGGCCAAGCTCGACCTCGAGCGCCAGCGCCTGCAGCTCGCTCTGCGTGAGGCCAAGCTTGCCAGCGTGCAGCAGCAGGGCAAGTGGCTGGAAGCGCAGATCGTCAGTCTGGCTACCGAACAAGGTGATCGCGGCCTGGTCATGACGCTGGGCGATGTGCTGTTCGATACCGGCCGTGCCGAGCTCAAGAATTCCGCCAGTCGTACCGTGCTCAAGCTGGTGCAGTTCCTCCAGCTCAACCCGCGGCGCTTGGTACGCATCGAAGGCTATACCGACAGCACCGGCACCGCCGAGGACAACCTCGCGTTGTCCCGCGACCGTGCCCAAGCCGTGGCGGACATGCTGGTCGACCTGGGGGTCGATGAAAAGCGCATTCAGGTCGAGGGCTACGGTGACCAGTACCCGATCGAGGCCAATGCTTCCGAGCGGGGCAGGGCGCAGAACCGTCGGGTCGAGATTGTCTTCTCCGATGACAAGGGCAAGCTCGCCCCAGGGCGCTAAAGAAAGGCCACGATCTAAAACCCGGTGCTCCACCGGGTTTTTTCTGCGCGTTGGGTAGATGAGGCGGATGCGCGACACTGTGATTGTCACGCCACCGTATTATTGACTATTGTGTGATCTGTCCCAGTACACTTGGCAACTGTTACGGTATTCTGGCTCTGCTTGAGTCACACAAGAACAATGAACTGCCCGCGTCCCGAGAGTCCCGCCATGACCAACCTGCTGCTCTACCAGCGCATTGCCCAGCAACTGGCCGATGATATCCGTCGGGGTGTCTACCAGCCGGGCGAACGCGTGCCCTCGGTGCGCAAGATGAGCGCCCAGCTCAATGTCAGCCACGCCACTGTATTGCAGGCCTATGCCAATCTGGAGGACCAAGGGCTGATCCGCGCCCGGCCGCAGTCTGGCTACTATGTGCACCAGACCCCGGCACTGACCGCGCAGACGCCTGACATTGCCCGGGTGGAGCGCCCGGGCCTGGTGACCCGTGCCAGTATCATCCAGCAAGTCCTCACCGAAGCCCGCCGCGACGGCGTGTTCCCGTTCGGCGCGGCGGTGCCGCATGTGGAGTACCTGCCGGTGCGGGCGCTGCACCAGCAGTTGGCCAAGGTCACGCGGTTTCACAGTCCGCGGGCGTTCAGCTACATGTTCAGCCCTGGCTTCGAGCCGCTGCGTCGGCAGATCGCGATCCGCATGCGTGATGCCGGTGTGATGGTCGATCCGAGCGAGGTGGTGGTCACCCACGGCTGCGTCGATGCGCTGCAGATGTCGTTGCGGGTGCTGACCCGTCCCGGTGACCTGATTGCCGCCGAATCGCCTACCTATTACGGCCTCCTGCAACTGGCTGACCTGCTGGGCCTGAAGGTCATCGAGATCCCCAGCGACCCGTTTACCGGTATCAGCCTGGAAGCCTTGCAGCTGGCGGCCAACCAGTGGTCGATCAAGGCCCTGGTGCTGACCTCGCGGTTGAGCAACCCACTGGGTGGAACTATTCCCGAGGAGCGCCAGAAGCAATTGCTGCGCCTGGCGTCTGATTTCGATATCCAGATCATCGAGGACGACATCTACGGCGAGCTGATGTTCGAGCAGGGTCGTAGCAAGGCGCTCAAGGCGTTCGATCGGCTGGACCGGGTGATCTACTGTTCGAGTTTTTCCAAGACCCTGTCGCCGGGTGTGCGCATCGGCTGGATGGTTCCCGGGCGCTACCGCGACGAGATCCAGCGTCTACAGACCTTTACCACCCACTCGGCCTGCAGCGTGACCCAGATGGGCGTGGCCGCTTACCTGGAAAACGGCGGCTACGACCGCCACTTGCGCTTCATCCGCCAGGAGTACCGCAAGAACCTCAGTGCCTACCAGTTGGCGGTACAGCAGCATTTCCCGCAAGGCACCCAGATGACCCGGCCCACGGGCGGGTTCATTCTATGGGTCAGTTTGCCGGGACGGGTCAATACCCAGGAGCTGCACGTCAGGGCGCTGCAGCAGGGCATCAGCATCGCGCCGGGGCTGATCTTTAGCAACACCGAGCAATTCAACCATTGCATCCGGCTCAACTGCGCGATTCCCTGGAACAAGGAGGCGGAACGGGCGGTGATGACCCTGGGGTTGCTGGCCAACCAATTGTGCCAGGAGTCCACCGCCGCCCTGTTCTAGGGTTGCCAGGCGCGCCGGGAACAGCGAGCATAGGGTTTTTGGCAGATGGCCATGGTGCCCATGAAGTGCTTGCGTTTTCTCGGCTTGCTTCTTTGCCTGGCCTGCGTGGGGCTGACAGGCGGTCTGGCGCATGCCGCGCAGGCAGCCCCGGCTGCCAAGCCTGCCGAGGCCAAGAGCAAGGCCGGCGCCGCCGCCAAGCCCGTGCGCAAGCAGGCATCCAAGCCACGCCAGGCGCCCAGGAACAAGCGCAAGACGGCCGACAAGGGCGTGACCAAGCCGCTGCCAAAGGCCAAGCTGGACTTGAGTCTTCCTCCTGGGATGGTCGAGAAGCTCGAGCCCGATGTCGACGATGCGCCGCTGGCGCATAAACCCGTGCTGCCAGCGATGTTCACCGAGAAGCCGGCCACGGACAGCCCATTCCAGCTCAACGGCCGGCTGATCAGTAACGAGATGGACCTGCAGTTACGCAACGACAGCCGCCGTGATGTCGAGGGCGCGGCCATCGATTTCGAGTTCCGCCAGTAGTCAGAGCGACTGACTGGCGGGTCACCCTGGATTTCATCCTGCCAGCAATTTCAAACGCCTGTTCGTGCGGTTACTATCCAACATCTCTCATCCCGTCCTGCCCTGGAGGATCCTGTTGTCATGAATTGCCGTGAGGGCTGCGGCGCCTGCTGCATTGCCCCTTCCATCAGTTCGCCGATCCCCGGAATGCCCAAGGGCAAGCCGGCCGGCGAGCGTTGCCTGCACCTGTCCGAGGTCAACCTGTGCGGGTTGTTCGAAAAGCCTGAGCGGCCTGAAGTCTGCGGTGGCTTCAAGGCAGATGTGCAAGTGTGCGGCAGTGACCGTGACGACGCCATCAGGATTCTCGGATGGCTGGAGCAGCTGACGGCAGCGTGAGAGCCTGGATCTTCGACAACAAGGAACAAGATGATGAGATCGTTCACGCGTATTGCACTGCTGTGTGGGGCAGGGGTCATGCTGGCGCCGGCCGCCCAGGCGGAGAATTGGCAGGTGGTCAAGGATGAGCAGGGTATCAAGGTCTCGCTCAGCGAGGTCGCCGGCTCCCAGTACAAGGCCTACCGTGGCGTAACCCTGATTCAGGCGCCGCTGGCCAAGGTCAGGGCGCTGCAGGAGGACGTGGCGGGCGCCTGTGCCTGGATCCACGAATGCAAGACACAGAAGTTGCTCAAGCACGAGGGCGACCAGAGCTGGACCTATAGCCAGTTCAATACGCCCTGGCCGGTGACGCCACGTGACTCCATCGTGCGTGTCACCACCGTGCAGGAGGCTGACGGCAGCCTGGTGCGCAAGCTGGAGGGGCAGCCTACCCATCTGCCGGATGAGAAAGGCTTCGTTCGTGTGTCGCAGGTCAAGGGTTTCTGGAAGCTGGTGCCCAAGGGCGACAGCACCGAGGTGACCTATCAGGTGCATACCGAACCTGGCGGCAGCGTGCCGTCGTGGCTGGCGAACAAATTCGTGGTGGAGGCGCCGTTCAATACCTTGAAGGGATTGAAGGCGAAGGCGGAGAAGCCGTAATGCTGTAGGCGCGGCGATGCCCGACGTTGTCGGTCAGGGTCGACGGACAGGCTGCACAGTAGAACGAGAAAGGCTGCCCGAAGGCAGCCTTTCTGGTGTTCGGCTCTGCCGGGCAGGGCTTACTTGCGCTCTTCGAGCTTGACGATGTCGCGCTTCTCGTAGCCGGTGTACAGTTGGCGCGGACGGCCAATCTTGTACGGGCTGGAGAGCATTTCCTTCCAGTGCGAGATCCAGCCTACGGTGCGCGCGAGGGCGAAGATCACGGTGAACATGCTGGTTGGAATGCCGATCGCCTTGAGGATGATCCCCGAATAGAAGTCGACGTTCGGGTACAGCGAGCGCTCGATGAAGTACGGATCGGTCAGGGCGATCTCTTCCAGGCGCATGGCCAGTTCCAGCTGCGGGTCGTTCTTGATGCCCAGCTCGCGCAGGACTTCGTCGCAGGTCTGCTTCATCACAGTGGCGCGTGGATCGCGGTTCTTGTACACGCGGTGACCGAAGCCCATGAGCTTGAACGGATCGTTCTTGTCCTTGGCCTTGGCGATGAAGGTGTCGATGTTCGAGACATCGCCAATTTCATCGAGCATGGTCAGTACCGCTTCGTTGGCACCGCCGTGGGCCGGGCCCCAGAGCGCGGCGATACCGGCGGCGATACAGGCGAACGGGTTGGCACCCGAGGAGCCTGCCAGGCGCACGGTGGAGGTGGACGCATTTTGCTCGTGGTCGGCGTGGAGGATGAAGATGCGGTCCATCGCCTTGGCCAGCACCGGGCTGATCGGTTTGATCTCGCACGGGGTGTTGAACATCATGTGCAGGAAGTTTTCCGCGTAGGTCAGGTCGTTACGCGGGTACATCATGGGCTGGCCCATGGAGTACTTGTAGACCATCGCCGCCAGGGTAGGCATCTTGGCGACCAGGCGGACCGCGGAGATTTCGCGGTGCTGCGGGTTATTGATGTCCAGGGAGTCGTGGTAGAACGCCGAGAGGGCGCCAACCACGCCGCACATCACGGCCATCGGGTGGGCGTCGCGACGGAAGCCGTTGAAGAAGGTCTTCAGCTGCTCGTGGACCATGGTGTGGTTCTTCACGGTGCTGACGAACTGAGCCTTCTGCTCGGCATTGGGCAATTCGCCGTTGAGCAGCAGGTAGCAGGTTTCAAGGTAGTCCGATTGTTCGGCGAGCTGTTCGATCGGATAGCCGCGGTGCAGCAGGACACCCTTGTCGCCGTCGATGTAGGTGATCTTCGACTCGCACGATGCGGTCGCCATGAAACCGGGGTCGAACGTGAAGTGGCCCGTGGCCCCCAGCCCTCGCACGTCGATAACATCGGGACCAACGGTGCCGGTTAAAATGGGCAGCTCGACGGGGGCTGCGCCCTCGATGACCAACTGCGCTTTTTTGTCAGCCATGTGGCCTCCTATTAATGCTTGAAATCATCAGACAGACCCCCCACGCAGGGCCCGCACCACTATAGAGGGATAAATTCGAATGTCAATTTGCCTAAAGGCTGGTTGAAAAGCCCTCGCAGGCCCCGTTTTCCGCGAAATTCTCGCCCATTTACGCCTTTTGTTCGCTAAAGGCAATGCGCTATTTGGGCTAACCCCTCACGTTGTCATAAGCAGCCTAACTGTCTATACTCGGCAGCCGACCGCCAAGGGCTTGCAAGCCCGTTCTGCTGGGGGTCGTCGCTCCCTGGGTGGTGGGTACCTGACCAGTACACTTACCAACAACTTTGCCCTGTTAGCTAGGGGCTCTTCAGTGTGAAAAAAGCCGTGAAAAGCCAACGACCTGTAAACCTAGACCTAAGGACCATCAAACTTCCGATCACTGCCTACACGTCCATTCTTCACCGTATCTCCGGCGTCATCCTGTTCGTCGGCCTGGCCATCATGCTCTATGCACTGGGCAAGTCGCTGGGTTCCGAGGAAGGGTTCGGGGAAGTGAAGGCGGGGCTGACCAGCCCGCTGGCCAAGCTGGTGATCTGGGGCCTGCTGTCCGCCTTGCTGTATCACCTGGTGGCGGGTGTTCGTCACCTGATCATGGACATGGGCATCGGCGAAACGCTGGAAGGCGGCAAGCTGGGCTCGAAAATCGTCATCGTCATTTCCGTGGTGGTGATCGTTCTGGCGGGAGTTTGGATATGGTAACCAATGTCACGAACCTGTCGCGTTCGGGCCTCTATGACTGGATGGCGCAGCGCGTATCTGCGGTCGTTCTCGCGGCTTATTTCATCTTCCTGATCGGATACCTCGTGGCGCATCCGGGCATCGATTATGTCCAGTGGCACGCCCTGTTCTCCAACAATGCGATGCGGATTTTCAGTCTGCTGGCTCTCGTTGCCCTGGGCGCTCACGCCTGGGTCGGCATGTGGACCATCGCCACCGACTACCTGACGCCGATGGCGTTCGGCAAGTCGGCGACTGCGATCCGTTTCCTGTTCCAGGCTGTGTGTGGCGTCGCGATGTTCGCCTACTTCGTCTGGGGTGTGCAGATTCTCTGGGGTATCTGATTCATGGCTATCATTCCAACGATTTCTTTCGACGCCATCATTGTTGGTGGCGGCGGTGCCGGCATGCGCGCTGCGCTGCAGCTGGCGCAGGGCGGTCACAAGACCGCTGTGATCACCAAGGTCTTTCCGACCCGTTCGCACACCGTTTCGGCCCAGGGTGGCATCACCTGCGCCATCGCTTCGGCCGACCCGAACGACGACTGGCGCTGGCACATGTACGACACCGTCAAGGGCTCCGACTACATCGGTGACCAGGACGCCATCGAATACATGTGTCAGGAAGGCCCGGCCGCGGTCTTCGAGCTGGACCACATGGGCCTGCCGTTCTCGCGTACCGAAACCGGCCGTATCTACCAGCGTCCGTTCGGTGGCCAGTCCAAGGACTTCGGCAAGGGCGGCCAGGCGGCGCGTACCTGCGCGGCGTCCGACCGTACCGGCCACGCCCTGCTGCACACCCTGTACCAGGGCAACCTGAAGGCGGGCACCACCTTCCTCAACGAGTACTATGCCGTTGACCTGGTGAAGAACCAGGATGGCGCGTTCGTCGGTGTGATCGCGATCTGCATCGAAACCGGCGAAACCCAGTACATCCGCTCCAAGGCCACCGTGCTGGCCACCGGCGGTGCAGGCCGTATCTACGCCTCCACCACCAACGCCCTGATCAACACCGGTGACGGTGTTGGTATGGCCCTGCGCGCCGGTGTACCGGTGCAGGACATCGAGATGTGGCAGTTCCACCCGACCGGCATTGCCGGCGCTGGTGTACTGGTCACCGAAGGTTGCCGTGGTGAAGGTGGTTACCTGATCAACAAGCACGGCGAGCGCTTCATGGAGCGTTATGCCCCGAACGCCAAGGACCTTGCCGGTCGTGACGTCGTGGCCCGTTCCATGGTCAAGGAAATCATCGCCGGCAACGGCTGTGGCCCTGACGGCGACCACGTGATGCTCAAGCTCGACCACCTCGGCGAGGAAGTGCTGCACAGCCGCCTGCCAGGTATCTGCGAGCTGTCCAAGACCTTCGCCCACGTCGACCCTGTGGTTGCGCCGGTGCCGGTCGTTCCGACCTGCCACTACATGATGGGCGGCGTTGCCACCAACATTCATGGCCAGGCCATCACCCAGGACGCCAACGGCGTGGACCAGATCATTCCAGGTCTGTTCGCGGTCGGTGAAGTGGCGTGTGTATCGGTTCACGGCGCCAACCGCCTGGGCGGCAACTCGCTGCTCGACCTGGTGGTGTTCGGCCGTGCCGCCGGCCTGCACCTGGAAAAGGCGCTGACCGACGGTATCGAATACCGCGATGCCAGCGACACCGACGTCGAAGTTGCACTCAACCGCCTGAACAAGCTCAACGAGCGCACCGAGGGCGAGGACGTCGCCACCCTGCGCCGCGAGCTGCAGAGCTGCATGCAGAACTACTTCGGTGTGTTCCGTACCGGCGAATACATGCAGAAGGGTATCGAGCAGCTGGCTGGCCTGCGCGAGCGCATCGCCAACGTCAAGATCAACGACAAGTCCCAGGCGTTCAATACTGCGCGTATCGAAGCATTGGAACTCCAGAACCTTCTGGAAGTCGCAGAAGCAACTGCCATCGCGGCAGAAGTGCGCAAGGAGTCGCGCGGCGCTCATGCCCGTGAAGACTTCGAAGACCGTGACGATGAGAACTGGCTGTGCCACACCCTGTACTTCCCAGGTGAGAAGCGGGTTGCCAAGCGTGCAGTCAACTTCGCGCCGAAGACCGTACCGGCGTTCGAACCAAAAGTCCGGACTTACTAAGGGTGCCCGCCATGTTGAAAGTAGAAGTTTATCGTTACAACCCGGACACCGACACTGCGCCGCACATGCAGGCGTTCCAGGTCGATACCGGTGGCAAGGACCTGATGGTGCTGGACGTGCTGGCGCTGATCAAGGAGCAGGACGAGGGCTTCTCGTACCGTCGCTCCTGCCGTGAAGGCGTCTGCGGTTCCGATGGCATGAACATCAACGGCAAGAACGGCCTGGCCTGCATCACGCCGCTGTCGGCGGTGGTCAAGGGCAACAAGCTGGTCCTGCGCCCGCTGCCTGGCTTGCCGGTCATTCGTGACTTGGTCGTCGATATGAGCATCTTCTACAAGCAGTACGAGAAGGTGAAGCCGTTCCTGCAGAACGACACGCCGGCACCGGCCATCGAGCGTCTGCAGTCGCCTGAAGAACGCGAAAAGCTGGACGGTCTGTACGAGTGCATTCTGTGCGCGTGCTGTTCGACCTCCTGCCCGTCCTTCTGGTGGAACCCGGACAAGTTCCTGGGTCCGGCCGCTCTGTTGCAGGCCTATCGCTTCCTGGCCGACAGCCGTGACACCAAGACCGAGGAACGCCTGGCGTCCCTGGATGACCCGTTCAGCGTATTCCGCTGCCGCGGGATCATGAATTGCGTAAGCGTTTGCCCGAAAGGTCTGAACCCAACCAAGGCGATCGGCCACGTGCGTAACATGCTGCTGCAAAGCGGCACCTGATTCTGAAACTGTTGTACCCGTAGTACGCCAAGGTGCGGGCGCTAGCCCGCACCGCGGTGAAACCCGAGCCAGGGCCCACAAAGCCCGCGCTCTTACCTATGAAGATATGAGACCAGCAGGGGCTTCCGGGCTGGTACCCGGAAAATCTGTAGGATCCTTGGTGGCTTGGTTCAGTCGCTGTTCTAGGGCTTTTCCCTGCTTGCTGTGGCTCTTGCCGATCAGTCCCCTAACCGAGGGTGACCAAGCATGCAAGAAAGCGTGATGCAGCGCATGTGGGAAAGCGCCCACCTTTCAGGTGGTAACGCTGCATATGTGGAAGAGCTCTACGAGCTTTACCTGCACGACCCTAACGCTGTGCCAGAAGAGTGGCGCACTTACTTCCAGAAGTTGCCCGCCGAAGGCAGCACCGCTACCGATGTATCGCACTCGACGATCCGCGACCATTTCGTACTGCTGGCGAAGAACCAGCGCCGCGCCCAACCGGTATCTGCCGGGAGCGTGAGCAGCGAACACGAGAAGAAGCAGGTTGAAGTGCTGCGATTGATCCAGGCCTATCGTATGCGCGGCCATCAGGCTGCCAAGCTCGACCCCTTGGGGTTGTGGCAGCGCCCTGCGCCCGTAGACCTGTCGATCAATCATTACGGCTTGACCAATGCCGATCTTGATACGACCTTCCGTGCCGGCGACCTGTTCATCGGCAAAGAGGAGGCGAGCCTACGTGAAATTCTCGACGCGCTGGAGAAGACATATTGTCGCACCATCGGCGCCGAGTTCACCCACATCGTCGACTCCGAGCAGCGCAGCTGGTTCCAGCAGCGTCTGGAGAGCGTGCGTGGCCGCCCTGAATTCTCCGCCGACATTCAAAGCCACCTGCTCGAGCGCATCACCGCGGCCGAGGGCCTGGAGAAGTACCTGGGCACCAAGTACCCGGGCACCAAGCGTTTCGGCCTGGAAGGTGGTGAAAGCCTGATTCCGATGCTGGACGAGATGATCCAGCGCTCTGGTTCCTACGGCACCAAGGAAGTGGTTATCGGCATGGCCCACCGCGGCCGTCTGAACGTGCTGGTCAACACCTTTGGCAAGAACCCGCGCGAGCTGTTCGACGAGTTCGAAGGCAAGAAGAAGGTCGAGCTGGGTTCCGGTGACGTCAAATATCACCAGGGCTTCTCGTCCAACGTGATGACCAGCGGTGGCGAAGTCCACCTGGCCATGGCGTTCAACCCCTCCCACCTGGAAATCGTCTCGCCAGTGGTGGAAGGCTCGGTTCGCGCCCGTCAGGATCGTCGCAACGATACCGTTGGCGACAAAGTCCTGCCGATTTCCCTCCACGGTGACGCGGCCTTCGCCGGTCAAGGCGTGGTCATGGAAACCTTCCAGATGTCGCAGACCCGCGGTTTCAAGACCGGCGGCACCGTGCACATCGTGATCAACAACCAGGTCGGTTTCACCATCAGCAACCCGCTGGACTCGCGTTCCACCGAATACTGCACCGACGTCGCCAAGATGATCCAGGCGCCGATCCTGCACGTCAACGGTGACGACCCGGAAGCGGTGATGTTCGTGACCCAGCTGGCCATCGACTACCGCATGCAATTCAAGCGTGACGTGGTCATCGACCTGGTCTGCTACCGTCGCCGCGGGCACAACGAGGCCGACGAGCCGAACGGCACCCAGCCGCTGATGTACCAGCAGATCGTCAAGCAGCGTACCACGCGTGAACTCTACGCCGAGAGCCTGATCCAGGCTGGCCGCATGGATGCCGAGCGCGTCCAGGCCAAGATCGACGAGTACCGCAACGCGCTGGACAACGGCCTGCACGTGGTCAAGAGCCTGGTCAAGGAGCCGAACAAGGAGTTGTTCGTCGACTGGCGTCCGTACCTGGGCCATGCCTGGACCGCGCGTCACGACACCCGCTTCGACCTCAAGACCCTGCAGGAGCTGTCGGCCAAGCTGCTCGAGCTGCCTGAAGGTTTCGTCGTCCAGCGCCAGGTCTCGAAGATCTACGAAGACCGCCAGAAGATGCAGGCCGGTGGCTTGCCGATCAACTGGGGTTACGCCGAGACCATGGCCTACGCGACGCTGCTGTTCGAAGGCCACCCGGTGCGTATCACCGGTCAGGACGTGGGTCGCGGCACCTTCTCGCACCGCCATGCGGCGCTGCACAACCAGAAGGACGCCAGTACCTACCTGCCGCTGCAGAACCTGTACGCCGGCCAGCCGAAATTCGACCTGTACGACTCCTTCCTCTCGGAAGAAGCGGTACTGGCCTTCGAATACGGCTACTCCACCACCACGCCGAACGCGCTGGTGATCTGGGAAGCCCAGTTCGGCGACTTCGCCAACGGTGCCCAGGTGGTCGTCGACCAGTTCATCACCAGTGGCGAGCACAAGTGGGGTCGTCTGTGCGGCCTGACCATGCTGTTGCCGCACGGCTACGAAGGGCAGGGGCCTGAGCACTCCTCGGCGCGCCTGGAGCGTTACCTGCAACTGTGCGCCGAGCACAACGTGCAGGTCTGCGTCCCGACCACGCCAGCGCAGATCTACCACCTGCTGCGTCGCCAGGTCATCCGTCCGCTGCGCAAGCCGCTGATCGTGCTGACGCCCAAGTCGTTGCTGCGCCACAAGCTGGCCATCTCGACCCTGGAAGAACTGGCCGAAGGCTCGTTCCAGACCGTGATCCCGGAGATCGATACCCTCGATCCGACCAAGGTCACTCGCCTGGTCCTGTGCAGCGGCAAGGTCTACTACGACCTGCTGGAAAAACGCCGTGCCGAAGGCCGCGAAGACATCGCCATCGTGCGTATCGAGCAGCTGTATCCGTTCCCTGAGGACGATCTGGTCGACATCCTGGCGCCGTACACCAACCTGCAGCATGCGGTCTGGTGCCAGGAAGAACCAATGAACCAGGGCGCCTGGTACAGCAGCCAACACCACATGCGCCGCATCCTGGCCCGCCACAACAAGGCGCTGGACCTGGAGTACGCCGGTCGCGACGCTTCTGCCGCGCCAGCCTGTGGTTACGCTTCGATGCACGCCGAACAGCAGGAAAAACTGCTCCAGGCTGCCTTCACCGTCTAATGCCTCGCGCACCTGAAACCGAATTAAGGAAATACTGATAATGGCTATCGAGATCAAAGCCCCAACCTTCCCGGAATCGGTTGCCGATGGCACCGTTGCCACCTGGCACAAGCAGCCGGGCGAAGCTGTCAAGCGTGACGACTTGATCGTCGACATCGAGACCGACAAGGTGGTCCTGGAAGTGTTGGCAACGGCTGACGGCGTTCTGGGCGCGATCGTCAAGGGCGAGGGCGAGACCGTCCTGTCCGACGAAGTCCTGGGCTCGATCGAAGCAGGCGCTGCCGCCGCTGCCCCTGCCGCCGCTGCAGCTCCGGCTGCCGCTGCTGCCCCTGCCGCTGCCGCTGGCGATGAAGACGCCATCGGCGCCCCGGCCGCGCGCAAGCTGGCCGAAGAGAATGGCATTGCCCTGAACAGCATCAAGGGCACTGGCAAGGACGGCCGTATCACCAAGGAAGACGTGGTTGCTGCCATCGAAGCGAAGAAATCCGCTCCGGCCGCGGCGCCTGCCGCCAAGCCGGCCGCAGCTGCCGCCGCACCGGTAGTCGCCACGGGCGATCGCACCGAGAAGCGTGTGCCGATGACCCGCGTGCGCGCCACCGTGGCCAAGCGCCTGGTCGAAGCACAGTCGAACATGGCCATGCTGACCACCTTCAACGAAGTCGACATGACCGAAGTCATGGCCCTGCGTTCGAAGTACAAGGACCTGTTCGAGAAGACCCATAACGGCGTTCGTCTGGGCTTCATGTCGTTCTTCGTCAAGGCAGCCACCGAAGCGCTGAAACGCTTCCCGGCGGTCAACGCCTCGATCGACGGTTCCGACATCGTCTACCATGGTTACGCCGACGTCGGCGTCGCCGTGTCCAGCGACCGTGGCCTGGTGGTGCCGGTACTGCGCAACGCCGAGCAGATGAGCCTGGCCGAGATCGAGAACGGCATCGCCACCTTCGGTAAGAAGGCCCGCGACGGCAAGCTGTCGATCGACGAAATGACTGGTGGTACCTTCACCATCACCAACGGTGGTACATTCGGCTCGATGATGTCGACCCCGATCGTCAACCCGCCACAGGCGGCTATCCTGGGTATGCACAACATCATCCAGCGTCCGATGGCGATCAATGGCCAAGTGGTCATTCGCCCGATGATGTACCTGGCGCTGTCCTATGACCATCGCCTGATCGATGGCAAGGAAGCCGTGACCTTCCTGGTAACCATCAAGAACCTGCTGGAAGATCCGTCTCGCCTGCTGCTGGACATCTAATCAATAGCTGCAAGAGCAAGCTGCAAGTTGCAAGCTTCAAGCTTCAAGACGAAGCGGGACGTGTTGCGGCTTCTGGCTTGCGGCTTGCAGCTTGAAGCTTTTAGCTGATAAGGAATCTTTTATGACCCAGAAATTCGACGTGGTAGTGATTGGTGCAGGTCCTGGTGGCTATGTCGCCGCGATCAAGGCTTCACAGCTCGGTCTGAAGACTGCCTGTATCGAGAAGTACACCGACGCCGAAGGCAAGCTGGCGCTGGGCGGTACCTGCCTGAACGTCGGTTGCATTCCATCCAAGGCGCTGCTGGACAGCTCCTGGAAGTACAAGGAAGCCAAAGAGAGCTTCAACGTCCACGGTATCTCCACCGGCGAAGTGAAGATGGACGTCGCCGCGATGGTCGGCCGCAAGGCCGGTATCGTCAAGAACCTGACCGGTGGCGTTGCCACCCTGTTCAAGGCCAACGGCGTCACCTCGATCCAGGGCCACGGCAAGCTGCTGGCCGGCAAGCAGGTCGAAGTCACCAAGGCCGATGGCACCACTGAAGTCATCGAAGCCGAGAACGTGATCCTGGCTTCCGGCTCGCGTCCGATCGACATCCCGCCAGCCCCGGTCGACCAGAACGTCATCGTCGACTCCACCGGTGCCCTGGAATTCCAGACCGTGCCCAAGCGCCTGGGCGTCATCGGCGCCGGCGTGATCGGCCTCGAGCTGGGCTCGGTATGGTCGCGCCTGGGTGCCGAAGTGACCGTCCTGGAAGCCCTGGACACCTTCCTGATGGCCGCTGATGCCGCCGTCTCCAAGGAAGCCCAGAAGACCCTGACCAAGCAGGGTCTGGACATCAAGCTGGGCGCTCGCGTCACCGGCTCCAAGGTCAACGGCGAAGAAGTCGAAGTGACCTACACCGACGCCAACGGCGAGCAGAAGATCACTTTCGACAAGCTGATCGTCGCGGTCGGCCGTCGCCCGGTGACCACCGACCTGCTGGCTGCCGACAGCGGCGTGGACATCGACGAGCGTGGCTACATCTTCGTCGACGATCATTGCGCCACCAGCGTTCCTGGCGTCTACGCCATCGGTGACGTGGTGCGTGGCATGATGCTGGCGCACAAGGCCTCGGAAGAGGGCATCATGGTCGTCGAGCGCATCAAGGGCCACAAGGCCCAGATGAATTACGACCTGATCCCTTCGGTCATCTACACTCACCCGGAAATCGCTTGGGTCGGCAAGACCGAACAGGCCTTGAAGGCCGAGGGCGTTGAGGTTAACGTGGGCACCTTCCCGTTCGCGGCCAGCGGCCGTGCGATGGCGGCCAACGACACCGGTGGTTTCGTCAAGGTCATCGCCGATGCCAAGACCGACCGCGTCCTGGGTGTACATGTGATTGGTCCATCGGCTGCCGAACTGGTGCAGCAGGGTGCGATCGCGATGGAATTCGGCACCAGCGCCGAGGATCTGGGCATGATGGTCTTCTCCCATCCGACCCTGTCCGAAGCGCTGCACGAAGCCGCGCTGGCCGTCAATGGCGGCGCCATTCACGTAGCCAACCGTAAGAAGCGTTAAACAATAAGAAACCACGGCGGGCAGCCCGTCGTGAGTCTTGCGTGCATGACTCACCGCGGAACGTCCGCCGGATCGAGCCAGGGGCCCGGCCTCGGGTTAACGGTCACAGGTGGCGCGGCGCCGTTCACGGCGCAGCGCCGAAGCGCAGTACCTAACGAAGACGGTAAAAAGCATGAATCTTCACGAGTATCAGGGTAAGCAGCTGTTCGCTGAATACGGCCTGCCAGTTTCCAAGGGTTTCGCAGTCGACACCCCTGAAGCTGCAGCAGAAGCCTGCGACAAGATCGGTGGTACCGAATGGGTTGTAAAAGCCCAGGTCCACGCCGGTGGTCGCGGCAAGGCGGGCGGCGTCAAGCTGGTTCGCAGCAAGGAAGACGCCAAGGCGTTCGCTGCACAGTGGCTGGGCAAGAATCTGGTCACCTACCAGACCGACGCCAACGGTCAACCCGTTTCCAAAATCCTGGTCGAATCCTGCACTGACATCGCCAAAGAGCTGTACCTGGGCGCTGTAGTGGATCGTTCGAGCCGCCGCATCGTGTTCATGGCCTCCACCGAAGGTGGCGTGGACATCGAGAAAGTCGCTCACGACACCCCCGAGAAGATCCTCAAGGCTACCATCGACCCGCTGGTCGGCGCGCAGCCGTTCCAGGGTCGCGAACTCGCGTTCCAGCTGGGTCTGGAAGGCAAGCAGGTCAACCAGTTCGCCAAGATCTTCGTAGGTCTGGCCAAGCTGTTCAAGGACCATGACCTGGCCCTGCTGGAAGTCAACCCGCTGGTCATCAAGGCCGACGGCGACCTGCACTGCCTCGATGCCAAGATCAACATCGACGCCAACGCCATGTACCGTCAGCCTAAGCTGAAGACCTTCCACGACCCGTCGCAGGACGACGCTCGTGAAGCCCACGCCGCCAAGTTCGAACTGAACTACGTCGCGCTGGAAGGCAACATCGGCTGCATGGTCAACGGTGCTGGCCTGGCCATGGGTACCATGGACATCGTCAACCTGCACGGCGGCAAGCCAGCCAACTTCCTCGACGTGGGCGGCGGTGCAACCAAGGAACGCGTTACCGAAGCGTTCAAGATCATCCTGTCCGACAGCAATGTCGCGGCCGTACTGGTCAATATCTTCGGCGGCATCGTTCGTTGCGACATGATTGCCGAAGGCATCATCGGTGCAGTGAAGGAAGTCGGTGTGAAAGTACCGGTCGTCGTCCGTCTGGAAGGCAACAACGCCGAACTGGGCGCTAAAGTACTGGCAGAAAGCGGTTTGAACATCATTGCGGCAACCAGCCTGACCGACGCTGCTCAACAAGTTGTCAAAGCTGCGGAGGGCAAGTAATGAGCGTCCTGATCAATAAAGACACCAAAGTCATCTGCCAGGGCTTCACCGGCTCGCAGGGTACTTTCCACTCCGAACAAGCCATCGCCTACGGCACCAAGATGGTTGGCGGCGTGACCCCAGGCAAGGGTGGCACCACTCACCTTAACCTGCCCGTGTTCAACACCGTGAAAGAAGCGGTAGAAGCCACCGGCGCTGCCGCTTCGGTCATCTACGTTCCGGCTCCTTTCTGCAAGGACTCGATCCTGGAAGCGGCCCTGGGCGGCATCAAGCTGATCGTCTGCATCACCGAAGGCATTCCTACCCTGGACATGCTGGACGCCAAGGTCAAGTGCGACGAGCTGGGCGTGACCCTGATCGGCCCTAACTGCCCAGGTGTCATTACCCCGGGCGAGTGCAAGATCGGCATCATGCCAGGCCACATCCACCTGCCAGGCAAGGTCGGTATCGTTTCGCGTTCCGGCACCCTGACCTACGAAGCGGTCAAGCAGACCACTGACGCCGGTTTCGGTCAGTCCACCTGCGTCGGCATCGGCGGTGATCCGATCCCAGGTTCGAACTTCATCGACATCCTGAAGCTGTTCCAGGAAGACCCGAAGACCGAAGCGATCGTC
>Ga0160433_100486_pt1 | contig 19080 bp, 15 predicted proteins | sample HID1972K_E0MG_FD_108235 | JGI IMG/M metagenome (GOLD analysis project Ga0160433, IMG submission 108235) | Enriched pill bug-associated microbial communities from UW Madison campus, WI, USA - HID1972K_E0 MG | ecosystem: Host-associated > Arthropoda: Insects > Digestive system > Unclassified ... | reverse complement strand
GGGCTGCGCAGCCGAGAAGCTAGGCGTCCTGCTAGCGGTCGTCGCTGTTGCTGGGGCCCCGAATGGAGAAGCTTGCCATGTGCTCCAAGCCCTTGATCAGCGCTGAGTGATCCCACTGGCTGCCCCCCAACGCCGCGCAGGTGCTGAATACTTGCTGCGCGTTGGCGGTATTGGGCAGGTTGAGGTTCAGTTCGCGAGCACCCTCCAGTGCAAGGTTCAGGTCCTTCTGGTGCAGGCTGATGCGGAAACCAGGGTCGAACGTGCCCTTGATCATGCGTTCGCCATGCACTTCGAGGATCTTCGACGAAGCAAATCCGCCCATCAGCGCTTCGCGTACCTTGGCCGGATCGGCACCGTTGCGCGCGGCGAACAGCAACGCTTCACTGACTGCCTGGATGTTCAGGGCGACAATGATCTGGTTGGCCACCTTGGCCGTCTGGCCGTCGCCATTGCCGCCGACGAGGGTGATGTTCTTGCCCATGCTTTGCAGCAGAGGGAGGGCGCGGTCGAACACGGCCTGTTCGCCACCCACCATGATGCTCAAGGTACCGGCCTTGGCACCGACCTCGCCACCCGACACCGGCGCATCCAGGTAACGCGCGCCGGTGGCGACGATTTTTTCAGCGAACGCCTTGGTTGCAGACGGGGAGATCGAACTCATGTCGATGACGATCTTGTTTGGGCCAGTGCCTTCGACCACACCGTTTTCGCCAAACAGCACCGCCTCTACATAGGGTGTATCCGGCACCATGACAATGATGAACTCTGCCTGGCTGGCCACCTCCCGCGGGTTCGCCAGCACCTCGGCGCCCGCCTGGGTGAGGGATTGGGGCGGCGTGCTGTGGTGGCTCGATAGGAACAGCTGGTGGCCGGCCTTGATCAGGTTCTGTGCCATTGGCAAGCCCATGATGCCGGTGCCGATGAATCCGATAGTCGCCATGTTCGATCCTTTTGCTCAGATAAGGTTGTGGGTGTTCAGCCAGCCCATGCCGGCCTCGGTGGTGGTCAACGGCTTGTATTCGCAGCCAATCCAGCCGTCGTAGCCAATGCGATCGAGGTGTTCGAACAAAAACCGGAAGTTGATCTCGCCCGTTCCCGGCTCGTGGCGACCTGGGTTATCCGCCAATTGCACGTGATTGATCACGGCCAATTGCGCCTCCAAGGTGCGCGCCAGGTCGCCTTCCATGACTTGCATGTGGTAGATGTCATACTGCAGATACAGATTGGCACTGCCGACCTGTTCATGGATCTTGAGCGCCTGGGCCGTTGTGGTCAGGAAGAAACCGGGAATATCACGGGTATTGATCATCTCCATGACCAGGCGAATGCCCGCGGCTTCGAGCCTGGCGCTGGCATGCCGGAGATTGTCGACGAAGGTCTGCTGCACCCGCGCCGGGTCTACGCCCACGGGCGCGATACCGGCCAGGCAGTTGACCTGGGTGTTACCCAGGACCTTGGCATACTCGATAGCCAGATCGACCCCCGCCTTGAATTCCTCGATCCGATCCGGGTGGCAGGCGATGCCGCGCTCGCCTTGGTCCCAGTCGCCGGCAGGCAGGTTGAACAGGACCTGGGTCAACGCATGTTCATCCAGCTGCGCCTTGATCTGGGCTGAGCCGAACGCGTAGGGGAACAGGTATTCAACGCCGGTAAACCCCGCGTTGGCCGCCGCGGCAAAGCGTTGCAGAAACGGCTGCTCGGTGAACAGCATCGACAGATTGGCGCATAGACGTGTCATGTGGTTTCTCCGGTAAAGAAAGCGAGTCAGGCCAGGTGGCTGATGGCGGTCGGGGCATCGGCAGCGCATTCAGCCAGCGCTTCGAACTCGTTGATCGCATTGATCTCGGTGCCCATCGCGATGTTGGTGATGCGCTCCAGAATGACCTCCACCACCACGGGAACACGGTGCTGCTCCATGAGCGTGCGGGCCTCGGCGAAGGCGGCCTGCAGGTGGCCAGGATCAGTGACGCGCAACGCCTTGCAACCCAGTCCTTCGGCGACCGCCACATGGTCTACACCGTAACCTTCGAGTTCGGAGGCATTGATATTGTCGAACGCCAGTTGCACGCAATAGTCCATGTCGAAACCGCGTTGGGCCTGGCGAATCAGGCCAAGGTAGGCATTGTTCACCACCACATGAATGTAGGGCAGCTTGAACTGCGCGCCGACCGCAAGCTCTTCAATCATGAACTGGAAGTCATAGTCACCGGACAGCGCGACGACCTGGCGCTGCGGATCGGCCTTGACCACGCCCAAGGCCGCCGGGATCGTCCAGCCCAATGGCCCGGCCTGTCCGCAATTGATCCAGTGGCGAGGCTTGTAGACGTGAAGGAACTGCGCGCCAGCGATCTGGGACAGACCGATGGTGCTGATATAGCAGGTGTCCTGGCCGAAAAAGCGGTTCATCTCCTCATACACCCGTTGCGGCTTGATCGGTATGTCGTCGAAGTGCGTCTTGCGTTGCAGACGGGCTTTGCGTTCCTGACAACGGCCCAGCCAGGGCGCGAAGTTTTTCAGGCGACCGGCCGTGTGCCATTCGCGGGCGACCTCCAGCAGCATGACCAAGGCGCTGCCGGCATCCGAGACGATGCCCAGTTCCGGCATCAGTACCCGGCCAATCTGGGTGGGTTCGATGTCGATATGGATAAACCGACGTCCTTCGGTATACACCGGGATAGAGCCGGTATGCCGATTGGCCCAACGATTGCCGATGCCAATCACCACGTCCGATTCGAGCAGCGTTGCGTTACCGTAGCGGTGGGACGTTTGCAGACCGACCATGCCCGCCATCTGCGGATGGTCATCGGGAATGCAGCCCCAGCCCATCAGGGTAGGGATCACTGGAATGCCGGTCAGTTCGGCGAACTCCACCAGCAACGCCGAGGCATCGGCATTGATGATGCCGCCGCCCGCAACGATCAGCGGACGATCAGCCTGATTGAGCAGGGCCATGGCTTTTTCGGCCTGCTGACGGCTGGCCTTGGGCTTGATCACGGGCAGGGGTTCATAAGCGTCGATGTCGAACTCGATCTCGGCCATTTGCACGTCGAAGGGCAGGTCGATCAACACCGGGCCTGGACGGTCACTGCGCATGATCTGGAAGGCTTTTTGAAAGACGTAGGGAACCTGGCCGGGTTCTAGCACCGTGGTCGCCCATTTGCACACTGGCGCCGCGATGCTCGAGATGTCAACGGCCTGGAAGTCTTCCTTGTGCAGACGCGCGCGAGGCGCTTGGCCTGTGATGCACAGGATCGGAATCGAATCGGCCGACGCGGAATACAGACCGGTAATCATGTCGGTGCCGGCCGGACCTGATGTACCGATGCACACGCCAATGTTCCCGGCCATGGCGCGGGTATAGCCCTCGGCCATGTGCGAAGCGCCTTCTACATGGCGGGCCAGCACATGGTCAATGCCGCCCAGCTTCTTCAGCGCGGCGTACAGCGGATTGATGGCCGCGCCAGGGATACCGAACGCGGTGTCGATGCCTTCGCGGCGCATGACAAGAACGGCAGCTTCGATGGCTTTCATGAGGGGCATGGGGCTCTCCTTTATCCGATATTTTTTGTACGCCCAAAGCATCCCTTTGCTAGCCTGCTTTGTGAATTGCCGCTTTTATCCTTTCTGTCGGTATCAGGAGTATCGGATGGATCGCTACACGGAATTACGTAGCTACGTACTGATAGCTACGCGTGGCAGCTTTGCTGCCGCCGCCCTGGTCGATGGGGTGACGCCCGTGATCATGGGGCGGCGCTTGACCTCATTGGAGCAGAGGCTTGGGGTGAAACTCATTCATCGTTCGACCCGCGGCCTGACGCTCACGGAATTGGGTGAGGCCTACCTTGAGCAGGCCAAGGTCTTGCTGCGGTCCTTCGATGAGATCGATGCGAGCATCAGCGAAAACCGCAGCGCGGTGCGCGGCCACCTGATGATTACCGCGCCAGCGGGCTTCGGCCGACGACATGTCGCCCCGCATGCCCCGGAATTTCAGGCTCGCTTTCCCGACCTCAAGCTCTCGCTCGACCTCACCGACAATGTCATCGACCTGGTCCGCGAGGGATATGACATGAGCATCCGTATCGGTGAAGTACTGGACCCCAACTACGTAGCGGTAACCTTGGCCGCCAACCGCCGCGTGGTCTGCGGTGCGCCGAGCTATTTCGCGGCTCATGGCATCCCCCGTACCCTTGACGACCTGGCGCGGCATAACTGCCTGGCCTTCAACCTGCAGGGCGGGCAGCACCGGGGCTGGACCTTTCAGAAAGACGGTAGGCAGGTAGCCGTCAAAGTGGCCGGCAACCTCTACTGCAACGACGGCGAACTGCTGTTCGATTGGGCCAAGCGTGGCCTTGGCATCTGCTGGCGTTCGGTCTGGGAAATCCAGAGCGAGCTGCTCAGTGGCGAACTCACCACGGTGCTCGATGAGTTCGCCTTGCCCAGCTACGACATCCAGGGCGTTTACCCTCAGCAACATTACCTGCCGGCCAAGGTGCGCTTTTTCATGGCCTTCCTTAAAGAGGTCTATAACCGTCCCGGTTACTGGGTGCGCAGCTAGTGTCTTGTCTGCGAAGTAAGCTGTTCACTTTTAACGGCGTCTCGAAGACAGGACACTAGATCAGCGACAGCGATACGGGGGGCAAGCCGCGGATCTGTCCATGCAATGCTCCAGGGTCTTCAGCGAAGTGCATACCCGTGAAAGACCCTGTGGTGATGACGAAATCCTGGGGCAGGGTCAATCCCTGGCGGGTGTGGTGATTGACCAGCCACGGCAGCAGTCGTCGCGGATCGCCCGCCGGGTTGGCGGCCGCCGCCGGTAGAATACTGCTGCCGGCTAACGTCCATTCGAGCTCGGGATGAACGAAATCGAAGCGTTCTTCATAAGGGACAAACTCGCCAACGACCAGGGCGCCATGGTTAAGCAGGTCTGCCAGTTGGGTCAGGGGCTTGATCCGCGGCCAGTCTGCAAAGCGGCTGGACACGATTTCGATGGCCGCGGCCATTTCACCAATGCCGCTCATGACCTCTTCGTCGCTGTACGCCTGATCGCGAGGGCTGAATGCGCGGTTGAAGCGAAAGGCGATCTCCAGCTCCAGACCCACGGGGGCGTAAGCGGCACGATCGAACTGGGCACCGGACGAAAACAGGCAGTCGCGAGGCAGCGGTGAGCCCTGGATCGGCCCGGTATGGGATTTGGAGCCGATCTTCCAGCCGCCGGGCTCGATCCCGCGCAGGTGGAAAATCGCCTGCTGGGTGAGGTAGGCGGCGGCCATGTCGGCAGGGTACAAATCGTTGTCGAGCTCGCTCAACGGGCTGCGCTCACGTTGCGCGTCGACGATCAGTTGCGCCAGACGCGAAGAAGTGGATGCTGGGTTCAAGATGTCGCTCCATTGTCAGGCCCCCGCCCGCGGGCGGGGGGTGGTTGCAAGTTATTTACCGATGGCAGGCGCGGCTTGCGCATCGGGCGTCAGCGGGACGGGCGGCTGCACATACTCGAATTTGTTCTGGGGCCGCATGCGGAAGGAAAGCATCACACCGATCGCCAGCAGAATGATGCTGACCAGGAACGGTAGCTGCCAATTGCCGAACTTGTCGATCAACAATCCGGCCGCCACAGGGCTGACGATGGCCGCCATGGCAGACCCGGTGTTCATCATGCCGCTCGCCGTACCGCAATGATCAGGCGCGATGTCCATCGGAATGGCCCACATTGGCCCGATCGTCATCTCGGAGAAGAAGAAGCCCAAGGCCAGGCATGCCAGGGAAATGTGCATATCCTTGGTAAACATCAGCGGCACCAGGGAAAGCAGCGTCAGCGTCAGGCAGACCGCGACCATTAGGCTGCGTGCTTTGTTCAGGTCCTTGGTGCGAGCATAGATGCGGTCACTGACGATACCGCCCAAGGTATCGCCCACCACGCCGCCAAAGAACACCGTGGAGGCGAAGATGGCGGTGCCCTTCAGGTCGAGCCCCATGTTCATGAAGTACATCGGTACCCAGCTCAGCAGCAGCCATAGCGTCCATCCGTAGCAGAAATAGACGATGGTCACCGGTGCCATGCGCTTGAAAAGGCGTCCCCAGGGCAGAGGGGTTTTACTCTTGACCTTTGGTGGCGGCAGGACATCCAGCTCTTGCTGCGAAATGCGCGGGTGGTCTTTAGGCAATTCCGTAAAGACCAACATCCAGATCGCTACCCACACGAAGCTGATGGCCGCACAGACGTAGAACGATTCCCGCCAGCCGTAGGTCGCCATGACGGCGATCATCGCGGCAGGGGCCAGGGCATTGCCAAGACGCGCGAAGGCATGGGTGATGCCTTGGGCGAATCCGCGTTTCTCCTTGGGTATCCAGCGCGACATTGCCGCGGTTGCCGCGGGAAAGGTCGCACCCTCACCGAGGCCCAGGAGCACCCGCGCGATGATCAGAGAAACGAAGCCACCGGCCAGACCCGTCAATACGGTCGCGCCAGCCCAGATCAACCCGCATACCACCAGCGTTCGCTTGGCGCCGAATCGGTCGCTGACCCAGCCGCCGATGATCTGAAAGACCAGGTAGGGATACGCAAACGCAGAGAAGACGATGCCAATCTCTGTCTTGGTCAGGTTGAACTCTTTCCCGAAGCCGACCGCTGCCGTGCTGACATTGACGCGGTCCAGGTAGGTGATGAAATACATGGCGCACAGCATGAACAGCACCACCGTGGTGGGGCGCAGACGTAAAAACTTCATGATCTATCTCCAGTTTCTTATTGTGCTCGCTGACAAACGCGATGATTCGGGATAGTTGGTCGGATCGGGGAAGCTGCGACCGATGCCGCAGCTCCTGGCACATCACTCGCGCCGCAGCGGCACGGATTGTCCTCCCAGGTAATCCATGGCCGCCAGCACACCACTGGACTGCAGTTTCACACCGGCCAGTTGCAGGCCCATTTCGCACCCTGTCAGGGTTGCCATAAGGGTCAGGTCATTGCAGTCACCCAAGTGGCCAATACGGAACATGCGGCCTTTCATCTTGCCCAGGCCCGTGCCCAGGGACATGTCGAAGCGTTCGTAGATGGTCTTGCGCACGACGTCGGCATCAATGCCATCAGGTGTCATCACGCCGGTCAGGACCGGGCTATACACGGCCGGATCGGCGCACTGGATCTCCAGGCCCCAGGCATTCACCGCCGAGCGGCAAGCATGGGCCAACCTTTTATGGCGTGTGAAGACGTTGTCCAGGCCTTCGCCAAGGATCATGTCCAGCGCCTCGGACAAACCGTACAGCAAGTTGGTGTTCGGCGTATAAGGCCAATAGCCGGTCTTGTTCATTTCAACGATTTCGTCCCAGGCCCAGAAACTGCGGGGCAGGCCTGCGCTTTTGCTGGCTTGCAGGGCTTTAGGGGACAGGGCATTGAAGCTGATGCCCGGGGGGAGCATGAGGCCTTTCTGCGAGCCGGAGACGGTCACGTCCACGCCCCATTCGTCATGACGATAGTCGGCTGATGCAAGGCCGGAAATGGTATCGACCAACAGCAGCGCGGGGTGAGCGGCGGCGTCGATGGCCTTGCGCACGGCAGCGATATCCGAGGTCACGCCGGTGCTGGTTTCGTTATGCACGACACAAACGGCCTTGATGCGGTGATCGCTGTCGGCGCGCAGATGCTCCTCGATCATGTGTGCATCGACCCCACCGCGCCAGCCCTCGATCCCGGGGCGACCAATGAATTGCGGCTTGAGTCCCAAACTCAGCGCCATCTTCTGCCAGAGAGTGGCGAAATGACCCGTTTCAAACATCAAGACTTCGTCGCCGGTGCTCAGTGTATTACACAGGGCCGCTTCCCAGGCGCCGGTACCGGAGGCGGGGTAGATGACCACAGGATGACGGGTTTTGAAAATCTGTTTGATGCCCTCGAGCACCTTGAGGCCCAGCTCGCCGAATTCCGGACCACGGTGATCGATGGTGGGATAGCTCATGGCGCGCAGGATGCGGTCCGGGACTGGGCTGGGACCAGGGATTTGCAGGAAGTGACGGCCGGCGGGATGGAAATCGAGCTTCAGCATGGGGTGACTCCTTGTTTTTGTATTTTGAATTCAAAATACGTTAGCACCTCATCTCGCTGTGTCAAACAGCATAATTGCGCTAATATTTGCCAATACAGGGACTGAATTTGAATAAGGCATGGCTTTGCAGTGATGCCGAAGAGGATTTTGAATGCAAAATATTGACGAGTTGCGTGAGCTTGACGGCCCTCGGTTACTGCCCAAGGTCGAGCGCCAGCGTTTGCACGACATGGTGGTCGAGCACCTGCGAAGCTTTATTACCGAAGGGGTGCTGGCGCCCGGGAAAAAACTCAACGAGCGCGAGCTGTGCGAAACCCTGGGCATCTCCCGTACGCCGTTGCGCGAGGCACTGAAGGTACTGGCTGTCGAGGGGCTGATCGAGATCAATCCCAACCGCGGTGCGAGCGTTGCGCGGATGTCGGAGCTGGAAATTCGCGAAACGTTCGAGCTGATGAGCGGGATTGAAGCCTTTGCCGGTGAATTGGCGTGCGAGCGCATCACTGCTCAAGAACTCGAGGAGATCAAGGCACTGCATTACGCCATGGTGGTCAGCAAGAATCAGAACGACCTGCCAGGCTATTATCAGCGCAACCGGGCCATCCACGATCTGATCAACCTGGCGGCGCGCAATTCAGCGCTGCGCCAGGTCTACCTGTCCTTGAACCGCCGCATTCATGCGTTGCGTTTCCTGTCCAATCAACAGGCACCGAAGTGGGACAGGGCCTTGCACGATCACGAAGAAATGATCGAGGCCTTGCAGGCACGCGACGGCAAGCGCCTGAGCAGCATTCTTCGTCATCACCTTCTGGAAAAACGCGATGCCATCATGCTGATGGTTCGCGACGAGTCCGAACATTCGGATTCCATTCGCCGTTAGGGAGCCAGACCATGGCGCGTAGTCTCGACGCTTTGCTGCAAGCCTGTGCCAATCGTCTGCCGCAACTCGAGCAGCAGCGCCTGATGCTCTATGCCGGTGCCAACATTCCCAGTGCCCGAGCGATGGCGGCCTATAGCCCCGCACTCGGCGCATACCCGGCGATGGGACCAACCGGCTGCAAGGAACAGCCGGAAACCGAGCTGGTCAGTGAACTTGAATGTCGTGCCGGCCAGGCCGCCATGGCGCTGTTCAACGCGGCGTGGGCCGAGGTCAGGCTGGCCAGTTGTACGCTGGCCAACCTGGCCATTTTCCACGCTTACTGCCGTCCGGGTGATCGAGTATTGGCGCCCGCTGCCGAGCACGGTGGTCATTTGAGCCAGCGCCGTGGCGGCACTGCACAAATGGCTGGCCTGGTGGTCGAGGACCTGCCGTTCGATCGCGCCGCCTGCCAGCTTGATACCGCGCGCGCCGTCGAGATGATCCAGCGCTGCAAGCCTAGGCTGGTGGTGTTGGGACGCAGCATCATGATCAAGGCCGACGATATTGCGCCCGTCGCGCAAGCGGCTCGCGCCGTTGGCGCCATGACGCTGTTCGATGCCTCTCATGTGTTGGGGTTGATTGCCGGTGGTGTGTATCCCAATCCGCTCGATGCCGGTATCGACCTGGTCAGCAGCTCCACTTACAAAACCTTGCCCGGACGGCCGCAAGGGTTGGTGCTGGGACGCGATCGGCAGCATGCCCAACCACTGCGTGACCTGCTCGACACGCGGATGCTCGCCAACTATGACGCGGGGCGGCTGCCCTCACTGTTGGTCACCCTCACCGAAGCCCAGGCCACGGGTGCCGAATACGCTGCAAGCATCATCGCCAACAGCAAGGCGCTGCACCGGTTGCTGCAAAGCGAAGGTTTGCCCGTGCTCGGGGCAAACACGGGCGAAGTGCATACCCATCAGCTGCTGTTGCCCTTATCAACCAGTATCGATCCCAGGGCTGTGATGAGCGCGTTGCAGGCGCACGGCATCCTCATGGGCACCTGCGTCGACCCGACGGTGGAGGGTCATCATGCTTTGCGGCTGGGAACGCAGTTCATCACTCGCCAGGGCATGGAGGCGGCGCATATGCCTGAAGTGGCGCGGCTGCTTGCCCACGTGTTGCAGGTCGCGCCCTGCGGGCGGCTACGCGATGGTGCCAACGGCGAGACCCAGGCCTCCTTGGAGCGGATTCGACAGATGCTGATGGGATTGAGCGCCTGAAAGCACACGCCTGCAGCGTCTGATGCATCGACTTGCGCCGACAGCTACACAAGTTTGTCCTGATCGATGCGCACGCTGTAGCCAGCGTTGACAGGGGCGATCGATCGTTCTACGTTGCCCACGGTCATCTGATTGCTGGAATCATCCAAACGAGGTCCCGCCATGTCCTCCAATGCTGCAGTCCGCCCACCACTTCCGCCCTTCACGCGGGAATCTGCTCTGGAAAAAGTTCGCTTGGCCGAAGACGGCTGGAACAGCCGCGACCCTGGAAAAGTCTCGCAGGCCTATACCCTGGACACTCAGTGGCGTAACCGCGTCGAGTTTGTCAGTAACCGTGAAGAGGCCCGGGCGTTCCTTGAACGCAAATGGAACAAGGAGCTGGATTACCGCCTGATCAAAGAACTCTGGAGCTTCACCGACAACCGCATCGCTGTGCGGTATGCCTATGAATGGCACGACGACTCGGGGAACTGGTTTCGTTCATATGGCAACGAAAACTGGGAGTTTGATGATGACGGTTTGATGGCCAAGCGATTTGCTTCCATCAACGATATGCCGATCAAAGCGTCCGAGCGTAACTACCATTGGCCATTGGGGCGGCGTCCGGATGATCATCCTGGCTTGTCCGAGCTGGGTCTGTAGATCGAGTAGTCAGCACGCCATGCGAAGATAACAGGGTAGGGCGCAGTTAATCCCGCTTGCGGCCATTCGTACCTGAACGTATTGGCCGTTGCCCAACCCTTAAATCACCCGGGCACTATGCAGCGCCTCAAGCGCTTGCCGCGTAACCGCGCGAGCCCATCATCCCGCCGCTCCCGCGGATACCTCCATCCCCACCTGCAGCTCCCGGCAAACCGTTCCAGGCCGATTGCCAATCACCCGTACCCGATCGCTCGGATACAGCGCTTCATCCACATCATGGGTCACCACCGGCAACGCAATCCCATGCCGCTCGGCAGGGCCTTGGGCGAAGGCGATCAAGCGAGTGCGCGTGACATTCTACGGGGAGATATCAAACGCCGGGTACTGGCCCGGTACAGAGAAATGAATTAACTATTTCGCCTAGCGGAACCATAAATCTTTAGGGAAAATTGATTTCAATAAAATAATACAGATAAAACATGTAGTTAAGAGAGATTTTCCTTTCTATCTACCGTTTTGTCTTTACATAAAAATCCAGAGACAGCTATATTTTGCTTCATGCAGAGGAACTGAGTTCCGCATAGCGAAACCAAGGGTTTAGGCTGTGGGTTCCAGCAATCCTCTGTCATGCGAGACGCGGTGTTACATCGATAACAAAAATAGGGCCGCACCATGGAGCGCACTACCTGCATTTTTGCTTCGCATCTTCTATTGACCAGCGCGGTCATCGGGGTTTCGGCACCTGCAGCAGCAGACTTTTTTGAGGGCAGTAAGGCAAGCGTCGAGCTGCGCAATTTTTACATCAATCGGGACTTTCAACAGTCCGGCGCACCTCAGTCAAAGCAGGAGGAGTGGGCCCAAGGGGCGCTGGTACGCTACGCGTCTGGCTTCACTGAGGGCTCCGTCGGATTTGGGTTGGATGCCATTGGCTTGTTTGGCCTGACGCTGGACTCTAGCCAGGACCGTGCCGGTTCTGGGCTGGTTCCGCGTCGGCGCGACGGCCGCTCCGTGAGCCACAACGGTTTTTTGGGTCTGACCGCCAAGGTACGCACGTCCGGCAGTGTGCTCAGACTCGGCACGTTGCACCCGCGCCTTCCGGTGGTGCAATTCAACGACACACGGCTGTTGCCCCAGACCTTCGAGGGCATGCACTTGAACGCCCAGGCATTTGGCAACCTGACCGTTGACATAGGCTCCCTGCGCCAGGTGACTCAGCGGGATTCGACCAATCGGGAGGACATGACGCCTTCGGCATCGAATGCCAAGGGCATACAGCTCACCAGCGGCGTCACCAGCGATGAGTTCGACTTCGCAGGTGCCAGCTACAAATGGAGTGACCAGTTGAGTGCCAGCTATTTCTACGGTGCACTCGACGGTTTCTATCGCCAGCACAACTTCAGCGTGCTGCATGTACAGCCTTTGGGCAGCGGCCAGTCGCTCAAGAGCGACCTGCGGTTTGCCCGTTCCTATAACCAGGGCAATAGCAACATCGACAACACGGCAGTAGCGGCGATGTTCACCTACAGCATAGGCGGTCATGGGCTGGGTCTGGGCTACCAAAAAATGAGTGGGGATACCGGTTATGCCTATATCAATGGCGCTGATGCCTTCCTTCCCAACTTCGTTTCGAACAACGACTTCGCCAACCGGGAAGAGCAGTCCTGGCAAGTCCGTTACGACTTCAACCTGGCAGCTGCCGGGATTCCCGGGTTGACCTTCATGACCCGTTATATCCATGGCGATGGGATCGAGCTGGGGGCTGGTAAGCCAACAGGAACGGAGTGGGAGCGCGACACCGACATCACCTACGTGGTCCAGGGCGGATCATTGAAAAACGTCGGGGTGAAGTGGCGTAACTCTTCGCTGCGTATGAAGCACTTTGGCAGTGATCTGGACGACAACCGTCTGATCATCAGTTACACCCTGCCATTGCTGTAGTCGAGTCGGTAGCAGCCCTCAGGGCGTCCATAACAACAATGAGGTCGTAACGGCTATGAATACACGTTATCCATCAACCATCCGCGCCTGGTTCACTGTCGGCGTGCTGATGCTGGCCTATGTTCTATCGTTTGTGGACCGGCAGATTCTCAACCTGTTGGTGGGACCGATCCGGCATGACATGGATATCAGTGATACCCAGATGAGCCTTTTGATGGGCTTGTCTTTTGCGATCTTCTACACCTTGTGCGGTATCCCGCTGGGGCGGATTGCCGACAGCAAGAGCCGCCGCAATTTGTTGCTGTGTGGCGTACTGGTGTGGAGCGGCATGACCGCTGCGTGCGGTATGGTCAAAGGCTACTGGCAGTTTCTCTTCTGCCGTATCGGCGTGGCGGCCGGCGAGGCATCGCTGGCGCCTTGCGCCTACTCGATGATATCCGACAGCTTTACGCCTGAGCGCCGCGGCACCGCCTTCAGTGTGTATTCGACGGCGATTTACTTGGGCTCGGGCGTTGCCTTGCTGTTGGGTGGGGTAGCGGTGCATTTCGCCACCAGCCAGGGCGACCTGAACCTGCCGCTTCTTGGCACGGTGCGCCCGTGGCAAATGGTGTTCTTGATTCTAGGTGCCATCGGCGTGGTCTTTTCACTGTGTCTGTTGCTGCTGCGTGAACCGGTACGCCACGGGGTCGGGGCGGGCTTGGAGCTGCCGTTTTCCGAGTTCGTCGATTATCTGTACAAGAACCGCCGGACCATGCTCTGCCACAACCTTGGATTTGCCTGTTTAACCTTCACTGCCTATGGCAGTAGTGCATGGATTCCTACCTTCTTTGTGCGCTCGTTCGACATGACCGTGCCCGAGGTCGGTGTGATCTACGGCAGCATGATGGCGATCTGTGGTTCGCTCGGCTTGCTGGTGGGTGGCCGTCTTTGCGACTGGCTGATCAAGCGCGGTCACAGGGACGCGCCGTTGCGTATCGCGATCCTGGCAGCCCTGCTGACGTTGCCGTCCAACCTGGGCTATATGGTGGAAGACAAGAACCTGGCTCTGGTGCTGATGGCCTTGCACGTCTTCACCGTGAGCATGCCGTTTGGCGTCGGCCCCCTGGCTGTTCAGGAAGTCGTGCCCAGCCCGATGCGTGGGCAGGCGTCGGCGCTTTATCAGTTCGCCGTGACACTGATTGGCCTGGGGATCGGGCCGACCGCCGTGGCCTTGGGTACCGACTATGTGTTCGGCAGTGACTCGGCGTTGCGTTACTCACTGGCGGTGGTGACCGGGGTTTCTCTGATCCTGGCGGTGGTGATTCTGGCAAGTGGCTTACGTTCTTACCGCACGAGTCTGGAGCGCCTCAAAACCTGGGCGCCCACAGACCAGCGCAGCGTGGTGCCCACCCCCCACGTACCACAAGCGGATGCCTGACTTTCAGCGCGCTTGCTGCTTGATCGAACTGGCACCCTCGTGGTGTCAGTTTTATTTCTGTCGCTCAATAGCGCAATAAACCATTTGCCTTCAACCAGTGCTTTGGTAAAATCGGCTCATAAGTTCTGCACAGCGAAACTTAGTTCCAATAAAAACAAGCATTGAGGTTCAGATGAATTCCAGCGTGAGCTATGAGCGTCAAGGTCGGATGGCCCTTATTACCTTGAATAACCCTCCGGTGAATGCGCTCGGTCAAGCCCAGCGCCAAGGTTTGCTCGATGCCTTGCACGAGGCGCAGAGCGATACCCAGGCCGATGTGCTGGTATTGCTGTGCAGCGGCCGAACCTTTATTGCCGGCGCGGACATCAAAGAGTTTGGTAAGCCGCCACGGGCACCAAGCCTGCCAGACGTCGTCAATGCCTATGAGCTAAGTGCCAAACCCTGCGTCGCGGTGATTCATGGCACGGCGCTGGGTGGCGGCCTTGAATTGGCGCTGGGTTGCCACTACCGCATTGCCCACCGCGATGCCCGAGTCGGGCTGCCGGAAGTCAAGCTCGGCCTGCTGCCGGGGGCGGGAGGAACCCAACGGTTGCCGCGCCTGGCAGGGATAGCAAAGGCGCTGGACATGATTGTCTCCGGCGCGCCCATCGATGCCGTGCAAGCCCTGGAATCCCACATCATCGACGCATTGTTTGAAGGCGATCCGCGTGCGGCCGGGATCGCATTTGCCCAGCGGATGCTGGACCAATCCTTGGGCGTGCGGCGCACCGGCGAACAGACCACCGCGCTCGAGGGCGCCGATAACAGCGCGCTGATCGCGGCCAAGCGCGCCGAAGTAGCCAAGCGCATGCCTGGTTTCTTTTCTCCACCGCGTTGCGTTGCGGCGGTGGAAGCGGCGGTCTGTCTTCCCTTGGCTGAAGGCTTGCAGCGTGAGCGAGCGTTGTTCCAGGAGTGCCTGGGTTCTGAACAACGTGCGGCGCTGGTACACGCGTTCTTTGCCGAGCGTCAATGCGCTCGCATCGATGACTTGCCCAAGGAAACCCCGGTGCGGGCCATCACGCGGGTGGGTGTGGTGGGCGGCGGCACCATGGGCGTTGGCATCGCGCTGAGCTTTGTCAGTGCCGGCATTCCAGTCACATTGCTGGAGGTCAATGAACAAGCCCTGCAACGGGCGCTACAACGCGCGCGGGAAACCTGCACTGCCAGCGTCGAACGTGGCAGCTTGAGCCCCGAGGTGATGGAGCAACGCCTGGCGTTGCTACACGGCGGGCTGGATTACAACGAGCTGGCCGAGGCAGATCTGGTCATCGAGGCGGTGTTCGAGAGCCTGGAGGCCAAACGCGAGGTATTCGAGCGGCTGGATCAGGTCTGCAAGCCCGGCGCGATCCTGGCCAGCAACACCTCGTCCCTGGACCTGGACGTCATCGCCGCCTTCACCTCGCGACCCCAGGACGTGGTTGGGCTGCACTTCTTCAGCCCGGCCAACGTCATGCGCTTGCTGGAAGTGGTACGCGGCCGGGATACCCATTTCGACGTGTTGGCCACCGTGATGCACCTGAGCAAAACCCTCGACAAGGTCGCGGTGGTGGTGGGCGTCTGTGATGGTTTCGTCGGCAATCGGATGATCTTCCAGTATGGCCGTGAGGCCGAATTCCTGTTGGAGGAGGGCGCCACACCCGAGCAGGTGGATGCCGCTCTGCGCCGCTTTGGCCTGGCCATGGGACCTAACGCCATGCGCGACCTTTCGGGGCTGGACATCGGCTGGAGCATCCGCAAGCGGCAGCGCGAGACCCTGCCTTCGCACTATCCACTGCCCGGCGTGCTCGACAAGCTCTGCGAGGCCGGCATGCTCGGGCAAAAGACCGGCAAGGGCTTCTATCGCTATGCGCCTGGCTCGCGCCGCCCGGAGCCGAACCCGGAGTTGATGCCGTTGCTGGAGGCGGTATCGCGGGACAAAGGCATAGCGCGCCAGGACCTCAGTGATCAATACATCGTCGAGCGCTGCATCTTCGCCCTGATCAATGAAGGCGCAAGGATTCTCGAGGAAGGCATCGTGCGGCGCAGTAGCGACATCGATGTGATCTACCTGCATGGCTATGGCTTCGCCGCCTGGCGCGGCGGCCCGATGTTCTATGCCGACAGCCTGGGACTGGACAAGGTGCTGGCCCGTATCCGCGAGTTCCACCAACGCTTTGGCGCCTGGTGGCAACCGGCGCCGCTGCTGGAAAAACTGGCCGCGCAAGGTGGACGCTTCGCTGACTGGAAACCCGCTTCATAACGGCCCGCTTATCGGTCTTTCATTGGCTTGGAGAAATACGATGGACATTCATTTTACGGCTGAAGAATTAGCGTTTCGCGATGAGGTCAGGGCTTTCCTGAAGAACAAGTTGCCCCAGGACCTGGCTGAAAAGGTGCGCCTTGGCAAGCACTTGTCCAAAGCCGACCACCTGCGCTGGCAGGCGATTCAGAATGAAAAGGGCTGGTATGCGACCCACTGGCCCGTGGCATTTGGCGGCACCGGCTGGGGACCGGTACAAAAGCATATCTACGAAGAGGAATGTGCCCGCCTGGGGGCGCCGCGCACTATTCCGTTCGGGGTCAGCATGGTCGCTCCGGTATTGATCAAGTTCGGCACGCCACAGCAACAGGAGCATTACCTGCCGCGTATCCTCGATGGCACGGACTGGTGGTGTCAGGGCTACTCCGAACCCGGCGCCGGGTCGGACCTGGCTTCATTGAAAACCCGGGCGGTGCGCGACGGCGATCATTACATCGTCAATGGCCAGAAGACCTGGACCACCCTGGGCCAGCACGCCAACATGATCTTCTGCCTGGTGCGCACCGATCCGCAGGCGCAGAAGCAGCGGGGTATTTCTTTTCTGCTGATCGACATGAACAGCCCCGGCATCAGCGTGCGCCCGATCATCACCCTCGATGGCGAGCATGAAGTCAACGAGGTGTTCTTCGACAACGTGCAAGTCCCGGTTGCGAACCTGGTCGGCGAGGAAAACCACGGTTGGACCTGCGCCAAGTACTTGCTCACCTACGAGCGTACCGGGTTGGCGGGCATCGGCCCGTCCAAGGCTGCGCTGGCGCACCTCAAGCGCATCGCTGGCCGGCAGATGAGCGAAGGCAAGCCCCTGATCGAAGATCCGCTGTTCCGGGCCCAGGTCGCGGAGGTCGAAATGCAACTCATGGCCACTGAGATGAGCACCTTGCGCATCCTGGCCGCGGCCAAGGATGGCGGTGTACCCGGCGCCGAAAGCTCGATCCTCAAGGTCAAGGGCACTGAGATTCGCCAAGCCATCAGTCACCTGCTGCGCAAGGTGATCGGGCCCTATGCCTTGCCGTTTCTGCAGGAAGAGATGGACCTGGACTACCCGGGCCAACCGCTGCACGCCGATTACAGCGCCGCGTTGGCCGGCCAGTATTTCAACCTGCGCAAGCTGTCGATCTTTGGCGGCTCCAACGAAATTCAGAAAAACATCGTCTCGAAGATGATTCTCGAACTGTAAGGGGGTGCTGAACATGGATTTCAAACTGACCGAAGAGCAGCAAATGTTGCAAGACACCGCGGCGCGTCTGGTACGTGACGCCTACAGCTTCGAGGCACGCGAGCGGTATGCGAGTGGTGAGGAAGGTTTCAGTCCTGCCTTCTGGCAACAGCTGGGTGAACTGGGCCTGACCGCTGTTCCATTCCCGCAAGAACTGGGCGGCTTTGGCGGTGGGGGCGTCGATACGATGTTGCTGATGACCGAGCTGGGCCGAGGTCTATGCCTGGAACCTTATCTGCAATCGGTGGTTTACGCGGGCGGGTTGATCATGCAACTCGGGATCCCGGCGCAGCAGCAAGACCTGTTGCCACAGGTGGCCGACGGGACATTGCTGCTCGCGACTGCTTTTCAGGAGCCTCAGAGTCACTACCACTTGAACGATGTACAAACCCGCGCCGAACAGGACTCGCAAGGCTGGACGCTGACAGGCAGAAAATCCGTGGTGATCGGTGGGCATCAGGCAGGGTTGATCCTGGTCAGCGCCAGGGTCAGTGGCGACAGCCGCGACGATCTGGGGATTGGTCTGTTCCTGGTCGACCCGCAAGCCGCTGGCGTCGAACGTCGCACCTACCAAACCCTGGATGGCCGCAAGGGCTGCGACCTGTACCTGGACAAGGTACGGGTGTCCGCCGCGGATGTACTTGGCGAGCCGGCCCAGGTTTTCTCGGCGCTGCGTTACCAGCAAGGACGGGCGATTGCCGCGCTGTGCGCCCAAGCGCTGGGCAGCATGCAGGAGGCCTGTAGCCTGACCTTGGACTACCTGAAAACCCGTCAGCAGTTCGGCGTGGCAATTGGTCAGTTCCAAGTGTTGCAGCACCGCATGGTGGACATGCGCACCGAGTTGGAGCAGGCCACCAGCATGGCAATTCTGGCTGCGTGCTGCGCCGACCAGGCTGACTGCGACGAGCGCAGCCGGACCCTGGCGGCCGCCAAGTTCATCGTCACCCGTGCCGCGCGCACTATCGCCGAACAGGCGATCCAGCTGCATGGTGGGATTGGCATGACCCAGGAATACGCCCTGGCGCACCATGCCAAGCGCCTGGTGATGCTCAGCCATGAATTGGGTGACGACGATCATCACCTGAAGGCCTATTCGGCCTTGCTCGACGCGGCCTGAACCCGCTTTGCAAACCAAGGACAAGGGTGAGGACGGTAGCCACACGCGCTGCCCCTCACCAAGGTTTCACTGCTTTAAATGTGGAGGTAATGCATGAAAGTCCTCGTCGCGATCAAACGCGTGGTCGACTACAACGTCAAGGTTCGCGTCAAGGCGGACAACTCCGGCGTCGACCTCGCCAACGTCAAGATGTCCATGAACCCCTTCTGCGAAATTGCCGTGGAAGAAGCCGTGCGCCTGAAG
>Ga0160433_100485_pt1 | contig 19103 bp, 16 predicted proteins | sample HID1972K_E0MG_FD_108235 | JGI IMG/M metagenome (GOLD analysis project Ga0160433, IMG submission 108235) | Enriched pill bug-associated microbial communities from UW Madison campus, WI, USA - HID1972K_E0 MG | ecosystem: Host-associated > Arthropoda: Insects > Digestive system > Unclassified ... | reverse complement strand
TGTAGGAGCTGGCTTGTCCTGCGATCGGCTGCGAAGCGGCCGTAAAGCCAGCCATCTCGATCTGTCTGGTGCAGCGCGGTTACAGGGGTTGCGACCGCTGCGCGGTCGATCGCGGCACAAGGCGCGCTCCCACAGAGCGGTGGTGCCGCGCTTGCAGGCCTTGTTCTCTGCGCGACAGCGCAGCCCAGCAAGTCGCACAGTTCGTCAGTGAACCAGTACCCCAATCACTGCCGACGCGCATCGGTACGCTCAATCGCTCTGCGCATCACATGCAATCAACTGCCTCACCATCGCCTGAGCCAGCGGCGACAATCCATGCCCCACGCGGCTGACGATGCCGTAGCGGGTATAGAAGGCGTCCTGGTCCGCGGGCAGGTCGACCAGCTCCAGCGTCACCAATCCCCCGTCCATCTGATAAGGCCGCAGATTCCCACTGCAGGCAATGCCGATCGCATCCGAATGCATCACCACGTTGAGCAGGGCATAACCGTGCTCGCACTCCACGCTGGGGACGAAGTCCTGGCGGCCGCTGAGGTCGGCCAGGACCTTGCGGATGTTCGGCGGACGGAAGGTGGTGGCCAGCGGATAGTCGAACAGGTCGGCCGCCCGCACTTGCACGCGCTCGCCCAAGGGATGCCCGGTACGGCAGCAGAAATGCCAGCGCTGCGGGGCGAGCTTGTGCACTTGGTAATCCGGGTCAGCCTCGAACTGGCGGGTGTCGGCGACGAAGAATTCGATTTCCTCGGATACCAGCCGACGGTTCAGCGCCTGCCAGTTATCCACCTGAAAGCACGTCCGCGCCGCCGGAAATTCACTGATGAACCGCGCCACGGCGCGCGGCACCAGTCCGCCTGCCGGGGCAGGGCCAGAACCGAAGCGAACCATGCCTGTGGTCGCGCCATTGAACTGGTTGATCTCGTTGACCAGGTTGTGTGCGCCATGCACCAGCCGACGCGAGTGCTCCAGTACCAGCAAGCCCTGGCGTGTGGGCAGCAGCTCCTTGCTGGCACGGTCAACCAGGCGGCAGCCGACGTTGTGCTCCAACGTCTGGATGCTGCGGCTGAATGCCGATTGCGAGAGGTTCACCGCGGCCGCGGCCGCGACGAAGCTGCGGTGTTCCACCAAGGCGATGAAGTGACGAAGTTGCCGGAGGTCTATATGCATTTTCTACATTAAAAAGTTCGGTGAAATGCAATTGCTGCGTAGGGCCTGCACCCTTATAAAGGGATCTACTTATTCCACAAAATATAATTTAAACATATTTATATTCTTATAAAGAATAAGCATTAGCCCCGCGATTCGGTTCCGCCAACGGAAATGCTCGCCAAGGCCCATGCCCAAGGAGCGTTTCATGTCGCGATTGTTCACCTGGCCGGCGCACGCGCTGGTGTCCCCTCTGCAACCCTTGGCCATTGCCGTGCTGCTGGCCGGCGCGGGCATCAGCCTGCCCAGCGCTGCTGATCAAACCGCGCCCCCGACGCCTTCCGCTGAGCAGGAAGCCAAGCTCGGCACGGTCACGGTCAATGCCCGCCGCCGCGAAGAAACCTCCCAGAGCGTGCCCACGCCGATCAGCGTGCTGAACAGCGAGACCCTGGAAACCCAGCGCATCTATCGCGTGCAGGATCTGCAGCAGCTGGTGCCCAGCACCAACGTCGCCTATGTGCATGCCCGCCAGTCGAGCATCTCGATCCGTGGCTTGGGCAACAACCCGGCCAGCGATGGCCTGGAAGGCAGCGTCGGCATCTACCTGGACAACGTCTACCTGGGGCGCCCTGGGATGGCGGTATTCGACATGCTCGACGTCGAGCAGCTCGAAGTCCTGCGCGGGCCGCAAGGTACGTTGTTCGGCAAGAACACCACCGCCGGCGTGCTCAACATCACCACGCGCAAACCGACCTTCCACAACGAAGGCAGCGTGCAATCCTCGCTGGGTGAGGACGGTTACTGGCAGACCCAGGGCAGCTACTCCGGGCCGATCACCGACACCCTCGCCGGCCGGATCAGTGCCTACCGCACCGAGGACGACGGCTATGTGAAGAACATCTACAACGGCGACGATCTCAACGGCGGCAAACGCCAGGGCTTCCGGACCCAGCTGCTGTTCCAGCCCAGCGACACCTTCAACCTGCGCTGGATCGGCGAATACAACGAGGAAGACTCCAACAACGGCATCCTCAGCCTCTACAGCACCGGCCCGACCATCAATGGCGTCAACCGCTACGAGAGCCTGGCCGCGGCCGCTGGCGCCACCCTGGTGTCGGGCAAGGACCGCAAGGTCAACTTCAATGCCGACCAGCAGGTCACGGTGTTCCAGGGCGGGACGTCGGTCGAGGCCAACTGGACCCTGCCCAACGACTTCACCCTGACCTCGGTCACCGCCTACCGCTGGTGGGACTTCACGCCGCGCAACGACGATGGCCTGAATGTCAGCGCCTCCTACAATGCCGGTGTCTCGGTGCGCGACAAGCAGTATTCCCAGGAAATCCGCCTGGCCTCGCCCACTGGCGGCGTCTTCGACTACGTGCTGGGTGCCTACTATTTCAAGCAGGACCTGGATAACCACTCCTTCAGCCTCTACGGGCCACAGGCCGATATCTGGAACGCCACGCCAGACGGCGCCCTGGCCAATGTCACCAGCCTGGGCGACGGGCATATCGATACCGACAGCTACGCGCTGTTCGCCCAAGGCACCTGGCATGTCACCGACAAGCTGGACTTTACCGCCGGCATCCGCGGCACTTATGAAGAAAAGAGCGCCTGGATCGAGCGCGACGCGCCTTTCGGTGGCGCGGCGGTTGACGGCGCGGCAGCCGCGGCGCGCGAGGGCAGGGCGGGTGCCTACGATTCGGGCGACCTCAACCAGTACAGCTTTAGCCCGTCGGGCCTGGTCAGCTTGAGCTACCGCTTCAACCCCAACGTGCTGGGTTACGCCTCGCTGGCCCATGGCGAGAAGTCCGGCGGCGTCAACCTGACCGTCGGCGCTGCGCCGCGCCTGGGCACCGACTCGCTGCTGGTTGGCACCGAGCGGATCAACAACGCCGAACTGGGGATCAAGAGCACGTTGCTCGACAGCCGCCTGCTGCTCAACGCCAACCTGTTCTGGGCCGAGGTGCATGGCTACCAGGCCAACGTCTATGACCAGGTCAACCGCGTGCAGTACCTGGCCAACGCCGGCAGCGTGCGTTCCCGTGGCCTGGAGTTCGAGGCCACCGCGCTGCCCATCCGTGGCCTGACCGTGAACTTCAACGGCTCCTGGAACGACGTGCGCTATACCGAGTACGACGACGCTCCTTGCCCGCCGGAAGTCAGCCTGGTCAACGGCGCCGCCACTTGCGACCTCTCCGGGCACCAGGTGGTTGGCGCCTCGAAGTACATCGCCAACCTCAACGCCCAGTACACGTGGCAGCTGACCGAACGCATCGAACCCTACCTCACCGCCAGCTACGCCTTCCGCTCCCGCGCCGTGGGCACCATCGACGATTCGGACTTCGGCCAGATCCCCAGCTACGCGCTGGTCAACCTCTCCGGTGGCGTGCGCCTGGACCAGGGCGACGGCGCGCTCGACCTGTCGCTGTGGGTGAAGAACGCCGGCGACAAGACCTACTTCACCAGCCTGTGGAACTCCGCCAATGGCGGCTACGCCGGTGTACTCGGCACCCCACGCACCGTAGGCGCCACTGCCCGCTACGACTTCTGAGCACAAGGAACCTGTGATGAACATCAAGACCCTTGGCATCGCCGCCGCGCTGGTCAGCGGTCCGCTGGCCGCCGCCCCCAGCGTCTACCCCACGGGTGTGACCCTCTACGACCCGGCCAAGGCCTGGAACGGCTACGTGATCTTCAGCGCGCCAGACAAGCAGACCCGGCTGATCGACATGAACGGCAACGAAGTCAAACGCTGGAACAACACCGGCTTCCCGGCCGCGCTGATCGACCCGAAGCTCAATGGCGGCAAACGCGGCCACCTGTTCGTGCAGCTCGAGGAGGTCGCCGCGCCGAGTACCCTGGCGTCGGCCGGCAATGGCCTGCGCAACAAGGTGGTCGGCGAGCTGGACTGGAGCGGCAAGGTGGTCTGGCAGTGGGGTGATCAGGCGCCGGGCGGCGCTGCCCATCAGCACCATGACCAGCGCCGCCTGGCCAATGGCAACACCCTGGTGCTGGCCAACCGGCTGCATGCGGTGCCTGGGTTCACGGTGCCGCAGGTGATCGATGATGTGATCTACGAGGTCGATCCCACGGGCAGGGTGGCCTGGAGCTGGACGGCGTCCGAGCACCTGGAAGAATTTGGCTTCACCGCAGAACAGCTGCGGCTGGTGCGTGCCAGCAAGAACCCGGATGTGTTCCACATCAACAACCTCAGCGTGGTCGGCCCAAACCACTGGTACACCAGCGGCGACAAACGTTTCCACCCTGACAACCTGCTGATCGATTCTCGCGAAGGCAACTTCATCGCCATCATCGACCGCCAGACCGGCAAGGTGACCTGGCGCCTGGGGCCGAACCTGCCCAAGCTCAACGCTTATGCGCCGGCCAAGGTGCCGCGCCCGGTCGATCAGTTCTCCGGCCAGCATGACGCGCACATCATCCCCGAAGGCCTGCCCGGCGCGGGCAACCTGCTGGTGTTCGACAACCAGGGCGAGGCCGGCTACCCACGCGTGCCGCTGAGCCTGCTGGGCGGCTCGCGGATTCTCGAGGTCGACCCGGTCAAGGGCGAGATCGTCTGGCACTACAGCGCCGTGGACAGCGGCCAGCCGGGCTGGGCGTTCTACAGCGCCTTCATCAGCAGCGCCCGGCGCCTGCCCAACGGCAACACCCTGATCGACGAAGGCAAGTTCGGCCGAGTGTTCCAGGTAACCCCCTCGGGCGAGATCGTCTGGGAATACGTCAGCCCCTATTTCGGCAAGGCGCCGCTGGGCAACGCCCGCAGCAACTGGCTCTACCGCGCCCTGCCGGTGCCTTACGACTGGGTGCCGGAAGGTACCCCGCGCGTCGAGCAGGCGGTGACGCCGCCGGCCCTGGAGCAGTTCCGCGTCACCGCCCACCCCTGAAACCTTCACTGTGCTGGCGCCCACGCGGGCGCCCTGGAGTCCTTATGAATGCCAAGACCCAAACCCCTGAACTGCCGGAAGGCGCCTGCATCACCGCCAAGGTCCCGGAGCGCAATCAAGCGGTGCTCGGCGATGTCGTGATCAACCCTTACCGGTTGGCGCCACTGACGGCGATCGTGCGCGACGGTGGCCGGGCCATCAGCGCCGCCCATGTGCGGGTGCTGGGGCGCGGTGAGCGTGGCGTCGACATCAGCTACGACGTCTCTGACCGGTCGCTGTGGACCTACGGCGGCATCCCGGTGTTCGGCCTCTACCCGGACCACGTCAACCAGGTCGAAGTAACCTACAAGCTCGATGGCGAACGCCTGCGCGAGCGTTACGAAATCTACGCACCGGCCGTGCGCCTGCCGGTGGTTGCCCGTCAGACGGCGGCACTGCCCGAAGTCGAGCCGGTCAAGGTGGCGCCGGGCTTCGAGAAACGCCTGTACCTGTTCAACCACCTGTTGGGCGATATCCCGGGAGGCCGGGCCTTCAAATGGAACGCCCTGGGCGGCGCCGCCGAATGGGATCAGGTCGGCAACAACTGGATCGCCGACAGCAACGGCGACGTGCGCTGGTACCTGGACATCGAGCAGATCCACGACTCCAACCGCCGCGACAGTCTGGGCGGCACCATGGGCTTCCAGCAGACCCGCGACGGCAAGCTGATCTGGGGCCAGGGCCAGACCTACTCCAAGTTCGACCTGCTCGGCCGGCGCGTGTGGCAGCGCAACCTGCCGGACAAGTTCGCCGACTTCTCCCATGAGATCCGCGAGACCGGCAACGGCAGCTACCTGCTAAGGGTGGGCACCAGCGACTACCGGCGCCCGGACGGCAAGCGCGTGCGTTCGATCCGCGACCACATCATCGAGGTCGATGAAGCCGGCGACGTGCTGGACTTCTGGGACCTGAACCAGATCCTCGACCCGTACCGTGGCGAGCTGCTGGAAACCCTTGGCAAGGCCGCCATCCAGCTGCCTGAGGGGGTGCAGAAGCAGGACAGCGTGCTCGCCAACGAGCTGCTCGAAGGCGACCTGTCCTTTGGCGATACCCCGGGGGTCGGCACCGGGCGCAACTGGGCGCATGTCAACTCGATCGACTACGACGCCAGCGACGACAGCATCATCATTTCCGCCCGGCACCAGGGCGTGGTGAAGATTGGCCGTGATAAAGACGTGAAGTGGATCCTCGCCTCGCCTCAAGGATGGCCCGCGCACCTGCAGGACAAGGTGCTGACGCCGCTCGGCGAAGGCTTCGAATGGTCCTGGACCCAGCACACCGCCTGGCTGACCGGCCATGGCACCCTGACCGTGTTCGACAACGGCTGGGGCCGTGATTTCGAAACGACCAAGCTCACCGGCAACTACAGCCGCGCCGTCGAGTACCGCATTGATGAGGCCCGGGGCACGGTCGAGCAGGTGTGGCAGTACGGCAAGGAACGCGGGGATGAGTGGTACAGCCCGATCACCTCGGTGGTCGCCTACCGCGCCGACACCGACACCCAGTTCATCTATTCGGCCTCGGTGAATTACCTGACGCCTGAGAAACTCACCACCACCGTGCTCAACGAGGTCAAGCGCGGCACCCAGCAGGTGCAGGTAGAGCTCAAGGTCCACAGCCGCCAGCCGGGTAGCGTCGGCTATCGCGCCCTGGTCATCGACCTCGACCGCGCGTTCTGAAGGTGCCCCCGCTGCCATATAACCTGTAGGCGCTGGACAAGCCAGCGCCTACAGGGGACGGCGGCTATAGAACCGTTCGTTCTTTTTTTCGAACAGACTATTGTCCTTTACCCCAGCAGACCCTAGGATTCGTTTGAGATTTCAAACGGGTGCTGAACACTTCAGCCCGGTGTGTGACTTTCAACAATCTATAATTCGCTCCGTGCCGGCACGGGGCTGTTAAGGGAAGCCGACATGCAGCTTAAAGACGCTCAGTTGTTCCGCCAGCAAGCCTTCGTCAACGGTGAATGGCTGGATGCGGACAACGGTCAGACCATCAAGGTGACGAACCCGGCTACCGGTGAAGTCATCGGCACCGTGCCGAAGATGGGCGCCGCCGAAACCCGCCGCGCCATCGAAGCGGCCGACAAGGCCCTGCCGGCCTGGCGCGCGCTGACCGCCAAGGAGCGTTCGAACAAGCTGCGCCGCTGGTTCGAGCTGATGATCGAGAACCAGGACGACCTGGCTCGCCTGATGACCACCGAGCAAGGCAAGCCGCTGGCCGAAGCCAAGGGCGAAATCGCCTATGCCGCCTCGTTCATCGAGTGGTTCGCCGAAGAGGCCAAGCGCGTCTACGGTGACACCATCCCAGGCCACCAGCCAGACAAGCGCCTGATCGTCATCAAGCAGCCGATCGGCGTGACCGCGGCCATCACCCCGTGGAACTTCCCGGCGGCGATGATCACCCGCAAAGCCGGCCCGGCCCTGGCCGCTGGCTGCACCATGGTCCTCAAGCCCGCTTCGCAGACCCCGTACTCCGCCCTGGCCCTGGCCGAGCTGGCCACCCGTGCCGGCATCCCGGCTGGTGTGTTCAGCGTGGTCACCGGCAGTGCCGGCGACATCGGCAGCGAGCTGACCGGCAACTCCATCGTGCGCAAGCTGTCCTTCACTGGCTCCACCGAAATCGGTCGCCAGCTGATGGAAGAATGCGCCAAGGACATCAAGAAGGTGTCCCTGGAATTGGGCGGCAACGCCCCGTTCATCGTGTTCGACGACGCCGACCTGGACAAGGCGGTCGAGGGCGCGATCATCTCCAAGTACCGCAACAACGGCCAGACCTGCGTCTGCGCCAACCGCATCTACGTACAGGACGGCGTCTATGACGCGTTCGCCGAGAAGCTCAAGGCCGCGGTGGCCAAGCTGAAGATCGGCAACGGCCTGGAAGACGGCACCACCACCGGTCCGCTGATCGACGGCAAGGCCGTCGCCAAGGTCCAGGAGCACATCCAGGACGCCGTCAGCAAAGGCGCCAAGGTGCTGTCCGGCGGTAACCTGATCGAGGGCAACTTCTTCGAGCCGACCATTCTGGTCGATGTACCCAAGAGCGCCGCCGTCGCCAAGGAAGAGACCTTCGGCCCGCTGGCGCCGCTGTTCCGCTTCAAGGACGAGGCCGAAGTCATCGCCATGTCCAACGACACCGAGTTCGGCCTGGCCTCGTACTTCTATGCCCGTGACATGAGCCGCGTGTTCCGCGTTGCCGAGGCCCTGGAATACGGCATGGTCGGCATCAACACCGGCCTTATCTCCAACGAAGTCGCGCCGTTCGGCGGCATCAAGGCTTCGGGCCTGGGCCGCGAAGGTTCCAAGTACGGCATCGAGGATTACCTCGAGATCAAGTACCTGTGCATCAGCGTCTGATCACAGCCTAAGGTTTTACCTCTGCCAGCGGGGCGCGAGAGCGACGCCTCGCTGGCCTTTTTTACATAGCGACACCTGGTGGCCAGGGCCATTGCGCCGGTCGATCAACGCATGCTGCGCGCAATCGAATCCCAGCCACCCCCGAATAAAAGCGTCACTGTGTCGTGGCGCAATGAGGGCTATATGAGCAAGACCAACGAATCCCTGATGCAACGCCGCGTCAACGCCGTCCCACGTGGCGTTGGCCAGATCCACCCGATCTTCGTCGAAACCGCGAACAACGCCACCGTCATCGACGTTGAAGGCCGTGAGTTCATCGATTTCGCCGGTGGGATCGCGGTGCTGAACACCGGTCACCTGCATCCCAAAGTCGTTGCCGCCGTACAGCAGCAGCTGACCAAGGTCAGCCACACCTGCTTCCAGGTACTGGCTTACGAACCGTACGTCGAGCTGTGCGAAAAGATCAACGCCAAGGTTCCAGGTAACTTCGATAAAAAGACCCTGCTGGTTACCAGCGGCTCCGAAGCCGTTGAAAACGCCGTGAAGATCGCCCGTGCCGCCACTGGCCGCGCCGGCGTGATCGCCTTCACCGGCGGCTACCACGGCCGTACCATGATGACCCTGGGCCTGACCGGCAAGGTCGTTCCGTACTCCGCGGGCATGGGCCTGATGCCAGGCGGCGTATTCCGCGCCATCTTCCCGAACGAACTGCACGGCGTGAGCATCGACGACTCGATCGCTTCCATCGAGCGGATCTTCAAGAACGATGCCGAGCCACGCGATATCGCGGCAATCATCGTCGAGCCCGTGCAGGGTGAAGGTGGTTTCATCACCGCGCCCAAGGCGTTCATGGAGCGCCTGCGTGCCCTGTGCGACCAGCATGGCATCCTGCTGATCGCCGACGAAGTCCAGACCGGCGCTGGCCGTACGGGTACCTTCTTCGCCATGGAACAGATGGGCGTCGCGCCTGACCTGACCACCTTCGCCAAGTCCATCGCTGGCGGTTTCCCGCTGGCTGGTGTCTGCGGCAAGACCGAGTACATGGACGCCATCGCGCCAGGCGGCTTGGGCGGCACCTACGCTGGTAGCCCGATCGCTTGCGCCGCGGCCCTGGCCGTGATCGAAGTGTTCGAGGAAGAGAACCTGCTCGATCGCAGCAAGGCTGTGGGCGAGCGCCTGATCGCTGGCCTGAAGAAGATCCAGGACAAGCACCCGATCATCGGTGATGTGCGTGGCCTGGGCTCGATGATCGCGGTCGAAGTCTTCGATGCCAAAGGCTCGTTGACCCCGAACGCCGCTGCCGTGTCGCAAGTGGTCGCCAAGGCGCGGGACAAGGGCCTGATCCTGCTGTCCTGCGGTACCTACGGCAACGTCCTGCGTATCCTGGTGCCGCTGACCGCACCGGATGAGCAACTGGACAAAGGCCTGGCAATCATCGAAGCGTGCTTCGCTGAGCTGGCCTAAGGTGTGATGCGTCAGAAAAACCCGCTTCGGCGGGTTTTTTTAGGCCTGTTGAAAGCCAAGGGGCGCGGGTGACAGGACCGGCCTCTTCGCGGGCAAGCCCGCTCCCACAGAGGGCTGCGGTGGTCTTTAGGCATTTCATAGGTATGAGCGCCATCTTTAAGTCTGCACTGAACCTGTGGGGCGGCGGTTCGGCGCTCCGACGTGCTCGCGACTGCGATGGTTCAGGTGTTGCACGCTCATGCTCCGTCCGTGGCCTCACAGCCACACAGCATCCCAATGCGGATAATCCCCTACGCTGGTAACCAGCCCTGCGCGCAGTGGATTGGCAATGATGTACCTCGCGACACGACGCACATCCTCTTCCCGCCGAAGCGCCCGGTCCTGATACCCAGGCTGCCATATCCGCCCGCCTTGAACCCCAGCCTTGCGCAAGGCGTGGCTTGAACGCGATTTGAACCGCCGCATGAGGGTGCCAAGGGTCACGGCTTTCAGTTCGATCAGCCAATGGAGGTGGTCGGGCATGACGACCCAGGCCAGTGATCGGCAGGCCTGTTCCTGATCGGATTGACGCAGGTGCCGCACCACCAGCCGGGCGTTATGGAAATTACGGAAGAATGCGCTGCGCTCGTGCGTGACGGTGGTGAGCAGGTAAAGCCTGTCAGGCTCGCAGTAGCGTCCGCGGCGGAGCAGGTGGGATTTGGCCAACGGCATGAAAGGATCCTGGTGGAAGTTCCCTTCAAAGGGTAGAGGCTGGGGTAGCTGTTGCTGCCACTAGATGGTTTCGGGATATGGCTGGCCTCGGTGAAGCGGGCTGATGTTGATGTTGTCGGTTCGGGCCTGTTCGCGGGCAAGCCCGCTCCCACAGGGGGCTGAGGTGGCTTTTGGAAGGTGCTTTAGGCGAATTTCCATGGGGCAGCGATAGCTTTAGAACTGCTCCGATGAAGCTATGGGGGATGGTTTCGGGATATGGCTGGCTTCGGTGAAGCGGGCTGATGTTGATGTTGTCGGTGCGGGCCTGTTCGCGGGCAAGCCCGCTCCCACAAGGACCGAGTCGATCACACTATCTGGGGTATGCAGGATCCTGTGGGAGCGGGCTTGCCCGCGAATGCGGTTTGTGGCCGTAAGATAAATCTGAAGATAACCCCCAACACTTCAGGGCCAGTACTTTGGGAAGTATCCTACGTGTGCTTCGGAAGCTTCTGTGTTGTCGGGGAAATGCCTCAGGGTTAACGTCATCGAGTCGTCATTGTGACGATCGGGTGTGAGAAGCCCGGTCCCAACCAAGAGAGGCTTCCAGCTATGGCAGCCGTGCGCGAGCAGACTTCGGTCTGGCCGTGGATACTCTTGGCACGGTCTTCTCACCTCGCGTTCGGCTGCCACCCTTAACTGTGAGAAGTAAGGGTGGGTTGCTTCCATAGTCGGTCCAAGAGGTCACCATGAAAAAAATCGTCCCCGATCCACCCTCCAAACTCATCACCACGCCTTACTTCTCCATCCACTCCGACATGATCCCTCCCGATGCCCTGGCCCATGCCAGCGAGCTGCTGCGCGGCGTCGAAGACTCCCTTGATGAATACCTTCGCCGCCATGCGGGTGAGCCCGGCCTGAACACGCTGGCCAACGCCCTGCATTCGACCGAGATGGCGCGGGTGCTGGTTGAGCATGCGCTGGCCAAGATCTGAATCAAGGAGTGATCGGATGAGCAGTGATCCTGAGGCCTGCATGACGGTGGGCGAAGAAACCTTTCTGGAGCTGTTTCGCATTCAACCCGGTGTTCCGTTTGATCGAGCTTTCGACGAGTTGTCGGTGCTGTTGGGCTGTATCCGGCATCTGACGTCGGAAGGCGAGATGGAAAAGGATCTCCAGGCGATCAGTGCGGCGCGCTACCTGAGTGCCTTGGCCAAGGCACTCATCAATGACATGGAGAGCGCGCGGCAGAGGATGCACTGAGAACCAGTATCTCTGTGTGGGCCCATCGGCCCTCTTCGCGGGCAAGTCGGAGCCATACACCGCGGTGCTCGCGAATGCGGCTTCTGGCTTTAGGATAACGCTGGCGAGGCACCCAGATAGTTCAGCCTCACCCCCGCACGATCTGGTTCTTGCCTTGCCGCTTGGCCTGATACATCGCCGCGTCGGCGCGGGCGAAGAGGGTGTCGAGGCTGTGGTCCTCGTCGGTCAGTCCGGTGAGGCCTTGGCTGACGGTAACGCCGTAGACCTGCTGGTCGTGACTGAAGCTCAGCCGCTGGATTTCGCCCTGCAGGCGTTTGGCTACTTGCTCGGCGACGGGGGCGGTGCAGCCTGGGAACACGGCTGCGAACTCCTCGCCGCCGATTCGTCCAAACACATCGCCGCGGCGCAGTACGGCCTTGCCGGTATCGGCGATGCGCTGCAGCACCTGGTCGCCTTCCTGGTGGCCGTAGCTGTCGTTGATGCGCTTGAAGTCGTCGATGTCCAGCAAAAGGAAGGACAGCGGCTGACCCTCCCGGCGGGCGGCATCGAAGGCCTGCTGGGCACAGTCGAAAAAGTGACGGCGGTTGCTGCTCTGGGTCAGCACGTCGATGGTGGCCAGGCGTTGCAGCTCGCCTTCGAGCTGTTTTTTCTCGGTGATGTCCTCGGCGATACCGACGATGATCACCCGCTGGCTGCGTTCACTCTGCTGGTTGATGAAGCACTTGTCGCTGAGCCAGCGAATGTGTCCGTCGGCGTTGATGATGCGGTACTCGCGGTCTTCCACCGCGCCGTCGTCCAGCACCCGGGCCAGGCTCTGCTCGGCGTGCTCCAGGTCGTCGGGGTAAATGCTGCCGCGCCATTCGTTGTAGTCGGCCATTACCAGGCTTGCCGGGCGGCCAAAGATGCGTTCATAGGCCGGGCTGACATACAGCACCTGACGGGCCTCCCAGTCGAAGGCCCAGAGCACGGCGTTGACGCTGTCGAGCAGCGAGCTGTATAGCCGGTCGCGCTCGCTCAGGCGGGCCACCTCACCTTGGGCGTGGAGCAGGGCGAGCAAGAGCTGAGTGATTCCAGGCGGCGGGTCGCCGGCCGGGGAGGATGAATCATTCTTGACCATGAGCACGGAAATTCTCGGGGCAGGAGTGCGTGCGGTCACGACACGGACCCGCCACGCGGGCGATATCCGTTGGAGTGGAAGGACGTGGTGAAGTTCAGATGGCACGCCCCCTTGCAGGGCGTGCCGGTGAATGCCGCTCAGGCGTTGGCGGGACGCAGAGAGTAGGTCTTGAGCTGTGCGGCGAAGTCGCGCAACGATTGGATGCCGCTTGCCTCGGCCTCGTTTACCCACTCCTTCATGGCCGCGAGCATGTCGTGGCCGTTGGCGCTGGTGCGGGCCCAGATCTGCTGCAGCGCCAGGCGCTTCTCGTAGATGATCTTGAGCGATTGGCTGTGGGCAAGCATGGACTCGATATGCACATGGTGGCGGTCTTCGAGCAGGCTGGGCTCGCGCGACAGCAGCCGCTTGGCGCGGCGGAACTGGTGGCGCATCGAATCGTCGACCCGGGCAAGCTCCTGCTTGACCAGCGGCGCGATTACCAGCTTGCGGTACTGGGCCATGATCTGGAAGCGGTTGTTCAGGATGGCCATGGCGGTGTCCATGTCCAGGCTGCCCTTGCCTTCGACCCGATGGGCGATTGGCGCGACCCGTTGCACCTTGGCCAGGCGCAGCAGGCAGAACAGGCGGATCCAGGCCCAGCCCATGTCGAACTCCCAGCGCTTGACCGACAGCTTGGCTGAGTTGGGGTAGGTGTGATGATTATTGTGCAGCTCTTCACCGCCAATGATGATGCCCCAGGGCACCAGGTTGGTGGCGGCGTCGCGGCATTCGAAGTTTCGATAGCCAACCGCATGGCCCAGGCCATTGACCACGCCGGCGGCCCAGAAGGGTATCCACATCATCTGCACGGCCCAGATGGTGATGCCGATGGTGCCGAACAGCAGCAGGTCGATTACCGCCATGAGCACGATGCCGCCCAGCTTGTAGCGCGAGTAGAGGTTGCGCTCCAGCCAGTCATCCGGGCAGTTCTTGCCGTAGATGCGCAGGGTATCGGGGTTGCTTGCCTCTTCGCGGTAGAGTTCGGCGCCTTTGCGCAGGACGGTGGAAAGGCCCTTGATCACAGGGCTGTGGGGATCGTCGACCGTCTCGCACTTGGCGTGGTGCTTGCGGTGCACGGCGGTCCACTCCTGGGTGTTCTGCGCCGTGGTCAGCCACAGCCAGAAACGGAAGAAGTGCTTGAGCCCGGCGTTCAGCTCCAGCGAGCGATGGGCGGAATAGCGGTGCAGGTAGACGGTGACACTGACGATGGTCACATGGGTCATGATCAGTGTGACGGCCAGCAACTGCCAGGCCGACAGGTCGAGTAAACCGTTGTACCACATAGGCGATAGGGCCCTCGGAAACAGATGAGTGAACAGCCTGAGCATTATCCCCCCACCGGGAAATAAAACCAGCGGGCCTTTTTGTTCTGAGGTCACGGGATGTTTCAGTCTTTATAAGACCCCCGGCACTGGTCAGCGCGCTGCTGCTCCTCGTACGGGCCTGGCAGGCCGGTGCCGGAATTACCCGGCCTACCGAGACCTGTCTTGATCGGTAGGAAAGAGGGGGCGTGCTGGTCGAAAAATTTTGGTTATATAAAAATTCTTAAACAGTATTTTTAAGAATATCCGCATCTCTCTAAGATTGCCCTCACGCCAGGCGCAATCACCTTCCTCTGCCCGGCACCCTTACTCACAGGAGAACGAGCATGAGTGCATCTCTGCGTAGCGTCGACGGACAGGACGAAGCCACCATCCTGCGCGAAATCCAGAGCGCGCTGCGTGACCTGCGTTTCGGTGCGGTGGAGATCACCGTGCACAACGCTCAGGTCGTGCAGATCGAACGCAAGGAGAAGTTCCGCCTGCAACAGCCTGGCAACAAGTCTGGCTGAGACCGCGTCACTTCCAACTAGAAAAAATGCCAATCGGGAGCTTCACCATGTCCATCCGCCGCTATGCGCTCGCCGCCTTGGCCAGTGCCGTTTTTGTCGGTTCCGCGATCGCCAAGGACTACGAATTGCTGAACGTGTCCTACGACCCCACCCGTGAGCTGTACCAGCAGTACAACGCCGAGTTCATCAAGCACTGGCAGGCCAGCCATCCGGACGACAAGGTGAAGATCCAGCAATCCCATGGCGGCTCGGGCAAGCAAGGACGCGCGGTGATCGATGGCCTGCGCGCCGACGTGGTGACCCTGGCCCTGGCCGGCGACATCGACGAGATCGCCAAGCTGGGCAAGACCCTGCCAGACAACTGGCAGTCCCGCCTGCCGGATGCCAGCACTCCTTACACCTCGACCATCGTGTTCCTGGTGCGCAAGGGCAATCCCAAAGGCATCAAGGACTGGGGCGACCTGGTCAAGAACGACGTCTCGGTGATCACCCCCAATCCGAAGACCTCCGGCGGTGCGCGCTGGAACTTCCTGGCCGCCTGGGCCTACGGCCTGAAGGCCGGCGGTAGCGAGGAAAAGGCCAAGGAATACGTCCAGGAACTGTTCAAGCGCGTCCCCGTGCTGGACACCGGTGCCCGCGGCTCGACCATCACCTTCGTCAACAACGGCCAGGGCGACGTCTTGCTGGCCTGGGAGAACGAAGCCTTCCTGGCCCTCAAGGAAGACGGTGGCAGCGACAAGTTCGAAATCGTCGTGCCGTCGCTGTCGATCCTCGCCGAGCCACCCGTGGCGGTCGTCGACAAGAACGCCGAGAAGAAAGGCAACACCCAGATCGCCACCGAATACCTCAAACACCTGTACAGTCCGGCCGGTCAGAAGATCGCCGCGCAGAACTTCTACCGTCCGCGCGACGAGAAGGTCGCCAGTGAATTCGGCACGCAATTCCCGAAACTGGACCTGGTGACTATCGACAAGGACTTCGGCGGCTGGAAGACTGCTCAACCCAAGTTCTTCAATGATGGCGGGGTTTTCGACCAGATCTACACGGCACAGTGAGCTGTGCCTAGCGGGAGCAACACCCTTCAGTAGCCAGCATGGGCCCGGGACTTGTCCCGGGCTTCGTGCGTTCAACCAGGGACCTCTATGTCACGTCGTATCTCCCCTGTCATACCCGGCTTCGGGCTGACACTGGGCTACACCTTGGTGTATCTCAGCCTGATTGTGCTTATCCCACTGGCCGCCATGTTCGTGCATGCCGCCCAGCTCACGTGGGAGCAGTTCTGGAACATCATCAGTGCGCCGAGGGTCATCGCCGCCCTCAAGCTGAGCTTCGGCACCGCCCTGTTCGCGGCTGTCATCAACGGCCTGATCGGCACCCTGCTGGCCTGGGTGCTGGTGCGCTACACCTTCCCGGGCCGCAAGATCATCGATGCCATGATCGACCTGCCGTTCGCCCTGCCGACCGCCGTGGCCGGTATCGCGCTGACCGCACTGTACGCGCCGTCAGGCTGGGTCGGTCAGTTCGCCACCGACCTGGGCTTCAAGATCGCCTACACGCCGCTGGGCATCACCCTGGCGCTGACCTTCGTCACCCTGCCGTTCGTGGTGCGCACGGTACAGCCGGTGCTGGCCGACATCCCGCGCGAAGTGGAGGAGGCGGCTGCCTGCCTCGGCGCAAGGCCCCTGCAGGTGTTCCGCCATGTACTGGCGCCGGCGCTGCTGCCGGCCTGGCTGACCGGCTTTGCCCTGGCCTTCGCCCGAGGCGTGGGCGAGTACGGCTCGGTGATCTTCATCGCCGGCAACATGCCGATGAAGACCGAAATCCTGCCGCTGCTGATCATGGTCAAGCTCGACCAGTACGACTACACCGGCGCCACCGCCATCGGCGTGCTGATGCTGGTGGTTTCCTTCATCCTGCTGCTGCTGATCAACCTGCTGCAGCGGCGCATCGAAACCCCTTGAAGGAGGCCTAGGCAATGTCTACGTCAACCCTGGGCGCGGCCGCTTCGGCCAATGCTGCCCGCCGTGGCAGCGCGACCTCACGCCGTGTACTGATCGTCCTGGCCTGGCTGGTGTTCGCGCTGTTCCTGTTGTTGCCCCTGGTGATCGTGGTGTCCCAGGCCCTGAAGATGGGCGCGGGGACCTTCTTCGAAGCGATCTTCGAAGCCGATGCCCTGTCGGCCCTGAAGCTGACCCTGCTCGCCGTGGCCATCTCGGTGCCGCTGAACCTGGTGTTCGGCGTCAGCGCGGCGTGGTGCGTGAGCAAGTACGATTTTCGTGGCAAGAGCATCCTGGTGACCCTGATCGACCTGCCGTTCTCGGTGTCGCCGGTAATCGCCGGCCTGGTGTACGTGCTGATGTTCGGCGCCCAAGGCTTTTTCGGGCCGTGGTTGCAGGACCATGACATCCAGATCGTCTTCGCCCTGCCGGGCATCGTTCTGGCGACCATCTTCGTCACCGTGCCGTTCGTCGCTCGCGAGCTGATCCCGCTGATGCAGGAGCAGGGCACCCAGGAAGAGGAGGCCGCGCGCCTGCTCGGTGCCAACGGCTGGCAGATGTTCTGGCACGTCACCCTGCCGAACATCAAATGGGGCCTAATTTACGGCGTGGTGCTGTGTACCGCGCGGGCGATGGGCGAGTTCGGCGCGGTGTCGGTGGTTTCCGGGCATATCCGCGGCGTCACCAACACCTTGCCCTTGCACGTCGAGATCCTCTACAACGAATACAACCATGTCGCGGCCTTCAGCGTGGCCAGCTTGCTGCTGATCCTGGCGCTGTTCATCCTGCTGCTCAAGCAGTGGAGCGAATCCCGCATTAACCGCCTGCGCCACAACGCAGCGGAGGAATAATCATGTCGATCGAAGTTCGTAACGTCAGCAAGCGTTTCAATACGTTCCAGGCCCTGGACAGCATCAGCCTGGATATCCACAGCGGCGAGCTGGTAGCGCTGCTCGGCCCCTCGGGCTGCGGCAAGACCACCTTGCTGCGCATCATCGCCGGGCTGGAAACCCCCGACCAGGGCAGCATCGTGTTCCATGGCGAGGATGTCTCGGGCCATGACGTGCGCGATCGCAACGTCGGGTTCGTGTTCCAGCACTACGCGCTGTTCCGCCACATGAGCGTGTTCGACAACGTCGCCTTCGGCCTGCGCATGAAGCCCAAGGGCGAACGTCCGAGCGAGAGCAAGATCGCCGAGAAGGTCCATGAGCTGCTGAACATGGTCCAGCTCGACTGGCTGTCCGATCGCTATCCCGAGCAATTGTCCGGTGGCCAGCGCCAGCGTATCGCCCTGGCCCGTGCGCTGGCGGTGGAGCCCAAGGTGCTGCTGCTCGACGAACCGTTCGGCGCCCTCGATGCCAAGGTGCGCAAGGAGCTGCGCCGCTGGCTGGCGCGGCTGCACGAGGACATCAACCTGACCTCGGTGTTCGTCACCCACGACCAGGAAGAGGCGATGGAAGTGGCCGACCGCATCGTGGTGATGAACAAGGGCGTGATCGAACAGATCGGCTCGCCGGGCGAGGTCTACGAGCAGCCGGCCAACGACTTCGTCTACCACTTCCTCGGCGATTCCAACCGCCTGCACCTGAGCGAAGGGCAGCATGTACTGTTCCGCCCGCATGAGGTGTCGTTGTCGCGTCACGAGGTCGAAGGTCATCATGCGGCGCAGGTCCGTGATATCCGCCCGCTGGGCGCGACCACGCGGGTGACCCTCAAGGTCGAGGGGCAGAGCGAGCTGATCGAGGCCGAGGTGGTCAAGGACCATGACAGCCTCAGCGGGTTGGCGCGCGGGGAGACGTTGTTCTTCAGGCCGAAGGTGTGGCAGAAGGTGAACGATCTCTAAAACCAAAATCCCGGGCCAGCCCCGCGATGCTGTTCACTTAAGATCCGGGGCTGCTTTGCGGCCCTTCGCGGGTAAACCCGCTCCTATAGAATAAACGCTAACCCATTGATTTAGCTGAACCTTTGTAGGAGCGGCCTTGTGCCGCGATCGGGCGCGCAGCGGCCGCAACCCCTGTAACCGCGCTGCCCCAGACAGATCGAGATGGCTGGCTTTACGGCCGCTTCGCAGCCGATCGCGGCACAAGGCGCGCTCTCATAGAACACACGCTAACTCATTGATTTAGCTGAACCCTGTGAGAGCGGGCTTGCCCGCGAACACCGGCGAAGCCGGTGCCATACACCGCGGTGCCTGCTTCGCGGGCAAGTCGGAGCGCCGAACCGCCGCCCCCACAGAGTATTGCGCCGCGCTTGCAGGCTTTG
>Ga0160433_100484_pt1 | contig 19273 bp, 23 predicted proteins | sample HID1972K_E0MG_FD_108235 | JGI IMG/M metagenome (GOLD analysis project Ga0160433, IMG submission 108235) | Enriched pill bug-associated microbial communities from UW Madison campus, WI, USA - HID1972K_E0 MG | ecosystem: Host-associated > Arthropoda: Insects > Digestive system > Unclassified ... | reverse complement strand
TCCACGATTTCGGCGCGACGCCCGGTGTGGCGCGTATTCGTATCGAACAGGTTTTTGAAGAGGTGAGCCATGCGTAACGACCGCAGCTTTATTGAATTACGGGCCCGTGAACGCGCCCATGCGCTGCTGGACGAGGGCAGCTACCGCGAACTGCTCGACCCGTTCGAAGGCATTATGTCGCCATGGCTCCCACAGCAGGGCGTGGTGCCACAGTCTGATGACGGCATGGTCGTCGCACGCGGCACCATTAACGGTCAGTCTGCGGTGGTCATTGCCATCGAAGGCACCTTCCAGGGCGGCAGCATGGGCGAAGTGTCCGGCGCAAAAATGGCCGCGGCGCTTGAACTGGCAGCAGAAGATAACCGCAACGGCATCCCAACTCAGGCCGTACTGTGCCTCGAAACCGGTGGCGTACGTTTGCAGGAAGCCAACCTCGGCCTGGCGGCTATCGCCGATATCCACGCCGCGATCGTTGACCTGCGTCGCTATACCCCGGTGGTCGGCATTGTAGCGGGCACCGTCGGCTGTTTCGGCGGGATGTCCATCGCCGCCGCACTGTGCAGCTACCTGATTGTAACGCGTGAAGCGCGTCTCGGTCTGAACGGCCCGCAGGTTATCGAGCAGGAAGCCGGAATTGAAGAGTACGACTCCCGCGACCGGCCATTTATCTGGAGTATGACCGGCGGTGAAATTCGCGCCGAAAGTGGTCTGGTTGATGCGCTGGTCGGTGATGGCATCAACGCGGTGAAAGCGGCGATGAACGACGCCATTGCAAAAGGCGTTCCGGCCCAGGACCGCAGCGATAAATACGAAGAGTATCTGGCTCGCCTGACCCAGTTTGATACGCGTCAGCAGGCCGATACCGCCCAGATTAAACAGCTTTTCGCCCGGGAGGTGAAATGATGACTCAGTCCAATAGCCGGGGCGCAATCTGGCTGGAAAAACTGGCCCCTAATGCCCCACGTATGAGTGGCCTGTGCCCTTCTGTCCAGGTGGCTGACGGTGAACTTAACGGTGAAAGCGTGCGTTTCATCGCCGTGGTCCCGGATGCAAACAACCATTATCCGCGTGCCGTAAAAGGCGAAGTGGGTCTGCTTGAAGGCTGGACGCTGGCGAAAGTGGTGAATGAAACCATTGATGCCGATGCCAACAGCGACGTGAAGCGCCCGATTATTGCGGTAATCGATGTGCCAAGCCAGGCCTATGGCCGCCGCGAAGAAGCCTTTGGTATTCACCAGGCGCTGGCCGGTGCCGCTGGCGCTTACGCGAAAGCGCGTCTGGCGGGCCATCCGGTTATCGGCCTTATCGTCGGTAAAGCGATGTCCGGTGCCTTCCTGGCGCACGGCTATCAGGCTAACCGTCTGATTGCCTTTAACGACCAGGGCGTTCTGGTGCATGCGATGGGGAAAGACTCCGCCGCACGTATCACCCTGCGCACCGTTGAAGCGCTGGAAAAACTGGCGGCGACCATTCCGCCAATGGCCTACGACGTGAGCAACTACGCGACGCTGGGTCTGTTGTCTGATTTGCTGAACATCAGCAACCCGGACGCACCCACCGATGCCGATCTGGCGCAGGTGTTAATCATCCTGCAACAGTCTGTTCGCGACGCACGTCTGGACCCAAGTTTGAAAAACCGCCTCGGCGCGGAAAATCGCCGTAGCTCGGCTCTGGTCCGCGAACGGATGCGCGCCAGCTGGTAACGAGCCGTTGTAGCAAGAAGTACGTAAAAAAAGACCTGCCGAAAGCGGTCGCCGTCGGGCGCAACATAGCGCCCACGGTACAGCCGTTTTTAGAAAATTATAAACATCGCAAATGTTCAATACGCCCCCTCGTTCACGCTGTGCAATGGCAGCCTGAAGGTGGGTGCGTAGACTCTTTTTTTATCTACAGGTGGTTAATTCTATGACTTATGTAATTGTTCATGCCCTTGCTCCGATTTTCCTTATCATGCTGCTGGGCTTCTGGGCCGGCAAAGCCAAAATGGTCGACAACAAAAATGTGTCGCTGCTGAATATCTTTGTTATGGATTTCGCTCTGCCTGCGGCGCTGTTTAGCGCAACCGTGCAGACGCCGTGGTCTGGTATTGCCGCACAGTCTCCGCTGATTGTGGTCCTGACTGGCGCAATGTGGATTACCTACGCGGCTATCTACTTCCTCGCGACCAAGGTCTTCAAGAAGTCTCCGCAGGATGCTGCGGTCCTGACGCTGACCGTTGCCCTGCCGAACTACGCGGCGCTGGGCCTGCCAATTCTGGGCAGCGTTCTGGGTGAAGGTTCTGCGACTTCCCTGTCCGTCGCGGTGTCTATCGCCTGTGGTTCCGTGCTGATGACCCCGTTCTGCTTGCTGATCCTTGAGCGTGAAAAAGCGCTGGCTGCCGGCGAAAACAGTGGTTCTACCCTGTCAATGCTGCCAGTTCTGATGTGGCGTTCACTGAAAAAACCTATCGTCATGGGCCCGCTGCTGGGTGTGATTCTGTCGGCGATTGGCATCAAAATGCCAGACCTGGTGCTGTCTGCAATTAAACCACTGGGCCTGTCCGCAACGGCCGCAGCCCTGTTCCTGACCGGTGTTATCCTGTCTGCCCGTAAGCTGAAAATGAATGCGGTCGTGGGTATTGCTACCATCACCAAACTGTTGATTCAGCCATTCATCGCCTGGGGTATCGTTCTGGCGTTCGGTCTGCATGGCTCCGTGGCTATCACCGCTATCCTGATGATCGCGCTGTCTGCGGGCTTCTTCGGGGTCGTATTCGGTAACCGCTTTGGCGTTCAGTCTCCAGATGCAGAAGCCGTGCTGCTGTTGAGCTCCGTTCTGTGTATCCTGTCGTTACCGCTGTTCATTACCTTAACTTCAGGCATGTAATATGACTTTCACCTCGCGCCCCCACGATTTGCTGTGGCTCAGCAACGCCGACGCTTTACTGAATATTCAGGAGGCATGGGTTGCAAGCCAGTGGCACACCGGCCTGCCGGTGGTGGTCCGGCGCGATGTGAATGACAACGCTGATATTCCGGTGGGCGTGCGTGGCATCAAGCGCGAACAACGCGCCGCCGGTTGGGTGAAAGCAGAGACGGTTTCCCGCGTCGTCACGCCCGAAATGCTCGCTGATCGCGAACGTCTGCTGCACTCCCCGTTTGTCTCTCAGCCGCCTGTTCAGGCGGCTATATTACTCACCACCTTTGCGTGGCCGTGGCACTGGGGTATCACCGGTAGTACCGGTTATGCACTCGCCACCGAAATTCCCGTCCTGCACGCCGAGAGCGATCTCGATTTGATTATCCGCGCCCCGCAGCCGCTGACTCATGACGAGTTATACCAATGGCTGGCGCAGGTAGAAAAACTGCCGTGCCGGGCTGATACCCAGGTTGAAACGCCCTTCGGTGCGTTCGCATTAAACGAATGGCTACGCGAAGGACGCGTATTGCTCAAAACCGCCTCAGGTCCGCAGCTGACCGCGACGCCGTGGCACAGGGAGCCATAATGAAAATCCTCTTTACCTTCCCCGGCCAGGGCACTCAGCGCCCCGGCATGCTGCAAAATCTGCCCGACGGTGACGCCATTCTGTCTGAAGTGCGTGCCGTGCTAGGCGATGAAACCGACACGCTGGACAGCTTAGATGCACTACAGCACACCCGCGCGGTGCAGCTGTGTCTGCTGATTGTCGGCGTGGCGTGGGCGCGCGAATTAATGCGCCATGACGTCAAACCCGACATCGTCAGCGGCCTGTCGATTGGTGCCTATCCCGCGGCGGTCATGGCGGGCGCGCTGGCCTTTGATGATGCGCTGCGTCTGGTGGCGCTACGGGGTGATTTAATGGAGCAGGCTTACCCGCACGGCTACGGCCTGACGGCGATTGTCGGCCTGATCCTGTCCCGTGTCGAAAAGCTGATGGCCGGCACGCAAACGTACATCGCCAATCTGAATGCCGAAACGCAGATTGTGATTGCCGGAAGTGATGAAGAGATGGCGATTGTGGCGCGCAAGGCGCTGGAAGCCGGAGCCAGTAAGGCGACCCGCCTTGCGGTAAGCGTGCCGTCGCACTGCGCGCTGTTAGATAAGCCTGCGGAAAAACTGGCGCATGCCTTTGAATCGGTGACGTTGTCACGCCCACAGCGTGCTTATCTGAGCGGCTCTACGGGCCGCGTGCTGTGGGATCCACTGAAAATTGCCGACGATCTGGCCTATAACATGGCGCGGACCGTGCAATGGCAGGACGCCATGGTCTCAGCCAATCAGCGCGACGCCCGACTCGCCATTGAAATGCCGCCGGGCAGCGTATTGACCGGACTGACCCATCTTTCAGGCTGGCAAGGCGAAGCGATTTGTCTGGAACGTAACAGCGTTGAGGTTGCGCAGCACTTGCTGAAACGGCTTAACCGCTGATGCTACGGGCGTACATGCGCCCTTCTGCCGCCAGTGCCAGCAGGTCCTGATCGCGCTCGCGATGATGCGAATAGACAATCGAAATCAACTGGCGCATCTGATACGGATCCGCCAGTTTCAACAACTGCACATCGTTCTCGTACACTTTCTTCATTCGCCCTGGGATCAGGGCAAATCCGACTCCCGCCTGCACCAGACTGATCATCGAGAAAATGTCATTTACGCGCGTCACAATCTCCGGTTCAAAACCGGCGACGCTAAACGCTTCCTGAAAACCAGCATAGGTCGCAAACCCTTCCGCCAGCGAGACGAATTTCCGGTCGGCGTAATCACGCAGATCGGCATCCTGGGCGGTGTCCAGCGCGACGCTGGCGGGTGCAGCGAGAAAGATATCGTCGTGAAAAAGCGGAATGACGTCGAATTTCGACCCGGTAAATTCGCCTTCATTGGTAGAGATCAGGATAGCGTCAAGTGCGTCATCTTCGAGCATATCCACTAACATCTGGTTTGAGCCCATGGTTAAATCCAGCTCCAGCGACGGACGACGTAGCTTCATGCCCATAATAATTTTCGGCACCGTTTCCAGCGTCAGCGAATACAGCGTGCCGATACGCAAACGTCCGCTGCCGACGCCCGCCACTTTTCGCGTCTGCTCCAGCCCTTTGCTCATTAGACTTATCACGTCCTGACAGTATTCCAGCAGCGTCCATGCCGCTGGCAGCGGCACCAGATTACGGCCTTTGTGAACAAACAGCGGACAGCCGACGCCCTCTTCCAGAGTGTGCAGCGCGCGGTGCACGCTGACGCTGCTTAACTCCAGCGCTTCCGCAGTGCGGGCGATGTTGCCTTTATTCATAAACATCATAAAGACGCTGAGCTTGCGAAAGGTAATGTCCTGATTAATGTCGTCTTTCATGGCTGTCCGGTTTCGTATTACTGAGTTGAATGATTATACCCATAATTATTCATAACCCGTTAAAACCGTATCACACCGAAACCATCTCACTCTCAGTGAAGCACGTTCCGGCGATTTGACGCAGGATAACCCTGGTTTTCCTGCATCCAGCAGCTGAAAACATCACTGCGCAGGGTGCGCAGAAAATCAATCAGCCCGGTACAGCCCATCTTCTTAATCAGGTTCTGACGGATTTGATAAATCGTTTTAATATGCACATTCATGTGCATACCCACTTCCGTCATTTTTTTACCTTCCTTCATTAAATCGATCAGCTTTTTCTCCCTGGCGGTCAATAACATTCGATGCGACGGCAGCGTTGCCTCGCCCTTTTGCCAGGTGATGGTGGTGATAAAACGACGTATATCGTCGAGCGTGGCCCTGGCCGATAAACGGTGCAGCGGCACGCTGTCGAGAAAATTAAAATCATGCCCGTTCGTCAGAAGAATTAAGCGATTCTTGTCCAGATCGTAATTATGGCTGAGCACATCCGCATAATATTGCTCCGTCAAAAATACGTAGCGAATACCGGTATCATCAAAGCGGATATTCTCAAGCGCCTTTTGCAAACCAAGTTGCAAATAGTGGTCAGACAGCCAGAGATCGACCTGCTCCAGCTGCACGCAGTTTTGGCCACTCATTCGTCAGTTTCCGTCGTCACAGGGTTAGGATACACAGGGCTGGAATTGCTCACGGCCCATCTCTCAGTCTCCGGCAGTACCGGCAGGCATGTCAGATATCGTCGGTGGTATGACCGACCACAATCTCGAGGGTTTTACGGATAACATCCGCCTGCACCACATCGCGGGTAGTTTCCAGCGTACGCAGCAGCGCCAGAATAATGTTCTTATTATTAATATGTTCACCTGACAAAAGAACATGACGAATTGCTGTGCCCAATACCGCGGATTCCGCTGCAAACATATCACCGGCCTTACGGAAATAATCCGTCAGAGAGTTGTCTGGCATGGCGGTATAAATATCAGGCTGTTGAATCGTAGCTGTGTTCATTGTTTTTACCCTCGGGAATCATTGTATTGTCAGTGGATTTTATTTTTTCCTTGCGGCTGCTTATTCCCGAGCAGCGTATTAGCATTTTCCTTATGCGTTCCTGTGGACCGCGTTTCCGGCCCCTCATTTCTTAACGTTGTAGCTTCAACTTCAGCGATAATAATCGGCAACGTTTCCCGCCGCCGTGGGTCGCTTTCTACCGCCAGCATGTTGCGAAGTTCTGCCAGCAGCGCGAGCGTACTTACGGGGCCTTTGCGCTTTAACAGCGACAATACGGCCTCGCCAATAAGTTGATCGGTTATCTGGTCTGTTTGTTGTTTATTTTCACTTCTCGTCATAACTGCATTCTCTGTTCGCCGACTTTCCCAGAACCGGGAACGCGACATTTCATTGCGCACGAATGGCTTATCTGTCGAACAGCAGACCGATCAGCGCGTTGTAGTGACCCTCCTCTTCCACACAGGATGCTTGCTCAAGGCGGCTCAGCAACTTTGTGCAGAGTGATTTACGATTCAGGTTCCGTCCATCATTAAGGATTTCCACCACGATTTGTCCTAATGTTTCCTGCTGGGTCGGCAGATTTGCCTTGTTGAAGTACTGGGCAATGGCGCTTGCTGTATCCGGTATGTAACCATTCTGCTGCATATGTCACTCCTGTACGAATCAGTAAAAGGGTTAATGTTGTGTTATTCAAAGTTACGAAAATTGTACACAAAAGCTGTACAGGTGCATCGCTGATGTTTTAGCAAAAAATGCTAATCCTTTTAATTCATAGCGTTATGCATTTTGTATTGGGCATTATCTGATAGTGGTTTGTACAGGAGGAAAGAGAAGGTTGTACAACAAAGAAAGAGAATTAAAACAGCGTCGCTCGACGATCTCTTTTCCTGTGAAACACTTGTTAATTTAAAGTGTTACAGCACGAGACGAAACGGCATACTTCTGTTAGGGTTAATAACAATCCCCTCTACTGTTTGAATAAATTATGCTTACGACAATCATCTATCGCAGCCATCTGTGCGACGAGGTGCCGGTAAAATCTCTCGAAAAGATGGTCGCCGGAGCCAATACAAACAACCGCCAGGCGGATGTCACCGGTATTCTGCTGTTTAACGGCACCCATTTTTTCCAGTTGCTCGAAGGCCCCGACCACAACGTAAAGGCCATCTACAACGCTATCTGTGAAGATCCTCGGCACTATAACGTCGTGGAGCTACTGTGCGACTATGCCCCGTCACGCCGCTTTGGCAACGTCGGAATGGAACTCCTGGATTTGCGGGAACATGACCGCGACGAGGTGCTGCAATACATCCTCGATAAAGGCACCTCTAAATATCAGCTCATTTATAATGACCGCGCGCTGCAGTTTTTCCGCACTTTTGTCGAAGCGACAGAAAAAGAGAATTACTTTGAGATCCCTCCCGCCGACACCTGGGATTTTATCCCGTCTGGCGAGGAACGCTTAGTTGACCCACAGGTTATTGGTCCCGACGCCGACTGTGGTTTTGCGTTTCAACCGATTATTGATCCGCTCACCCAGGAAATTGTCTCGCTGGAAGCCCTGCTGCGTACTCCGTCAGGCGGCTCCCCGCAGGCCTATTTCGACACCTTTACGGGTGATGATGTTTACCGTGCCGACCTTCAAAGCAAGAAACTCGCGTTCGCGCTGGCCGGGGCGTTGACCCTGAACGACCAGACGCTCTCCGTGAACCTACTGCCCATGACGCTGGTGAAAATCCCTGATGCGGTCACTATTCTGCTGCACGCGATCGCGGACAACGGACTGGTGCCGGAACAGGTGATTGTGGAATTCACTGAAAACGAGGTGATTTCTCAGTTTGATGCGTTTACCCAGGCGGTCAGAGAACTGAAAGCCGCGGGCATTATCATCACTATCGATCATTTCGGTGCCGGGTCTGCCGGGCTGTTGCTTTTGGCTCAGTTTCAGCCGGACCGAATCAAAATCAACCGGGACCTGATCCGCGACGTGCATAAAAGTGGCCCGCGCCAGGCCATCATTCAGGCCATCATTAAATGTTGTACATCGCTCGAAATTTTGGTCTCCGTGGTTGGCGTGGAGAAAGCAGAAGAGTGGATGTGGCTTGAGTCCGCGGGCATCACCCAGTTCCAGGGCCATTTGTTCGCAGAGCCTTTGTTTTGTGGCATTCCACAGGTTGCCTGGCCGGAGAAGAAAACCCCGTTCTGACCCGCCATGACTGACTTTTCGCCTGCCGCTGTCGTGCGGCAAGCCCTTCCCCAACACCCTTTCCCAACTACGATTTTACGTTTGTTTAACAATCATTCCGCATATTCTTCCCACACATGTTCGAGTCTGCTGTACAATAAATTATAAATTGTACAAACGCCTTTGATTGGTGACGTTAAGAATGGACGTCTCTGATTGAACATGGGGGGATACTATGGCGTTTTATAGCATCGGCGATGTTGCCGAGCGATGCGGTATCAATCCTGTGACCCTGCGAGCCTGGCAGCGCCGCTACGGTCTGTTGAAACCTCAACGCAGCGAAGGTGGGCACCGCCAGTTTGACGAAGAAGATATCCAGCGCATTGAAGAGATTAAGCGGTGGATCAAGAGCGGCGTGCCCGTGAGTAAAGTCAAAACCTTGCTCGAAGAAAGCGTCATCACCACCGATGGCGACTGGACCAGCCGTCAGGAAGAGATGATGGCGGTGCTGCGTTTCGCTCACCCCGCCAGGCTGCGCACCAAAATCATCGCGTTAATCCGGGAACATTCGGCGAGCGATCTGATTGACCATGTTTTCATTCCTGTCCGCCAGCGTCTGAGCCTCGATCACAATACCGCGCGAATCATGTGCAGCCTGCTTGACGGGGTGCTGATAGAATTCGCCACCGCCGCCCTGACTGAAGCGCGTAAAAAAGCTGGCGACGAAGCGCTGCTAATTGGCTGGGACACCGAAGACAGAACTCGTCTGTGGCTGGAAGCCTGGCGTCTTTCACAGAAAGGCCTGCACATTGCCGTGTTGGCTGAACCGCTCGATGTCCCGCGCCCGGAACTGTTCCCTGGCCAGCAGCTTTTCGTCTGGACCGGCATTTCCCCAACGCGCCGTCAGCAAGAACTTCTCCAGCACTGGCACGAACAGGGTTATACCCTCACCTTTCATCAGCCCTGAATAGGCCCGGGTGCCTTACGGTGAGGCCACTTTTCGTCGTGCCTGTTTATCGGCATAAATCGTCATCGCAATCCCCGCAATCACCGTCACCGTTGACACCACCAGCTGAAGCGTCAAGTGCTCGCCGAGAAACGCCACACCGCCTAGCGCGGATATGCACGGCACACTCAGCTGCACGGTGCTGGCCGTCGAAGAGGTTAACGTTGGCACAATCGCGTACCACAGCGCATAGGCCGCGCCAGAGGTCATTCCTCCTGATATCAACGCCAGCAGCACGCCGTGCGTGTCCGCATGCGCCGCCGGATTGAGGGTCAGTGACAGCAACAGTGCCACAGGAACGGTCAATATAAAGCTGCCCGCCGTCGCCGCCGTGGCGTTTTGAACGCTTTTCCCTGCGATGCTGTAGGCCGCCCAGCCAACCCCGGCCAGCATCATGGTTGCCGCCGGAACGTACGGTGGACTGTTTGCCCCGGGCAGCAACAGCCAGCAAATCCCCATCGCCGCCAGTGCGATCCCGGCGCTTTTCAGCCGGGTTAATTTCTCACCCCGATAAATCCCCCAGCCCGTCATCACCAGCTGCACCGTCCCAAACAGCAATAGCGCTCCTTCGGCAGTGCCGAGATGAACATAGGCGATCGAAAAAGCAATGGCGTAAACGGCAAGGAAAAGTGCGTTTTTCACTTTCCACTCAATCTGACGATTCAGGAACGGTTTCTGCAGCAGGAGAAACAGCATGATGGCACCGCTCAGCAAGCGCAGGCTGCTAAACGACAGCGGATCGATATGCACATCTTTGAGCGCAATGCGACACAGGATCGAGTTCGCGGCGAATGCGAACATGGCTAACATGATTTTACCTGTCATGACTCTTCTCTAAATTAGCGCTCTACTCTTCATGACAGCATCGCATAAGGGCGCGGGTATTTCCCCCCCTACTGGCTGAAAGCTGCTACGGCCCGAGGTTATGTGTCTATTTTTCAGCACACTGCACCTCCCGGTAAACTAAAACCAATAATGATTGATGAAAGGTTTATGCTAACAAAGGCAATATACCCGCATTATTTTTGTGGTGTATTTGACGTTCACCCCCACTTTTTTCATTAATAATGCCGAGGTTTATTTTGAAGTATTTGATGTATTTTGCGATTGCATTACCCTGCATTGCTTTCGCCAATCCCTCTAATTTCGATGAGCATACATTCGGATCGAATTACCATCAGTACAGCATCGGCGACAAAGCGCCGGACACACTTCCATTCATAGGGATAAATGCGCCGTTTAAAATTTAGCAAGCGGCCTTTCAACTACACAAACTTGTTGTATGCTTTTTAATGTCACGCCAGTGCCACTAATATGCATTGCGAGGTCATTGTGCTTTCACCCAAATTCATTATGCCGTTATTGCTGTGGTGCGTGCTCTATTACTCTCTCGGATATATATCGCTATTTCTCGATGACCCCGTCAGCCAGGTCTCGTTTGTCTGGTTCCCCGCGGGTCTGGCGGTCAGCGCGTTCCTGCTGACGTCACGTCGCAACTGGCCTTGGCTATTCCTCGGGCTGTTTTTGGTGCGCACGGTTCTTGATGTCACCCTGCGCCATTCGCTTGAAACCTCGCTGGTGCATTCGGTGATTTCATTAACCAACGATTTTGCGATTGCCTGGTGCGTACGCCATTTCACCCGTCCCCACGACACGCTCTACAGCCTCGTGGTTTGGCTGGCGGCGACCGTGCTCACTAGCGCCGTTGCCGCCGCGCTGGGCGGGGGTTGGGTCGTTCTGCGTCACGACGTTGATTTCGTGTCGACGCTATGGATTTGGTGGTCTGCCAACGTGGTCGGCACCATTTTGCTGACGACCATCGTGATGGGCTTGTTTTGGCGGCAGGAGACTGCCGAACCGCCGCAGTGGCTCACGGGCGGCGTGTTGTGGGTGCTGTTATGTATCAGTGCAGTGTATGTGTTCCACCAGCCCGTTGATGATTCCCAGGGTGAAGTATTCCTGTTTGGCCTGGCCTGTATTCCGGTTGTGCTGATGATCCTGATCCCCGTGATAATCGGCAATCAGCTTGGCGCAATTTCATTTCTCAGCTTTTGCATCATCGTTATTTATTACTCCTGGCAGCGTAACGGCCCGCTTTTTGTCCCGGGGTTACGTCCCGGCGAGCCTCTTTTGCTGGCCCAGTGTTATCTGTCAGGCACGGCGCTGCTGCTGAATTTTGTCTATATGCTCAGGCACCATCAGCAAGCCAATCCCGCGTCGTCGTATTATCTGGACGTCACCAGCGGACGCCTGACCTGGGACAACAATTCCCCTTCCGCGCTGACTCAACAGCTCGCCAATATTCACCATATCGATGAACTGTTTGCGTACATGTCCCCCGACGATCAGCAAAAAATGCGTGCGCGATGGGCATTAGCGCAAAGCGGCCAGGCAATTAAGGGATCTTTTCGTTTTTTACTGACGCTTTCTCCGTCAAATAAATTACATCTGCAGGAAACAAAACTGATTGCGCTGCAACAGCCGAATGGCGTGGCACTCATCGGCTATTGGGCCGGTGAATTTCAGGGCAACGAATCCGTTCGAGTCATCAAGGAGGCGTAATCCATGCTACAGGTTGCACTTTTATTGATGGGCGTGGCTTTTGTGCGAAAGGCGGCCCCGATACTTGGGATAACAGGCGTGCTGTGGGCCGGGCTTGGCATGTCGATTTTCCTCGATGGCGTGGAAGGCATGCGATATTTCCCTTTTCATGTCTTTGGCCTCCTGTTGTTGATTGAAAGTCTGGTGACTCTGCTCTTTGCTGGCAGCGCCACAGGCGCAAAAAAATCCGTCTTTTATTTCAAAGGCGGCTTATTTTTCTTTATTGCGGTGCTCATTCTCTCCGGGCGTGAAAGCAGCAATCTGTTACTGGCCATTTTGTTTGGTTTTGCTTTTTTCATTACCGGGCTTTTTGTCATGGCCTCTGCCTGGGTGGTGCGCTATTACGGATGGCGCCGTGTTTTTATGGGCGGTCTGGCTCAGCTGGCTTTTGCGCTGTTTCTCTTTTTGCCCTATCCCACCCACCACCATGGCACCATTTCGCAACTTCTCGGCGTGATTATGATCCTCGGCGGCGTGCAGTGTGTCCGGCTGGCTGCCCGCGCGTTCCGGTTACGTGAGGGTTCGACGATATTCAGTATTATGGAGCCCGAAGCGCCTCCGCCGGCTCCAGAGCCTGCAACCCCGCTTCACACTATGGGGCCGCTGATTATTCACATCTGGACCCCGGAGGGTTCTTCTGCAAACTCGCCGCTCCCAAGGCCGGTCATTAATCGCTATATCGCCGCGGTGGACGTCGATGGCGTAATTTCAACCGGGCACGCGGCGCTTGAAATGTCGCCCGATATTTATATCAGCCTGTATCCCGCCGTTGAAATTGACCGCTCGCCGTCAGAGTTTTTTCAGACCCTAAAAGCAATTCAGGAAAACAATGTGCCGGGGGAATTTCAAAAGAGCTACCAAAGCGAAGCGGCAGCCTGGTGTGATTCCGACCGGAAGATTGTTTTTCAGCATTACAACGCGCAGGCATTGCAGCGCTTCTGGGCCCACTATCGGAAGGTAGACACGTACAACCTGACGTGGCGGAACTGTTCCAGCAGCGTGGCCTACGGGCTCGAGTCGGCGCTGGACGGCGTTCTCTCCCATCGACTTGGGTGGCTGCATTTCATCAGACTCTTTTTCATGCCCGAACTGTGGATTGCCGCCCAGTTGCGTAAACGCGCCACCACCATGGCCTGGACACCGGGCCTGATGCTCGACTACGCCCGCGCGTTGCACGCCCTTGTTCACCCCGTCAGGCACTCCTGGTTCCAGCGCTGGAAACAACAGTTGGGGAGATCTCAATGATGAATCGCCTCATGCAGCATTAAGCAGCATTCGCCCTGAAAGGAAATTGCATGCGTAAATTCCTGGCACTCGTGCCGCTTATTCTACTGTCTGCAACAGATAAGGCGCACAGCGCAGATTTTTCGCTTGGCGTTCAGGGAGGTTCCTACGGCACGGCCTATAAAACTCGTCATGCCGATTATTGGGCCCTGCCGTATATCGGGTACAACGGCCAGACCTGGTATATTGATGGCACCGAGGCGGGCTACAATTTTGTGAATACGGATACGCAGATTTTCCGCGCTAAAGTGTATTACTACACCAATCAATACAGCGCATCCGACGGCCGTGATGCGGCGATGCGCAGTCTCGACAGCCGCAACAGCACCATGATGGCCGGTTTTACTTATCAATATATCTCTCCCATCGGCGCATTCAGCACCACGCTTGGCGCCGATACGCTAAATAACAGTCAAGGCGTCACCGTGAATGCGGCGTATATCTTGCTGCAACAATGGGGAAATTTCATTCTGGTTCCCGAAATGGGCGTCGATTGGTCTAACGCGCAAAATACCCGCTATTACTACGGTATTTCAAAACAAGAATCTGCCCGCAGCGGCCTTTCTACCTGGCGTCCACACGACAGTTTTGTACCTTATTTGCAGCTGGCAATGAATTACGCCTGGTCAAAACAGTGGAATACCTGGGGGGAAATCACCGGGCGGCTTTATCCCTCGACAATCAGCGACAGTCCAATGGTCAATAAACACGGCGTCACCGAACTCACGCTGGGGGTAAGTTATACCTTTTGATTAAAATCGGTTCAAACGAGACGAGGTACACAGCAATGAATACACAAGCCGTGGTGTGTGGCGTGGCAATACTCTGTTCTACTCCAGTCTGGGCTGTTGATTACCTTTCAGGTCAGGAAAAACAGTACATTTACGATGGTTTATCGTTAACGACGTCGCTGGGTTATATGGGCGGGGAATCGAGAGAATATATTTACGACCAGGGCAGACAACTCAGCCGACTCGACTGGAAAATGAAAAACGCCGCCATCCTCAAAATGGAGGCGAATTATGACATTCTCCCGTGGTTAAGCATCAATGCCGCTGGCTGGACATCGCTCGCCGCAGGTTCCGGTAGCTTACGTGATCGTGACTGGCAGGATCTTCAGTCCACAAATAACACTGACACCTCCTTCTCGTCGGCGACGCTCAATGAAGCCAATGAATATGACCTGAGTCTTCGCGGATGGATATTCAACAGCGAAAACTATAAGGCAGGGATCATTGCCGGTTATCAGGAAAGCCGTTTTAGCATGACGGCAAAAGGCGGCACCTATGACTATGCGGGAACGGATGCGAACGATAACTATGACCCTAATCTTCCACGAGAACAGGGCACATTCCCCGCGAATCAATCCGTTGTGGGTTACAAACAAACCTATCGCGCCCCTTATATCGGCCTCATCGGAAAATACGCCATTAATGATTTTGAATTTAATGCACTGATGAAATACAGCCATTGGGTCGATGGCAAAGATAACGATAACCATTATTTAAATGATGCGACCAGTGCGATCAACACCAGTAGCGCAGAGCTGTGGGTCGGTCAGATTAATGCCGGGTATTGGGTGACACCCCAGGCAAAAGTCTTCACCGAAGCCGACTACACCTATTACCCGAATAAAAAAGGCAAGATTGAACAATGGGATAATGACGGCTATCAGTCAGCGTCCAGTGGGGGTGGCATTCAAAACAGAAACTGGACTATTACCGCGGGTTTACAATATTTGTGGTGACGTAATAAAGGGGTCGTATGTTATTTAATAAGCGGTTATTTGCCATTATTTTTTCGGTGACGGTATTCAGCTTAACGTACGGTCTGAGCTCACCTCTATTGTCCTTTAAACTGATTCAAGCAGGCATGACGGAAAGCATGATTGGCATCAACGCCGCCATGCATGCGGTCGGCGTTTTTGTCATCGCACCGTTTTTGCCTGCCTTATTCAGGCGAGTCCGCCCCGCCACCCTGATGCTGATATCGCTCGGTGCCATCGCCATTATTTTTCTGTTATTCAGCGTGGTCACACTCCCGTTTTGGTTTCTGCTCAGGATGGGGCTCGGCATGTTCAGTGAAGTCATCATGGTTCAGACCGAAACCTGGCTGAACGGCAGCACGGTGGAACGCGCCAGAGGCAAAGTGCTGGCACTCTATACTGCGGGGATGTCATTAGGGTTCGCGGCGGGCCCGTTAATACTCGCCTGGACCGGCAGCGACGGCAACCTGGCGTTTTATATCTCGGCCGTGATTACCGCCATTGCGATTGGGCTCATTGCGCTCTCCGGCATGCCGCGCGTCGAGCACGACGAAGATGCAGCGGAAGGTTTTTTGCGTAGCCTGAAACTCGCCGCGTTACCGATTATGGCCACGGTTCTTAACGCCGCAGTCGAAATGCTGGGTATGAATTTCCTGTCGATCTACGCCATAAAACTGGGCTGGAGCGAGTCTGCGTCCGCATTATTGATTTCGGTTCTGATGTTCGGGGCCATCGTTCTGCAATTGCCCATTGGCTGGCTAGCGGACAAGGTCAACCGCCTTTATCTCATGCGGGCTCTGGCGTTTATCGCCTCCGCGCTGGCCTTTATCTGGCCCTATATTCTCGCCTTTCATGTTCTCTCGTACGTCATGCTATTTATCTGGGGCGGCATTTTTGTTGGCATCTACACCGTCGCCATCACATGGGTGGGTGAACGCTTCAAAGGCAGCCAGCTGGCCGGGATTTATTCCGCCATGTCGGTTGCATGGGGTGCAGGCGCGCTGACAGGTCCACTTTTGGGCGGGTTCGCCATGGAATATTCTTTACACGGACTGCCGTGGCTGACCGCCGCAATGTGCCTGTGTTTTGCTCTTTTCAGTTTGAGACCGGGTTTTCAGATGCGGGATTAAGCCAATAATTTGCTAAACACAGTGACCATTAGCCCGATAATTGTACTCGACCCTTTATTTGCTTAACCTATATAAGTAAGTGAATGTGATGGACAAGAAATACTGGGTCGATCATGTTAATTGTGTTGGTCATTATATTCTACGGAAGGATATTTTATGCGTTATACCCCGCTTATTATTGTGCCTTTATTGAGTGCCTGTAGCTTCAGCTTTATGAAGTTTGATAACGATCCACTCGTCCAGGCGACGTACGCAACGAACGCGACAAAAAATTCGGTTATTGCTGCGGGCGGAAAGCCAGACAGCGAGATGAGCGTTCCCGAAATCAACGGCACTTGCCTCAACTACACGCTTAAAAAAGATGCCGAGACGATGCCTTTTTATGTCGCGTTCGATAAGAATGGCAACCGAAAACATTACGGCTATATCTCCTGCCAACAGGCAAAAGCGAAGGGAGTATTTAGTCAGTAAATTCAGTGGCCAGGTTATTCCTCTTCTGGCGGCAGTGCGCAAGAAGAGGAATATAAAAGAGGATTTAAATATTAGTAACCTGCAGCCTTGTTAGCGGCTTTTATGCGCTTATTTCTCGCGTCTTTTTCTTGCTGGTCCTTCGCTTGCATTATCCCACCCGCCGCATCTATCCAGTCATTTGCGGTGCACCCGGATAACCCCATGCTCAGTACAAGTGCCATCACATACTTCATTTTTGCTCCATCATTTCAATTTCCGTATAAATAACGCCCGCATAATACTGTTGTATTTGACGTTAGCGGCAAGATCGTAACAAAACATTAATGACTGGGCAATGATCGGGGCAAATAATAAGCCCGCAATGTAAAAACAGGCTGTATTAGTTTATACCTCTTGTTTCAGAGGAAGATCACATGTTGCTTCGGGGCTACTTGAGCTTTCCCACCCACTCCGCGCAAAAATCCAGATAAGCCCGCACAAGCGCTGAAGGATGTTTTCGGCGGGCATAGACAAGGTTCAACGGCATGGATTGTCTGGCGACGCCGGGCAGCAGCTGTACCAGCTCACCGCTTTCCAGCCAGGGCCTGGCTGAGAAATCCATCAGCTGGGCAACGCCCATACCATTCAGCGCATAATGAATTAATCCCTGTAAATTATTGGTGGAAAAAAATGGCTCGTATTTGACTTTTTCTACGCCAGAATCCCATTCAAAAAAACCATTATTCAGCGTTTCCCATGCAGCAACGGGAAGCCGGGCCATTTCAACCAACGTTTCAGGCGTGCCGTAACGCGCTAACAATTTCGGGCTTGCCACAAATACGATTTCCACGTCCATAATAGTTTTTGCAATCACATCGTCCGCATTCAGGCTGCCCATTCTTAGCGCAACGTCGACGCCATCCTCGAACAAATCAACGACTCTCTCGCTCGAATGACAAAATACATGGATGTCGGGATAACGCTGCTGAAATTCGAGCAGTAGATCCCACCATAGTGAGAAATTTCTAAATGACGCTTTTGTATCTCTCTGGACTAGCCTGATCGTAAGCCTGCCGCAAACCAGCACAGGATCAATAAGTTCCTCTCGGCGAACGTATCCCTTTTCATTGATGAATTTACGTGTCTTCTGATCTGTCCGGGCAGCATGTCTGCCCTTCACTAGACGCCATATCGGACAGGGAAACGGAGTTCAATGACATGAAAACCCTGATGGAGAAAGAAGGATTCAGCCGTCACGCTCACATCTGACGAAAGTTCTACAATGCCAAGCATCCGGGCTTCTTTATGAATACGATGCATAAGCAGTGTTCCGATACCGTGTTTAGATCAGGTTCCGGATACAAAGAAATTGTCGATATATCCGTTCGACTGAACATCGGCGTACCCTATTGTTTTGATATTCCACTTACTGTTCCAATTCAGTCAGCGCCAGCTCAGCGACTTTTATTGTTGTTGATACCGTATCATTACTTTCGAGAGACCAGGCTGTTGAAAGGCCGCACCATGCAATTATCCATTTGAGGAGGCGTTCTCTGTCCAGGTCAGCCACTCTGGTGACAATACTTAGCCGCTGTTGAAATGTCGCCGGTACAGTCGCAACGGGAGGCTCTGGATTAGCAAGATCTGGATTAGTAAAAATATTAGCAAAGTCGAATGCTCGTTCACCCAGTAATCCTTTCGGATCAATGGCCAGCCAGCCAGAGCTTTCAAAATCAAGCACGTTGCCATGATGTAAATCACCATGTAACGCAACGACATCGCGTGGAGAAGAAAGCAATTCCTCTGAAATTTCCGCACAACGTGTCAGAATACCACCGTACTTCAGGGCGGCTGATTTTAAAGGATAAAACCACTCACGCAGAGGAGTAAGCTGGGGTAATGATTGTTTTGGGGATGTATGAAGCCGGTTCGCGGTACGACACAAAATACGACAAGCCACATCATCCTGACCTTCTCGTGACATAGCGGAGAGTGATGCCAAACCAGTCGCTCTTGAGAGAAGAATAGCTTCATTTTCATGTGCAATAACCTGTGCGGCGCCGTTCCCTTCCCACCATACCATCAGTGCATTACCGGCTTGTTCATTCGCATCATCCGTCACTTTTAACATCAATTTAATACCCTGCGCTGCTGTTTTAACCGGAATTAACTGTGACGTATGGGTTATAAATGGAGCACCATCAGGAATGAGATCCCAGCAATCTAACCAAGGTTTTAACCTGAACATATCCATATGAATTCCTTTATTTCAGATTACTCGATGGTACGAAGTGTATTAATGTCATTAGACATTATTGCCGCGAGGTGTTGAGTTATCTTTTCTACAGACCAATCCCACCACGCTAATTTTTCCAGCTCGATGACTATTTCATCTGGAAATCGTGATTTAATCACTTTTGCAGGGTTTCCACCGACAATGGTATAAGCAGGCACGTCGGTGGTAACAACAGCCTGGGAGGAAATAATCGCGCCGTTGCCG